>Ga0210123_1000797_pt1 | contig 18013 bp, 10 predicted proteins | sample Muzzi_PWB_D2_FD_185535 | JGI IMG/M metagenome (GOLD analysis project Ga0210123, IMG submission 185535) | Wetland microbial communities from San Francisco Bay, California, USA, that impact long-term carbon sequestration - Muzzi_PWB_D2 (SPAdes) | ecosystem: Environmental > Aquatic > Marine >... | reverse complement strand
ATCCTGTTCGTACTGGCAAGCCTGTGGGTACGCACGCGGCTCGATGCGTTTCAGAAATCGACCGTCTGGAAGGAAAAATTTTCTGAAAGCCTGCTCCGTGCCTTGCTTACAACTTCTGCACAGTATCTGCCGTGGCTGGCCGGTACTGCTGTTTCAGCGTTATTACTGCAAATACTGACCGGAGCCATAACACCAAGGCCGTTTATCGCACAGACCGCCAATGCACTGCTGGCTTATTTCATCAGCATTGGCATGATTCGCCTGATGTTTTCTCCGGTTCCACCGGCGACCTTGTTCATGCCGTTCACTCCGGATATTGCCGCCAGACTTTCGAAACGGCTTCAGATTCTTTCCTTGCTCGGACTGATCGGCTATCTCGCTTTCTATACCGAATTCGCCGGCACAATGATGGAAAACAACTTGCTGCTGATGAGGGATATTTTCTCGCTTGTATTCGTCCTCAACCTGGTATGGACACTCGGTGTTTTACTGAAGTCGCCGAAATTGCCAAAACTTCGATGGATCACGACAGTGGTCATCGTGTTGATGCTGCTGTCACTCGCGGCCGAGGCTGCCGGTTACAGAAACATTGCTTATTCCGGACGCAGAGTCATACTGTCTACGTTCATTGTTTTCATGTTATTCATCGGTATTTCCAAACTTTTCCGGGATCTGTTCAATGCGCTGGATGAGGGCGCATACGGCTGGTGCAGGCAACTGCATACGACGCTGGGTGTGCCTGCCGGGCATAAAATACCCGGGCTGCTCTGGCTGCGCCTGTTCGTCACTATTGTTATCTGGGGCGGTTTCGCCTACATCGTGATTACCACCTGGGACTATAACGGCAGCATAATCGAGCATATCAGAAACTACATTATCAATGGTTTCGAACTCGGCGACTTCAGGTTCATACCGAGCCGCATACTGTGGGCTCTGCTGATATTCGGGCTGATCATCACGTTATCGAGCTGGATCCGGTCACAACTCGAAAATAACTGGCTGAAAATGACGACGATGGGAATGGGCGCAAGAGATGCGCTCGTAACCATCACCGGCTATGTGCTGTTCCTTATCGCTATATTCGCAGGCCTTTCCGCTGCCGGTTTCGATTTCAGCAATATCGCCATCATAGCCGGCGCGCTTTCAGTCGGCATCGGTTTCGGCCTGCAGAACATCGTCAACAATTTCGTATCCGGGCTGATCCTGCTGTTCGAGCGTCCAATTCGCAAGGGTGACTGGATCAAAGTCGGAACGACCGAAGGTTACGTCAAGGACATACGGATACGCTCGACCATCATCCAGACTTTTGACCGTTCGGACGTCATCGTTCCAAACTCCGAACTGATTTCAGGGCAGGTCACCAACCTGATGCTTTATGATGTTCGAGGGCGGGCAATAATACCTGTCAGCGTCGCTTACGGTAGCGATACCGAAAAGGTACAGCAGTTACTCATGCAAATCATAGAGAGCCATGGCAACGTGGTCACTGACGGAGCTTCACCGGATCCTGTGGTGCTGTTCAGAAGATTTGGAGATAGTTCGCTGGAATTTGAAATAAGGGCGCATCTTTACAATGTCGACAGCCGCTTGAAGACCATCAGCGATGTAAACTTTGCTATCGAAAGGGCATTCCGAGAAAACAGCATCGAGATACCGTTTCCACAGCGGGATTTGCATATTCGCAGCATGCCTGAAATGAATCCATCCGGATAAACTTGCCAAGCACCGGGAACGTTGATTCCGTTCTGTGCTAACTTGAGCCGGAGCGGAATCATGCGTAATACGCGGAACCGGGCTGTTGTTGTTACCCTGGTCAACAAATCCGTGGAGTCGGCCGGCTCGAAGCTTGCGGGTACAGAGGCCGGCAGGATATGTCCACTTCCTCCTGTCCGGGCTGAGTCCCGGTTTTTATCGGCACACTGGATGACATATTGTCAGATATTTAGCCGGATAAGCCCTGATTTAGACACATGGATTCGATCAATAGACCAGTACTGGATCCTGATTGTAAAAAATTCTGATTTTTCATGGTCAATTTTACACTTTCTGTTATCATTCCAGTCATCAATATAGCTTAACTATATGTTTTTTATGTGTTAAGAATTATTAGCACGAACTTTGCTTAATAACTATAAACATAAAGTATGAAGTGCATATCATTTTTCTAGGACAGATCGCACTAAATTCGAAGTGGATGTGTAGACATAACACTGGTACAAAAAAATGGTCTGTAACAAACCAGAATGCCTGGGTAATTACGATTTCGACAAGATCGCATACTTTGCACGCATGAAATTCATAGAGGGCTACAGCACGATTGAACTGCTGAAACTGGCATCATCAGAACACGAGAAAGAAGAAATCGCACTGGTATGTCTGCTTGACGTTGACGATGACAATATTCGAGATCTCCAGTTGTCATGTAAATACGCGGGCGTATGCAAATCGATCGATTGCAGGGAAAAGCTCAAAAGTATGATCGAGGAAGAACTCGCAACAACCGCGGCCTGATCTGCATAACTGGCTTTCCGGCAGTCGGCTCGGCGCCTGTAATTGTGACTTCGCGCCGAATCAAATACCGTCGATTCCCAGCTCGTTCCATATTTCATTGACGCGGGACTTCACTGCCTCATCCATGCAAACCGGCACACCCCATTCGCGAGCGGTTTCGCCCTTCCATTTTCCGGTCGCGTCTATGCCGACCTTCGATCCGAGTCCGGATACCGGCGAGGCAAAATCGAGATAATCGATAGGCGTATTTTCAATCAGGGTGAAATCCCGTTTCGGATCAACGCGGGTACTGATCGCCCAGATAACGTCTTTCCAGTCACGTGTGTTGATATCATCATCGACCACGATTACGAACTTGGTATACATGAACTGGCGCAGATATGACCATACACCCATCATGACTCGCTTCGCATGTCCGGGGTACTGTTTGTTCATGCTGACAATCGCGACTCGGTAGGAACAGCCCTCGGGTGGCAAATAGAAATCGGTGATCTCCGGAAACTGCTTCCTCAGAATCGGAACGAATACTTCGTTCAGCGCAACGCCCAGTACCGCCGGCTCATCAGGTGGCCTTCCAGTGTAAGTGCTGTGGTAGACGGGCTTATCGCGATGACAGATACGTTCAATCGTCAATACAGGGAAGGATTCGATTTCATTGTAATAGCCGGTGTGATCGCCGAAAGGTCCTTCCTCGGCCACATCACCAGGATAAATAAACCCTTCAAGTACAAACTCCGCGGAAGCCGGTGCCTGCAGATCTGACAGCGCGCACTGAACGACTTCGGTCTTGCTGCCGCGTAGCAGTCCTGCAAAACCGTATTCGGACAGTGAATCCGGAACAGGCGTTACCGCAGCAAGAATTGTCGCCGGGTCCGCTCCGAGTGCGACAGCAACAGGAAACGGCTCCTCCGGATATTTCAGTTGCCAGTCCCGATAGTCCAGCGCACCGCCGCGGTGCGGCAGCCAGCGCATGATCACGCGGTTTGCTGCTATCACCTGCTGTCGATAAATGCCGAGATTCTGTCTGTCTTTTCCCGGACTCTTCGTAATCACAAGGCCCCAGGTAATCAGTGGTGCGGCATCACCCGGCCAGCAGGTTTGCACCGGGATTGTGGAAAGATCGATTTCTTCATTTTCAAGTACAATCTGCTGGCAGGCCGCCTTTTTAACCAGCTTCGGCACCATATTCAAAACCTGTTTGAATCTGGATATTTTATCCAGGGCATCTTTCACACCTTTCGGCGGCTCGGGTTCTTTCAGAAACGCGAGCAGTTCACCGATATCTCGCAGAGAATCAACCGACTCCTCACCCATGCCCAGCGCAACACGGCGCGGTGTACCGAACAGATTAGCCAGCACAGGTATATTCGAATTCCGGACATTTTCGAACAGCAATGCCGGACCACCCTTTTTCAGGGTGCGGTCGCAGATTTCAGTAATTTCAAGATAGGGATCGACCGGATGAATGATACGTTTGAGTTCACCCCTTGATTCGAGTTGCTGGATAAAATCGCGAAGGTCAGTGTATTTCATATCAACACGGTGAAATGTAATCGCGAATCAGGAACACACGAAAATATCCGTGCAATCGGCTCAGACAAGTCTGTTCACGCTGATCAGGTATCTATATTATTCGCGTGCAACGCATTCTGTTCGATGAAATCACGCCTTGGTTCCACCTGATCACCCATCAGCGTCGTGAAAACCTCGTCCGCCGCAATCACGTCCTCGATTCGGACCTGCAGCATTCGCCGAGTTTCAGGATTCATCGTTGTTTCCCACAGCTGATTCGGATTCATTTCTCCCAGGCCTTTGTAGCGCTGTATGTTCTGGCCTTTCCTGGCCTGGTCCATCAGCCAGTCCATCACGTCCGTGAAACGACTGACGGCGCATTGCCTGTCACCGCGCTCGATATAGGCGCCGTCACCCAATAACGAATCGAGCTTGTCGCCAAGTGAAGACAACAAACGGTAATCGGAAGAAGTCAGAAATTCCCGATCGATGCAGTATTCATGATCCAGTCCGTGGACCCTGCGTGTGATCACGAGTTTGGGGCCACCATCATCAGACTCGACCCGGGCCTGGTAACTGCAGCCAGAATACTTATATTTATCTAATAATATCAATAACTTAATAGAATATTCCTGCAGCTTTTCCGTATCGTCGGTTACATCTTCCGGAAGGCCGCGAATATTGATTATTTCCTGCAGAATATTTTCATCCAGGCGCCGGCTTACACGCGCGATCACGGTCATTGCACCGAGGTAGCTGCGCGCCAGGTCTTCCAGCGCGATGTCCGAAATCGCCGGTGCACTGTCAGTTACATGCAATTTCGCACCTTCCAGAGCCAGCTGTAACAGATAGGCGTTGAGTTCGTCATCATCCTTGACATAACGTTCCTGCTTGCCCTTTTTGACCTTGTACAATGGAGGCTGCGCAATATAGACGTGTCCACGCTCGATCAACTCATTCATCTGGCGATAGAAGAAGGTCAGTAACAGCGTGCGAATATGAGAACCGTCGACATCGGCATCGGTCATGATGATAATGCGGTGATACCGCAGCTTGTCCGGATTGTACTCATCCTTGCCGATACCACAGCCCAGTGCGGTGATCAGGGTTCCGACTTCAACAGACGACAGCATTTTATCAAAGCGCGCTTTCTCAACATTGAGGATCTTGCCTTTCAGCGGCAGAATAGCCTGTGTGCGGCGATCCCGTCCCTGTTTTGCTGAACCGCCAGCGGAGTCACCTTCGACCAGGTAGATCTCGCACAGCGACGGATCCTTCTCCTGGCAATCGGCCAGTTTACCGGGCAACCCGGCGATATCGAGCACACCCTTGCGACGCGTCATCTCGCGGGCCTTGCGTGCGGCTTCGCGTGCGCGTGCGGCATCGATTATTTTTGAGGTTATGGCTTTGGCGTCAGCCGGATGCTCGAGCAGAAATTCCTGAATTTTTTCAGCCAGCGTCGATTCAACCACGGCCTTCACTTCGGAAGAAACCAGCTTGTCCTTGGTCTGTGATGAAAATTTGGGATCAGGCACCTTGACTGACAGTACAGCGGTAAGACCTTCTCTTGAATCATCGCCGGATACGTTCACCTTCGCCCGCGCGGCAATACCTTCTTTATCCATGTACTGATTAATACTGCGCGTCAACGCAGCGCGAAATCCGGCTATATGCGTACCACCGTCCTTCTGCGGGATATTATTCGTGAAAGGGTAGATGTTTTCCTGATACGAATCATTCCATTGCAGTGCAACTTCGACAATAATGTTGTCGCGTTCGGTCACGAAATACAGCGCATTGTCGTGCAGCGGTGTTTTGTTCTTGTTTAGATGTTCCACGAACGATCGTATTCCGCCGGCATATTCGAATTCATCGTGTTTATCGCTGCATTCATCCTGCAGAATTATGCGTACACCGGAATTCAGAAACGATAGTTCGCGCAGCCGCTTGGACAGGATGTCATAGTGAAATTCGATATTGCTGAAGATGTCTGCGCTTGGCCAGAAACGCAGAGTCGTACCTGTTTTGTCCGACTTGCCGGTTACTTTCAGCGGTTCGACCGGATTACCTTTCTGATACTCCTGCTCACATATTTCACCACCGCGGTAGATCGTCAGTTTCATTTTTTCAGACAGTGCGTTGACCACGGAAACGCCGACACCGTGCAGACCTCCTGAAACCTTGTAGGAATTGTCATCAAATTTGCCACCGGCATGCAGAACGGTCATGATGACCTCCGCAGCCGATCGACCTTCCTCCTGGTGTATGTCCGTCGGAATGCCGCGGCCATTGTCGGAAACAGTGACTGACTGATCGCTGTGGATCTTGACGGCGATTTCAGTGCAATATCCTGCGAGCGCTTCATCGATAGCATTATCGACGACCTCGAAAACCATATGGTGCAGTCCTGTACCATCATCCGTGTCGCCGATATACATACCCGGACGCTTGCGCACAGCATCCAGCCCTTTCAGTACCTTGATGTTGGTCGAGTCGTAACGTTTTTCAGTTGTCATAAGCGTGCGCTGATTTACCGGAATCCCGCATTATATCAAGCTTTGCCATGCGGTTCCTGATTGTGAACCGTGTACGACTATTCGATGGAGCGCGTCAGTCCTGCTGATATACGCATCCGTGTTCCACGTGGAACAGCTGACACAGGCGACCACTCGGCAGATTCACATCAACGCGATCGATTGCGGTCAGAAAAATCTGGATCGGCAGATTTTCGAGTACTTCCAGCACTTTATGTCTGTTATGAGAATCGAGTTCGGCTGGAAGATCGTCGTATAGCAAAACACAACGCCGGTCACTGGACTCGATAAAACGCTGTACCTGTGAAAGTCGCAGCAGGGCGACCATAAGCTTTTGTTGTCCACGGGATATAGAAGTTTGAGCGGATTTACCGTTCACAAGAATTACCAGCTCAGCATGATGCGGACCTACGGTCGTAAAGCCTCGTCTGCGATCGCGTTCCAGGCTGGCATTCAATGCTTCAGAAAAAGGCATCCCCGCTTTCCACCCTCGCCTGTATTCGATGGATACAGTCTGCTGCGGGAAGAAGATTGTAACCAGATCAAGCATGACTGGCTGTAATTCTGAAATATAGACCTCACGCAGTCGATCGATATGCGATGCTGCCGAATCCAGTTGATGATCCCATACAGTGCAGTACGCAATCTTCTGATTTGACTTCAATGCAGCATTTCGTTGTGACAGCGCTTTTCTGTAGCGCTGCCAGGCATCGTAAAATCCGTGTTCCACGTGGAACACACCCCAATCGATGAATTGCCGTCGTTGTGATGGACTTCCTGTAAGCAGTTTATAGCTGTCCGGGTGTATCGCGAGAACTGGTATCAGTGCTGCTAGATCAGCCACTCGTTTGAGCGGCCGCTGATCCGCACGTACTTCAAGTTGATCACGGCTGCGTCTGATACCAACCGGTGTTTCGTGACCGTTGCTTGTAACACGTGCGAAAAGCTGGAGCCTGCGCATATTATGGTTTATCAGGTCGGCCAGATACGGGGTGCGGAAAGAGCGCAGGTGACTGATATAATAGATCGCTTCAAGCAGACTGGTTTTGCCGGATGCGTTGGAGCCGGTAATCAGATTTATACCCGCGCCAGGTTCTAGATCGACCTGAACCAGATTGCGAAAATTACGAATCTGCAGCTGAGACAGGCGCATTGAATATAAAAACGCGCTGCGGCATTTCTAAAGCCGCATTGGCATAATCACGTATTTGCAGTTTTTTTGATCAGGGTAGGTCAGGAGACAACTGCTATTTGAATCGCGCAATGCAGTTTGAACCGTATCAAAGCCGTTTGCATTCAGTACATCGAGCATGTAATTGACATTGAAGCCGATCTCCAGGGGCTCACCGTTGTAATTGACTTCGACTTCGACATCCGCTTCTTCCTGGTCAGGATTTTGTGTCTGCAGGCGAAGCAGGTTATCGTCAAGTATCATACGGATACCGCGATATTTCTCGTTGGATAAAATGGAGGCGCGCACCAGTGCCTGGCGCAGCACATCGCGGTCCGCTGTCATGATGTTGTTGCCATCATCAGGAATTACCCGGTTGTAGTCAGGGAAACGTCCGTCGATCAGTTTGGATGTAAACTGGAAATCGCCGACATTGGCACGCAGGTGGTTTGTGCCCAGTGTCAGATGCACGTTTTCTTCACTGCTGTCCAGCAATCGCACCAGTTCATGAACGCCCTTGCGGGGTAATATGACCTGCCTGATTTCGTTGACCTTACAATCCGCCTGTTTCTCACACCATGCCAGACGGTGTCCGTCAGTTGCAACTGCCCGAATATGGTCATTGCTGACCTCAAGCAACAGTCCGTTCAAATAATAACGCACATCCTGCTGCGCCATCGCGAATGCTGTGTTGTCGATCAGTTCTTTCAGAACATGGTTTGGAAGATCGAATTCCGCGATACTGTTGATGGAGTCCAGTACTGGAAAATCTGAAGCAGGCAGGGTAGCCAGAGAGAAACGGCTACGACCGGACAGAACGCTGGCTTTATCGGCGTTCACACTGATGTTGATAGCCGAGTCTTCCGCTAGCGCCTTGCATATGTCCAGCAGCTTTCGGGCCGGCAGCGTTGTTTCTCCCGGTTCATCGATTTGAATCTGGAGCGACGTTAGCAGCTCGATTTCAAGATCAGTGGCAACCAGTACCAGCGACTGCTCAGCCGCCTTCACCAGAACATTGGATAATGCCGGCATGGTTTGTTTTTTTTCCACGGCGCCGATTATTTTTTGCAATGGTGTCAGCAGATCTTCGCGCTGGATCTGGAATTTCATTTGCTCTACCTTTAAGTATTATTTTTTATATATATTTCTAACTGTAATAATAAGTTAGCCTTATATTTGTGGATAACTTGGATATGTTTTTATTATTCAATTAGTTAACTATTAGTTTAGCGTCTGGTTACTGGCGTATACCCGGGGTTATAATTGTCAACGGTTTGTGGATAACTTTCAGACTCGATTCTGTCCACAGCTTTTCACCAGGCTGTCAACGATAATCGCACAGTTTAGTATCAATTGCTCAGTATCCGCATCATGTTCATATAATCCTCGTCGATACTCCCGTCAGAAACGCGTAATTCGGCGATCTTTCGGCATCCGTGTAAAACCGTCGTATGATCTCTACCGCCAAAGGCTTCACCAATTTCCGGCAGACTGTGGTTTGTGAGTTCCTTTGAAAGGGCCATTGCCAGCTGTCTGGGTCGGGTGATAGATCGTGTACGTCGATTCGACAGCAAATCCGAACTTCTGATCTTGTAATACTCAGCTACGGTTTTCTGGATATTCTCGATGGTGACAGTGCGATCCTGCAGTGCAATAAGGTCTCGCAGCGTATCCTTGGCGAACTCCAGCGTGATCGGTTTACCGGTAAAATTAGCCGTGGCCATGACCCGGCGGAAAGCGCCTTCGAGTTCGCGTATATTGGAGCGGATGCGTTTGGCGATGAAAAAGGCGACTTCATTGGGTAATTCAATGCAGGCTTCCTCGGCTTTTTTCTGCAGGATCGCGACGCGCGTTTCCAGCTCCGGTGGCTCTATACAGACCGGCAGACCCCAGCCAAAGCGTGAGCGCAGCCTTTCTTCGAGACCTTCAACTTCCTTGGGATAACGGTCGCAGGTCATGATGATCTGGTGACCGCCTTCTATCAAGGCATTGAAAGTATGGAAAAATTCTTCCTGAGACCGTTCCTTGCCGGCAAAAAACTGAATATCGTCGATGAGCATGCAGTCCAGAGATCGATAGTGCTGCTTGAATGCGTCGATCGCATTGTGCTGCAGGGCCTTGATCATGTGTCCGACGAATCGTTCCGAATGCAGGTAGACTATTTTAGCGTCGGGACGGGATTTAATCATCAGGTTACCGACCGCATGCATCAGGTGGGTTTTTCCCAGGCCGACACCACCGTACAGAAACAGTGGATTATATGCATCGCCCGGATTATCGGCGACCTGCATCGAAGCGGCTTTCGCCAGCTGATTGGATTTACCTTCGACGAAATTACCGAACGTGAATGCCGGATTGAGATTGTGGTCCATCACGCGTTCAGTTTCCGAAGCGTCCCTGGACAGCTGATCGAAGACTGCAGTCGGCTGGGGTTGAGCGGCGGCCTGAATCCTGGCCGGCAATGGTTTGCTGTGACTGCCGATTTCAAGTGACAGGCCGACACTTTCGACGCGGGTTATTTCACGCAGTATCCCGAGTATACGTTCCAGAAAATGTTCACGCACCCAGTCGAGCACGAAACGGTTGGGTGCAAGCAAAGTCAGCTGGTTGTCGTCTTCCCTGACCTGCAATGGCCTGATCCAGGTATTGAGTTGCTGGTCGGATAGTTCCTGTTCCAGGTGCTGCAGACAGTTCGTCCAGAGCGATGTACTCACGCGAACCTACCCTCCGATCGTATGATGGTGCCGGTTTTTATTATGGGGAAAAGAAGCCACATACTATACTCGTTGCCGGCGTTTATCCACAACGGGTTTATAAGCTCGGCGCAGGACAATAGTGGATTTCCGGCATCGTGTTCTAAAAAACAGCGACTTATGTCTTTACTAGAAGTTGGTGCGCAAGTAAAATGCGCGGTTCTTCAGAATACGTAGACTAAACAGGTTCAGGTGCAATGAAAAGAACATTCCAGCCAAGCCGTATCAAACGCGCAAGAACGCACGGGTTTCGTGCACGCAGCAGTACACTGGGCGGTCGCAAGGTACTGAAAGCGCGCCGCGCAAAAGGCCGCCACCGCCTGACGGTATAAGGGTCTCCCGCAGTGCGCGAGGCGCGCTTGGAAAAGCGTGCCAGATTGTTGAAAGCCGCTGAATTCAGTCATGTTTTCGATCAGGCGGTACGCTCCAGCGACAGAAATTTTACAGTTCTCGCCAGGTGCGGTGATTCGGGTTGTTCGCGTCTCGGTCTCGCGATTTCCAAAAAAAGAGCGCGGCTTGCGGTAACGCGAAACCGTCTCAAGCGGATCACCCGGGAAAGCTTTCGACTGAATCAGCACATGATCGCAGGCGCCGACTATATCGTCATGGCCGGACCGGCGGCGGGTTCTGCAACGAACAGCCAGCTTTTCCAGTCACTGCAAAATCACTGGCAACGACTCAGTAAACAACTATGCGCCACATCCCGATCATCTTGATCAAACTCTACAGGTATCTCATCAGCCCTTATATGGCGCCGAGCTGCCGCTATACACCGACATGCTCCGAATATGCCATTGAAGCGATCGATCGTTTCGGAATTGTACGAGGCAGCCTGCTGGCGCTGCGTCGTATCGGCAGATGCCATCCATGGCATGAAGGCGGTCATGATCCCGTTCCGTCCAGTCTGATGACATTCGAAAGTAATAAGGACTGATTCCATGGAAAACCAGCGTTTATTGTTGTATTTCACCCTGTTTTTCGTTGTTTATCTGTTATGGGCGCAATGGCAGCAGGATTACGGGCCGGCGCCTGCATCGCAGCAAGCAGCGACCGTCGCTGAATCACCTTCGGCATCATCAGCCAAAGAGCTTCCGGCGGCAGACATTCCTGCCCGGGTACGTCAGCCAGAACAGGTTCGGGTGCAGGAACAGACAGGTCAGCGAATTCATGTAACCACCGATTTACTGGATGTCGAGATCGACACCCGCGGTGGCGATATCAGGAAGCTGGTGTTGCTGGATTATGCCGAAACGGCGGACAAACCTGATTTGAAGCTCGCGTTGCTGGCGGACAGTGAGAATAACTACTTCATTGCCCAGTCAGGCCTGGTGTCTTCCGACACTGACAGCGCACCGACACACAACGCACTCTATAGCGCAGATCAATCCAGCTACACACTGGAACCGGGCAGCGATCAGCTTGAAGTGGCCCTGCACTGGCAAGGCAAGGATGGCGCCAGGGTGACCAAAGTGTTCCGTTTCCATCGTGGCGCATACGTTATCGATGTCGAGCATGTTATCGATGCCGGTGACAGGGACTGGAGCGGCAGCCCGTATATGCAGCTTGTCAGAACGCCGCCGGACAAAGACAGTAACAAGACCTTTACCCGAACATACACCGGCGGCGTTGTTTACAACGATGTCATCAAGTATGAAAAAGTCAGCTTCGATGAAATTGCCAAAGCGGACCTGAAAGACCGCCTTGGTGTCGACGCCTGCCTGAACCAGAATACCGCTTCAAAAGGCTGCGATCTTCAGGACGGCTGGCTGGCGATGACCCAGCACTATTTCCTGGCCGCGTGGCTGCCTGATACCGGTGAGGTTAACCACTTTTACAGTCGCAATCCGTCCGGCACTGACCGATATATTCTCGGAGCGCGCTCGCCGATGCTAAAAGTCGCCGCTGGATCCAGTGCTACGGTGAAGAGCCGCTTCATCGCCGGACCGAAATTGCAGGATCTGCTGGAAAAAGTCGCGCCCGGCCTCGAACTCACCGTTGATTACGGCGTATTGACCATTCTTGCGAAGCCGTTGTTCTGGCTGCTTGAATTTTTTCACGGTATTTTCGGCAACTGGGGCTGGGCGATCATTTTCCTGACCATCACCGTCAAGAGCGTTTTCTACAAACTGTCGGAAATGAGCTATCGTTCGATGGCCAGGATGCGCAAGGTAGCGCCTCGAATGAAACAGATGAAGGAACAGTACGGGGATGACCGCCAGGCGATGAGCAAGGCGATGATGGAACTGTACAAGCGCGAGAAAATCAACCCGCTGGGCGGGTGCTTTCCGATTCTGGTACAGATGCCGGTTTTTATCGCACTCTACTGGGTACTGCTCGAAAGCGTCGAGATGCGCTACGCGCCGTTCATCCTGTGGATACACAATCTGTCGGGAATGGATCCGTATTTCATTCTGCCGGTCATCATGGGTATTTCGATGTGGGTGCAGCAGAAACTCAACCCGGCACCGGTCGATCCGGTGCAGCAGAAAGTGTTCCAGTTCATGCCGCTGGTGTTTACCTTCATGTTTGCGTTCTTCCCGTCCGGCCTGGTGCTGTACTGGGTGGTCAACAACATTCTTTCCATCACGCAGCAGTGGCTTATCACAAGAAGTATTGAGAAAGGAAACGCAAAGTAACCGCCTCGCCGCCGGCGCCCGGGTTACGATCATGACGGAGACCATCGCCGCGATAGCCACACCGCCCGGCAGGGGCGGCGTCGGAATAGTGCGAGTCTCCGGACCGTCTGCCAAAGCAATCGCAGAGCAGGTTCTGGGAGGCTGTCCGCCGCCGCGCCGCGCGGACTACCTGGCGTTCCGGGACGCTGACGGCCATGTCATCGACAAGGGCATCGCGCTGTACTTCAGTTCCCCGCATTCCTTCACAGGCGAAGATGTGCTTGAGCTTCACGGCCACGGCGGGCCGGTTGTACTGGACCTGCTGCTCAGGCGCATTGTGTCGCTGGGCGCCCGTCCGGCGCGCGCCGGCGAATTTTCCGAGCGTGCGTTTCTGAACGAAAAGATCGATCTGGCCCAGGCCGAAGCCATTGCGGACCTGATCGCGGCAGAAAGCGAATCAGCGGCAAGAGCGGCGATGGCTTCGCTGAACGGCGAGTTCTCGGCCGCGGTCGACGATCTGGTGGATCAGCTGATCCAGCTGAGGGTGTATATCGAGGCCGCGCTGGATTTCCCGGAAGAAGAAATCGATTTTATGGCGGACGCGGCCATTGCCGTGAAGCTGGATGCGGTGCTGGATCGGCTGTCGGATGTGAACAGGTCAGCGCGTCAGGGTGCTCTGCTGCGCGAAGGCATGAATGTCGTGATCGCCGGAAAACCCAATGCCGGCAAATCCAGCCTGCTGAACCGGCTGGCCGGGTTCGAGTCGGCCATCGTTACCGATGTGCCTGGCACCACGCGTGACCTGCTGCGCGAGCAAATCCAGATAGACGGCCTGCCGTTGCACATCATCGACACCGCGGGCCTTCGAGATAGCCAGGACCAGGTCGAGGCGGAAGGCATCCGCCGCGCCCTTCACGCGATTGAAAACGCGGACCGTCTGCTGCTGCTTGTCGACGATTCGATACAGCCGGCTGACGAGGGCGGATTCATCGGCGATTTCGATGAAACGATACTGTCGCATACCGGGCGGACGGTAATCAGGAACAAGATCGACCTGTCCGGCTCCGCGCCGGGTATCAGTGAAGACAGCGGCTCTACCGAGATCCGGCTGTCGGCGAAAACCGGCGAAGGCGTTGATCTGCTGCGCCAGCATCTGAAACAGTGCATGGGTTTCGAGCAGCATGGCGAGGGACTGTTCATCGCGCGGCGACGGCATCTGTCGTCGCTGGAAAATGCGCATCAGTATTTGTACTCCGCTCACCGTAATCTTCATATTCACCGGGCAGGTGAACTTGTGGCGGAGGAACTGCGCCTCGCGCAGCACGAGCTTTCCGGCATCACCGGGGAATTCACCAGCGACGACCTGCTCGGACGGATTTTTGCCGACTTCTGCATCGGTAAATAATCCCCTTGCGGGCACGACACAGGCCGGACTCCGAACAATCGCCGGCATTCAGATAATGCTGAAACGGCCGGAAGCCGGGAAATTCTGGTGTACTTCTACCAGCGCTTTTTTGGCGGGGAAGCCGGGCCGGCCAGAGCACTGTCGCCGTTCACGATACCTGGGGCGGCAGTGTGTTCCGAATGTGGCATTCAACGGCAATGACTACCGCGGGGACTCGACGCATGAAATCCACGCTGGCTGATCCCGGCTATTCCGTACCGACCCTGCTGCACAGTGCGCCGGCTCACCGTAACACCGATACATTCATGCTATCCTTGACGTGTCTTGCGCAGTCGAACGCAAGCCACGTCACCAGCGGCAGCAGCAATGAGCGACATCGAATCACGAACCGGGACCATCACCACTGCGTCGGAATCTGAAACCCGTTCGGCCATTCTGCTGGTGCATTGCCCGGACAGGGAAGGACTGGTCGTCACGATCACGAATTTCATTTCGTCCGGCGGCGGCAACATCCTCTATCTGGACCAGCACGTCGATTTCGAGACACACCGCTTCTTCATGCGTGTCGAATGGGACCTGGGCCGGTTCGCCATTGCCAGCGAGCACATCGGCGAGCGCTTCGACGCGGAGGTCGGCAGGCGCTTTGATATATTGTGGCAGCTGTATTTTTCCGACGACCGGCCGCGCATGGCGCTGTTCGTATCAAGGCTGCCGCACTGCTTCTACGACATACTCGCGCGTTACGAAGCCAGTGAATGGCGTGTGGATATTCCGCTGATCATCAGCAACCACCGCGACATGGAAAGTGTAGCGCAGCGCTTCGGCATCGACTATGTATACCTTCCGGTCAGCCGGGACAACAAGCAGGAACAGGAAGCGAGGCAGATGGACCTGCTGCAACGATACAAAATCGATTTCATCGTGCTTGCACGATATATGCAGATTCTGAGCGAAGCATTTATCGAACGCTATCCGCAGCGTATCATCAATATCCACCATTCATTTTTACCGGCCTTCCCGGGCGGTCGTCCCTATCATTCCGCCTACGCCCGCGGCGTGAAAATCATCGGCGCGACCAGTCACTATGTAACCGCCGAACTCGACGCCGGTCCGATCATCGAGCAGGATGTGGTGCAGGTCAGTCACAAGGATTCGGTCGACGACATGATGCGCAAGGGAAGGGATCTGGAAAAGATCGTGCTTGCGCGAGCGATCTGGCACCAGTTGAGGCGGAATATCCTGGTGTGCGAAAACCGGACGGTGAAATTCGACTGAATTCCAGGCTCAGGTTTCCGGCAGCAGCCAGGATATCGCTATCCACCAGATGAGCAGCTGGCTGAAGAAGACGAAGGTGTAAAAATAATGATGACCTTCATCATGGTCCGTTTTACAGCACAGGCGATAAGTCAGCCTGTAGAAAGCATAATAAGCCGCGATGGAGAGTACGCACACCAGCCCGAAGGTGGTCGGTGACCAGTGATCACCCTGCAGGAAGATGGCGACGAACAACGCGGCGAGTATCGTCGGCAGTCCGAGCGCATGAATCATCTGATAATCGCCTGTGTAATGCTGCTGGTAATATCCAGGCGTATTCTACATCCAAATGCCGCGTGCAGCCCCGGTCATCACGGCATCCGCGCACGCGGCCTCCTCGGTAAATTTGCAGCCCTGGCTGAGGCTTTTAACGGCAGCAGTTAAAGTAGTTTCAAGCGCCTGATTTGATTATAATTTACGTTCTTTAACCCGGGACCTGGTCTGCAGCGATGTTCTACAGCGATAGCTTTGATGTGATCGTGATCGGCGGCGGACACGCCGGCGCCGAAGCCGCGCTTGCGGCCGCGCGATCGGGTGTGAAAACCCTGCTGCTGACGCACAACATCGAAACCCTCGGGCAGATGAGCTGCAACCCGGCGATCGGCGGCATCGGCAAGGGACACCTGGTCAGGGAAATCGATGCGATGGGCGGCATCATGGCGAAAGCGGCCGATCGCGCCGGCATCCAGTTCCGCATCCTGAACCGCAGCAAGGGGCCGGCGGTCCGCGCCACGCGCGCGCAGGCCGACCGCGTGCTGTACCGCTCCGCTGTGCGCGTCGCGCTGGAAAACCAGCCGGGGCTGTCGATTTTCCAGCAGGCCGTCGATGATCTGATCGTCGACAGCGACGGCCGGAACCAGCGCGTCTGCGGCGTGGTTACGCAGATGGGGCTGAAATTCCGCGCGCGCGCGGTGGTGCTGACCGTCGGTACCTTTCTCGGCGGCAAGATCCATATCGGCCAGAGCAACCATGCCGGGGGGCGCGCCGGCGATCCGCCATCGATGTCGCTGGCGGCGAGGCTGCGCGAGCTGCCGCTGCGCGCCGGACGGCTCAAAACCGGCACGCCGCCGCGAATCGACGGTCGCAGCATCGATTATTCCGGCCTGCAGGCACAGCCGGGGGATGAGCCGACGCCGGTGTTCTCGTTCACCGGTTCGGCGCACGAGCACCCGCGCCAGGTCGCCTGCCACATCACCCATACCAACAGTCGCACCCACGACATCATCCGCGCAGGGCTGGAGCGTTCACCGCTTTACAGCGGCGCGATCGAGGGCGTCGGGCCGCGCTATTGTCCGTCGATCGAGGACAAGGTCGTGCGCTTCGCGGAGCGCGACGCACACCAGATATTCATCGAACCCGAGGGGCTCGATACGCACGAGGTGTACCCGAACGGCATATCGACCAGCCTGCCGTTTGATGTGCAGTTTGCGCTGGTACGATCGATGAAGGGTTTCGAAAATGCGCACATCACGCGGCCCGGTTATGCGATCGAGTACGACTATTTCGATCCCCGCGACCTGAAATCGACGCTGGAAACGAAATACATACACGGGCTGTTTTTCGCCGGCCAGATCAACGGCACCACCGGTTACGAGGAAGCCGCCGCACAGGGACTGCTCGCCGCGATCAACGCGTCACAGCAGCTGCGCGAGCGCGAGCCATGGACACCGGCGCGTGACCAGGCCTATATCGGCGTACTGGTGGATGACCTGGTCACGCGCGGAACCGCTGAGCCCTACCGCATGTTCACCAGTCGCGCTGAATACCGTCTGGTACTGCGCGAAGACAATGCCGACCTCCGCCTGACGCCGGTGGCGCGGGCGCTCGGACTGGTCGGCGACAAACACTGGCGCGCATTCGAATGCAAGCGCGAAGCCATCGAGCACGAACAACGCCGGCTTGGCGGGCTGATGATATTGCCCGATTCCGAACCCGGTCGTGAACTCTCGGCCTGGCTGGACAAACCGTTCGTGCGCGAATACCGTGCCAGTGAGCTGCTCCGACGCCCCGAAATGGATTACGACCGGCTGACCCGCGCAATCGGCGGCGCGGTCGCGGACGGGACCGTGGCCGAGCAGGTCGAAATACAGGCGAAGTATTCCGGTTACCTGCAGCGCCAGCACGCTGAAATCGAAAAAGCGCGCCGACACGAACAGAAGGCGATCCCGGATTTCATCGATTACAACAATGTTCGCGGC
>Ga0210123_1000793_pt1 | contig 18057 bp, 15 predicted proteins | sample Muzzi_PWB_D2_FD_185535 | JGI IMG/M metagenome (GOLD analysis project Ga0210123, IMG submission 185535) | Wetland microbial communities from San Francisco Bay, California, USA, that impact long-term carbon sequestration - Muzzi_PWB_D2 (SPAdes) | ecosystem: Environmental > Aquatic > Marine >... | reverse complement strand
TCTGCTACGATATTTGATTCGCGGCTAAAGCCGCTCCTACGATAATGGAATTGCGCTGCTACGATATTTGATTCGCGGCTAAAGCCGCTCCTACGATAATGGAGTTGCGCTGCTACGATATTTGATTCGCGGCTAAAGCCGCTCCTACGATAATGGAGTTGCGTTACCACGATAATAGAATTGTAGGAGCGGCTTTAGCCGCGATTCATTTTATATGTTTCAAAATGCCGTCGAGCTCATCCAGAGAGTTGTAGACAATCGTCAACTTGCCACTGCCCTTTTTTGAATGATCGATTCGAACTTTTGCGCCTAACTTGTCGGCCAGGTCCATCTCGAGGCGCCTGATGTCCGCATTGGCCGACGGCTTTTCGCTTTTCGGCGACTTCCCGGCACTGCTCGCCAGCATGCGACGAACCAGCGTCTCGGTCTCCCGCACAGATAATCCTTTCCTGACCACCTGCCGGGCCGCATCGTATTGCCGGGTCTTGTTCGTAATTGCAAGCAGCGCACGCGCGTGTCCCATTTCCAGTTGGCGGGATTCGAGCAGTGGCTTCACTTTGTCCGATAATTCCTGCAGTCGAAGCAGGTTGCTGACAGCCGCGCGTGACCGACCGACGGCGTCCGCTGCCTCCTGGTGCGTCAAATCGAATTCGCGAATCAATCTTTCCAGCGCCGAGGCTTCTTCGAGCGGATTCAGGTTCTCACGTTGAATGTTTTCGATCAGCGCCATCGCTATGGCCGCATCATCGGGGACATCGCGAATGACCGCCGGGATTTCCTGTAACCCGGCAAGTTGCGCCGCGCGCCAGCGCCGCTCCCCGGCTACGATTTCGTAACGCTGCGTGTTGCCGGTGGTCTTTATCGGGCGCGCGACTATAGGCTGGACGACGCCTTGCGCCTTGATCGATTTGGCAAGATCTTCGAGGGTATCCTGGCGCATGTCGACGCGCGGCTGATACTGACCGCGTTGCAGCAGGTCCACAGGAATACTCTGGAAGCCTTCTGTCTCATGTTTGCCGGTAACGGCTGCAGACTGGGCAACCGGCTTGCTCAACAGTGCATCGAGGCCGCGGCCGAGTCTCTTCTTCTTTGTCATGCTCTATCTCAGCTTGCAGATTCCTGGATCCTGACAGTTTAGTCTACCGGGCGACGGCAATGCGCTCATCTTCTCTGCGCAACACCTCTCCGGCCAGCGCCAGGTATGCGAGGGCGCCACGCGAATTTCGATCGTGATAAAGCACCGGCTTGCCGAAACTCGGTGCTTCCGCCAGGCGAACGTTCCTTGGAACCACGGTGCGAAAGACCTTGTCGTCAAAATGACTGACGAGTTGATCCGATACCTCGTTCGACAGGTTGATTCTCGGATCGACCATCGTACGCAACAGGCCGTATACCTCCAGATCCGGGTTGACCGAGTCTCGCACCTGCTCGATCGTATTCAACAGTGAGCTCAGGCCTTCGAGTGCGTAGTACTCACATTGCATTGGAATCAATACGCCATCTGCGGCGGTGAGCGCATTTACCGTCAGCATGTTGATCGATGGCGGACAGTCGATCAGGATAAAATCATACAGGCCGCTGATTGGCACCAATGCTTTTCTCAGGCGCATTTCCCGGCCGATTTCCTGCAACAGGCTGACTTCGGCGAGTGTCAGGTCTTCGTTGCCTGGCATGACGGCGAAGCCACCCTCCGGTGCAGAGACAATGGTATCTGCGGCGGAAGCTTCACCCAAAAGCACGTCGCAGGTCGTCAGTTCGAGGTTCATCTTTTCGATGCCGCAGCCCATCGTTGCATTGCCCTGCGGATCCATATCAATTAGCAGCACACGGCGGTGCGTTGCAGCAAGCGACGCCGCAAGATTGACACAAGTCGTTGTCTTGCCTACGCCTCCTTTTTGATTTGCAACAGCAATTATTCGCGTCATAGCGAGTCCCTAACCACCTTTCCGTTTTGCAACTGCGATGATGCGTGTCATTTGGGCCAAGTCTTTTTCCTGCGCACACTGACGACATGCCGCGCATGTGAATCGAGGAAGGGCACCACCAGTTCGGTCACGCTATATTCCCATTCGGGAGATGCTGTTGTCGCTTCCAGCTCTGCGGCCGGGTATTTCCCTTTGAGCGCGAGCAACTGCCCGTCCTCTCGAACCAGGTGAGCTGACAGCTCAACCAGCCGCGGTACCGTTGCCAGCGCCCGGGCGGTCACCGTATCAAAGCGTTTGCCGGGTGCATAGTCCTCAGCACGAGCTTTTACCGCCGTTACGTTTGCCAGGCCGAGTTCGCCGATCACATGATTGACGAAGCTTATCTTTTTGCCATTGCTGTCCAGCAGGGTGAATTCCATATCGGGCTCGGTAATCGCCAGCGGCAGGCCAGGGAAGCCGGCACCCGTCCCGATGTCAATCACCCTGGGTCCCTTGACGAACGGTCGCACTGCCAGGCTATCGAGGATATGGACACTGACCATTTCCCCGGGTTCGAGGATGGCCGTCAGGTTGACGCGCCTGCCCCAGCGCCCCAGTTCACGGAGCAGCGCGACCAGTTGCTGCAAAGCGCCTGCCGGCAGATCCTGCCGCAGTACCTCCAGACCTGCAGATATCTTCTCGGCGGTCACGCCGCTCCCTTTCGGCCTGCTCTACACAACCAGCAGAGCCATGAAGTCGTCAACCGCCATTGCGGCCAGCTTCGCGCGGTCGGCACAGGCAGCATCCAGTGTTTCCCACTGGCCGGGTCCCAGCTTGCCCGAAACGCTGTCTCTGAACTTTTGCTTGAGTACCGGAATGCCCTCGTCACGGCGTCGGCGATGCCCGATCGGATAATCGACGGCGACTTTTTCGGTGCTCGTGTCGTCGTTGAAGAACACCTGTACAGCATTGCCAATAAAGCGCTTGTCGGGGTCGAAATAGTCTTTTGTATAACCCGTGTTCTCGCTGACTTCCATCTTCGCCCGCAGCGCATCGATGCGGGGATCACCGGCAATGTCGTCTTCATAGTCAGCTGCGGTCAGTCGGCCAAAAATCATTGGCACAGCGACCATGTACTGAATGCAGTGGTCGCGGTCTGCGGGATTATCCAGTGGGCCCGTCTTGTCGATTATGCGAACGCCGGGCTCCTGGGTTTCGATGACGATTCTTTCTATGTCATCCAGGCGATCCTTGACTTGCGCGTGCAAGGTCATGGCTGCCTCGACCGCTGTCTGCGCATGAAACTCCGCCGGGTAGGAAATCTTGAACAGGATATTCTCCATCACGTAACTGCCATAGCCCTGCGGGAACGAGAACTCGTCACCCTTCCACAGGACGTCGTAGTAACCCCAGGTTTTTGCAGTCAACGCCGACGGATAACCCATTTCGCCGGTCATGGCGATCAGCGCCAGCCGCACGCCACGGCTGGTCGCGTCGCCGGCCGCCCAACTCTTGCGCGACCCGGTATTCGGGGCATGACGGTAGGTTCGCAGTGAGCAGCCGTCGATCCACGCGTGTGAAACCGCATTGATGACCTTTTCCCGGTCACCGCCCAGCATGCGGGTGACCACTGCGGTGGTCGCGACCCGTACCAGCAAAACATGGTCCAGCCCGACGCGGTTGAAACTGTTCTCCAGCGCCAGCACACCCTGGATTTCGTGCGCCTTGACCATCGCGGTCAGGACATCCTTCATCGTGAGCGGCTCTTTGCCTTCTGCCCTCGCGATGCGACTGAGGTAATCCGCCGTCGCAAGAATGCCGCCCAGGTTATCCGATGGATGACCCCATTCGGCCGCGAGCCAGGTGTCATTGAAATCCAGCCAGCGAATCATTGCGCCGATGTTGAAGGCTGCCATTACCGGATCCAGTTCGTAGGAAGTTCCGGGCACGCGCGCACCGCCGGGCATCGTCGCGCCGGGTACCACCGGTCCCAAAAGTTTCGTGCACGCCGGATAGTCCAGCGCCTGGAAACCACAGGCAAGCGTGTCCATCAGACAATAGTGTGCGGTCTCCAAAGCGACAGCGCTGTCGATGTCCGTGTCGCAAACGTAGTTCGCGATGTCGACGAGTACCTGGTCGGGCTCGGGCCGATCAGCCGAGCGAATATCGTGCTGTGACATTGATTGTGTTCCTGAATGTGGCCTGGTGGTCAGAGTCGGCTCTGACCCCCGTCTTCTTGTGCGCTAGCGTTCGTCGATCGGTACGTACTTCTGTAATCCGGGGCCGATATAGTCGGCGGCTGGTCGAATCAGTTTGTTGTTCGCACGCTGCTCCATGATGTGCGCCGCCCAACCGGTTATTCGTGAGCACACGAATATCGGCGTAAACAGGTAGGTCGGAATGCCCATGAAGTGATAGACGCTCGCAGCAAAAAAGTCCGCGTTCGCAAACAGCTTCTTTTCATCCCACATGACTTTCTCGACCGCCTCGGAGATTTCATACAACTTCATGTCGCCGGTTTCTTCTGCAAGCAACTTCGACATTTTCTTGTTCACTGAATTGCGCGGGTCCGAGGTTGTATAAACGCGGTGGCCGAAACCCATGATCAGTTCTTTTCGCTCGAGCATGCCAAGCACGCCCGCCGTCGCTTGTTCCGGGGTATCGAACTTCCGGATCAACTCCATTGCGGCCTCGTTGGCACCGCCATGCAGAGGACCTCGCAACGCGCCGATCGCGCCGGTAACCGCTGAATGCATGTCGGACAAGGTCCCGGTGATCACGCGAGCGGTGAATGTCGATGCGTTGAACTCATGCTCGGCATAGAGTATGAGTGTCGTGTCGAGACACTTTCTGTGCAGTTCGCTCGGCGCCCTGTCATGCAGCATGTGCAGAAAGTGTCCGGCGATGCTGTCGTCATCCGTCGCCGTTTCGATGCGTGTTCCATCCTTGTGGAATCGATGCCAGTACAGTAGCAACGACGGCAGGCAGGCAAGCAAACGATCAGCCGTATGTTGTTGATTGGAAAAATTTCCTTCCGGCTCGATGTTGCCGAGAAATGAAACAGCCGTGCGCTGCACATCCATCGGGTGTGCATCTGCGGGAATCATCTCGAGAACGGTTTTCAACTTGTCGGGCAAACTCCGTAACGACTTCAGTCTCGCAATGTAGCCGTCGAGCTCACTACGATTTGGCAGTTTGCCGTACAACAACAGGTACGCGACTTCTTCGAAGCTCGCGTTGTCTGCAAGGTCATAGATATCGTAACCCCGATACGTCAGTCCGGCGCCTTCTTTCCCAACCGTGCACAGTGCCGTGGTGCCAGCCGTTACACCCGCCAGTCCTCCGGTCTTTTTTGCAGCTGTCATATCCATCTCCGAATCTTGTTAGTTTTTCTTTTTGCCCAATTCCTTTTCCGCAAACAGCTCGTCAAGTTTGTCTTCATACGCCTGGTAGCCGAGCACATCGTACAACTCCATGCGCGTTTGCATTGTATCGATAACATTAGTTTGCGTTCCGTCTTCTCGCAGCGCCCGATACACATTTTCGGCTGCCCTCGACATTGCGCGAAACGCGGACAATGGATAGAGCACCATGCGAATGCCAACTGCTGCGAGTTCCGAAGTCGTAAACATCGGTGTCTTGCCAAACTCTGTCAGGTTCGCGAGTACCGGAGCTTTGATCGCCGACGTGAACTGCCGGTATTCGTCGAGCGTTGTCAGCGCCTCGGCAAAGATCATGTCCGCGCCGGCTTCAATGTAGGCGGCGGACCGATCCAGTGCTGCCTGCTGCCCCTCAACTGCGTGCGCATCGGTTCGCGCCATGATGATGAAATCATCATCAGTACGTCCGTCCACTGCCGCCTTGATTCGATCCATCATCTCCGCAGTTTTGACGAGCGCTTTGCCCGGCCGGTGACCGCATCGTTTGACCAGTACCTGATCTTCAAGGTGACAGCCGCCGGCGCCTGCTCGTGCTATCTCCCGGACTGTTCTGCCGATCATGAATGCACCACCCCAGCCGGTGTCGGCATCGACCAGCAATGGAATTCCGGATACGTAACTGATGCGGCGAATATCTTCGCAGACATCCGTCAACGTCGTCATCGCCAGGTCCGGCAAGCCAAAGGATGCATTTGCAACGCCGGCGCCGGACAGGTAGATCGCCCTGAAGCCGGCTTTTTCGGCCAGTAGTGCGGAATATGCGTTGACGGCGCCCGGAATTTGCAGCGGATGTTCTTCATCAAGGGCCTGCCGAAATCTCGAGCCAGCGCTCATGAATCACCTCAATTCGTTCGTTTCAAGGCAAAATTTTAATACAGATTAAAATTTTCGGGACAGCGATTCTAAACTGGCGGGCGTTGCTTTGCTAATGAGCTGTCCGCCGTTTCCTGGCGCCGATTATTGCCATGGGCTTGTGTGAGCCGGGCACGCCCGCGCGAAACGGGCCAGCCGGTCGATCCGCAGACCTTTACTCAAGGGCCTGGTAGACCAGGGTCTTGAAGCGATTCGTGATATCGCTTTTTGTGGGCCGAACCTGCGTCATGATGACGGCGACCAGCTCTTCTTGCGGGTCAATCCAGTAGGACGTCGCGAAGGCACCGCCCCATTGATATGAGCCGCTGGAGCCGAGCTCGCCGCTTTCACCCAGATCGCTCGTTACCGCGAAACCGAGGCCGAAATCCGCATCGCCATCCCCATCCCAGTCTATCCGGGGCGAGCGCATCAACTCGACCGACTTCCGGCTGAGGACCCGCCTGCCATCCAATACGCCATCGTTGAGGAGCATTTCAAGCAGCCGGGCATAATCGGATGCGGTCGAGGACAGGCCTGCGCCGCCCGAAAAATAGGCTCTCGCACCTTCAACAGGATAGCGAGGATTGTCGATCTTGATATCTGACTCGGTACCGTCCGATACCTGTAATCCGTTAACGTCAGCATAAAGTGTCACCAGGCGATAGCTCTTCTCTGCCGGCAGGTAGAAATACGTATCGTGCATGTCCAGCGGCTCAAATATCTCTTCGGCGAAGTACCGATCGAGCGGTTTGCCGGAAACGACTTCGACCAAATAACCGAGCAGATCGGTATTCAGCCCGTAAGCCCACGCCGAACCCGGTTCAAACAACAGCGGCTGTTTCGCAAGCTTCGCCATGACTGTCTCGAGCTTTACGTCTTTTTCAGTCAGGCCGTCGATGATGCCGTTACGTTTGTACGCTTGCTGCAATGGTGTCGAAATAAAGGGGTAGCTGATTCCGGACGACTGTGTCAGCAGATCTATGATCTTTATCTCGCCCGCTGCCGGGCGTGTTTCGGTAACAACACCAACATCATCGGCACTGACCAGTACCTGCGGAAACCCAAATTCCGGAATATATCTGGACACCGGATCGTTGAGCTGAAAGCGCCCTCGTTCGTAAAGGGTCATGACAGCAACCGTAGTCACCGCTTTTGTCATTGAAGCGATGCGAAATATCTTGTCGTTTTGCATCGGCGCCTGAGACGCGATGTCAGCGTAGCCAAAACTCTTGTGATAGACGGTTTTGCCGTCCTTGATAATCAATGCAACAGCGCCGGGAATTTTCCCGGCGGCAACTTCTGCATTAATCGCCTCGTCGATGCGCAGAAGTCGCTCGTTGACAAATCCTGCCGTCCCCCCAGCATCGAAACTGAAGTCGGTTTGCACCGCGCAGGCGGCGATCATGAGAAACGTAATCAGGCACGAGGCTGCTTTCACGGGATATTCCATGTATTTGCGTTGCTGAAATATACCGGAAAGTGAACGCGTGTTGCGATGCCTGTTATTCGACGGCGATTGTGCGCAGCCGCTCGCTTTGTACAACGACGATGCCCGGAGGGCGGCTGCGTGTCGTTCGGCTCGAGCGAGTAAAAGGCAGTTCGCGTGACAAATGAATGCGCGCAGCCGCTCGCTTTGTACAACGGCGATGCCGGGAGGGCGACTGCGTGTCGTTCGGCTCGAGCGAGTAAAAGGCAGTTCGAGTGAGAGACGAATGTGCGCAGTCGATCGTTTTGTACAACGGCGATGCCGGGAGGGCGGCTGTGTGTCGTTCGGCTAGAGTGAGTAAAAGGCAGTCCGAGTGAGAGACGAACGTGCGCAGCCGACCTCAGGCGGTGTCGTACCATTAGCGGCTAAAGCCGCTCCTACGAAATCTTGACGACCGTTCTACCGATTACCTTCCCATCCACGAACGCCTGGAACGCAGCCGGCAGTTCATCGAAGCTTATTGTGTTCGCGGCAATTTTGTCGAGATGTCTCGGCCTCAGATCGCCGCCAATTCGCTTCCACACCTGTAAGCGCAAAGCGCGTGGCGTATCGACGGAATTGATGCCGAGGAGGCAGACCGCACGAAGAATGAACGGCAATACTGTCGTATGCAGTTCGTGACTCGCGGCGAGGCCGATGCTGGCGATGTTGCCGCCGTAGTCAACGGTTCGGGTCAACCAGGTCAGCACGTCACCGCCCAGGTTGTCGATGCCGCCTGCCCACTGCGCTTTCTCCATCGGGCGTTTGCCGAGATCCAACTCCTCTCGTAGCAGGACACGGCGTGCCCCTATACCTTTCAGGTAATCAGACTGTGCTGCCTTGCCGGTCAACGCCACGGCTTCATAACCGCGCGAATGCAGCATGTCGATTGCAATGCTGCCAACGCCACCGGTGGCGCCGGTTACGACGACCGGGCCGTTCTCGGGAAGTTGCCCGTTCTGTTCCATGCGATGGATCGCCAGCGCCGCCGTATAGCCGGCCGTGCCCAATTGCATCGCTTCAGCCGCGCTCATGCCCTCCGGTATCGGTACGACCGCATCCGCCGGAACTCGCGCAAATTCTGCATAACCCCCATCGCGCGTTTCGCTTAACCCACAGCCATTGACCAGCACGGCATCGCCTTCCCGGAAATCCGCACTTTCCGAGCTGACGACCGTACCAGCGAGATCGATACCGCCAACCAGCGGAAAACTGCGCAGGATTCGTCCCGCGCCCGTTGCCGCCAGCGCATCCTTGTAGTTGATCGTCGAATGGCTCACCTTGACAACGACCTCGCCTGGCGACAAATCATCGATGGTCAGTCTTTTGAAGCCGGCGACGATCCTGCCATCTTCCTGGTCGATGCGGTAGGCGCGAAAATCGTTCATTGCTGCTCCACTATTCGTTACTGGTGGTCGAGCCAGTACTCGAGTCCCATTGTATTGAGTTCAACGTCAATTTCGACGATTGCGTGAATCTGCTCTACGGACCCGGCATAGCCGTGCCGGCCGAGTTCTTTCACGAAATAAGCGTACATGCTCTCATGCATTCTTGCCGTCCGCCCGACATCGCCCTCATGCTGCCGCGCGATTGCAACAAAATCATCGATACGCTTGTGCATGTCTTCAGCAAGCCGGGGTAAGTCAGACACGCGACTGTAATGCGTCAGGAACAGTTGTTCGGGTTCGAGGTCCATGATGCGGTCGATCGCGATATGCGCCTCGGGAGGATCGAAATGAATTGGCGTCGTCGTCGGATAGATGAATTCTCCGTTGGCCGTATCCAGTTCCCGATAGGAAATACCAAAGCTGTCGCCTGTAAAAACGCCGCGTGACTGCGGATCGTTCAACACGTAGTGATGGCGCGCATGCCCTTCGGTGTAGATGCATTGCATCGGTCGGCCATTGATACTGAGTTCTTGCCAATCGTCGACGACGATCACGCGATCTTCCGCAAGCGGAACGATATCACCGTATTCAGCGGCGAATTTCTTTTCGCCGTAGACGGCTTTTGCACCACGGATCAGTTTTGCCGGGTCGATCATGTGGGGCGCGCCGCGTGGATGAAGAACGGCTCTTGCATTTGGCAACGCCTGCATCAGAAGGCCGGCGCCACCGGCATGGTCCAGGTGAACATGTGTGAGGAAGACGTAGTCGACGTCAGCGGGATCCACGTCGTTGCATGCAAGCGTTGCAAGTAACAAGGGGACGCTGGAGTTGGCACCGGTGTCGACGAAAGCCGCGCGCGCTCCCTCCTGGATCAGGTGGCTGGCATCGAACAGCGGCCGCATGTGAACCGTGTCGATGGCCGTAATACCATCACCCACTGACGTCGTTCGGGGTACCTCATTGGGCATGCTGCCCGCCTTTCTGTTAGCGAGCTATTGCTCGAGTGTCTCGAGGCCGTCCTGTGAGGCGTAGTAGTTGGCAATCAATGCGATATCCGCGTCGCTCAACGCCGCAGCAAACGCCACCATGACGTTACCGGTACGCGTGCCATCCTTGTACTGCTTCAGGGCATGGACGAGATAGTCTGCGTGCTGGCCGGCGAGCACCGGAGGCTGGGGCACGACGCCTTCACTGTCGGCGCCATGGCAGGTTACGCAGATCCCCGCCGCCGCGACACCTGCGACCTGTTCGGCAGTCGCAACGTCGCTCGCCGTTCCACTTGTCTCGAACCACGCCAGCAGGTTTTCGATATCCGTGTCGCTCAACGAGCTTGCCTGGGCATGCATCGTCGGGTGTGGACGGGTGCCATCGCGATAAGCTCGCAGCGCGTTTTCGATATAGCCACGACCCTGGCCACCGAGCCGCGGCACACGAAACGAAGGATAGGCATTTCTTTGCCCTTCTATGCCATGGCAGCCGAGACAGGTAAAGCCGAGCTGCCGGCCCTGTTCCGCATTGCCTGCGGCGGCGATCGGCCCGGCATAAATTACTGCGGCCATCAGGGCGATGCCCGCGCGTAGGCGAATATTCATAAGTGTGTTCACGTTTATCTTTTCTGGCTGGCGAACCCGGTCAGGTGCCGGGAGTCTTTCGAGGGCGCTATGGTAGTGACTGTCGCCCGATTTTTCCACCTGGAACACCTGCCCTCGCGGGCTGCATGCTAGCATTCCGCTTAACTTTGATTGCAGGGGAATTGCCATGAAACGGTGGCTTGTGGTTTTGCTCGTCCTGTTAGCCCTGATCATCCTGATTTCGCCGGGAATCGTCGGGCGGCTCGCAGAGCAAAACATGGAAGAGAATATTCAGTGGGCCGAGAGCGAAAGCCCGGGCATGAATATTACGACCGAAGATTACCATCGCGGCTGGTTCACCTCGGAGGGCAGGCACCGTGTCGTCCTGCAGGGCGGCCAGTTCCGTGAGGTCAGTGAGAAATATGCGGCCGCCACCGGCTATGCGGAACTGCCGTCGCTGCTTATCGACACGCGATTTGACCACGGGCTCGTACCGATTACGTCATTGTCCCGTGAAGCGGGATCCCTGACGCCCGGACTCGCCAGCACTGTATCGACATTCGAGCTCGACCCCGGCAACGGTGAGCTGGTGGCGCTGCCCGGCACACTCTACAGCAATGTGTCGCTGACAGGTGCCAGCGATTCCCGTTTGCTCGTCGAGACCGGCAGCTATGAGCATGAGGACATCCTCGTCAACTGGGAAGGCGCCGATCTCGCGATCTATTCCGACCGTAAGTCGGGAAAGCTTTCCATTCATGGCGCAATCGAACCATTGACGATTACCGGTGACGATGGACACGCCAGCATCGGTGCGATTCGGATCGATGCGGACCAGGTGCGAACTACCTATGGATTCAACGTCGGGCCGGCGGACATCACGGTCGGCACGATGACGCTCGAGGATGACGGCAAGAAGTTCGTGCTGGGCGGCATTGACGCCAGCATGAATTCCACGCTCGACGACGATCGCGTCAACAGTACCGGCACCGTTTCCGTCCGTGACGTCGCGATCCCGGGTTTCGGCAACGTCGCGATGGACATGAATACGTCGATGAAGGATTTTCATGCCGAGTCTTTCGGCGCCATTGTTAAAGCACTGCGCGATGCCCAGGCTGCCGACGATCCGGAGATGGCGATGCAGATGCTTTTTCCCGCAATCGAAGGCGACCTGCAGACACTGGCCTCCTCCGGCGCCGAACTTCGATTCGACCGGTTGGATATCACGTTACCGCAAGGTACGGTTGAAACGAAAATTGTCATCGGCGTTGCCGAAATGGATGCGGACACCGATTTCTCCTGGCCATCCGTCCTGCTGAAGACGACCGCCAGCGTCGACGTCAAGGTTCCGGTGGAACTCTTCGATCTCGCAACATCGATGAATCCACAGGCCGGTTCGCTCATTGCGTTGGGAATCCTGCAAAAAGATGGCGACAATTATGTAATGGCCGCGAAGTATGCACAGGGCCTCGTAACCGTCAACGGCGCACCGATGCCTATACCGATACCGGGTCTCTAGACCATCGTTTAAACATTTTCAGGGAGCACGTTGCGGCACCAGGACAAATCGCAAGATGCTCGTATGTTTGCCTGTGCTTCTTGCCTTACCCGCGCGGTCTCGTATTCGACTGAACACGTTCGGGTCTGTAGCTAGTAGCTGAGATCGAGTTCCGCCGCACGATGGCAGGCAACCTCGCTGCCGTCCTCGGCAGATAATTCCGGCATGACATCCCGGCACACTGCAATCGCCGCCTGGCAGCGTGGATGAAACGGGCATCCCGACGGCGGATGCAGGATCGACGACACTTCACCGGCAAGCAGCACATCGACCGGTTTCGCCTGTGGATCCGGTTGCGGTATGGCGTTCAGCAACGCCTTCGTATAGGGATGTCGCGGCCGGGCGAACAACGTGTCGCCGCTCGCGAGCTCACAGAGCCTGCCCAAATACATGACGAGCACGCGATGACTGATTTGTTTGACGACTGCCAGGTCATGCGTGATGAAAATCAGGGACAGACCTGAGCGCTCCTGTTCGTGCCGCAACAATTCGAGTATTTCATTTTGCACACTGCCGTCCAGGGCGGCCACCGCCTCGTCGCAGATTATGACCCTCGGCTTGAGGATCAGCGCTCGCGCAATCGCGACGCGTTGCGCCTGTCCGCCCGACAACTCGTGCGGATAGCGATCGAGGAGTGCGGTGCTGAGGCCAACCTGTTTCATGATCGTGAGAACGGCATCCGCATGATCGTCATTTCCCGGTTCATGTACGCGGAGCGGTTCGGCAACGACGTCTGCTACCCGCATCGCGGGATTCAATGACGTGAGCGGGTCCTGAAATACCATCTGCAGCTCGCGACGGCTTGCCCGGATACGGGAATTCAAGGATGGCGGCAACAGCTGGCCAAGAAACGTGATTCGACCACTGTCGGCCGGTATCAATCCAACCACAGCCCGTGCAAGGCTTGTCTTGCCCGAACCGGATTCCCCGACCACCGCAACTGTCTCTCCCTCGCCGACCGTCAGGCTTAGCGGCCGAACCGCGTTCAGGTGTTCTTGACGAAAGTTGCGCCGCTCTCTGAAGGATACCGACAGTTCCTCGATTTCAAGGACGGGCTTGCCGCCTGCCGGTTCCCGCGGCGGCGGGCTCGCCGCCGTGATACGAGGAGCGGCTGCGAGCAACATCCGCATTTTCTCGCTGGCCGGAGATGTGAATATATCCCGGGTCGCGCCGTGCTCCACTATCCGCCCGTTATCCATTACCAGCATACGTTGACAATGACCGGCGACCACGCCGAGGTCGTGCGTAATCAATAGGAGCGCCACATTCGTTTCTTCTTGCAGTTCGTACAACAGGTGCAGAATTTGCGCCTGAACGGTGACGTCCAACGCGGTTGTCGGTTCGTCCGCGATGAGCAGATCCGGTTCTCCGAGGAGTGCCGCGCCAATCAGCACGCGTTGCCGCATGCCACCGGAGAGCTGGTATGGGAACGCGTGGTACTGTCGCTCCGGATCGGGCAGGCCGACCTTCTTCAGCATCCTGATCGTGCGCTCGCGCACGGCACCCGGTCTACACAGCTTGTGTTCCAGCAGAACGCGGCCGAGCTGTTTGCCAATTCTTATATATGGGTTCAGCGCGGCCATCGGGTCCTGAAAGACCATGGCGATTCGTCTTGCCCTGAACCGGTTCAGCATCGCGGGTGTCGCGCCGATGAGCTCCGTCCCGGCGAACACGACGCTGCCGCCAATTCTCGCGTTCGCGGGTAGCAGGCCCATGATCGCCAGCGCTGTCTGCGTTTTTCCCGAACCGGACTCACCGACAATTGCAAGCGAGTCGCCGTGGTCGAGCGCGACGCAAACTTCATTCACGACAGGCTCCGGCGTTTCCGGGTAACGGACGGAAAGCCGGTCGACCTCGAGCAGGCTCATCAGGTTTTTCCCCTGGGGTCAGCCATGTCGCGCAGCCCGTCACCAAGGAAATTGAAACAGAGCAGTATCAGTGCCAGCGCGACTGCCGGAATAACCAGCAACCACGAACTGCTCCCCATGTGATCGACACCGGCATTAACCAGCGACCCGAGCGACGTCTGTGGTTCCTGAATGCCCAGCCCGAGAAAGCTCAAGAACGATTCCATCAATATGGCCTGCGGAATCGCCAGTGTCGTGTAGACGAAGACGACGCCGAGCAGGTTCGGTGTAATGTGACGCAGAATAATGCCGCTTGTCGACACGCCGATCAGCCGCGCTGCATCCACGAAACCGCGCTGTTTCAGGCTCATCGTCTGGCCCCTTACAATGCGCGCCATGTCGAGCCAGTTGATCGCACCAATTGCGACGAATATAAGGAACATGCTGCGGCCGAAAGCCACCATCAGCAGGATGACGAAAAAGATAAATGGCAGCGCATAGAGACCGTCGACGATCCGCATCATGAAGCCGTCAACTCTGCCACCGACATAGCCCGCGATCGCGCCATACAGTACGCCTACGCCCAGGCTCACAAAGCTCGCGACGACAGCAACAAAAAGCGTGACGCGAACGCCGTAAAGCGTTCTGACAAAAAGATCGCGGCCCAATTCGTCGGTTCCGAAAATGTGGCCATCTGCCAGGGTCGGTGGCAACAACCGATTAGCGAAATCTGCAGTAACGTTGCTGTGACTCGTGAGCAGTGGAGCAAGCAGGGAGAGTAAAGTCAGGACGACGAGTGTGACGGCGCACAGCGTGACCGTACGATTGAAGCGAACGTGCCGAAAGAGACGCTTGAAGGCGGTCATTGTCGGCGAATCCTCGGATCGAGAAACGCGTAGAACACGTCAACGACGAGGTTGAGCGCGATGACCATCGCCGCATAGAAGATCGTGATGCCCAGCACCAGCGTGTAGTCGCGGTTTGTCGCCGATGTCACAAGAAACCGGCCGACGCCGGGAATCCCGAATACCTGTTCGACGACCACCGAACCGGTCAGCACGGCCGCGAATGCCGGCCCCAGGTACGAGACAAGCGGCAGCATCGTAGGCTTCAGCGCATGGTAGCGAATGATCGAGGTTGTCCGCAGCCCCTGCGCCCTCGCCGTTCTTACGAAGTCACTGTTCATGACATCGATCAGGCTCGCGCGGGTCAGTCGCGCGATGTAGGCAATTTGCGGCAATGCCAGGGCGATCACCGGCATTATCAGGCGGTCTGCGCCGCTGCTTCCGGCGTAGCTCGCGGGCAGCCATTTCCATGTGACAGCGAAGACAAGCACCATGAGGGGCGCAAATACGAACACCGGTACCGAGATTCCGATCATCGCTACGCCGGTGACCAGTCTGTCCAGAAATGTATTCCTCCGAAGCCCCGCGGTTATGCCGACACCGATACCAAGCACAAGCGCGAGCACGATGGCGAGCGAACCGATTTTCATGGTGATGGGAATTGCGCCGCCGATAACTTCGGACACCGTGAATTCCCGATAACGAAATGACGGACCGAGGTCGCCGCGGACAGCGCTCTTCAGGTAACGGACGAATTGCTGTGGCAATGATTCATCGAGGTGGTAAGCCCGCTCGATGTTTGCCTCTATCTCCGGAGGCAGCCGGCGCTCCGAATCAAATGGCCCGCCGGGGGCAGCGTGAACCATGAGGAAGGCAATCGCGATAACCAATAGTAACGTTGGTATCGCTCCCAGGATGCGCAGTAACGCGTATCGCAGCACGGTTACTCTTCAGTGGTAAGTCGGAGGTGCTGACTGTAGTGATAATTCAACACGTTGTCTCCCCACCCCCTGACCCTTTTGCTCACCATGCTCTTGTTGACGTAGAAATAGAGCGGTATCACCGGGTTATCCCTGAGCACCACGCTTTCCGCCTCCGCGAGAAAGACCTTACGGCGATCAGGGTCCGTCTGCCGTGCCGCGCGATCCATTAACGAATCGAACTCCTCGCTGTGATATCCGGTCAGGTTGGACGGGTTATCGCTTTCGAGCGTGCTCAGGAATGTGTGGGCATCGTTGTAGTCGCCGGACCAGTTCAGCCGAAATACTTCCGTTACTTCCTTCTGCACAATGTTCTGTAACATCACCTGGAATTCCTCGTTGACGAGCTTCGTTTCCACGCCAAGCACGTCTCTCCACATCGCCTGCACTGCGGCTGCGATCCGTTGGTGCACGTTCGAGGTGTTGTACCGCAGTTCGATTGTGAGTGGATTCTCCTCGCCGTAACCCGCTTCGCGAAATAGCTGCCTTGCCTTCCGCTGTCGTTCGTCTTTCGGCAGGTTTGCGTAGGAAAACCGTCGCGGTGTGTAGTTGGCCGTACCGTCCGGCACCCAGCCATAAGCCGGTGCTTCGCCACGCCCCATGACTTCGTTGGCGATCGTCTCCCGATCAATCGCCATCGACAGCGCCTCTCTGAGTTTCGGGTTCTCACCGAACTTCGGCTTCGTCATGTTAAAACCGTAGTAATTGACTGCCAGCGAAGGGGACGTCCGCACTTCGTCCGGTCGTTCCTCGATCATCTGCCTGAAAGATTCCGGCGGGATGGTGTGCGTGGTATCGAGTTCGCCGGCGCGATACCGGTTCAGTTCAGCCATCGGTTCTGGTGACACGAAGTGCACCACCCTGTCGATTGCCGTTGCCGCGTTGTTCCAGTAATACTCGTTGCGTACGAGCTCGATATGCGAGCCGAGTTGCCAGTCACGCAGTTTGTAAGCGCCATTGCTCACGAGGTTGCCCGGCCGCGCATGCGCAGCACCGTATGTTTCTACCGAACCACGATGTACCGGAAAGGTGCTGGGGTGCGTCAGCAGGCTGAGGAAATACGGCACGACATGTTCCAGGCGAACCCTGAATTCGTAGCGGCCAATCGCGCTGACGCCAAGTGAGTCGGGTGTCAGCTCGCCAGCAATGATCGCGCCGGCGTTCTCGATGCTGCCGACGGACTTGACGTAGAGTGCCGCGGTTTTCGGATCCACAAGCCGCCGAAAGCTGTAAACAAAATCCTCCGCGGTTACCGGATCACCATTGGACCAGCGAGCATTGGGCCGCAACCAGAACGTGTACTCGCGGCCATCGTCAGAGATAGTCCAGCGCTCCGCAGCCGCGGCGCGCAGCTCTCCGTCTGGCGTAAACCCGAGCAGGCCCTCGCCGAGGTCGCGCTGAACGTCCCCGGCGCTGGTCGATGCTGCTTTGTGCATGTCCAGCGATTCGGGTTCTTCGCCGGTGCCGCGATTCAGCACCGAACCCTGGACCGGTTCTGGTCCGGAATCACCACAGGCGCAGAGCGCCAGCGTGATGAGCAACACCGACAGTAAGCGGTGCGCGCCGAACTTGTTAGGGTGTCTGAAGTTATTCACGTGTGAAAAGAGAATACCTTATTGGCGCCCGCAATCCGTGCAGCGCGTCACCAATTTTCTGCGCTTGCCCGGCGGAGAATGGTTTCCATAGCAGGTGTGGCGCTTGTGCTGACGATTGATGGCCGTGTCGACCGGCAGTCAGGCGGATTTCTGCAGTCGCCGTTTCTTCAGGTGGATCAGCAACAATGAAACGGTCGAGGGCGTGACGCCTTCCAGTCTCGACGCGTGGCCCAGGGTTGCGGGTCGAGCCATACTCAGGCGCTGTTTTGCTTCAGTCGACAGGCCGCTCACGCTCGCATAATCGATATCCTCGGGAAGTGCGAGTTGTTCCTGCCTGGCATGCTTTTCTATCTCTTTCTGCTGCCGCTCGATGTAACCAGCGTATTTCGCCTTGACTTCGAGTTGCAGTTCTACCTGTTCCGCTTGTTCTTCCGCCAGGCCATCCCGCCAGTCGCCGCAGCCGACCATGGAAAGTGAAGTTACGCCCGTGTACCCGATATTCGGCCGGCGCAGAAGCTCTGCCGCCCGACATTCGCGCTGGAAATTGCCGTCCAGAATTTCTTCGTCCGCCGAACTGAGTTTACTGGCGTGTACGACAATCGATTCCAGGCGCCT
>Ga0210123_1000790_pt1 | contig 18067 bp, 19 predicted proteins | sample Muzzi_PWB_D2_FD_185535 | JGI IMG/M metagenome (GOLD analysis project Ga0210123, IMG submission 185535) | Wetland microbial communities from San Francisco Bay, California, USA, that impact long-term carbon sequestration - Muzzi_PWB_D2 (SPAdes) | ecosystem: Environmental > Aquatic > Marine >... | reverse complement strand
TCCAACTCGGCGCGCTTCGAAGAGGTCATCCTCGGCACAGTGCCCCTCCTTCTTCACAGACCTAGCCGTGAGAAGAAGATCGTGCTCAAACCCCTAAGGAGTAAGCGTGCCTCCGCCGTACGCTTACGATGCGTTTCCCTGTTATCGCGAGAAATATCCCTGATACGCCGCTAAAATTCCCTGTTCCGATTCTTAGGGAATTTGCGGCTAACCTGCTGAATTGACGAACGGATTCCGCTGAAAATTCTGCCAAACTGGCCAAATTCGCGAAATTTCCCTGTATTTTCCCTGTTAAACAGGGAAAACGGCAGAGACGGGTTCGCTCGAGACCGGCAGCACCACCACGCACCCTGCGGCCGTCTTCATCCGATCGCCGCCGCCCGGCAGCCCGCCGTGCCCGACGGTCCGATCGGGTGCCGCTGCCGCCCGGCCGCTCGACCCCCTCGCGCCCAGCCTCCGGCTGCGCGGCCACGCCCGGGGCTCCGCGGTCAGCCGCGCTGCTTGGCGACCTTCCCGAGGGCGAACCAGCTGGCGGCGGCGGAGGTCAGCAGGATCCAGAAGTTGTCGTAGGGCCCGGTGTGGGCCAGCAGGATGGCGGCGCCGCAGATGTTCAGGTACATCCAGGTCGTCAGCAGCTGGCTGAACGCGCGCTTCGTCACTTGGACCTCCCTCGTGCAATCGAACGCCATGTTCGCACCCAACGGGCGTCGCAAGCCGACGGCGAGGTTTATAGAGGGCGTGCCGGAACCGGTCAATGCGCGCCGGCCGGCGCGGCCCGCCATGCGGCGGGCCGCGGTCGCTTGCGGCGGCGTGGTTCGGGGGCGCGCCGTCAGGGGCGCACCGATTGGGGCGCGCCGATAGGGGTGCGCCGGGCGGCGTCCCCGAATCGTCCCGCGGGCTAACGGTGCTGTTCGCTCGGCGCCGGCGGCCCGAGGCGTGCCGCCACGATGCCCCAGAGGGCGACCAAGCCGATCAGGATGCCGACGATGTAAGAGTTCCACGCCATGTTGGTCATGCTGCTGTAGCCGAAGATCCAGGGCGAGAAGAACAGCCACACGCCGAGGGCGAGGTTGGCCCAGTCCTCCCATTCCGCCAGCTGGGCCAGCGCCGTCAGCGACAGGCCCGCCAGGATCACGCTGACGACCCAGGCATCCCAGGCCCAAGCGCCGGCCGGCGGACCCACGAGGATCCAGGGCGACACGAAGAGCCAGATGGCCAGCGCCAGGCTCAGCCAGTTCGGCCAGAGATAGGAGGCCGGAATAGTGTTCCTAGCCATGATGTATACCTCCGTTGGAAGCCAGTATTTGCCTTAATAACGGAGGCCAAACGCCGCAAGTTCCTATGAATTCCAGTTCAGAAACGCCCGGGCGGAGGGACCGGCGCCCGCGACCGGCGGGACGTCCCGGCCGCGCCGCCGGGTCGGCGCATTGGGCCGACGCCGCGGGGCGCGGCGGCGGGGCAAGGCGGCGGGGCGAGGCGGCGGGGCGAGGCGGCGGACGAGGGTCAGCCCGATTTCCGGCCCGCGACGGCGGACGCGTCGTCCGCGGACCGCCCGCCGCCGGATGAGTCCACCAGCCGCCAGGCGGGCAGGCGGATGGCGATCGTGGTCCCCACGCCGACCTCGCTCTGGAGGTCGAGCGTTCCGCCATGCATCTCGACGAGGGCCTTGGTCAGCGGCAAGCCGAGGCCGGTGCCCTCGTGCCGCCGGTTGAAGGCGTTGTCGATCTGGCCGAACTGCGAGAGGGCGACGGGAACGTCTTCCGGGGCGATCCCGATGCCGGTGTCGGCGATCTCGATCGTCAGGCCCCGATCCGGAGCGCCGCGAACCTTGACGCCGACCTTGCCGCCGGCCTCGGTGAATTTGACCGCGTTGGACAGCAGGTTGACCAGGACCTGCTTGAGCTTGCGCTCGTCGGCCCAGATATGCGGCAGACCCTCGCCGATGTCGCACGCGAGCTCGACGCCGGCCTTGCCCGCGCGCTCGCGCACCAGCCTGAGCGCGGTATCGACCGTTTCCGCCACCGCCAGTTCCTCCTCGTAGAGCTCGTCGGTGCCGGACTCGACCTTGGAGAGGTCCAGAATATCGTTGATCAGGCTGAGGAGGTGCCGGCCGGAGGCGTGGATGTCCTCGGCGTAGTCGCGGTACTGCGGCTTGCCCATGGATCCGAATGTCTCGTCCTTAATGACCTCCGAAAAGCCGATGATGGCGTTCAGGGGCGTACGAAGCTCGTGGCTCATGCTGGCGAGGAACTCGGACTTGGCGCGGCTCGCCGCCTCCGCCCCGTCGCGCGCCGCCCGGAGGTCCGAGGTAAGGCGGATCAGGTTGTTCTCCTGTTCTTCGAGCCTGCGCTGCGCGGCCTCGAGTGCGGCGACGCGGTCCTGCAGGGTCCGCTCGCTGTTTCTCAAAGCCTCTTCGGCGAGGCGCTGCTCGGTCACGTCCTGGACGATTCCGAAATGGTCGATCGCGGGGCCGTCCGCACCGATCTCGGGCTCGGCGACTTCCCGAAGATAGCGGACCTCGCCGTCGGCACGCACGATGCGGTACTGAACGTCGAAGCCCGGGTTCGCCGGGGTCGCCGCGCGATAGGTCGCGGCCAGGAACGCCCGGTCCTCCGGATGGACCCAATTGAATTGTCCCTCGTCTTCCGGATTCACCTCTTCGTCGGTGATGCCGTAGATCGCCGGGAACTCGCCGGACCACGAGGTGAGCCGCCGCTCCGCGAAGGACCACCGCCAATGGGCGAGTTTGGCGACGCGCTGGGCCTGTCTGAGGGTCCGCTCGTTCTCCATTAAGGCCAGCTCGGCGGCCGTTCGCTCCGCGAGATAGGGTGCGACGATCCATTTGAAGACGATGGGCGCCGAAACGAGCATCAGGCACAAGCCGTCGGCGATTGCCAAGGCCACGCCCGAGTCGTCCCATGACAGCAGCACCTTGCCCAAGGCGCCGGCGGCGAACGGCGTGCCGAAGAGCAGCATGATGGCCGCTTCCGCCAGGAAGATCGCCAGCGCAATCTTGACGACGAGAATAAGGCTTGCCGGCGCAAAAGCCGTTCGCTTTCGGGTTGGTGGTTCCGCATGGTGTTTTGCGAAGGACATGCCAGCGTGCTCCGGCCGGGGGAGGCAAGGCATGTGCGTTGCGTCCCTCGGGGTAATCCCCAACGGCGCATCTCAGTGGAAGATGCCTAAGAATTCGTTAGCCATGAAAGGCGTTGCCGGCAGCTTCGGGGCCGACGCTGCGCCGCACCCGCATAGCCGATGACAGCGACGCGGCCTGGCCTGTGGCGGTCGAGCGACGAAAGTATGCTTCGATCGCGGCGGGCGACGCCTAAAGTATATATCGCTCGACGGCGTCCTCGGTCAGATCGAGGATCGTCCGCCGCATCTGCTCGTGCTCGCGCGCCGCCGCGTTCGAAAAGTCGCCGAATCTCGCTTTCGCGCCGGGCGCGATCCGGTCGGCGATGGCGAGCGCCGCCTCCTTGGCCTCCGCCAGCGAGTCGAAGACCCGCGGTTTGCGATCCAGGTGCTCGTTGAGCAGGCGGGCCGTCTGGCTGATCGGAATGGCGAAGATCTTCGGTCCCGACCATTCTTCGAATATGACGTAGCGATCTTCCATGTAACCCCTGAGGATTGCTCGATGCCCCGGCACATTTGAGCCGCTCGGAGAATTTCCTGCAACGATCGAAAAAGGCACGGCGCCGCGACGGTGCGACCGACCGGGTGCTCGCTTAGCGATCCTGACCGGATGGATGGTGAGTGTTGTGCGACGCCGGCTGAGGACGGCGGCGCACTCGCCCGGGCCGGCGATCCCTCGGCGGCACTAGAAAAAATACCGCCAGGGCGCCGCTGTCTGTGACGAAATGGCGTCGCGGCGGGCCGGGACCGCCGGGCCCGCGCCAAGAAACGTGAACAGACGCCGCCGGGCTTGCGGCGTAGGATAGACGGATCGGCGGGGTTTGGCTCATCGGCGGCCGGCCGCTTGCCTCTGCGCCCAGCCTCGGATGGGCTCCGCCGCCCAATCGCGCGGTGCATGAGGTAGGACCATGGACACGATCCGAAATCCCATCGAGTGGAGCGTCGACCGGCTGCAGCGCGCGACCCGGCATGCCGGGTCGGTCGGCCGGTCCCTGCGCGGAGCCGAGACGGGCGCGCGGCCGCAGCGGCCCGTGGTGCGTCGGATTCGAACGGCCGACCTGAGGGACGCCCTCAGCAAGGGCTTTGCCGATTTCGGGGCCTGCCGGACCGACGTCGTCTTCCTCTGCCTGGTCTATCCGGTCGTCGGTCTCGTGCTGACGCGGTTCGCGTTTCACGACGACTTGCTGCCGCTGCTGTTCCCGGTGGCCTCCGGCTTCGCGCTCCTCGGCCCGGTGGCGGCGGTCGGCCTCTACGAGATGAGCCGGCGGCGGGAGCAGGGCGGGCAGGCCAGCTGGGCGGACGCCTTCGGCACGATCCGCTCTCCCTCCTTCGGGGCGATCGTCGCGCTCGGCCTCGTGCTGCTGGCGATCTTCCTGCTGTGGCTGCTCGCGGCCCAGGGACTCTATGCGCTGACCCTGGGGCCCGAACCGCCGGCGTCGGTCGGCGGCTTCGTCAGCGGCGTCTTCACGACGGCGGCCGGCTGGGCGATGATCGTGGCCGGTATGGCCGTCGGCTTCGCCTTCGCGGTCCTGGTCCTCTCGATCAGCGTCGTGTCGTTCCCGTTGCTGCTCGATCGCGACGTCGGCCTCGGCACCGCGGTGTCGACCTCGGTCCGCGTGGTGGCGGTGAACCCGGGTCCGCTCGCCCTCTGGGGGCTGGTCGTCGCGGGCGGCCTGGTGATCGGGTCGGTCCCACTCTTCCTGGGCCTCATGATCGTCATGCCGGTGCTCGGGCACGCCACCTGGCACCTCTACCGCAAGACGGTGGTTTAGCGCGGCCCGCCCGGCGGGCCGCGGCCGGCCCCGGGCGTCGGCCGGCCGACGGCATCCGGGCGGGGTCGGGCGACCTCGGGGCCAAGGCGTCGGCGGGCGTTTCCCCGCCCGCCAAAGGCGGCGCCGACGACGGCTTGGCCGCGGGATCATGCCCCGAGGCCGTTGTCGTTGCCGGCGGCGGCCTCCAGGCCCTCTCGGGTCAGCGTCATATAGACGATGAGTCCTGCGATGCAGGCGAGAAAGAGAACGCTCGTGACGACGGTGCCGAAGCCGAGTCCGCCGTTGGCAGCGGGCTGCGAGAGCAGATCGCCGAACGAGGCGCCCATGGGGCGCGTCAGGATGTATGCCAGCCAGAACGCCAGAATCCCGTCCATCTTCAGGACGAAGAAGGCGAACGCCACGACCGCGATCACGAGCCCGTACATCAGGCCCGCCTGCAGGTAGCCCAGCCCGAGGCCTTCGGCCAGAAAGTCGCCGGCCGCCGTCCCCAGCGCGAAGGTCAGCAGGATGGCGAGCCAATAGAACGCTTCGCGCCGCGTGGTATAGATCGTATGGATCGACAGCGTCCGTTCGGCGGCGTACCAGGCCGCGAAGGTGACGATCAGGGCGATGGCGAATCCGATCGCGGTGGTTTCCAGGGCGACTCCGAGATTGTCGACCAGGTTGTCGGTGATCAGGGTTCCGACGATGCTGACGAGCACGACGGCCGTCCAGTAAATCGACGGCACATATTTCTTCTGGGCGAATTGCAGGGCAAGGGCCGCGATCAGCAGCCCGCTCATGATCCATGACGTGGTCGAAAGGCCGAATCCGAGGTTGGTCGCAAGAAAATCGGCGGCCGTCTCGCCGACCGTCACGGCCATCAGCTTGATCAGCCAGAAGTCGGCGGTGACCTTGGGCACGCGGTTGTAAACCGTGCGGGCCGCCTCGGTCGTACCGTATGTCTCGGAAGCAGCAGTCATGGGCATTCTCCTTTTTGGAAATCGTCGCGGTATCGGGGCTGTCGAGCGGACGGGGATCGCGGTGCGTCGACGGCGTCTCGACCGCGAGAGCCTTGGCACAGCAACCGGCGACCGGGCGCTCTGCGCGAGAAAGCCCGCTGCGGTCTCGGCCCGCCGTATGCGAATCGTCTCCCCCGCCGTAGGCGAATTGGCTCCCCTGCCGTATGCGAATCGTCTCCGAGGAGAATGGCAGAGGCGGCTTTGACGCGTCCTTGGCGGAAGCATACGACTCCGTAAGGTCTTGCCGGCCGACGCGGGGCGTTAAGCATCCGGACGGTGTCGCCGGCATGGGCGCGCGGCGGCGGCGCCCCGGCGGGCCAATGCGCGTCTATCCGCGCGCGACCTCGCGCAGGGCGTCGATCGCCGGGTCGAGGAGCGCCGCGTCGGCATCCGCCGGGTAGACGACGTAGGCCGGCAGCGCGAAGGACGGCGCCCCGGCGACCGCCGCCAGGCGGCCCTCGGCGATCCGGGCGGCGACCAGACGCTGCGGAAAGTATCCCGAACCGCCGTTCGCGAGAATGTGCTGCAGGCCGAGCCAGCCGATGTTGGCGGTGACGGCGGGGCCGACGAAGTCGGGGAAGCTGACGCCGTGCTTGGCGTGAAACTCCGGCCCCCAATCGATGTAGACGTAATCGGGGCCGAGCTCCGGCCCGTCGTCGCGCCGGGTCGAGACCAGGATGAGACGCTCCTCGAGCAGGGCCTCGACCTTGAGCCCCGGGCGGCTCTGCGGGGTGTACATCACGGCGATATCGAGGCGCCCTTCGGTCAGGCCCTGCATGAGGTCGGCTTCGAAGCCGATCTCCGCGCGCAGCGAAATGTCGGGCGCCCGGGCGCGCATCAGCGGCAGCCAGCGCAGCAGAAGCTGCTCCCACAGCCCGAAGCGGCCGCCGACGGTGAGCGCGGCGCGGAAGCCCCGCGGCACGCCGACGTCCTGGCGCGCCTGCTCGACGGTGCGCACCAGGGCGGAGGCGTGCTTCTGGAACTGCCGGCCGGCGGCGGTCAGCACCGCGCCCGCCTTGTTGCGGACGAAGAGCGTGCAGCCGAGCTGCTGCTCGAGGCCGTGCACGCGCGCGCTCACCGTCGACTGCGTCACGTGCAGCCGCTCCGCCGCGCCGATGAAGCTGCCGGCCGAGACCACGGTCAGGAAGGTCCGGGCAAGCTCCGTTTCCATCTAAACCGGCTTCCGTCCCGTTTCGGCGATTATATCGATATTTTCGATATTAAGGGCCGAATTTCCTCGTTTGTCAAAATTGAAGCCGTCAATTACGGTGATCGCCCTTGGAACCAACCTTTGCCAGGCCGAGGGCTGCGCGCCGTCCCGAAATCGTCGCATGCCGGAGCAAAAGCCACGCATTCGCGTAAAGCGCGCCTACGCCGCGCCGGCGCCCGGCGACGGCTACCGCGTGCTGGTCGATCGCCTGTGGCCGCGCGGCGTGTCGAAGGAGGCGTTGCGGCTCGACGAATGGCTCAAGGAGGCGGCGCCGAGCACGGCCCTGCGCAAGCGGTTCGGACACGACCCGAGCCAGTGGGAGGCTTTCAAGGCCAGTTATTTCGCGGAGCTGCGCGAAAAGCCGGAAGTGCTCGCGCCGCTCGTCGCGCGGGCCCGCCGGGGCGACGTGACCCTGGTGTTCGCCGCGAAGGACGAGACGCACAACAATGCCGTGGCGCTCAAGGAATTCCTGGAGCGCCATGGCGAGCCGTAGGGCGTAGGGCGGAATGAGCGAGCGGGACCTCCTGCATACCGAGATCTGCGACCGGCTCGGCTGCCGCTATCCGATCCTGCTGGCCGGCATGGGCGGCGTAGCGCGGGCCGAGCTGGTCGCCGCCGTCACGGCGGCGGACGGCTACGGCTTCCTCGGCATGGTGCGGGAGCCGCCCGGGTTGATCGCCGAGGAGATCGACGCCGTCCGCGCGCGCACGCCGGGGCCGTTCGGCGTCAACCTGATTCCGGCGGCGACCGATCCGGCGCTGCTCGAGGACGAGCTAGCCGTCTGCTTCGAGAAGCGGATTCCCGCGCTGTGCTTCTTCTGGGAGGTCGATCCCGAGGCCGTCGCCCGGGCCAAGGCGGCGGGCTGCCTGGTGCTCTATCAGGTCGGCTCGGTTGCGGATGCCGTCGCCGCCGAGCGGGCCGGCGCCGATATCGTGATCGCCCAGGGGGTCGAGGCCGGGGGCCACGTGCGCGGCACCGTGTCGTCGCTGGTCCTGCTGCCCCAGGTCGCCGCCGCCGTGTCGGTCCCGGTGGTCGCCTCGGGCGGCTTCGCCTCGGGCGCGAGCCTGGTCGCCGCGCTGGCGCTCGGGGCGCAGGGGATCCATTGCGGCACCGCCTTCCTTGCGACCCGGGAGTCCTTCGCGCACGAGAGCCACAAGAAGCGCATCGTCGCGGCGCGCTCGGAGGAAACCGTCTATACCGATTTGTTCGCCATCAACTGGCCGCCGCAATCGCCGGTGCGGGTGATCGGCAACAGCGTCACCGCGGCGCTCGGCGACCGCCCGCTCGGCCACCACCCGGATACGCTGCCGCGCGAGGCCATCGCCGAGGACGCGGGGCGGCCGATCTATCGCTACAGCACGGATTCCCCGTTGCGGACCACGCAGGGCGACCTCGAGGCCCTGGCCCAGTTCGGCGGGCAGGTCGCCGGCGCGATCCGGGACATCCCCTCGGCCGGCGACCGCGTCGCGGAGATCGTCGCGGATGCGCGCCGGACGCTGGCCCGGCTGCGCGACGGCTGATCGGCGAAGCGGCCATGCGGGACTGGGCCGAGATTCGCACATGGCGGCGCGAGACACGCGCCGCCCTGCTGTCGCGCCGGACGGCCCTGTCGCGCGCCGAGCGGGACTCGCTGCGCGACCGTGTCGCCGATCTGGTATGGCGCCAGGTGCCGGAGCTGCGGGCCGCCCGCCTCGGCTTCTACTGGCCGTTCAAGGCGGAGATCGACCTGCGCCAGCTGGTGCGCGACTGCATCGCCGCCGGCGCGTCCGCGGCCCTGCCGGTGGTCACCGCGAAGGCGCAGCCGATGGAGTTCTGGGCCTGGCGTCCGCGCGCCAAGCTGGACCGCGGCATCTGGAACATCCCGATCCCGGCCGAGCGCCGCGTGGTGCAGCCGACCGCCCTGCTGGTCCCGCTGGTCGGCTTCGATGCGGCGGGCTATCGGCTGGGCTACGGTGGCGGCTATTACGACCGGACGCTGGCCGCCCTGCCGTCGCGGCCCCTGACCATCGCGGTCGGCTGCGAATTGGGGCGGCTGAGCACGATCCACCCGCAGCCGCACGACATTCCCATGGACGCCGTCGTCACCGAGGAGGGGATCGCCTGGTTCCGCAGGCACGGCCGGCCGCTGGCGCAAGGCGGCCGGGCCGATGCGGCGGCCGGCGGCGGCGCTTACGCATCGCCGGCCTGCGCCATGGCGCAGGCCGATCCGGCCTATTTCGGCTATTTGCCGCGCTTGGAGGTGCTCGACCTGCTCAATCGCCTGTTCGAGGCGGAGCGGGCCGGCGCGCGCGCCGTGCAGGCGATGGCCCGTGAGGCCGCCGATGCGGATCGCGGCGCGGCGCTGCGCGAGATCGCCAGGGACGAGGCACGGTTCTGCGCCATGCTGAGCCGTCAGATCGGCCGGCTGGACGGCACGCCGAGCCGCGCCACCGGCGCCTTCTACGACAAGATCATGGCGCTCGACGGGGAGGCGGCGCGCCTCGACCTGCTCGACCGGGGGCAGGGCTGGGTCGTGCGCAAGCTGCGCGAGGCCCTGCCGCGAATCGCCGACGACGCGCTTCATGCCGAGCTGCGGGACATGCTCGCGGTGCACGAGCGCAACATCGCCCGCTGCGCCGGGCTGTAGACCTCACCGCCCGGCCTGGAGCGCGGCCGCCTTCGGCTGCTACGATCGGTCGCCGCGGAGCGGTGCGGCGGATTTCGGATTGAACAGGGAGGCGGGGAATGCGGGCGGCGTGGTACACGAAGACCGGTGCGGCGGCCGAGGTTCTGGAGATCGGCGAGAGCGCGACGCCGGAGCCCGGAGCGGGCGAGGTGCGGGTCCGGCTGCACGCCTCGGGCGTCAACCCGTCGGACGTGAAAAGCCGGCGCGGCCGGCCCGACCGCCCGATGGCGTTTCCCAGGATCGTGCCGCACAGCGACGGGGCCGGCGTCATCGACGCGCTCGGCGCGGGCGTGCCGGAGGGGCGGCTCAACGAGCGCGTCTGGGTCTGGAACGCCCAGTGGCAGCGGCCGGACGGCACCGCGGCGGACTATGTCGTGCTGCCGGCGGAGCAGGCCGTCGCCCTGCCGGAGGGCACCGACTTCGCGGCCGGCGCCTGCCTCGGCATCCCGGCGCTGACGGCCTGGCGCGCCGTGACCCTGGCCGGGCCGCCGGCCGGGCGAACGATCCTGGTGGCCGGCGGCGCCGGCGCGGTCGGGCACTACGCCATCCAGATCGCCAAGCTGAAGGGCGCCCGGGTGCTGACCACGGTCAGTTCGCCGGACAAGGCGGCGGAGGCCCGCGCCGCCGGGGCCGACGCGGTCATCGACTACCGGCGCGAGGACGTTGCGGCGCGGGTGCGCGAGCTGACCGGGGGCGACGGCGTCGACTTGGTCGCCGAGGTCGACCTCGGCGGCAATGCCGCGCTGCTGCCCCAGGTCCTGCGCCTCGGCGGCACGGCGGCGGTCTACGGGTCCAACACGCCGGAGGTGACGCTGCCCTTCGGGGCCTACCTGTTCCGCGACATCGCGCTGTGCTTCTTCCTGGTCTACGAGCTGGCGGATCCGGTCCGCCGCGACGGCATCGCCGAGCTGACGGAGATGCTGCGCGCCGGCCGGCTGCAGCACCGGATCGCCGCCCGGTTCCCCCTGGAGCGGATCGCCGCCGCGCACGAGGCCGTTGAAAGCGGCCGGGTCACTGGCCACGTAATAGTCGATCTCGCCTGAACACGATCCGCCCGGAAACCGGCCTTTGATCGTGGCCGGCGCGTTCCGTCTTCGTTTCGCCGCCGCCGGAGGCTAAAGTTTCCCGCATGGGTGGATTTTTCGAGACCATGCTGCACCCCGACCGGGAGGACGACCCGCTGCGCGCCGAGGTCGTCCGGGCGGCTAACCTGCTGCAGATCGGCGAGTTCCAGCTGCTTCAGCTGGCCTACAAGAGCTGGTACGCGGAGGAGATGCCGGCGCCGATCTGCGATGCGATCTTCCACAGCTACATGCTGCACAGCGAGGTTCCGGCCTGGGCGCGGCACTATGCGCGCCGGGTCCTCGCGTTGGCCGAACGCGACGAGCTCGACGACAACGATCCGCGCTACCACGTCTACGATGCCGAGTACTACAAGGCGCTGCCGCTCGGGGCCCGCCGTCTGATGGTCGCCGTCATGTGCCTCGCCTTCGTCGTGGTCGGCGGCCTGGCGGTCGGCCATTTCGCGCCGATCAAGTCGACCTCCCTGCTGCCGCCCTATTTCGACAGCAAGGAACTCGCCCCGCACCGGGACTCGGCGTCGGAGACTCCTTGAGCGGTGGCCTGGCCGAGCCAGGCTCTTGCTGTGCGATCGCCCATTCTCCGGTAATCTCGGGCGGACATCCGGAACAGGGAAGCGGGAGCGCGCATGTTCGAGTTCGCCGGCGAGTGGGAAAAGCCGATCAATTACCTCTTTCTGGCGGTGACGGCCTTCATCGCCTGGCACGCGATCCGCTACCGCAACGAAGAGGGCCGGGCCGACTTCGTGCGCCTGCTGTTCGGCTGCATCGCGGCGGTCTTCTTCCTGCTCGTGCTGCTGCAGGACGTGCTCGGCGTGGTCAAGTTCTCGTGACCGCCGAAGCCCGAGTTCAGGGCTTGTACATGCGCTGCTTGGCGTCGATCTCGGGCACCCGCAGCAGCCGCTGGTCCTCCGGAAGCTGGAGCTGTTCGTAGAGGTATTGCGCGCGCTTTCGGACTGACGAGACGTCGTCCGAGCCGTAGAGGATCTTGTGGACCACGTCGGGCCCGGAAACGGCGTCCTCGTCGGTCCTGAGGGCGGCGACGTATTCGTCGAGCGCATCCTGATAGCGGCCCATCCGGTCGTACGCGATGCCGCGGTTGGCATGGGCGGCGGCCAGCACGCCGCGCCCGGTCGGGTCGTCGGGCTCGAGCGTGCGCTCCAGATAGTTGATGAGGTAGTCGAGCTCCGCCAGGGCTTCCGGATAGCGCTCGGTCTGAAGGAACACCAGCGCGCGGCCCATCAGCGCGCCGCGATGGTCGGGCATCTCCTTCAACGCGCGGTTGAAGTTGTCCAGGGCCTTGTCGTAGTTGCCCTCGCTGAGCCTTTGGTCGCCCTTGCGGACGTAGTAGTCGCCGGGCACCGCCTCGAACATCTGGTCGTAGCCCCACAACACCAGGGGCGAGGCGATCAGCACGACCGCCATCAGCATGATGTACCGCTTGAGGACGCGCGCGTTCATGGACCGGCCTGGAACAGTTGATGGGTATAGATGAAAGAGAACAGTAAGCAGATAAGCGCGGCGGTGAACCCGGCCCGCCGGCGCAGCCGGTGCATCTCCGCCTCGTCGACCTCGCCGCCGCGCTTCGCCCGGCGCACGTAGAGGACCCAGATCAGCTTGCGCACCGGGAAGAACAGGGCGATGGCCAGCAGGGCCATCCACAACAGCCAGTATTCGCGCGTAAACAACGCTTCCATGTCGGCGAGTCGCACTCTGCGTCGTTGCGGAAGGTCTCGGCGACGGAGTTTAGCAAACCAAGGCGGCAAAAGAAGAGGGGGAAGGCATGGCCTTCCCCCAGTTCCTTTCAGACGTCCGAGAGGAATTACTCGGCGGGCCCCTGCGTCGTTCCCATCTGGGAAGCGGGCGCCCGACCCATGTCGCCGATGTCCTCGACCAATGCCTCGATGTCCTTCTCCGGCACGGTCGACATCTCCATCTTGTAGGCCAGGAACCACATCATGCCGACGCCGAGGATCCAGAACAGGATCTGCCAGGCCCAGATCGACGGCATGCCGAAGGTCCACCCCGCGACGCCCGCCTCCGGCGCGCCGAAGATGGTGTTGCCGATCACGGCGCCCGGGCCGATGCCGAAGAACAGCCAGGCGAGCGTGATGCCCCAGGCGATCGGGACCAGTCCCCGCTTGCTGGCCGGGAGGCTGGCGTGCTCGCGCAGGAAGTTGTGGAACGTCATGCGATGCGCCCGCGAGCCTTCGTCCTGGGTCATTGCCGAGACGATGAGGCAGACGCCGAGGTTGAAGAAGATACCCCAGCCCGCCGAGTGAATCGTCCACGGCCAGCGGCCCCAGGGCAGGGCGCCGCCGGTGATCTGCTGGCCGATCGTCTCGGTCAGGATCACGGCGATCAGACCCACCGCGAGGCCGAGCGTGGCACCCTGCCGGGTGATCCAGGGGAACCAGCAGATGGCCGCCAGCGACGGCCACATCTGGAACCCGAAGGCGACCGCCAGGCCGCCCAGCAGGACCAGGGCGTCCTTCGAGAAGGTCGCCACGACCAGGGCCGACAGCACGATGAACGCGACCCCGAGCCGCCCGAACAGCTTCTGCGTCGCGTGCGACGCACCCGGATTGATGTAGTGCTTGTACAGGTCGCGGGTCAGCATCGCGCCGGCCGTCGACATGTAGGCCGCTCCGGTCGACTGCATGGCCGCAAGCGCGCAGACCGCCAGCAGGCCGACCAGCCAGGGTGCGGCATCGGCGATCACGTTGAAGTAGTACGGCACGAGCGAGTCCGGTTTCTTGGAAATCCCTTCGCCGCTCAGCACCTGGGAAAGCGCCAGGCCCGCATCGTTCACCATCGGGTTGGCACCCAGCAGATGCGCGCCCATGCCCTGGAAGGCGGTGAAGAAGAACAGGATGAAGCCGATCACGAAGGAAGAGGCCCACACCTGCTGCGGCGCGAAGGGCCGCGGGTCGGTGTTGCCGAAGGCCCACATGGAGAACGCCGGGGCTGACTGGATGCCCATGAGCGCGAACATGTAGGTCAGGACCATGACGCCGGTCCACAGGCCGCCGACCGGCGTTTCCTTGCCCAGGCCCGCCGTGAATTGGATCACGCCGGGAATGGCGAAGTAGGCGTTATGGCCGTCCGGCGTGGCGCCCCATTTGCCGAGTTCCGGATTCGCCGCGATCTGCGCGAAGCCCGCATTGAGCGACGTCCAGCCGCCGGCGAGGTCGAGCGCGATGAAGCCGGTGATGACGATGCCCAGGGCGAGCAGGATGCACTGCAGGGTGTCGACGTAGGCGACCGCCCGCAGCCCGCCGGAGGCGACGTAGATCAGCACCACCAGAGACAGGATCCACATGCCCCAGTCCTGATGCACCAGGCCGTCCGTCAGCACGTTGAACAGATAGCCCGAGGCGCCGAGCTGGACGCCGAGATAGGGGATCGAGAACAGCAGCGCGACGAGGACCGTCAGGATGCGGATCGCGTCGCCCTGGAAATAGTCCGACAGCATCTCGCCCGGCGTGACGTAGCCGAAGCGCTTGCCCAGCATCCATTGACGCTTCAGGAACATCACCCCGGTGAACGGGATGGTGATCGTGTAGAACGACGCATAGGCGTATTGGAAGCCGTCACGGTACACCAGGCCCGGATGGCCCATGAAGGTCCATCCCGAGAACGACGTGGCGGTCGCCGCCAGGATGAACACCCACATCGACAGCCGGCGGCCGGCGATGAAGTAGTCACTGGCGGTCCGTGCGCTCTGCGCGCTCTTGATGCCCCAGAAGATGCAGTAGCACCAATACAGCCCGACAAAGGCGAAGAGCCAAACAACTTTCGCAGCCAAGACTTTACCCTCCCGTTTGCTTTCGTTCCGGCTTCGGCCCGCCCGTGTCCGGTGCACCCGGATCTTGCGGCCGGGCAACCCCCGAGCCGGAACGCCCCACCACGCGAAGGATTCCGCGTCGTTAGGGAATTATTTTCGCCTTCGGCGAGCAGGTCAATAACCGCTTGGCATTTCAGGAGAAAAGTTGTAAAATTCTTAAAATAGGCAAAGGCAAAATTGTAAAATAGTAAAACATAGTAAAGCACCGTCGGCTTGGCGAAGAAAGCCGGCGCGAGGCCTGGGGGCAGGCAAGTGGTGGCTCAGCCGCTCGTGGGGAACAGGCTCCGGCGACTGCGCAAGCAGCGCGCGATGACGCAGGTCGAGCTGGCCGGCCGCCTCGGCATTTCTCCCAGCTATCTCAATCTGATGGAGCACAATCAGCGGGCCCTGACGCCGCCGCTGCTGGTCAAGCTGAGCGATCTGTTCGACATCGACCTGCAGGCCTTCTCCGGCACCGAGGAGGCGAATTTGCTGGCCGAGATGCTGGAAGTGTTCGGCGACCCCCTGTTCAGCGACAGCGGCCTCAATCGCGCCGACCTGGAACAGGTCGTGGGCGCCGCGCCCGAACTGGCCCGTGCGGTCCTGGCGCTGTACCGGGCCTATCGCGACGCGCAGACCCAGGTCGACGATCTGGGGCAACGGCTGGCCAGCGATCCCTTCTTGGAGACCGCGAGCCACCGGCTGCTGACTCTGATCACCTCGGTGCGCTCGTTCTCCGAGATCCTGCGCGACAACGTCGATCTCGCCGCCACGCAGCGCCAGTCCTTCGTCGAAATCCTGGTCGAGGAGAGCGGCAAGCTGACGGAACTGGTGAACGAGGTCTTCGCCTTCATCGCGGGCGAGGGGCTGCAGCGGCCGCGCGGCGCCGAATCGCCCGGCGAGGAGGCGGCCAATTTTCTGCAGCGCCGCGGCAACCATTTTCCCGCACTGGAGCGGGCGGCCGAAGCGCTGCGCGACCGAGCGGCGCGCGATCCGGCCGACCTCTATGCCGCCGTTGCGAGCCGCCTGGCTCGACGTCACGGCGTGCCGGTGCGTCTGGTCGACGATGCCGGCCCGGTACAGGAGACCCTCATCGACGGGGAGCAGCGGATGCTGCTGCTGGCCGCCGACCTGCCGTCCTCGACGCGGACCTTTCGCGCGGCACGCCAGCTCGCGGTGCTGGAGTGCGCCGAGGCGATCGACGCGGAACTCGCCGAGGGGGCCTTCGCCAGCGAGACCGGTCGGGTGGCGGCGCGCAATCAACTGGCCGGCTACGTGGCCGGTGCCGTTCTCATGCCGTACTCCCAGTTCCGCGCCGCGGCGCGCGCGCTGCGCCACGACGTCGACCGGCTGCGCGGCCGCTTCGGCGTCAGCTTCGAACAGGCCTGCCACCGACTGACCACCTTGCAGCGACCCGGCGAGGAAGGGGTGCCGTTCCATTTCCTGCGCGTCGATATTGCCGGAAACGTGAGCAAGCGCTTCACCGCATCCAGTCTGTCGATTCCGCGATTCGGCGGCATCTGCCCGCGTTGGAACGTCCATTCGGCGTTTCTGCGGCCGGGCCACATCGACGTGCAGGCGGCGCGCCTGCCGGACGGCGAGACCTTTCTCTTCATCGCCCGCGCCGATGCCAGGCCCGGCGGCGGCTATCACGCGCCGCGCAGCCACTATGCCGTCGCCATCGGCTGCGATATATCCTTCGCCGACCGGGTCGTCTACGCCGACGGGCTCGACCTGAAATCGCCGACCGCGTTCGTGCCGGTCGGCCTCAATTGCCGCCAATGTCCGCGCGACGACTGCGCCCAGCGCGCCGCGCCGGGCTCGATCCACCGATCGGGCGGCAACGCGTCGCCGGGCTCTCTCGCCCTGTGACAAGGATCGCGCCGCGGGGTAGTATCGAGGCCGCGGCGAACCGGCCGCCCGTACAAGAGCCGGCGCCGCAGGAGAGCCGCCCTGGGAGGTCGCCCGCATGGGCCATCGCGTGCTCGTGGTCGAGGACGAACCGCACATCGTCGAATCGCTCAGCTTCTTGATGAAGCAGGCGGGTTTCGAAGTGGCGGTGGCGCGCGACGGGGCCGCGGCCATCCGGGTGATCGAAAGCCGCCCGCCCGACCTCGTCCTGCTCGACGTCATGCTGCCGCGCCGCGACGGCTTCGACGTCTGCCGCGAGGTCCGCGCCAACCCGGATTGGCGCGGGATACGCATCGTCATCCTGTCGGCCAAGGGCCACGAACAGGAGCGTCGCAAGGGCCTGGAGCTCGGCGCCGACGACTACATCATCAAACCGTTCTCGACGCACGACGTGGTCGAACGCGTCCGGGCGCTGCTCAACGGTTCGCGGAGCTGATCCGGGAATGGCGCGACCGGCACGCATGCGGGAGCGGTTGCTGGCCGCCTTTCTTTTCGCGTTGCTGGCGCTCAATCCGCCGATCCTGTCGATCTTCAGCGCACGGCTCTTCATCTTCGGAATCCCGCTGCTCTTTCTCTACCTGTTCCTCGTCTGGGCGGCGATCATCGTCGTTCTCGCCTGGGTATCCGACCTCGGACCGCAGCGCGACGGGGAGCGCTAGCCGTCATGCTGCAAGGCTGGATGATCCTGCTCGTCGCGCTGGGCTACCTTTGCCTGCTCTTCGCGATCGCCTATTACGGCGACAAACGGGCGGACGCCGGCCGCAGCCTGATCGCCAATCCCTATATCTATGCGCTGTCGATCGCCGTCTATTGCACCTCCTGGACGTTCTACGGCAGCGTCGGCCGCGCCGCGGCAAACGGCATCGACTTTCTGCCGATCTACCTGGGTCCGACGCTGGTGTTCGTGCTCTGGGGCTTCGTGCTACGCAAGATCATCCGCATCAGCAAGGCGCAACGCATCACCTCGATCGCAGACTTCATTGCCTCGCGCTATGGCAAGAGCGCGCAGCTCAGCATCCTGGTCACGGTCATCGCCGTGGTCGGCATCATGCCTTACATCTCGCTCCAGCTTAAGGCGGTCTCGACGAGTTTCAACGTACTGCTGCAATACCCCGAGGTCATCATGCCGCCGCGCTCGCTGCAGGTGCCCGTGATCGGCGATACCGCGTTTCTGGTGGCCATGGTGATGGCGATCTTCGCGATTCTCTTCGGTACCCGCCACATCGACGCGAGCGAGCATCACCAAGGCATGGTGGCGGCCATCGCGTTCGAGTCCATCGTCAAGCTCTTCGCCTTTCTGGCCGTGGGCGTGTTCGTGACCTTCGGCGTGTACGACGGCTTCGGCGACCTGTTCGCCGCAGCCGCCGTCCACCCGGCCCTCGAGCAGATCTTCACCGTCGAGGCGGGCACCGGATACGGCCGCTGGGTCACGCTCATGTTGCTTTCCATGGCAGCCATCATGTGCCTGCCG
>Ga0210123_1000789_pt1 | contig 18081 bp, 18 predicted proteins | sample Muzzi_PWB_D2_FD_185535 | JGI IMG/M metagenome (GOLD analysis project Ga0210123, IMG submission 185535) | Wetland microbial communities from San Francisco Bay, California, USA, that impact long-term carbon sequestration - Muzzi_PWB_D2 (SPAdes) | ecosystem: Environmental > Aquatic > Marine >... | reverse complement strand
TGCCCAAGAGAAAGTACCCAAAGAGAAGGGCCCCCGGAGCACTCACCGGCTACGCCGGTCCCCTGCGTTCCTCGCCAATCCGGGGGTCGCGCACAACTCGGCGATTTACGGGGCTTTGCCCCGTAAACCCCTCAGACAGGGTGCGCGCCTGTTCCCCGGATTGGCTGCGGTACTCGGTGAGTGCTACGGGAGGGGTAGATCTACCCCCCGTAGGCGCAGCCGAGCATCGCAGTGAAAACCGGAGGAAGCTTGCGTCTGTTTGAGCGGTCGAGCGGAGCGAGACCGCGAGTTGAGCAAGCGCCGGTTTTCACGAGAAGCGCAGGGAACCCCAATCCACAAGCATTTATGCTTGTGGATTGGGGCAAGCCTCCGGGCCGCCTTTCTTTTGGGTACTTTTCTTTGGCGGAGCAAAGAAAAGTACCTCGCCGGCGGGCGCGAGAGCCCGCATCTAATACAGCTCGCGCCTGCAAGGCGCTCCTACAACCCCAGGGAAAATAAAAACCAATCGCGGATTAGGTCCGCTCCAACAATGGCTCCCCATGAGAAGCGTATTGCCCGGCAGGGCAAAACCCGAACGGCTAGTTCGTTTTTATTCGCCTGACCAGGTGATAATCCACCTGCCCGGCCTGCTTGCTGCGATGCAGCACCCAGTTTTCAGGCAAGTCCAGCACCAGTCCATGCTCCGCTTCAAGATACACCCAGGCCTCCCCAGCCAGCCAGCCACACGCCTCCAGGAGATGCATGCACTCCGGCAAACGGCTTTCACGAAACGGCGGATCAAGAAAGACGATATCGAAGACCCGCGGTGTGGCGGAAAGATACGAGCCGACGTCGGCCTGCACGACCTGCAACTGTGTAGCATTCAGAATCTGCAGTTGATCGCGCAGGTTCCCGACAACCCTCGGATTATCATCCACCAGCACCACTTCCGCAGCGCCACGTGATGCAGCCTCGATCCCCAACGCCCCGCTACCGGCAAAAAGATCCAGGCAATGTCGGCCCCTGATGACCGGATCAAGCCAGTTGAACAGGGTTTCACGAACACGGTCGGGCGTCGGTCGCAGTCCCGGGGCCGTGGGAAATGACAATTTTCGACCGCGCCAGTTACCTGCAATGATGCGTAACTGGTTACTTGCCTGATTGGGTTTCATTGCCCGTCATGATCAGGCCTTGTCCCGAGCCCGTCAAACAAAATCAGCAGCAATCCCTGCGCCGGCGTCGGCCAATACCCAGCAAGCCTGCAAAACCTGACATGAACAGGACAACGGCAGGTGGCAGCGGCACCGTGGCCACCGCAATGACACCCGGCGTTGGTATATCCAGAGCCGAAAAATCCGCCAGGTTATCATCGCTATCCAGCAGTGGATCAAGACGCGCGAGGCTGCGACCCGCAGACACGGCGGCAGCCGCGCGGCCTTCTCCGGCAAACACGGCCGATGAGAAATCCCCGTAGCCAAGCGCATCCAGCACACCTGCAGCATTACGCAACACGATTGAATCCGGCCCGTTCTGAAAGTCCACCGCGGCAACCAGGTCGGCATTTTCCACGAGGCTTGTTCCATCACTCCCGCCATCTGCTATAACAAAAATCCCGTCAGCCGGTATCTCTCCAGACAACGCAACACTCCGGTAAACCTCACCGCCGCTGCCATTTACACCTTCCAGTATCATGCCATCGAGCATTGTTCCGGGCGCCCCGAACAACTCGACAAATACGAGACCCGCGTCGGCCCCGATCGCGTCATAGAAAACCTCCGAGATAACCGTGGCTGCATGACACCCCGTCCCTGTCAGCAAGGCTGCCAGCATGAATACATCCCGAAGCGGATGAGAAAATAATGTCCTGTTCATATACATAAGCCCCTCCATGGCAACCGGGGGAATCCCGGCTTCAACAATCCCCTGTCGGACAGGCATCACTTCCAGCAGTCAAACAAGTCGGGCATCCCTGCCCAGGCCCGTCACGGGGGATCCTTGAGTGCAAGTCTATGCCTGCCTGCGCGCCCTGGCAGCCGGCACAACGAAACACGGCCCGTCAGCGAACGCCGACGGGCCGTGTAGGGTCGAAATCATTCGACCCTGCTTTTGGCCGAATGAATTCGGCCCTACAACACCAACCTGCTCATTGAATCCGTGGAAAGGCCACTATGGCTCGCCACCAACAATGACAGTGACCATTTTGTCTGGTAACACGCGACGCCGAAATGCGTCCATGATCTGTTCGCGCGTCACCGCCATGACCTTGTCATTGAAGGTGTCCAGGTAATCCAGGGGGAGATCATAAAACCCCATCATGGTTACATGCTCCCGAATATTCTTATTACTCTCGATACGCAAGGGAAAACCGCCGGTAATATTCTTTTTCGCAGCAACCAGTTCGGCTTCCGTAGGCCCTTCGTCAATAAACTTCTGCAAGACCTCGCGCATCACGGACAGCGCCTCATCGACCTGCGTGTTTTTCGTCTGCAGGGAAAACGTGTAGGGCCCCGCCTGTTCCATGGGAGAGAAATCACTGCTTACGCCGTATGAAAGTCCACGCTTCTCGCGGACCTCCTGGAACAGGCGCGACACCAGTATGCCACCGCCCAGTATGTGATTCCCGACATACAAGGGAAAGTAGTCGGGATCACCACGGCGCATTCCGGGCGCACCCACGCGCACATGGGTCTGTGAAGAGGGACGGGAAATCCGTTTTTCAGTCGCCTTTTCCAGCAGGGGAACCGGCGGCGTCGGTGCCGCCCGTTCACCCGCAGGCAATGCGGACAGCAACTTCGCTGCCAGCGTCTCGGCGGCCTTGCGATCAAGGTCACCGACAATCGAGACTACGGCATTTTTCGCAACATAATATTTATCATAGAAGGCGCGCAGGTCTTTCGGACCCAGCTGCTTCAGCCCCTCCTCGGTGCCCTCCGGACGCGCGGCATAGGGATGATCACCGTAGACTGCGTAAAAGAACTGGTAGCCGGCAACCGTTGACGGCGACTGTTCACCTCGCCGCAATGAAACCAGCAGGCGCTCACGCTCCCGATCCATATCCGCCTGTCTAAAGTCCGGCTTGCTGAGCACATCGCGGAAAATATCCAGTGCCGGCTGCAAGTGGGCGGCATCGCCCAGGCTGCGCAATGTCAGCCAGGCCATGTCACGCGCCGAGCCTGTACCAAGCTGGGCTCCCAGCGTCTCTGCCCGAATGGCAATCTCGTCGGCACTGAGGCCGGCCGCACCCTGATCCAGCAGCATGGACGTCATCATGGCCACGCCCGGCTGACCGTCATCGTGCGCACTGCCGGCAGCAAAGGTGATACCGATATCAACAATCGGCAGTTCCGGTGCCGGCACAAAATAAACCCGGGCGCCGTTGCCTGTTTGCCAATGCTGTATTGGCTGCATTGCCCGGACCGACGCACCACAGAACAAGCCGGCCAATAACAGGCCAGCCATGAATATTGGCCTGTATCCCGCCATCCGCATACCTGTCTGCTTAATGCCCATGACCACCTCCTGCAACTGCCGGACTCTGCTCTTTACCCGTCTCCATGGGTAATGGATCCAGCACGCCGATGGTCAGTTGATCTTCCACGAGATATTTCCTTGCCACGGCCTGAACCTGCTCAGCGGTGACCTTGTTAATGCGATCGACGTATTCATCCAGCAATTGCCAGTCCAGGCCAACGGCCTCCAGCTGGCCAATTTTCATGGCCTGGTAAAAAGTCGAATCCAGTTGATAAACCTCGCCCGCCACGACGGATGTCTTTACCCGGGCCAGTTCATCCTCACTGACCAGCGATTCCTGCACGCGCCTGACCTGCTGCAGCAGCGCGTCCTGCAACTCGGCCATTGTATGGGCGTCAGAAGGAACGCCGCTCAGCAGGAAGAGCGTCGGCAGGCGCTCGTAGGGGTCGTAACTGGCGCTGGCACTGCTCGCAACCTGGCTGCCGCGCACCAGCTCACGGGCAAACCGCGCACTGTCACCCCCATCGAGAATACCGGACAGCACATCCAGCGCATACGGCTCCCAGTCCACGGCAGCCGTTTTCAATACCGGGGCCTTGTATCCCATCACAAGATAAGGCACTTCAGCCGGCGCCTTCACGATAATGTGCCGCATGCCTTTCTGCGCCGGTTCCACCCGGGGTTTGGGCGAGACGATCTTCTCAGGCTTCAGTGGACCAAAATATTTCTTCGCCAATGCGAGCACGGCATCCGGCTCAACGTCACCGACAACCACGACAATGGCGTTGTTCGGGGCATACCAGCGCCCATACCATGCCTGCAGATCATCCAACTGCATATTCTCCAGGTCGTCCATCCAGCCAATGGTCGGAATACGCACCGGGCTGCTGAGAAATGCCGTAGCAATAAATTGCTCATAGGTCAGTGATGTCGGCTTGTCATCGGTACGCAGGCGCCGTTCTTCCATGACAACCTTGAGCTCCTTCTGGAAGTCCTTGTCCTGCAGGTTCAGGTTGCGCATCCGGTCAGCCTCCAGCTCGAAACTGACCGGCAGGCGGCTTTTTTCCAGGCGCTGGAAATAAGCGGTATAGTCCTGGCTGGTGAAGGCGTTCTGGCTCCCGCCATTCTCGGATATTATCCGTGAAAACTCGCCGGCGGGATGGCTGTCCGTGCCCTTGAACATCATGTGTTCGAGCATATGGGATACACCCGTGATGCCATCATGCTCGTAGCTGGCCCCGACGCGATACCATACCTGCGAGACGACAACCGGGGCCCGGTGGTCCTCTTTGACAACCAGTTTGAGACCGTTATCAAGGAAATATTCATGCACCGGGCCGTCTGCCAGCACCAGGTTACTGCCTGTCAACAGGATAATTGCAATCAAACTTCGCATTCAGCCACTCCACAACGATATCTACGGTTAACCCGAACGGGTATGGGATGATAGGATATCCACCACTGGAATTCCCGATCTTTTACTGACAACTAATCACATGCTAGGTTTCCGAAAAAACAGAACATCGGCTGAAAAAGACAAACCTGAAAAATCAGGCCTGTTTTCCCGCCTCAAGGAGAGCCTGTCCCGCACCCGTCAAAGCCTGACCGGGGGTGTCGCCGATCTCGTCCTTGGCAGCAAGTCCATCGACGGTGCGCTGCTCGAGGAAATCGAGACCATGCTGCTGATGGCCGATGTCGGTGTGGACGCAACCCGTGAAATCATCGACAAGCTGACACAGCAGGTGGCCCGCAAGGAACTGGGCAATGCCGAAACACTGATGGCGGCCTTGCATGACCATATGCAAACCATCCTTGAACCGGTTTCGCAGCCCCTCAGGGCAGCCGAAAGTACCAGCCCTTTTGTCATCCTCATGGTCGGCATCAACGGTGCCGGGAAAACCACGACCATCGGCAAACTTGCACACCGCTTCCAGCAGGACGGAAAGCGGGTAATGCTGGCGGCCGGCGATACCTTTCGAGCCGCTGCCGTCGAACAGCTGCAGGTGTGGGGGGAACGTAACGATATTCCGGTGATTGCCCAGCAACAGGGCGCCGATGCGGCCTCGGTGATCTTTGACGCCCTGCAATCGGCCCGCTCGCGCGGCATGGATGTCCTGATCGCCGATACCGCGGGAAGACTGCATACCCAGTCCAACCTCATGGAAGAACTGAAAAAAATCAAGCGTGTAATGGGCAAGCTGGACGAGCATGCCCCGCACGAGGTCATGCTGGTGGTCGACGCCGGTACCGGCCAGAACGCACTCAACCAGGCGCAGGAATTTCATAACGCCGTCGGGCTCACCGGCATCACCCTGACCAAGCTGGACGGCACGGCCAAGGGCGGTATCGTGTTCGCCATTGCGCGAAAGATGAATATTCCCCTGCGCTTTATCGGTGTCGGCGAAGGCATCGAGAACCTGCGTGAGTTCAATGCAAAGGAATTTGTGGATGCGTTGTTTGAAAAATAATGTTGGAATTTGGTCAGGACACTGTGGAAAAGACAAAAACCCGTCTCGCGCAAAGACGCAAAGGCGCCAAGGAGACCAAGACCAAAGCCACAGAGAGCACAGAGAAATAAAAACTTAAGGAAACTCTGATCAATTCGTCATTCCGGTCGAAGCGTAGCGGAGATCCGGAATCCATATGTTACGAATCAATGAGATAATGGATTATTCGCTTCGCTCACCCTGCGGGCCGCCCTTTGGGCGTTCAACGCGCTACGCGCTTTTGTCCGGCTTTCGCCGGAATGACGGAAGTACAATTAATCAGAGCTTTATTAGAGTTAAACATCGCTTTCTTTGCGACATCGCGCCTTTGCGTCTTTGCGTCCTTGCGCGAGACGGGTTTTTGTCTTTTTCTCTGTGCCCTCTGTGCCCTCTGTGGCAAATAGATTTTTATTTCACTTGGCGCCTTGGCACCTTTGCGCGAGAATTTTTCTTTAGGGGCCTGAACCGATGAATACTCAATGATCCGCTTCGATAACATCAGCAAACGCTACCCCGGTGGTTTTGAAGCACTCACTAATGTCAGCTTCCACCTGCATGAGGGTGCCATGGCCTTTCTGACCGGGCATTCCGGTGCCGGCAAAAGCACCCTGCTAAAACTGATTGCACTGATCGAGCGCAGCACGCGCGGCCAACTGTTTGTTGATGGCAGGAATGTTACGAATATCAGGGCGCGCGGCATCCCCTACGTGCGCCGCAAGATCGGCTTTATTTTCCAGGACCATAACCTGCTGTTCGACAGAACGGTGTTCGACAATGTCGCCCTGCCGCTCATTATCTCCGGCTACCGGCACCAGGAAATCGGCCGCCGGGTACGTGCGGCCCTGGACAAGGTGGGCCTGCTAAGCAAGGAAAAACTCCTGCCCATCACGCTCTCGGGCGGGGAACAGCAACGTGTTGGCATTGCGCGCGCCGTCGTCAACAAGCCCAAGGTGCTGCTTGCCGACGAACCCACCGGCAACCTCGACCCGGATCTGTCACGTGAAGTCATGGCACTGTTCGCACAATTCAACAGTGTGGGGGTGAGTGTCATGATCGCCAGTCACGACATCGCGCTGATCGGGGAACTCGACTACCCGGTCCTGTCGCTGGATCACGGTCGCCTGGCATTTGCAGAAACCGGTGCCGCATGAACCGGCCCGGCAAAAACAAGCGACACTCGCAATACCACTGGCGCAACAGGTTGCGCCGCCTGTTGTCCCCCCGGACATGGCTGCAGCTGCATGCCAGTGTTGCTCTCGACAGTCTCGGGCGCATGCTTCGCAACCGTATGTCATCGATCATGACCGCGGCCGTGATTGGCATCGCACTGGCCATGCCTTCCGGCCTGTACCTGCTACTGGACAACGTCGACCGGCTGAGTGGCTCCTGGGATGGCCAGGCGTCCCTGTCCATCTTCCTCAAGGACACGGTAACGCCGACCGCCGCCAGCCAGCTGGTGAAAACCGTGCAGGGCTGGCCGGAGATTGGCAGCGTGGAACTGATTACGCCGGAACAGGCGCTCGCTGAATTCAGCCAACGCTCGGGCTTTGCAGAGGCACTTGAAACACTCGAGAGGAATCCGCTGCCGACCGTCCTGATTGTCCAGCCGGTCACGGCGCATACCCGGCCCGAGGCCGCCGAGGCCCTGCGCGACAGGTTCAGCAAGCTTCCGGAAACCGAAGTCGCGCAACTTGACCTGGAATGGGTGCAACGGCTCTCCGCCATGCTCGATATCGCGCGGCGCGGCGTGCTGGTCATCAGCTCGCTGCTGGCACTGGCCGTCTTGCTGGTTATCGGCAATACCATCCGGCTGGAGATCGAGAACCGGCGCGACGAAATCCGGGTCATCAAACTGATCGGCGCCACCAACGCCTTCGTGCGCCGCCCGTTTCTCTACAGCGGACTCTGGTACGGTGCACTGGGTGCGGCGTTTGCCTGGATACTGGTCGTGGCCGGTTTTTTGCTGTTGTCCGCCCCGGTCGCAAAACTGGCCGGCCTCTACCAGAGTGACTTCAGCCTGCAGACCCTGCCGTTTCAACTCCTGTACCTGCTGCTTGGCGCCGGCATGCTGCTCGGACTGCTTGGTTCCTGGCTGGCGGTCGGGCGCCACCTCAGCGACATCCAGCCCAGATGAACCAGCCGCACTGGCCCGAACGCCTCAAGCAAGCGGCCAATCGACCGATTTCCCTGAAACTTTCCAGTGAATTGGCACTCTTATTGCCTGAGTGCTAACATTGACGGCAACAGTAACCAGGGGTACCCAATGACTAATGACTTAATTATTAATAATCAGTCACTTACAGTGGCGCTGCCGACCGGAAACCTGGATCAATATATCCGGGCCGCCTTCAGTGTCCCGATACTCAGTGCCGGGGAAGAACACGCACTGGCCCTGCGCCTGCACACCGAAAATGACCTCGATGCGGCGCGCCAACTGGTGATGTCTCACCTGCGCTTCGTGGTACGCATCGCACGTGGTTACAGCGGTTACGGCCTGGCACTGGCTGACCTGATCCAGGAAGGCAATATCGGCCTGATGAAGGCGGTCAAACGCTTTGACCCGGATGCCGGTGTCCGCCTGGTGTCCTATGCCGTCCACTGGGTGCGCGCCGAGATACACGAATTCATTCTGCGCAACTGGCGCATCGTAAAAGTCGCCACCACCAAGGCGCAGCGCAAACTGTTCTTCAACCTGCGCAGCAAGAAACAGCGCCTCGGCTGGATGAACCAGGAAGAGGTCAATGGCATCGCCGAGGACCTGGGCGTGAAGCCGGAGGTCGTCCTGGAAATGGAATCACGCCTCAGTGGCCAGGACATCGGCTTTGACCTGACCGCGACAGATGACGATGAAGATTCGCACCACTTCGCACCGGCGGCCTACCTGACCAATGAGTCGAATGACCCTGCACTGACTGCAGAGCAGAATGAGTGGAGTGCGGCCAGCACCAGCGGTCTGGTCGAGGCCCTCAAAACACTCGATGAACGCAGCCGGATTATTCTTGAAGAACGCTGGCTGGCCGATGAAAAAAGCACCCTGCATGAACTTGCAGACCGCTTCGAGGTCTCGGCCGAACGCATCCGGCAACTGGAAAAGAATGCTATCGGCAAACTGAAAAAGTCCATGCTGGCGTAAGAGAACAATCTGTTAAAACAAAACGGCCCGGAAGGGCCGTTTTCCTGTGTAGTGATTTTATAATGACAAACGAACACGATACCCAGTGGACGGGACACGCCACGCAATGGAAATGGATCGGTTCACCGTTAAGGCCCACTCAAGAAGATGTGCGGCTTCTCGAGAAGCCGCTATGGGACAGCCTTGCCCATAGACCCCGCTCCCGGATCCTGATGACAGGCCTGACCCCGGAGATCCAGTGCATATCCCGCCCCGCTGACAGCACCTTGTTTGCAGCAGACAGCTCCTGGGCGATGATCTCCGTCCTGGGACAAAAAGACAGGGGTGCGCTTGCCGAGGTCACCTGCTGCCACTGGCTTTCCATGCCCTTTCTTCCCAGCAGCTTCGACCTGGTTATCGGTGACGGCTGTCATAATTTACTGCCCGGCCCCGGGCAGTACCATAGGCTGCACAGGGAGTTGCGCGCCCTGCTGCGCCCCGGGGGGCGGATGCTTTTCCGCTTTTTCATCCGCAAAAACTCGCGGGAAACCATAGATGATGTACTTAACGACCTGAACGCAGGACGTATTGGCAACTTTCATGTATTCAAGTGGCGGTTGCTACAGGCCCTGCACGATGATAATGAAGGAGTCCTTTTGGGCCAGGTTTGGGATGTCTGGGACAAACTGGGGCTTACACCATCACAGCTCTCGAAACGCCACGGCTGGCCTGAAGAAGAGGTACTGACCATCGATTCATACCATGGAAAGGACATTCGTTACTGGCTCCCGAATAAAAGTGAGCTGGAAGAGCTCCTGGCCGCAGACTCCCGGGTATTATCCATAACACAGGGGCATTATGAACTGGCCGAACTATGCCCCGTTGTCCTGTTTGAACCGCGCTAGATAAACGTAACCATGTTCCGAAACGTGATCATGATCCACATAGGCCGATGCGGCAGTACTGCATTGGCGCGCATGCTCAAACAGCACCCGGATATAACCTGGGACGGTGAAATATACTGGCGAGCCATTCAGGACTGGAAGAACAAGGGTGGCACGGTCAGCCTGGACCAGGGTCATTTCCGTCCATGGCGGCATCCCGGGATTACAACGCCTGACAATCAACCACCAATGAATGCTTATGCATTATTGGCCAGATATATGTCCATGGCACGCAAACCTGTATATGGTTTTGAACTCAAGTTCTATCATTTAACCATGTTCAACGTAACCCTGGAGGATTTCCTGAATTATCTGCAGCGGATCGGCTTTGACCGATTTATCGTGATTGGCAGGCGCAACTACCTGCGCCAGGTTGTTTCCTACATGCATTCAAGATCATCGGGGCAAATGCACATACCTCGCGGCATGGCACCGCGTCTCGCCCCTATAACAATCCCTGTTGATGCAGTGCCCCATGATTACGACACGCGCAGCCTGGTGGATATTTTTAAAACATTTGACAGGAACCTGGCACGCCTCTCGAAGTTGCTCGAACACCAAAGGAGGCTTGAGCTTGTGTATGAGGATGACATTCAGGATGATCCTCGTGCGGCCCTTCACAGGATCCTGGAGTTTACAGGGTTATCCATAGAGCCCTCCATTGAAGTCGCCACGGAACGCTCAACCCCGTTTCAACTAAGCGAGGTGGTAAGCAATCTGGAGGAGGTTCGCGAGACCCTGGCAGACACGCCTTACTCCTGGATGGCCGGGGAATAATGTTAGCTCAGGACCCGGCATTGGAGTACTTCTGTATAATTCGTGCACAAACCCGTTACTTGCTGATGCGCCGTCAGATTATATTCATCTTTTAAAGGAGTTCAGGGACGTTGGCATCCACCCGTGCTTTAGTGTTAAGGGCTGAGAAGAAACCGGTACACGGCCTTGACAGTCCCGGCCCTCATCAACTGTATCGTAATCCGGTCCTTGGTATCGAGCAGCGCGAGCTAGGCCCATTGGAAAAAGGCAATATTCGTGTCGAGATGATCTTCGCCGGGATTTGCGGGACAGATGTGGCTGCCACCCGGTGCAACCCGGAAACCGGATATATCCTTGGATCCGCGCCGCTGCAGGTTGGACCCGAAGGACGCGTGCTTGGTCATGAAGGGGTTGGCCGGGTCATTGAAGCGGGTGCAGAGGTACACAATCTGTTCCCGGGCGATTATGTGACATTTTCGTCCATCATCACATGCTTTCAATGCGAACCTTGCCGCAGGGGCAACTTTAATCAGTGTGAAAATGCAATTTTATCCGGCATGGAGAAAGACGGGCTGTTTGGAACCGTTGTCGATGTTCCCGTACAGCTTGCCTACAACGTGAATGATATAGCAGGGATGCCATCCGGATTAGAGGCGGCAGCCTGCATTGAGCCTGCGGGATGTGGTTTTCTGGCCGCAACGTCAGCAAAGACATCACCCGGCGATAATGTACTAATCTTTGGTGGCGGCCCGATCGGCCTGTTTACTGCAATGTTATGCAGGGAAGTATTTGGTGCGGCGAATGTATCGATTGTCGAACCGGTACCTTTCAGACGCAAGCTTGCCTCCAAATGGGCTGATCATACATACGATGTGCAGGAGTTCTTTTCCAGCACGGCAAAACATTCTTTTGATGTTCTTATAGAGGCCTCCGGCGCCATCCAGAATATCAATCGGGCCTTCCCGGGAATGTCCGCAAACAGCCGCGTGGTTCTGCTGGCGCGCAGCGGCAGCGCACTTTCCCTGCAGCATGTGGACCACATGATTACAAATAACATTGCCGTCATGGGGTCTCGCGGCCATCTTTGTGGTGCATTCAACAGCCTGCTTGCCCTTTACGCGGAAGGACGCCTGCCATTACATGAAGCAGTAACAGCAGTCGTTGAGGGCATTGATGCGCTCAAGGCGCATCTTGATGATCCGGATGATATCCAGAATAACAACTGCAAGGTGCTTGCCAGGCTCACAATGTAAACCCGTATTCGGCAACCAAATCATGCTGGCATGATTCACTGTACAAATAATACATATCAAGCCCCAGCAGAGACCTTATCGGCACCTGCCTTGCCACAAACCTGAATAAAAAAGGAAAATACCTTGTCTGACAGCACAGCCTTACCGGATCAGGAGCAGCAGCCCTCCTCGCCGGAGTCGAGGATTCTCGAGATCATAACCGGCAGCTGGAAATCCCAGGCAATCAGCGTCTCCTGTCAGCTTGGAGTTGCCGACTTGCTGGAAAACGGCCCGGGAAGAGCAGAGGATCTTGCGGCGGAGATCGACTGCCATGCACCCTCACTCTACCGCCTGATGCGGGCCCTCGCCAGCCTGGATATCCTTATAGAGCAGGAGAACCGGTATTTCACGCTTACCGAGACGGGGCGCTGCCTGTGTTCGCATTCACCGGACTCAGTATGTTCGTGGGCGATTTGGTGGGGCAAATATCTCTGGCCAACATGGGAAAATCTCCTGTACAGCATAAAAACCGGACAAGCGGCGCGCAAACATATTACCGGAATGGAGGGATTCAAACACCTCGAGGCCAATGCCGGAATGGACGCGGTATTCAGGCAGGCCATGAACGAACTGACAAGGTTCGTTGGACATGCCGTCATCGAGGTCTATGATTTCGGTGGCGTCAGGAAGATTGTGGATGTCGGCGGTGGTCACGGTGAACTGCTGGTTGCAATTCTCAACGCACACCCGGAAATACAAGGCGTATTGTTTGAAGTCCCCCACAGTGCCGAAGGGGCCAGAAAGTATTTGATGCAGCAGGGGCTCGATACCCGCTGCGAATTTGTCGGGGGTGATTTTTTCGAGCACCTGCCGGGCGGGGCAGATGTCTACATACTCAAAAGCGTTCTCCATAACTGGGATGATGAGCACTGCGCAACGATCCTTCGCAACTGCCGCCAGGCAATGCCGGCGGATGCCAGGCTGTTACTACTGGAACAGGTAATGCCGCAGGAAATTGAACCTTCGCCGCGCGATCAAAATATATCACGCGCCGACCTCAATATGCTGGTCGCATTAGGAGGCAAGGAGCGGAGCAAAATCGAGATAGGGCATCTGCTTGAGGCCCAGGGACTCAGGATCAGGCAAATGATACCTGCAGGAGAGGCCTTCACAATCATAGAGGCGCTTCCCGTCTAATCAGGACAGGCCTTTGATGGAACTGGAAACATTCCACGGATTCAGTTCCTGATAAAATATAAATTATTTCGGCTCAAGGAAGCCCGACAGCATGAAGAAAAGAATTGCGATTCTATTCCAGGAAAAACTTCCGCCAGTCATGCTCCAGAATTACCTGATATTTTATATGGCGAAGGTATGGGCAAAAAACGGGTTCTCTGTTAATTTTATTCTGGGAACCGAGCACTTTTATCCCGCCGATCTGCTTATCGTTCACGTTGATTTATCTGTTGTTCCTGAATCATATTTCGATTTCGCCGCTCAATACCCGGTTATTTTGAATGGCAACATCAAGGACATCAGAAAATCAGTTATCAGTTCATATTTGGTCAAGCCAGGCGATGGTTACAGCGGCCGGGTCATTGTGAAATCAAACCTGAATTGCGGCGGCGGACCTGAGCAGTATTTTGGCACTGAGACCGGACCCTGGATTGAAGATAGCTCAGATCCTCTGCGAGGGTACAGGGTATATGAATCCATTGACCTCGTACCGTCAGAAATACTTCACAGCCCGGACTGGGTGGTCGAGCAATTTCTTCCCGAGTACCAAAACGGCCTGTTTCATATTCGATACTACAGCTTCCTGGGGGATCGATGGAGTTGTGTTCGCAGAAGCTCAAAATCACCCATCGTGACCGGCTCCACATTCACGGACGACCGCGAAATTATCGATGTTTCCCCTGACATCGAAAAGCTGCGCCGGGACATGAAATACGACTATGGCAAGTTTGACTATGTTGAACGTGACGGCAGGTCTTTTCTTGTTGATGCCAATAAAACGAATGGCGCTCCGCACCTCAGGGTCGCCAACAAGGCCTACAATGATTCACTGGTGAATCTTGCGGAAGGAATAAAATATTATTTTTAATCCCGCTCGAATCCAGAGACTGGAAACGGTACGGTGACACACTGCCCGGCTTGCGTCTACGAAGTGCCCAGGGCGAAGCAGAGGTCTGCACCTGAAGCCTTGTTAAATTTTTCCTTCCAGCATCGCAGAGAAAAACAGCATGGATTTACAGACAAGCTCACACCAGCACTTTTACATGTTCTCACGGTATTTAAGTTGCAATCCTTGTAAAAAGTTTCTTAATACCTGATCTTTACATTCACGATAGTGCTTGTGACCTTTTTTTCTAAAGAATGCACTAAGCTCGTGATTGCTTAAATGAAAACCGGACAGTTCTAAAATACCCAATACTTCTTCAGCCTTTAAATCGAGTGCAATTTTCAGTTTTCTGAAGATTATATTATTTGACAGGTTGTTTTCCGGAGAGTGTTGGTCTCCCTCTTTTTTCCCGCGTTTAAGATTAATCAGGCCATTCAAAAATATGGCTAATTGCTTATCCGATAAATTCCTGATAGCCGGGTCATCGTCCTTTTTTAACCAGCCACTGATCTCATCCCGGGTTACATTTAAATCCGCCAGGGAAAAAATGTTGATCACCCCGGCATCATCAAAGTCAAAGATATAGCGAATACGGCGTAAAATATCGTTATTAGTCACAGGGATGCACCTTGTTTTCTATCAAGGTTTAGTGCAATGGTTATGTTTATCAAGAACCGTTTCCAAACCGTCCGGTTCCAGCTTCCCCCCACATGCTTTTTCGTCATTTGACAAAGCTGCAGCAGTAGTCAGTTATTGCAGTGACCTTCAGCTGGAATTTTGACTCCGCCGGCACCTCAAAGCTTTCACCACCCTGTATGCTTCGCCATTCGGAATCGGGTAAAAGAACGTCCAAATTACCCGAGATAATCTCCATAAGCTCTTTTTCATCTGTATGAATCTCATATTCGCCTGGAAGCATTATTCCCGGTGTCTTGCGGGAACCATCCTGAAAGATCACTGCACGGCTTGTGACTTGACCATTGAAGTAAATATTCGCTGCTCGCACAACGGATACATTATCGAATTGAGACATGTAAGGATTCCTCTTGCTGAATCATGGTGAATCATAAGCCCGGGCCCAGCCACGGTCCCGGCGGCGCGGCGACAGAGACGTCGGCTGCAGCGCCTTGCCGGGCCGCCTTGATTTCACGTGCTTGCGCGCTGTGCTGCGGCACGCGCCTTCGGACGGTAAAAGAGTAACCCCATTGCCGCGAGGGCCGCAAACGATGCCCCGGCAGTAAACGTGGCCGCGGCGCCGAATACGCTCCATAGCGACCCGGCAATGACGCTTGCCAGCAAGAGTGCGCAGCCACTCACCAGGTTAAAAATACCGAAGGCCGTGCCGCGCAGCTCGGCGGGTGCCGTATCGGCCACAAGCTTCGAGAGCAAGCCCTGGGTGAGCGCCATGTGCAAGCCCCAGAACGCCGCACCAAGGAATGCGACCAAGGGCGCCGCCGCCAGCGCCAGCACAACATCAGCCGCGATGAGCACCCCCAGCCCGAACACCAGAAGCGTGCGCGCAGAAAGGCGGTCAGCCGCCGCACCCGCCGGATAGGCAAACAGGGCGTAGACAATATTCATGACGATCATGATCACGGGCACGTAGCCGACAGCGAGCCCGACATCCTGCGCGCGGAGTATCAGGAATGCCTCGCTGAACCGGGCGAGGGTAAAGACCGCGCCCAGCGCGACGATGTGCCAGTAGCGCAGGGAGAGGTGCCTGGCCTCGGCAAGGCTCAGAGGGTTCCGGGAACCCGGTGTATGCCCCGAGTCCTCCGGCTCGCGCACCGCAACGACCAGCAACAGGACAGCGATGAATGCCGGGACCACCGCCACCCACAACACGGCCTTGATGTCATTCGCAAGCCAGATCATGAACGCCACCGCGAGCAGCGGCCCGACAAAGGCGCCGACCGAGTCGAGGGCCTGGCGCAGCCCGTAGGCGGCGCCCCGCTGTTGTGCCGGGACGATATCGGCGATCAGTGCATCGCGTGGCGCGCCACGGATGCCTTTACCGATACGATCGACGAAGCGCGCGCCGAACACCCACCAGATCGTTGTCGCAAGCGGAAATACGGGCTTGGTAATGGCACTCAGCCCGTACCCGAGAACGACGAGAAACTTCCGTTTTCTGAAATAATCGCTGAGCGCGCCGGAGAACACCTTCGTAATCGCGGCCGTGGCCTCGGCAATCCCTTCGATTATCCCGATGGTAACCATGGACGCGCCGAGTACCGTGGCCATGAATACCGGCAGGAGGCTGTGGACCAGCTCGGACGACGTGTCCATGAACAACGAGCCGAGACCAAGCACCCAAATGCTTCTCGGCAAGGTGCGATAGATGCCCTTCATGGAAACGTGTGGCTCGGGGTTAGCCGGTTGTGGTGAGGTCATGTGTGTTGTTCTTTCTGCAGGTCCGTCGGTCAAGCTCAACCGCGCCGCGATGCGGCCTCGTCTGGTGCGACCTGTTGGGCGCCAGTTGCATTTTGCTTCTCCAGAATTACCAGCGCAATCCCGCCGAGTATGGCTACGGACGCCAGTACCAGGCGCAGGGTCGGTGACTCACCGAGGAACGCGATGCCCCCCAGGGCCGCAATGACCGGGACACTGAGTTGTACAGTCGCGGCGCTGGTTGCCTTCAGCGCAGGTAATGCCGTGTACCAGATGGTGTACCCGATTCCGGAGGCCAGCGCGCCCGACAAAATCGCGTACAAGAATCCTGCGCCATCCAAAGAGGCGCTGTTTATCGTCAATACGCTCAATGCCGCCGTGACAGGCACAGCGCGCAGGAAATTCCCGGCCGTTACCCGGGTGGGATCACCCGCACCCTTCCCGCGCAGGGAATAGACGCCCCATGCAACACCGGCGCTCAACATCAACAGGGAACCGTACAGTGGCGGCGCCGAAAGACCCGGCAGCAACAGACCCGCCAGCCCCCCCAGGGCAAGCACGAGTCCGACAAGCTGCAGTCTCCGCAGACGCTCTCCCGCCCAGATGCCATGGCCGATCATCGTCGCCTGGACAGCGCCAAACAGCAGCAGGGCGCCCGTCGCCGCGGGTAGACTTATATAGGCGAAGGAAAAGCCGGCCGCATAGGCAAACAACGCAAATGCCGACAGCCAGTTTCCCCTGCCGGTATGGGTGCGACGTCTCATGCGCGCCACCAGCCAGAGTGTCACCGCACCGGAGACCAGGCGAAGCGTGGTAAAGCTGGCCGCGTCAATGCCGGTGTCCCTGAGAGCGACCCGGCAAAGCAGTGAATTACCCGCAAATGCAATCATCGCCAGCGACGTCAGGGCGGCTATGCGTACATATGACATTTCATTCCTTCAGGCTGGATTCAGGGCGCGCGGCGGAGCCGCGTCGCCTTGGAGGCGTTTGTTAGCAGTCCCTTTCATTGCAATTCAATACTTTTTGGCATGAGATACCACAAGACAAATGCAACAATAAATAATCCTGGTATATCGCCCAGCATATTTATCCGGTCAGTCTCATCGACAATAGCCTGAACGAACATTATTCCACCGTGGACAATGCTTGACCAAACCGTGAACCAGATCAAGCTGGCATTGGACAATGGATCTTTCGCAGCCCGAATTAAAAATACGCCCAAGGTAGGGAAACTTTCAAATATCTGAGCTTTTGTTCTTGCTGCAGAAGTTTCTCCCCATATAGTTTCTTGAGACTGCTTACGCCTCGCATCAGCGGCCAAAGTGCGCGCGTCGCGGGCACTTTTGTCTGGCTGCATGCGCTTGTTATGTGGCGCTCCCCGCATTAATGATGATTGGCCACGCCCCAATAATTGAAGCTAGCCGGTTTCCACCCAGGTATATACATAGTATCCATGCTGCGGATGCTAAAACCTGCCTGCTCAATTAGTTCGGAAATCGGTCGATTGAGATTACAACCACCCCCTATCCTTTTCCAAAGGGGATTCAATCGGTTTTGCCATCGCTGCACGTTCTCATCGGGCGCTAGC
>Ga0210123_1000788_pt1 | contig 18109 bp, 13 predicted proteins | sample Muzzi_PWB_D2_FD_185535 | JGI IMG/M metagenome (GOLD analysis project Ga0210123, IMG submission 185535) | Wetland microbial communities from San Francisco Bay, California, USA, that impact long-term carbon sequestration - Muzzi_PWB_D2 (SPAdes) | ecosystem: Environmental > Aquatic > Marine >... | reverse complement strand
CTGAGGTCCCTTACCGGGAAGACGAAGACAAGATTATTACCGATATCATCGGCGGATTGCGCTCCGGGCTGACATACGGCGGTGCAGCCAATATTGCCGAGCTACAGAGGAAACTGGATTACCTCGAGATTACCTCATCGGGCCAAACGGAAAGTTTGCCTCACAGGCTTCTTTAGTTCGTGTCCATAGTATTTGAATGGGGTCAAAGCAAGAATTGGATATCAAATAAGGCAAAAAAAACTATATTTAGAGTTTTTCTTATATGTCCAAATCCTTGAATATAGCGGAATGGATGATCTCTTGCCGCGAGTTTTATCCGCCTCACCGCCAGCGGCATCTTCGACTGGCGTGATCATGCGGTTTAAAAAAAGGTTATCCATGTAGCGGTTGTTTAGAAAAACTCCCCGACCCTTCAAATACTTATCGTGGTCCAATCCCTATTCACAGTTCCCCTCCGGAGAACAATTCCGCATAGCTCTTGCGCATGTTGCGCTTGAGGATCTTGCCCGTTGGCGTCTTGGGCAAAGCGTCCACCAGCATCACTTTTTTCGGAACCTTGAAGGCGGCCAGATGCTCCCGGCACAGGGTGATGATCTCATCCGGCTCGATGTGCTCTCCTTTGCGCGGCACTACCACCGCCGTCACCGCCTCAATCCACTTGGGATGGGGAATACCGATGACCGCCGCCTCTTCCACCCGTTTGTCCAGGTAGATGGCTTCCTCCACCTCGCGGGTGGAGACGTTTTCGCCGCCTGTCTTGATCATGTCCTTTTTCCGATCCACAACCGAAATGTAGCGATCTTCGTCAAGAACACCGATGTCCCCGGAATGGAACCAGCCGCCCTTCATGGCCTCCTCGGTTTTTTCCGGATCCTTGAAGTACATGATCATGGCATGGGGACCTTGTCCGCAGATCTCCCCGGGCACCCCGACCTCGTTGGTGGGTTGCCCCATTTCGTCCTCGATCCGGGTTTCCATGTTAAGCCCGCCCATGCCGGCGGAACCGAGCTTGCTCAGGGCGTCCTCGGCCTTAAGGATGGTATGGTAAGGTGCGAGTTCGGTCTGGCCATAGTAGTTGTAGATCCGGGCGCTCGGAAGCCGCTCGAGCATCTCTTTCAGGACCTCCACCGGCATGATGGATGCGCCGTAATAGCATTTTTTGAGGCTCGTGAGATCGTGTTTGTCGAAATCGGGATGGCGCAACATGCCGATCCAGACCGTGGGCGGAGCAAAGAACATACTGGCCTGATAGTCGGCGATGGTTTTCAGGATGTTGCCAATGTCCGGCATCATGAGAATGTTGGTTCCTCCAACCCAGAACACCGGGTTCAAGAACACGTCCCGCTGGGCGCAGTGGTAGATGGGAAGGGCGTTGACGTTGATGTCGTTGGCATCGTACCCGCCGTCCACGATGCATCCCATGTATTGGGCCATAAGGGCCTGGTTGCTGATGATTACTCCTTTTGGCAGGGATTCGGTGCCGCTGGTGTACGTCATCTGGCAGGGGTCCTCGATGTGCAGAATGCTGTCCGGCTGGGTGTCCGCAGCGGCGGCATACCAGGACGCGAAGTCGATGAACCGGTCGTCCGCCGGTGCCATGCCGGCCACGTCCCCGGACCAGATCCAGGTCCTGACCGTGGGCATGTCCTCCAGCACGTCCTTGACCAGTTCATAGAGGGCGTCTTCGACGATGAACACCGTGCTTTCGGAATGGTTGATGCAGTAACAAATATCCTTTCCCTTCAGCAGGTAGTTAATAGCCAGATACACGGCCCCGATCTTACAACACCCCAACCAGGTGAGGACGTGGTGGATGGTGTTGTGGGCCAGAATGGCTACGCGATCGTATTTTTTCACACCCAGGCCTTTTAGGGCGTTTGCCACCCGGTTGCAGGCGGCTTCCAGCTCCGCATAGGTGAGGGCGGTATCCCCGAAAATAAGGGCTTTCTTGTTTGGGTAGTGATAGGCGCTGCGCCGGATCATGTCGGCGATGACCCACCGGTTGACCCGGTTGTAACGGTTCATGAGAAAGGCCAGGTTTCCAGGGTTAAGGGCATTGTAACAGGCTTTCTCCTCGTCGGTCAGGAAGTTGAACATATGGGGCATGGGACCTCCTTTTAAGGCTTCAGGATTTTGGGTGATCTGGCTATTCTACGAGAATCTATTATTTTATACCAGACGATTCTTTTTTTTTAAATTCATAACTGTCGTATCATGTATTTTAATGAAATGACATTATCAATAGTTAATAATTACGATGAGACCTCAATGTATCGTTGTTATTAGGTTGTTGACCTATGCAGTGATATTTTTGATTTAGGAGCGTTTCGGAAGTCAAATGGGTATTCTATGGATTCTATCATCATAAATCAAGGCTGATTGATACAATAAATTTACGGTATTTAATGAAAAAAGTATTAATTCACTATTCATGATTTGACACCCTTCATTCCTTCTGGCATTATTAATGATCTCTATGTTGGGCGATACTGATACTCTCCTTTGTAAAGTCATAAAAATAAGAACTTATAACCGTTGAGATCATCACCATCGGATTATCCGGAAGAATTTAAATAAAAGAAAGACTTCTTCCGGTCGTGCCTGTTGTTTGAGGTATCGCCGCTTTTTGGGAAAGTTAAGATCAAAGCTCTAAATAACGTTTATTCCGAATTCTTTTGAGAATGTCCATGAATTTTGGGGAAAAAAAATCAGATTTTCGAGCAGACACAGAGGATGACCAATTTTCGAGTCCCTCACCAGAAAAAAAAACCGTTGATAGAGCGGCGGTTATCACCCCTCTGCCGCAACGGTACGTCATTAAGGATTCAAGCGACGGCAGAATTCTGACCTGTCTTGAAGCTCCTAATATTGCAATTCATATTGAAATAGGATTGACAATTTCCTCATCAGCGGCACACAAATCTTTTCCGGGCACCATATATCTCGACGGCGTCGCCAGATGCGAACCTTTCATGGACCATGAAAGGCAGATCTATAATTTCGATCACCATGAAGGATGTTTACGGCCCTTTACACTTTCAACTTGTGAACAGGTTTTAGTAATGATTTTAAAGGGTCTGGACTTGCGTGGACGAGAATGGAGTGTATTTGCAAACGAACCGGACTTGGACACAATCCTGGCAATTTGGCTCATTTTCAATCATTTGCGAATTCAACAAAAAGACTCCGGCCGCCGGCGGTTCTTATATGCGTTGGTTCGGCTCGAAGGTATCATCGATTCTCACGGATTGGAGATGACCGAATTTGGCGGATTCCCACCGGATCTTGAAAAAATAACGAAGAGAGTGATTAATTATCTGCGCGCCGAAGAAGTCGATCTAAAAAAGAAAGGGATATGGGAGAAAAAAGACCCCCTGGAGTACACGGCGTCAATCTTACAAAAAATTGATAGAATCATTTACAGATCGCATGATCTTGCCGATTTTAAAGAATTAAAAGAGCTGGCGCGGGTTGAACTGGCGGGTGGCCGAATTGCCGCCGTCGTCGAAGCCGACCTGGGCATTTACGAGCTTGAGCCTTCTCTATACAGAGTATATGGCGAAAACCTTGGACTGGTAATTCTGAAAAAAGGAGAAGGCCTTTATACCTTGCGTCGATTAAACCTTTTCATGTCGGGTGATCTAAATGACGTTTATCCGATATTGAACCATATGGATCCTGCGGTCAGATGTCGAACAAATAGCCATCAATGGGGCGGGTCAGGTGACATTGGAGGCTCTCCGCGAGGAATTTCTACCAAACTGAGCCCCGGCGAGATTGCGCAGGCCTGCCGTGACGCCTTTCAGAACCCGAGCGCAGCTGATTATGCGATCCATTTTCTATATGCCATGGTGGCGGTATGTGCAATAATCGGGGCAGCCGCGATAAGCAATTTATATCTTTCGACCAGTTCCTGGCTCAGCGATACAGCCGCGGCCGGACTGGTTTCAAAAACAGATATCTCTTTTTTTGTCGTTTTAATATTATTTACGACAGCGAGCCTCGTTTTGATATCACGGGGGCGATTGTGGCAATTTGGAATTAGAGTCCCGATCGGCAGCAAAAATTGGATAATTCTATTACCGGTTCTTGTTTTGGCTGCCATGGGAAACGGTGTTTATTTTCCGAATTCAGCCTTTCGTTCATTGAATTTCAATGAAAGCGTGATATATATTTTTATTGCGATTCCTTTGGCATCAGAGTTGCTATTCCGAGGTTTGGCCCACGGAATTTTAGCGAGGGGCACCGCTGCTCAAAGCTGTAACAGCAGATGGTTTTTTTCCTATGCAACGGTTGTTTCGGCAATTTTGTATGCAGCTTTTATCACTTGCATTGTATTCCTTCCAGAGATCTTCAAAGGAACATTTCAAGCGAAATCCATTGTGGAAGTCGCTTTTGCTGCAATTGTATTTGGACTCGCCAATGGTTTTGTCAGGGAAAGAAGTCATAGCATTTTCCCGGCCATTGTTTTTCACGCAATAGCCTTAGCAGTTTTCATCTTTTAAACTTTGCTGAAGCTTTCTGCTCGCCTTTAAGCGTAAAGAAACTCTTTTTTATGACAACGGTGGGTAATTTACCCTGTTGAATTTTTGTCCTGTGAAACGCCTGCCCAGTGAAATCTTTTTTTAATATTTAACAATGCGAAGCATATGTCACCTGATGCTAAGACGATTCACCGGGGGATGCCAAATACAACCTGAGAGGTAATGTCGTCTTGCACGCGGCAATTGAAAAGATTCTCCTTAAACAGCTATTTTTTGTGCCAAAAAGATAAGTCTAAGCCCAAAAATCGTGCCTAATATTTTAAAATAGATTATGTTATTAATAAGTTATCGTGGCCAGACCCCAATAGAACCCAATAGAAGAATAATAGGCCAACGTTTGCTTTCACCGGCGGGAACGGAGCGTAGCGGAGTTTCCGTCCAAGTGAAAGGCATGGTTCGAAGGTCTTTTTTCCTCAAACATTTCCAAGTCCATGCTTCCATCACAAACACGGGTTGCCGGTCCCGTCATAGTGGCTGTGAAGTCCTTAGAAAAACTGATAGCGAGGTTTCCACCTGGCATGTGGACAGTGATAATCGGATCACAGAAACCTAGCTTATATGCAACGGCTGCAGCGGCGGTGCTACTGCTACCCGAAGCCAGAGTATAGCCTGCTCCCCTTTCCCAGATTTCAATTCGGATATTCCGACAATCAAGGACTTCAAGAAACTGAACGTTTGTTCGATGAGGGAATCTTGAATCGATTTCGATCAAAGGGCCATATTGTCGGGCAAGCTCAGGGGTAATGGGTCCAGAGAGAATAACACAATGAGGATTACCCACGGTAGCTGCACAATACTCGAATGTAGTACCTGCTATGTCCATATGTTCTCGCAATACCTCACGCTCTTCACCGGCGACCGGTATCAATGTGCTCAGGAAACTCACCTTTCCCATCTCCACAGTTACGGTTCTTCCGCCGTTGTGAACATGACATGTGACGGTTCCACCAAGTGTCTCAACCGTAAATGGGGTTTCATGAACCAAGCCCTGGTCATAGAGATACCGGGAAAAGATTCGAAGGCCATTCCCGCTTTTTTCCGCCTCGCTACCGTCCGGGTTCAGAATCCTTAGTCGGAAATCACTTGTGTCGCTATCAAATGGACCAAACAGAATGCCATCAGAACCGACGCCATAATTTCGGTCGCAAATACGTTGAACTTGGCTCGTCTCAAGGTTTCCGACAATATCAGCCGGACGGATTACCAAATAGTCATTCCCGAGACCGTGGTATTTGACGTATTTCATGTCCTTCCTTAGAACTGAAAGTTTCAGCAGACACACTGTCCTTGCGATTTGCTCAAAACCGTGGTTAGCGTCCCATTATTTTCAATTGCAAATAAGGGGTTGTTCGATTCTTAATTGTTGACGGATATTCACGCTTAAATACACATCCCATTTTTTCATAGAACCCTCTGGAATTTGAGTCAGCGAGGATGCCCAATTCGTTGATGCCCCTCGAAAGACACCTTTTCCTCAAGTGATCGAACATTTTGTTCCGTTTCCTTAAGTCGTTTGCCGATAAGGTTTAATTTAAATGTTCTAACAGTGGCTGGAGGTAATCTCTCATCTTTGGGGCTCATAAAATATAACGCATCAAAAGGACACTGAACTATGCAAGCTCCGCATTGAACACATTTCTCTGCTCCAGGTATTGTTGCAATATGCTGCTTTTTATTCACTTCATAACAGTTCTTTGGACAAACCTGCTCGCAAAAACCAGCGCCTTTGCACTTTCGTTCATCAAGCACAACCTTTAAGAATCTGTCTTCATGGAGACCACTTTTTAATATGGGAGTGCTCCCCATTAAGTCCAGGCTAATGATAAGAATAACGATAAAGGAGAGAAAGCCCCAGCGAAAGATGAATTCCCAAGAAAGTGCATTTGTCATGATACTGAAGCCAAAAAGGCAGAACAAAGAAAGTCCCCACAAGATTAAGGGCATACGTGCGAAATCGAAGATAACCGTGTACTTACTGAAACCGATTCCTTTCTTTTTTGGATTAAGCCACTTGGAGTAAAACGGAAAAGACACAAAAATAATAAATGGCAGCCCCCAAATAAGTGCATTTAGAGGCAGAAGCACTTCAAGCCAAAAATAAATCGTTATTAGAGAGGCGATAATTAAAAACGGAAATGCCCACATAATGGCCATTTCTATTCGCTGCACCAATGAGAACCTTACCTCCCGCATCTCAATCGTTTTCTTAAGATTATTTTCAATAAATGCCTGAATATCCTTTGCATAAACCGGCCCCCAGATTACCTTCCATCCCGTCTTCTTTTGTATATATTTGGCTTCAATACCAGTTGCTGCGAGTTGTGGGAGTATCACGTTATTGTGGCCCACAAGTTTCTCAATTCCGCTGGTTTTAAGGACCGAAATAACATCGTGACTTGTAAAATGACCGCCTGTCGCCCCACACCAAACATTGTGTCCATTGCTATTTGCAACTAAAAGATAACAATCAATCCCATGTAAAGTTCTTTTCACTCTCTTAACAGTCAGGTGATAATTGCATGTTAAAAAGACAGGAGACATTCTGTTTGGTTTTCCAATTTTTGTCATGCCTTTCTTGCAAGGAATTGGTAGGACTCTCAGCAATGTTTCAATAATATTCACAACTATATAATTGAGCAGAGTCATTTTCCTTATTCCTAAAGCTTTTTACCAATTAACTCGATGAAATTTCCTATTTTATTCAATCCGACTGATTCTATCAGAAAACCTGCCTTTTCCGTCGTTTCCGGTAGATTCTCTACTGCCTTTGTAGTAGTCTGGGTAAGAATATAAGTAATTATTACAAGAGGAAATTTTATCAGCCAATTGAGCATCTTTTTTGAAAGGCTATCAGGTCTTGCTTCATCTGCAACAAGCAGGAGCCCCTTTGGTTTTAATATTCTTTTAACTTCTTTTAGAGCATATATTAATTCGTCCTCGCTTAATTCAGAAAAACAAAGGCCGCTCATCACGATGTCATAATTTTCAGATTTTTCGCTATCAAGTTCAGCAACACCCATTTCACAAAACTCCACGTTTTGTGCAACCTTCATCTTAATCGCTCGTTTTTGTGCGATCTCTATCATCTGTACGTTGACATCAATCCCTTTTACACTTGCACCTTTCTGAGCCGCCCGTAGCGTCAATGCACCAGTTCCGCAACCGATATCCAGAACCTTCTGCCCGCTTTTGATGCAAGATGTTAAACGATCATACGCCTTATCTAATTTCCCAAGCGTAAGGATGCGAATGCCCGCGTCATATCTGTCGGGGGCTGATTCCAATACCTTCATTAAAACATAGGTACTAATTTTATACCCTCCCCCTATTATTTTTGATTAAAGTTCAGGAATAACGTAGAGATCATCAAGGCACACCATCAGGCCACCATATTCCATACCGAACCTGAAGGTGACGACCACATAGCCGGCATTCCGGTTGTCTTCGTCAATGAGCCAAACGCAGCCGAGATTCTCATTGGTCAGGAGTGCCGCAAACGCTTTTTCCGCGTGTGGATGGTCGAGGTTGTAACCAGATTCCGCGTAGAACGAGGCCATGAGCTCGATCAACATCGGGATGTCCTCTTGACGTGCTCGTCTCATTTCCTAATTTCCAAGATAGCGCAAGATCCTATTGCCGTATAACGACAAATTCACCGGCTTTTAACACTGGTAAGGCTTGGCAGATTGGCGATACTTGGATTGAAGTATTGCCTTTATAAATACCGATAATCCCGGCGTGTTAAAAGTCAGGTAGAGTGGTTGGTTAGATAAATTATTTATTTTTAATATTCTCTAGTTTCTATTAATTCGTAGTGCGTTGATTCTTGGTCCCATCGCTTGAGTACCTTTTGGGCGACATCAGGAACATAGCATCTTTTATAATCTTCACCCTGAAAATCAATAACATTCTGTAAAGATTCAAAAGTCATGATAGTTACAAACTCAACTTCAGTTTCAAATTCAATTCTTAAAACTTCAATTTTTTTGTATCCAGGGATTTTCTTTGCTTCAATGCTTGGTAGAACTTCTTTATTGAGAATAGTCTGATATTTGTCTGCATTTTCCATAGTTGTCCATCCATGCCAAATTCTTTTGATTGCCATGATATATTTCCTTTTGAAAATATAACGCAAAGCTGTGGGGGCCGGGAAAATACACCCCAAAACGTTGGTCAAAAGTCTAAGCGTATGAAAAAGTTGAACTTAAAAAATGCCGCGGCTTTTCCCGGTCCCGCCCCAGCGTGTTGTTAAACATCCTTAATCCGTTCTTCTATTTTATCCAGCATTTTCTTTGCATTCTCTTCTGACAGCGTGAAGTTACTGATAGCGTTTTTCCACTCACCATTTATCTTGAATCCGATCCCATAACCATCATTCTTACTACTTACAGGCGTACGTACGATATTGACAACAAGAATTTCAGAGAATGAATAAGCCTGTATCACCTAAAAACATCAAAGGGAGAGCCATAATAAAACCAAATAGTAGTTAAGGTGATTTCAATACGCAGGCTGAAACTACGAAAATTAAAGATAGCATGGCTGCTAAAAGCGCATATTGTACCTGTCTTCGGATTTGTTTTCCTCTGTTTAAGAGCGCTATTCGGGCCAGGCCCCATTTTCGTTCCACTTCTTTTTCACTATCATGTCTATCCGAAAGGCGCACAATGTCTCAACACCCTTTGTATCATGTTGTGATGACGGTCTTTATTGAGGGATAGCGGATACTACGTACCAACCGGTTCGGGCCGTCCTCGCCGCCAGCACTTCCCGCCCACCCTGGACAAAGCGGATGACGGAAGAAGCGGACGTATTCGCTTCCCGGGCGATCAATTCTTCGGTAAGCTGATTTATCCACGTGGTGGTTGACGCCATCGCCAAGTTACTGCCTAACTGTTTCAAACCTTTCTCCGTGCGATAATGGAGAACCGCCGCGGACGCCTTGGAATTGACAATGTCCAGCTCTCGGGAGAGACTGGGGTCACTGACGCCGATAACCAGACCCGAGCGATCCACAATGAAGGCGACCGCACCCTCTCCCACTACCAGGTGGTTCAGCACCTCACTCGAAAGCTGCTTCAGGGTGATGTCCCGGGAAACCACACCGAGGAGAGTATCGCCTTTATATACCGGGTCGGAGACCGTGATCATCATGCCCGCTCCTACCAGATCTAGATAGGGCAGCGTCCAGCCAACATCGCGATTTTTGAAATCGGCACTGGTGTAATACACCTGTTGGGTCGGCTCCACGTTGTTCACGGCCTCGTTTAACGGCAGATACGGATAGATCATCATCCTGCCCTGGGCCGTGGTGACATAGACCCAAGAGAAGCCAAAACTTCTATATGCCGCACGAAATACCGGTGTCAGGCGTTTGAAGATCTCGAGTTGACGGAAGGTGTCATCGGTAAACACTGTCCCCCTATAATCATAAAAGGATGGATAAGGGGCCTGGAATGACGGCGGAGAGTTCAGATCACCCGGCCAGGTCTGAAATCCCACGGTCTTGCCTTTCGCTCGATAAATTTTCATCCAGGCGCTGCGCTCGGCCTGTGTCGCCGGGGGAACGCTGTCTGATAGGGCCACGTATTCGCCTGCAAGGGCGCGGGTACTTGCCGCGACGTCACCGAAGACACGATCGATTTGCGCGGCGGCAAGTCTGGTCAAGGCATCCCAGGGCTTCGCGCAGTCAGCGGCGAACGCCGGCATTGGAATCGTCACCGCCAGCGCCAACACTGCTGCGAGAACCCACGGTGTGCTGGTCCGATCTGTGCGCCTCGAAAATATGTTATTCATATCATTCACCTCCATGGTTTGATATATAAAGCAACCTCAATTCCCCTCGTGTCCATCAAAAACGAGTTCTTTCCTTGACAAACAAAATTAGTTTATAGGTGAATCATGCTGATCGCTTATCAAAAGAGCCGGACCCTTATCTGAGCGTTCGAACTCTCTTCTCTCGACAACTTTTTTTCCTTTTATCGATCCTACTCCCAACAGATACATACGTCAAAGGATTTTACGATACTAATCAGTATGTTGAGGTGATAGATGATAAGTAATCGCTTTTTCAGGCTACCCTAATACATGGGCCTTCCAGGCCCAATCTCTTTTTCAACACTCACCTATCCTAGCCAATCAATGCCAGTATGGCAACATTTCGTATACATTCTCTACGATTGCCCTGCGGCATCGCAGCAACCTGGTAATTTTAACCGGGGGATCTCCCTTTTTCCCTGTTTTCTGCGCAAACCTCTCCTTCCTCGGGCTTCACAACGAGTTGACATCTACAGATGGCTCCTCATAGCCCGGCCAGCCATCATCATACGACTCATACACTCTGATTGGTACTTCCGGAAAAGGCGCCGGCGGCGCCTGCTGTTTTTTCGACTTTAAGTACATGTGCAGATGAGCCAAGATTTTCTTGATAACCGCACGCTTATAGATGAAGCTGATAATTTTGGGTGTTTTCATTGACAGGGGGAGTAAAGGATGTCCCCGTCCCCCGATCCTCTCTTATCTTTACCTCCTTTGCAGCTTCTCGACAACCATTTCGCTCCAAGTGAGTGGAATGACCGGATTGGGTCTATGGTTTTCTTTTCAATTCCAACCGAAAGACCATGGCATTGGAGCTCGGTTCCTCATATATCAGCAGCATGGTATTTTCTCCGACCAGCTCGCCATGGAGCACACCCGTGTCATCCTGTTCTGCTATGGTGATCGACTTGCCATCGAATCCGATGATTCCAACAAAAGGTTCCTTGTCTCCAGTGATGAATTTTCCATTCTTGGTCGTCAAGGGCTTGCCTTTGTCTATATGTTCCCAGACATGGAAGCCTCTGAAATGAGGTCCGTCTTGTTCTTTTATATGAAATTCGATCCGTCCTATTTTGTGTCCAGTATGCAAGTATACTTTGTATTCGTTGTCCACCCAGTTCCCGACCATGTTCACAAACTTCGGTTGTGATCCGGCTTTCAGGCTGGAAGGGACGACCAGGATGAAGAGCATAACGCTGGCCAGCATGAATCTGTATAAAGTTCCCATTGATTCCTCCTTTGTTTGGGCCGGTGGAGCAGACCGTTTAGTGTGATTGATACAATGCGGTTTGGTTGAACTAACCCGTCCATGGCTACAACATCGTTCAGTTCGGGTAAGAAACGAGCGGGCAAGTGGAATCTCTCGACCTCTTATCCCTCAGAACCATGTGTGACAGGTATACTAAATATATGCACTTTGATTGTTAACGCAACCGATTGGAGAAACAGGTAATCAAACCTATCCCTGCGGTTATTAGTGCGGCAATTATGGTATCGCTGATTTTCAAATTCATCGATATCGGTGAACTGTGCGGCGCGCCCTTTGCGTCCGCACCAGTGTCAATTAGGGACATTCTATATCCCCAGGAACAAAATGTCTATGTGCTCTAGCCACTTTAATTTCCTATATCGCTCTTTTTAGCAATAAAAAATGCCGTATTGCCCTCTATAGGTAGTCAAGTAATCCAATATTTAGTACGTTTTCAATAGCTTTTCTTGGTGCGGTCGCGGATCGCCCCCTTTGTGTGAATATAGGATGTCCCTATTATTTCCCTGCCTGGTCACAAAGCTCTTGCAAATCAACTCAACTTAAAATTATACACGTTAATTGACACCGATGAAGGGATTCAAGTAGACGTCAACATCTTTAACCCCATCTATGCCTTCTACAATGCTTTTTATTGAATTGACGATTTTTGTCTGGTGAGTCAAGCGGATTTCAACATTAACGTGGACATCGCCGTCTTTGGCAGTCACCGTTGAAGTGGGAAATTCGTCGACCAGCGCGGCTTTCACTTCGGCGGCCAGGGCCAGATCATTAATAATCTTCTGGGATTCGGGCGTTGTTTGAAAGCAAGACAGCCTTGCGGCATGCAAAATGAGATCCACCGCGTCGTCCAATTTTTTTCTTTTAATATGAACTACCAAATCGTATAGGTTGGCGTCCAGAGTATCGTGACCGTACAACTGCAGACTCCATTTGCGACGCTCATCATCATCTTTTTTCAAAATATATTGTGCTTCTTCGGCGGAAATTCCTTCGCGTTTCATTTCTTCATTCGCCCGGTCTTTCAGATCTGCAATGACGCGTACTTTGAGAACATGATGAACCTCTTGAAGGAAAAAATGACCTGCCAGGCCGTGATAAACGACATTGTCTTTCTGTACGTGCTTTAACAGAGCGGCTTGTATATAGGCAACATACCTTTCCTTTCCGTATGTGAATCGATTGAACACGGAAAAAGGATCGTGAATCGCCCGAATCAGCTTAATTTCAGGGATATGAAATTGTTCGGTAGCCTCAAGGAGAATTTCCCGTGATACACATTGGTAATTCAGTGCTTCAGCTACCTTTTCGGCAACTTCCTTCCCATGGCTGTAAGATCCTCTTGAGATGGTGATAATGCTCATTTTAGACTCCTTTTTGGTGTAAGATTATAAAAATAAGGATTTTGATTTTCATCATTGGTTACATATTCCAATTTACTGCTCATAAACTGGAGGACAATGAGGGATCGGGTGATCTTATTTATGGGCAAGCGATGTATCGTCTGATCCCAACAGAGAAATTTTGCGCAACACGAGGCCTAAAGAAATTGAAGCCGGGGAGCATGGCTGATACATGCTTACAATGTTTCTTAAATTCTCAGTCGGATAGCTTCAGACGGAAAGGGGAATACGTCTGCGGATAAGGACCGGACCTTTGAGGCCGGAGTTGTTTCGGAAGCCGACATCTTGCTGGTTTCCCTGCGGTAATTAATCTTGGAGACTTCAGGCAAATCGGTTATGTCGATGCTTAAATCCGGTATAATATTCAACTCTTCAATAGAACATGGGATGTGAGGGTTGGAGGTGATCTCAGATGCTGATTTTAAACGGAGGGTATGATCTACTCCGATAACTTTTGCAGTTGCTGAAGTGGTTTGAAAGCCATATCCCCAACATGCATAATTATCGGCAAACGCAGAGCTTGGCATTAAACCGACAACAATCGCATAGAAAAAACACAGAAAACACGAGGTTAGAAATAATGACAGGAGGTTCTTCATTTTCTCATCTTTAACGAGACGATCTTGGTTGATAAGAAGTCCCTTTCAGGATTTCATTTTTGACATATCTTAAAAGTATAACCCGGTCGATCAATCTTTAAAAATCATTAATATGAAGATTGTTGTGTTGTCAAGCAAAACATGACACAATGTGGCAGTTGTAAGGGTTTCCTAATAGTTACCTGGAATGATCATTCGAAATGAGATAAATACACAATCTAGTAAGGGCGTGCCGTTGCTTCGGGTCAAGGGAGCGTATGCAAACCCGCAAATCGCGGCTCATGCAAGAGGATGATTAAATCCGCGGCGGTTTTGACTTTCATCAGGGGACATCCAATTATAAGTTTCTTCTTGGAACCGCCACGAATGTTATAATTTAAGGGGCATCCCGGAAGTTCCCTGTTGCAATCTATCGTTGCTTTCTATAGTCTTTTTAAAGGAATTAAGTAACCGCTTATAAAGAATTTATAAAGGATGTACCGATGGAAGAGGGCAAAGACAATAGAGAGAATCAGGAAGCTCAAGTGCCGGGATTGTCACAAAAAAGAGATGCGGTCTACAAGCCTTTGGACATGGCGATGGCGAAAGGATTCGATATCGGTAAACGCTCGACCTTGGCCGAAAAAAGCGCACCTTTGCGTCAGAGTTATCTTGAGGAACTGAAACAAGACCTGGACGAAATCACCGAGGAAATCATAAAAACCGAGTCCTTGAAGGATATTCTCCCGATGCTTACCACTAAATATGCCATCGAAAGGAATATTCTGGCCCATGAGCGCAATCTGATGTCTGAAGAACGTTCGTTGCTGTCAGAAAAACGAACACAACTTTCCATAGATAGCACAGAAATGTCGGAAAACCGGAGCGGACTTGCCCGGATTCGCACCATGATGGCGCAACGCAGTACTTTCCTTTCCGAAAAGAGAAGCCTCATGGCTCAGCAACGTACCTTTCTGGCCAAGGCCCGTACCGAATTGGCTTTCATGCGCACCGGCGTCGCACTGCTCGCCTTGGCAAGCGGCCTCATGCGGTATTTCGGATTTGACTGGTGGACGGTTATTGACGTTTCGATTGCGGTGATTGGATTGGCAATGATCATCAGCGGTGTTTACTATTACCTCCCCACGCGAAAAAAGGAAGGCAGCCTCATAGATGTTATGCGGCAAAAGGAAGAGGAGTTGATGCATCGCAAACCGCGAATCATGGTGTTGGATGATGATGTCTCGGTTTGCAACAGCCTCAAAATTTATCTTGGTAAAGGAAAATGGGAGGTCGAGGCCTTCACGAGCCCGTATGTTGCCCGCCATCGTTTGGAAGCTGCTCAATTCGATGTCGTGATCACTGATTTTCTGATGGAAGAAATGACCGGAACTGAATTTTTGCGTCACATCAGGCGGCTGTCGCCCGGGACCCAGGTGATTCTGATAAGCCGCATGGAAATGATGGATGAATTTGTTAAGAGCGTTAAGGGTGAACTTTTCGACCACTTTCCCAAGCCGGTCAATGTGAAGGAATTGAAGGAAAGCGTCAAGCGCGCACTTGAAGAAAAAATGGTGATTTAGGGTTCACGAAAAAAAAAGTTTGCAATTATAGGCGATGAGGCGCCTGTCCGGCAAGGCGTGAAAATGCAGGAATATCAGGATATTCCGAGTTTTTACAACGCAGCCGGGCAGGATGCATCGGCGTATAAAATGTGAAGTTATTTTTGAGTGAGCCCTTAATGCCATGCATTGGCATTTTTTCTTGAAGGCCATGGTGCAACCAAGGTTAGGAGATCAGCATGATAAGGTTATGGAAGCATCTACATGACGCCAAAGCCCGGGAATCAAAGGCGGAAAGGGACTTGAGGAAAAAATACAGCGAGTTTCTGTCTGTGCTCTTTGAAAACGAATACAGCCTGGATTTGATGACCCGGTTGGAGGAAAAATTTTACAACAACAAGCTGATCAGTTTCCCATACCTGCGAACGATGATTGACCATCTGTCCAAGCATATTGCCAATATCGTTGAAAGCCTCATTCAGCTTTCGGGCGGAAATTATGCTGTCTTGCGCGAAATCTATGGCCGCCTGCATAAAGAGATCAAGCAGGTGCTCACAGGCAGCAAAGAGCCCGTTTTCACCCCCATGGTGATTCCCATGGCCATGATCAGAAAAGAATTGGTGGATAAAGTCGGCAATAAGATGGCGAATCTCGGCGACATGTATAACCTTCGCGGAGGGCTGGTTCCCTCGGGATTTTCGACCACGGCCTGCGCATATAGCTATTTTTTGGAATACAATGGTTTGCCGGAAAAGATAAAAGATGCGTTATGCGATCTGAATCCCGATGAAAGCCATCAGCTACTTGGGGCTGAAAAAGTCGTCAAAAAACTCTTCCTCGAAGCTGATATCCCGCCGGAGATTGAAAACGCCATATTGCTTGAGACCGAAAAGATCGAAAAAGAGAAAGGGCATCCGCTATACTGGGCCGTCCGAAGCAGTGCCATTGGCGAAGATCTGGCCGAAAGCTCCTTTGCAGGACAGTTCAGCACGCTGCTTAATGTTCACACCGACCAATTGTTGCAGGCGTTTAAAGAGGTAGCTTCTAGCAAATACAATGCCAGTGCCATTGTATACCAGCGCATACGGAATATCCATGATGAAGATGTCACGATGAGCATTGGATTCATGGAGATGGTCGATCCCATATGCTCAGGGGTGATGTATACGCTCAACCCGGTCGAACCCAATCGCCGCGAAATGGTGATCAACGCGGTATGGGGCATTGGCGAGCTTTTGGTCGAAGGCATTGTTTCTGCGGATGTCTATGTTCTTAGACGCGAATCCGGGTTCGCCGTGGTCCGGGAGGAAACCGCACAGAAAGAAGTTTGCCTTGCGCGGGGGAAAGGCGGTGGCCTGCAACAACAGGTCATTTCGCAAGATAAGTCCTGCAGCAGCTGTTTAAACCGGTATCAATTGAGAAGACTTGCCGAAATGGGGATGAAGGTTGAGGCGCACTTCCAAGGTCCCCAGGATATTGAGTGGTGTTTTGACCAGGAGGATCGCTTATGCCTATTGCAGGCGCGGCCATTGCGAATTTGTGAAAGGATCGAGCGCAGCTCACCCAGACCTGCAATTAATGCCAGGATGATTGCCGATGATACGCAACCCATCAGCCCGGGGATCGGATGGGGAAAAGTGTTGAAAGCAAGGAATGTCCACGATCTGAGCGGACTTGCGGAGGGCGCCATCCTCGTTCTGAAGCACTCTTCGCCACAGTTCATCGGCGCGTTCCGCAAAGTCGCGGCTGTGATTGTCGAAAAAGGCAATTGGACGGACCATATGGCCTCTGTTATTCGCGAGTTCGGGGTGCCTTGCCTCGTTCGGGTTGCCGGTATTTTTGACACGTTGCATGACGGCCAGCAGGTGACCGTCGACGCAGACGATGGCATCATCTATGAGGGCATTGTTTCGGCATTAAAACAGGAAACGGCAGTGCCGCCGGCCAATAGCATGGATTTCAGCATAACAGAGTCGCACCGTTTGCTCGAGATTATGGCCGAACAAATTTTCCCGCTGCACTTGACCGATCCACGGCAAGCGGATTTCGTGCCCGAGTCTTGCCGGTCCTGGCATGATCTTCTTCGCTTCTGTCATGAGACGGCGCTTAATGAAATGTTCCTTTTAAAGGAAAAAAGCCGATTGCATTCCGTTAAAAACGTATTCAGGGTTGAAACCGACCTGCCCATTAATTTATATCTTCTGGATATTTTAGGAAATACAATTCGAAAGGGCCAAAAGAAGGGCATTGCCGCGAAGGATGTTGCCAGCTTGCCATTTCAGAAGCTCTGGGAGGGGATGACGGACCCGGCAGTCAACTGGAAAGGACCGGAAGGCGCTATGCAGTCCAAAGATTTTATATCTGCCATGTTAAGAACGCCGGTGTGCACGCCGACACAATTAGCGGACAGCAAGAGCTATGCCGTGGTCGCCCCGGAGTATCTGAATTTGAGCTTGAGCATGGGCTATCATTATATTATTTTGGACTGCCTTTTATCGGATGACGAATACAACAATTACATTTCCCTATCTTTTAAAGGAGGCGCAGCCGAAGCCAGAAAAAGGAGCCTACGGGTAGCATTTGTTGACAAAGTGCTGCAGCATATGGATTTTAAAGTGATGGCCTCCGGTGATTTTCTCAAAGCGCGATTGAAGGCCGAAACAGCCCATGAGTTAGGGAAAAAATTATTTGCCATCGGCCATATTTTTGGTGTCACGCGGTTTTTGGACTTGGCTATGGAAGATGAAGCGATAGTGAATAAATGTGTCGATAAGTTTGAATCCCATGATTATTCGTTGGGTCTGTCGGAAAATAAATAAACTTAACCGACGTCATCACGGCATTTCCAGAAAAAGCGACGATCCGGCGGGCAATTGATCGACCTGCGCCTCTGCTTGCCCGAGTCGGATATCATCAGTATTTTTATCTCCAGATTTCA
>Ga0210123_1000787_pt1 | contig 18110 bp, 15 predicted proteins | sample Muzzi_PWB_D2_FD_185535 | JGI IMG/M metagenome (GOLD analysis project Ga0210123, IMG submission 185535) | Wetland microbial communities from San Francisco Bay, California, USA, that impact long-term carbon sequestration - Muzzi_PWB_D2 (SPAdes) | ecosystem: Environmental > Aquatic > Marine >... | reverse complement strand
CATCTCCCTGCTCGGAGCGTCAGCTCCAGGCTCACGCGGGGGACGGAGGTCTTGCCACAGACAATTGACCGTCCTCCGCGTGCTCGTTTGAGCCCCAAGTCTCTCCCGAAAAGCCCGCCCACACGACACACCCCCGCCCCGCGCGCTCGCGCGCGCGACCGCGCGCGACGATGATGCTGACTGACCGTCTCGAGGGAATCTGAAGGAATCTGCGCGCCCAACCGCCAGAATCACGCGCTTTTCAGCCGCCGCTCACAAAAGGGCTCACCGCGCGGCAAGCGACGACCGAGCTCAGCGGCCGATCCACCGCGGACAAGAACGAGCTCCTGTTCCGGCACGGCATCAACTTCAACGACTTGCCGACCTGGCAGAAGCGCGGCACCGGTGTCTATTGGGAGATCTACGAGAAGCAGGGCGAGAACCCGCTCTCCGGTGAAAGCACGACGACCGAGCGCCGCCGCCTGGTGACCGACGAGGAGATTCCGTTCGGGGAGCCCTACAACGAGTTCGTCAAGGGCTTTGCGGCGACCGGCTGCTAGAACCGTCTCTCACCGCCCTGGCGCAGTCCCGCAGTGAGGGACCGTCAAGGGCGAGTGGCGAACACCCTCTCTCTGCAGCCCGAGACGCCGGGGCGTGCTACGATTGACTGTCACTGACAGTCAGGAGCATTCGATGATTCAGATCACGGCCCGCGTCCCCGATCAGCTCGCCGAGGAGATCGATCGTGCGGCGGCAGCCCTCAAGAGAAGCCGGGCGGACGTCATTCGCCAGGCGCTCGAGTACTACCTCGCGGATCTCGAAGACCTCGCCCTCGGCCTGGACGCCCTGCGCGACCCGTCCGATCCGGTCCTCGATTGGTCTGACGTCCGCGACGACGTGCTCTCCACCGAATGAGCTATACGGTTCAAATCAAGAAGAGCGCGCTGAAGGCGCTCCGGAGGATCGACCGTCGGGAGAGGGAACGCATCGTCGGAACCATCGATCGCCTGACCACCGAACCTTGGGCCGGCGGGGTCCTGAAAGGCGAGTTCGGCGGCCTCCGGCGGATCCGCGTCGAAAACTACCGGATCATCTACGAGGTCTACGACGAGCGGCTCACGGTCCTGGCGATCCGCGTCGCCCACCGGCGCGAAGCGTATCGGTAGCGGCCGAGAAGTCTCTCCGGTTCTGCTGCGAGAGACCAGCGCAGCCCGCCAACGTCAGCTCAAGCGCTTTTCCAGACAGAAGCGGGGCGCCGGGCGAAAGCCCGAATGGGCGAGGAAGGAGAGGAGATCGAGCTGGTCCCAACCCACCTCGGTGCGCACCTCGTCGACTCCCAGGGCGCGCAGGTTCATCTCGAGCTGGCGCAGCAGGGCCTTGGCCACCTTGCGCCCCTGGTACTCCGGGTGGACGCCGAAGGCCTCCACCACCGCCACGGTCTCGGGGCGGCCGAACTCGCCGTAGTAGAAGCTGACGATGAGGAAGCCCACCACCATGTCGTCCAGCTCCGCCGCCAGCGAGAGCTGGATGCCGGAATCCTCCAGTGCCCGGGCGAGCTTGGCGCGGTAGAACTCGGTGCGAGTGTGGCCGGTGCCGGCGGTGTCGATGCGCACCACCGCCTCCAGGTCGTCCGGCCCCAGGCGGCGCACGGGGATGTGGTCCGTGTCCAGCTCCCCGGGACCCAGCTCCAGCTCGTCTTTCTGCTCCATGACCTTCCCTCCGGATGGACTCGGCGCGGCCACCGCAGCCGCCCGGGGCAGTCTACCGCCCCGGGGCGGAGGAACGTTGGCCAGGACGGCGCGAAGAACCGATCCTTCTTCCCCTCGTCCGGAAACCGGATGGTGAAGACCCGGTTGATCCCGTTCTCCCCCGGCTCCCCTTGAGAGATCCGGACCCTGGAGACTTCGAAGTCGTACCTGAAGCTCCCCCCGTACGACTCGAGAATCGGCACCATGGCCCGGCGATACTCCCGGTACTGCACCGCGTCCGTCACCTCGAGCCCCACCAGCATCTCGTACCCCATGCGTCACACTCCCTTCGATCGTCGACTCACCGTCCGTCCAGTCTCCACTGCGGATTCGGGCCCCCGATCCCGCCAGAAGCGGGAAGGCTCCCATACTCGACCTTGTCGAGGACCGTGCCAGCGACGGTGCTCCGGATCCGGGCTGCTTCCCCGGAAACCTCCTCACGAGGTCCCTGGCACCCTTCTCCGGCCATGGTGGCAACCGTCTTGAGGTGTGCGATCTCGGACTGATAATCTGATCTTGATTCCTCACTATCTACTGGACCGCTCGAGGTGCACGAGGAGAATGCCCGTGTCCGGACGCTTCTACGTCGAGCTGATCAGGCCGTCGCATTACGACGACGACGGATACGTGATCCAGTGGATGAAGGCGTGGATTCCGTCCAACTCGCTGGCCTGCCTTTACGGTCTGGCGAGAGAGGCAGCGCGTCAACGGGCGCTCGGTGACGATGTCGAGATCGTGGTCACCGCCTGGGACGAGTCGAACGTGGCGATCCCAGTCCGGCGGATCGTCCAGCGAATCCGTGCCGCCCACGGCATCGTGTGCATGGTCGGCGTGCAGTCCAATCAGTATCCGCGGGCGCTCGATCTGTCGCGGCGCTTCCGGGCCGCCGGCGTCCAGGTGGCGATCGGCGGGTTCCACGTCAGCGGTTGTGTCGCGATGCTGCCGGACACGCCACCCGAGCTCCGGGAAGCGATGGACCTCGGCATCACCCTCTTCGCCGGCGAGGCCGAGGGCCGGTTCGACGACTTCCTCCGGGCGGCCTTCGAGCGGCGGCTGGCTCCGCTCTACGACCACCTCTCCGAAAGGCCGGAGCTGCCGGGGCAGGTCACGCCCTACCTTCCGCCGGAGGTGACGCGGCGCTACACCCAGCGCCCCGGCACTTTCGACGCCGGGCGCGGCTGCCCGTTCCAGTGCAGCTTCTGCACCATCATCAACGTCCAAGGACGGCAATCGCGATACCGGGAAGCGGAGGACGTCGAACGGTTGATGCGGGAGAACCTGCGCCACGGCATCCGGCACTACTTCATCACCGACGACAACTTCGCGAGGAACCGCAACTGGGAGGCGATCCTCGACCGCATCGCCGCCCTCCGGCAGGAGTCGAAGGCACGGTTCAGCATCACCATCCAGGTGGACACGCAGAGCCACAAGATCCCGGGGTTCGTCGAAAAGGCCCGGCTCGCCGGCGTGTCGCGGGTGTTCATCGGCCTCGAAGCGATCCGCTCCGACAACCTCCAGGCAGCCGGGAAAAGGCAGAACAAGACCTCCGACTACCGGAAAATGCTCCTCACCTGGAAGCGCAACAAGGTCACGACCTACTGTGGCTACATCCTGGGCTTCCCGCACGACACCCCGGACCAGATCCTCGAAGACATCGCGACGATCCAGCGCGAGCTACCCCTCGACGTCCTGGAGCTCTTCTTCCTGACCCCTCTCCCCGGGTCTGCCGACCACAAGGCGCTCTACGAGCGCGGAACACCGATCGAGCCCGACCTCAACGCCTACGACCTCGAGCACGTCTGCACGGAGCATCCGCTGATGAGCCGAGACGAGTGGGAGGGCGTCTACGAGCAGGCGTGGGACACCTACTACACCATGGGCCACATCGAGACGCTCATGCGACGGGCCGCGGCGGTGGGGCGAAACCCCAAGCGGATCATGGAGATCGCTCTCATGTTCCACGCCTGCTACAAGTTCGAGCGGGTGCATCCGCTCCAGGGCGGCTTCTTCCGGCGCAAGCGGCGTCGGGACCGCCGTCCCGACCTGCCGATCGAGAGCCCGCTCGTCTTCTACCCCCGCCGCGTCGTCGAGTCCCTGACCACCTACGGTCGCTTCCTCGCCTATGCCGCGCGCCTGGAGCACCTCGCACGAAGGGTGCAGCGGGAAGAGGCGGCCCGCGAGCGCCCCTACGCGGACGAGGCCCTGCCTCTGATCGGGGAGCCCCCACCCCGCTCGCCAGCCGCCCTGACCTCTTCCTGAGCCAATCCTGAATCGATCCTGAGGACGGCGGGGCCACCTCTCTGGCACCTTCGCCCCCGGTTCGGCCCCGACGCCCCCAGTAGAGGGGAAGGCTGGGCCTGTCGGGTGCTCCTCACCCGACCTCACGTTGGCCAAAAGGAGAAAGAGTATGCGTCGAGGTCCCATGAGCCGTCTGCTTGTCATGATCGCGCTGGCGATGGTGCCGGATCCGCTGTCCAGGCCCAGGTGCTGATCACACCCCTGGCCGAGGTCCCCGAGTTCGCGGTTCCCGGATTCCACCCGAAGCCGGCCCCGAAAGTGGACTCCCCGTTCGCGGAGCTGGTCCTGCCGTACTTCGAGAACGACGTCGACGGCAGCACGTTCACGTCGACTCTCTTCGCGGTGCGCAACCCCAGCCTCTCGGACGCCACCACCGCCACCGTCAGCTACTTCGACCTGCAAGGCAACCTGCGCACCACCGAGAACATCTCCGTCGCCCCGGCCGCCGTCTTCACCCGCAACCTCCGTGACGTACCCGGGTTGGCCATAGACCCCGACGGTTTCTCCCGCGGCTTCGCTGTCATCCAATCCGATGACCCGCTGTCCGGCGACACGTTCCACGTCGACCCTGTGGGCAACTTCGCCACCGGAGACCGCCTCATCGGCATGACGGAGCTCTGCCTCTCCTGGGACTTCCGCTTCCTCCAGGGCGGTCCCTTCGATGGCGGCACGACTCTCCAGATCTTCGTGGACACACCGTTGGGGGCGAGCGCCTCCGATCCCCCGACCGTGGCGGTCATTGTCTTCGACGAGGGCGGCAAAGCGTTCGGCACCGTGGGGCTGCACATGGCACAGAACTCAGTGTCGGTCCCGGTCGGCAACATCCTGGCGGCGCTGCCGGGGAGCCTCGGCCCGTCCTTCGGCTCCCTCTGGCTCGTGTTCAGCCCTGCCTCGGGCGGCGGCCATATCCAAGGCTTCTACACCGCCGAGGATCGCTATTCGGCAGGTCTGAAAGGAAGCTGCATCTCCTGAGCTGCAGCCGGAGCGCGGCAGCCAGCTTCAAGCGTTGGATGACCGCTCCGACAGCGTGAAGGAGGGGGTGAACCGGTGGGTGGGCAGATGACCGTAGCCATGGGGCGGCAGCCGGCGGTCCGGACCCACCCGCCGATTCTGCTGCTGGGGATCCGTTGGCACTCGGTGCGCGCCGGGCTAGAGCGAGCCCTGCTGGGAGAGCCGGTAGAATGCCCGGCGGTGATCCTAGACGGCAACGAGCGGCCGCACCCCCCGTTCCGCCTCGGCGACTGGATCGTGCGGCCTGACCTCCAACGGCTGGAGGGCCCCGCGGGCGAGGTGCGCGTCGAGCCGAAGGCGATGAGCGTTCTCCTCTGCCTCGCCGAACAGCCGGGGAGGGTGTGCAGCAAGGATCAGATCCTCGAGCACGCGTGGAGAGGTGTTTTCGTGGCCGACTCCGGGCCGGATGCGGGCCGAGCCGAGCCAGCGCCGGATGACGGCGCGCCGCGCCTGACGACCGAGCCGTCTCTCGCCAGGATCCCCGAGCTTGTCTGGCGATTCGATGCAGGATCGGAGATCTACCCTTCGGCGGCCACCTCGGACGGCCTGGTGCTGGTCGGGGGTGGCAAAGCCGTCGTCGCGCTGGAGGCTTCAGACGGCCAGGAACGGTGGCGCTTTGCCACGGGTGGAGACGTCGATACCACCCCGGCCGTCGACGCCACGGGTCGAATCTACTTCGGCAGCCGCGACGACAACGTCTACGCCCTGGACCTCGCCGACGGAGAGGAGCGCTGGAGGTTCCCCACCGGCCACCACGTCCTCTCTGGCGTGGTCGCCGACGAGAGCGCGGTGTACTTCGGCAGTTACGACCACCGACTCTACGCCGTGGACGCAGAGACGGGCGAGGAGCTCTGGCACCTCGAGACCGGCCGCCAGGTGAACAACGTCACGCTGGCCGTCACGAGGTCCGACACCACGCTCTACGCCAGCAGCAGCGACCACTTCCTCTACGCCGTTCGGCTGCGGTGACGGCTGGACAGGTTCCGCGCAGATTGAGGAAACCTCCACCGCGTCCCTGATGCGCGCGGTCACTCCTCCCGCAAGATCGTAGCCGGATCGACCTGTGCGGCTCTCCGCCCCGGCGTGAGGCATGCCAGGAGCGCGACGGCCAGCAGGGTCACCACGACCCCGGCGTAGACCACGGGGTCTCGCGGAGAGATCTCGAACAGCAGGGGACCGATGGCCCGGCCGGCGAGTAGCGAGAGGAGGAGGCCCAGGGCGAGGCCGAGGCCGGCCACGCCGAGCCCATAGCGGACCACCAGCCCGAGCACCTGCCCCCTCCGTGCACCGAGGGCGGTCCGAATCCCCATCTCCCGCATCCGTGCCGCGACCGTGTGAGCCAGCAAACTGTAGAGACCCACCGCCGCGATCAGCAGGGCCAGACCGCCGAAGGTCCCCATGAGGACGGCACCGAGGCGCCAGGACCGAAGCTCCGGCTCGAGACCGGCGCCCAGCGACTCGACATCTATCCACAGGAGGGTCGGGTCGACCTGCAGGAGAGCCTGGCGAAGCGGCACGACCAGCGCCTCCGGATCGCCGGCCGGCCGCACCAGCAGCCGGCTGCCGGCGATGGTCTCCTCCTGGCCGAGAGGGATGTAGTACTGCATCGCCCGCTCCTCCCGGAGCCCCAGGCGGTTCCCATCCTCCACGACCCCTACCACTCGGGTGCAAGGCGGGTCCTCGGCCCGCCCGAGGAGCAGGCAACGATCCAGCGGGTCGTCGCCGGGCCAGAGGGCGTCCGCCATCGTCCGGTTGACGATCGCCACCCGTTCGCTCCCCGCCCGATCGCTCTGCTTGAACCGCCGGCCTTGAAGGAGCTCGAGCCCGACCGTCCGGAAGTACCCACGGGAGACCGCCTGAATGGACGGCCCGCCGCCGGGAAGGGTCGGCAGCTCCGCCACTCCCGAAGCTCGCAGGGGCCTCTGGAACCTCATCTGGAACGGCGTGCCGATCGCGACCGCCGCCTCGGCAACGCCGGGGAGCCTCCGGACCCGGTCCAAAGCCTCGCGATAGAACATCTCCTCCCGGCGTACCGCGTTCTCTATCCGCTCGAGCGGCGACAGGTCGTTCGAGGAGGTCCAGCTCGCGCCGGCGACGAGCACCCGGTAGGGCTCGACCCCCAGGTCCGCAGTCCGTGCCGCGGCGAAGCTCCGGAGGAACAGTCCCGCCGCCACCAACAGCACGACCGACAGCGTGGCCTGGGCCACCGCCAGCAGGGTACGCAGGCGGGGAACCCGGCGGCCCCCGTTGACGCCGGCGCCCCGCAACGGAGCGGTGAGGTCCCGGCCACCGGAGCGGAGTGCGGGGATCAGCCCCGTGAGCAGGCCGGTGGCGATGGTCAGACCCACCGCGACCAGCGCCACCCGGCCGTCGACCGGCGGGCTCGTCCACGCGACGTCAGGGAGGAGCGTCGTCCGGACCAGCTCGGCCAGCAGCGGCACGAGGCCGAGCGCCGCAAGCCCCGCGAGGCTGGCGAGCAGGAGGCTTTCGACGACGATCAGGCGAACGAGCCGGGCGCGGGTGATGCCGAGCGCCAGGCGCACCGCGATCTCGTGGCGCCGCCGGATTGCGCGGGCGAGTAGCAGGCTGGCACCGTTGGCCACCGCGATCACCAGCACCAGCAGCGAGACCGCCGCCAACCAGCGGGACACCGCGATCTCCGGGGCCGGCTCGCCCCACCTGTCGTACCAAAGCGGATCGGCGGAGAGCCGTGCCGCCTCGAACGGCTCCTCGTCCCCTTCGTAGGCGGCCTGGAAGACCCGGGTTGCGTCGGCCCCCGCCTGCTCGTGTGTCACTCCCGGCGCCAGTCGGACCACTACCCGGAGCCACTGGGCGTCCCACGAGCTCTGCCAGTCCTCGGTGATTCGGGAGCTCCGCACCGCCATCGGCTGCCAGACATCGACCCGCCCCAGATCGACGCCGGTGAACCCCTGAGGAGCCACCCCGATGATCGTCCGGGGGGAGCCTCCGATCGTGACGGTCTTGCCGAGAACGTCCGGGTCGCCGCCGAAGCGTCCTGTCCACCAGGCGTGCCCGAGCACCACGACCGGCGGAGCCCCGGGGCGATCGTCCTCCAACCCGAAAAAGCGCCCGAGCCGCGGCGTTACCCCGAGCAGAGGAAACAGGTCCCAGGTGGCGTAGCCTCCCAGAGCCTGCTCCGCGTCCTCGCCCGAGCCGATGACGAGCCGGCTGGCCGGAGAGCAAGAGTACGCGGCCACGCCGTCGAACGAGCGCGCCCGGTCCCGGAGCAGCCGATAGGTCACGTAGCCGAAGACATCGGTGCTGAAGGTGCCACTGTCGGGGACGTCGACCGTGGCCCGGAGGCGCGCCAGTCGTTCCGCATCGTGCACGTGCTCTGGGCCGCTCAGGAGAAGGCGGTCGAGGACCCCGAACATCGCCGCGTTGGCGCCGATGCCGAGGGCCATCACCAGGACGATGACGGCGGTGAACCCCTTCTCACTCCGAGTCGAGCGCCAGGCGGAAGAGAGATCCTGCGCGAGCGCATCCACCCAGCCGCGCACGCCGAGCCGGCGCTCCCTGCGCGCGGCCGCCCGTACCAGCCGCTCCCGCGCCTCGTCCAGCGCCCCGAAGCGGCGGAGCGCCTCGGCCCGCGCTTCGGCCGGCGTCATGCCCTGGCGCTCGAGCTGCTCGGCTCGCCTTCGCAGATGCTCCTCGATCTCCGCGTCAGTCTCGCGCTCGATGAGCTCCCGATCGCGCACCCCCAGGCGGAACAGGCGCCGCACCCCGGGGCGGATCCTCGACCGAATCGGCGGCCGGCTCACGGCCGCTTCTCCGCGTCGCTGACCGAACGGCTGGTCGGACGCCCTGCGTCGCTCGGGGCCCACTCGACGATCACCGAATTCCAGCTCATGGCGTCATCCCTCCTGGGGCGCGGCGAGGATCGCCGTCACCAACTCTCCGAAGCGGAGCAGGCGGCGGGTCTCGTCCTTCAGGTGCCCGGTCCCCTTCGACGTGATCCGGTAGTAACGGGCACGGCGGTTGTTGTCGCTCACCCCCCACTCCGCCTGGATCAGACCCCGCTCCTCCATCCGGTAGAGAGCCTGGTAGACGGCCGAGTCGTCGAAGCTCAACTCGCCGCCGGAGCGCTCCTCCAGCCAGGCGGTGATCTCCAGGCCGTGCATCGGCGTCCAGCTCAGCGCCTTGAGCACCAGAACGTCGAGCGTCCCTTTCATCAGCGGAACCATGGCTCTCTCCCTGTCTGAGACATTCCCTTGAGCGTCACCATAGAGAGTCTACAATGAACGAGCCACGCCGTCCACTCGAAGGGCGCGGGGCCCCCTCCGCGGTTGCCGCGAACATGGTCGCTGGGCTGTGCGAACGACGGTCGCGACGCCGACCGCTCGACGCAGACTTCCCTTCAGCCGACGACCCGACGCAGCAAGAGCGCTCCGCAGGTGGCCAGTACCAGGGCGAGGAGAGCGAGAGCCTGGCCCGAGAGGGCAGGGATCTCCAGCACCGACGGCTGATAGCCCAGGTAGTGGCTGGGATCTGCCGTCTGCACGATCCGGCGGTCCGGGAGCCGTCCGGTGACCGTCCCCACGTTCTCGTACTGCCCCTCGGCCACCGGGCCGGACGCGCTACAGGTCATGGACTCGCCCGGAGCGAGCGTGGTCGCGGGACAGATCACGGTGACCGCCGGATCGCTGTCGGTGACCAGGAGCTCGCTCAGCGGATCGGCGCCACTGTTGGTGACCACGTAGGTCCAGGCAACCGACACACCAACGGCCAGGCTCGGGCCCGGGGCGACATCCGCGTCGACGCCGTTGGTCGCCTTCTCGAGATGGATCGGACCGACCAGACCGCCGAAGTAGTGGCTCGAGTCCAGGGCCGTCAACGTCGCCCCGGTGGGTGCGGTAGCGGTGACCGTGCCGACGTTGGCGTACTGCCCGGCCTCGGCAATGCCGGACGCCGTACAGACCATGGTCTCCCCGGCTGCAAGCGAGGTTCCGGGGCAGGAGACGGCCACCCCATGGTCGTCGGTGACCGAGATACCGGTCAACGTGCCCTGCCCGAGGTTGCTCACGGTGTAGGTCCAGATCACGGCGCCGCCCACCGGGATCGACGGGCCGGGCGGCGCGTCGGCGTCGATGCCGTTGGTCGCCTTCTGGATGTCGATGACCGCCTCCGGCAGGGCGCCGAAGTAGTGGCTCGGGTCGGCGGCCGTGACCGAGCCCTCGATCGGTAGGTTCGCGGTGACCGTACCCAGGTTGGCGTACTGGCCGGCCACGACCGTGCCGGAAGCGGTACAGGTCATCGACTCACCCGGCGCGAGGGCGGTCCCGGGGCAGGTGACGGTGACGCCCTGGTCGTCGACGACCGTGACGGCGCTCAGGCTCTCCGGGCCGGTGTTGGTGACGACATAGGTCCAGGTGACCGGATCGCCGATCAGAAGCGCCGGGCCGGGCGGCAGATCCGCGTCGACCCCCTCCGTCGCCTTCTCGATGCTCACCAGCTCCGAGATCGCAAAGCCCAGGTAGTGGCTCGGGTCCGTGTCCGAAACCTGCCCCGCTTCGCCGAGCAACGCCGTTACGGTGCCGAGGTTGGCGTACTGGTCGAGCTGGGCCGTGCCGGAGGCGGTACAGGTCATCGACTGGCTGCCGGCCAGACTGTTGGCCGGGCAGCTCACCATGCCCCCCTGGTCGTCGGTCACCTGAATGCGAGAAAGCTGCTGCTCCGTCAGGTTGGTGACCACGTAGGTCCAGGTCACCGGGGCGCCCTGCGGGATCGGCGGGCCGGGGGCGGCGTCGGCATCGAAGCCGTTGGTCGCCTTCTCGAGCTGGATCGCCGGGCCGGGCTCGACTCCCAGGTAGTGGCTCGGGTCGCTGTCGCTCACCTCGCCGCCCATCTGCACGTCGGCGAAGCCGGTAGCCGTACCGATGTTGGCGTACTGACCCGCCTGGGCCGAGCCAAAGGCGGTGCAGGTCATGGACTCCCCGGGCGCGAGCAGGAATGCGGGGCAGGACACGACCACGTCCTGGTCGTCCGTGACCCCGATATCGCCCAGCGTGAAGTTGCCCGTATTGGTCACCACGTACGTCCAGCTCACCGTCGTGCCGGTCACCAGGAACGGTCCCGGCGCAACGTCGGCATCGAGGCCGTTCGTCGCCTTCTCCAGATCGATCGCAGGCTGGTCCATGACCCCGAAGTAGTGGCTGGGATCGGAGTCGGAAACACGCTCTGACGTTGTGTCCGTGACCGCCGCCACCGTGGCCAGGTTGGCGTACTGGCCTGCCTGCGCGGTGCCGGAGGCGGTACAGGTCATCGACTCGGCCGGGGTGAGCGTCGCCTTCGGGCAGGCGATCGCCCCCGCCTGGTCGTCCGTCACCTGCACCTGGTTGAGCGCCTGATTCCCCGTGTTGGTCACCACGTAGGTCCAGGTCACCATCGAGCCGATCACCAGGGCCGGTCCGGGTGCGGCGTCCGCGTCCACTCCGTTGGTGGCCTTCTCCACCGTCACCGGCGGCGCCTGCTGGGCCGAGAGGGGGTTGACCACGGCGAAGCCAAGACCGATCATCAATGTGATTTCTGCAACGCAAACCCTAGAAATCATTGAAGCTCTCTCCTCTCGACCAGGTGGATGGAGATGGAAAACCGAGCTTACCCGGAGAGCCGAGAGAAGAGAACACCCCAGGGGGGTGGTAAGGGGGCGGGCGGGCGCCCGCCACGAGTCACCCGGCACCTCGGTCCCAGCAGCACGATTCATGAGGCGCCGTAGCGAGAGCCGCAAGTGGGTGTGAGATCAGGGCGCACACAGCGATGCGCGACGCAGGCGTACTGGACAGTACGTTGAGGAGCAAAGAGCCGTACGGGACACGGGGTCCCTGGCACCCCTCCGGCTGGCACCTTCGCCCCCGGTTCGGCCCCGACGACCCCAGTGAGAGGAGGGCCGGGCCTGCCGGGTGCTCCTCACCCGATCTCACGCTGGCCAAAAGGAGAAGAGTATGCGTCGAGGCCCCATGAGCCCTCTGATTCTCGTGATCGCGCTGGCGATGGTGCCGGATCCGCTGTCCAGGCCCAGGTGCTGATCACACCCCTGGCCGAGGTCCCCGAGTTCGCGGTTCCCGGATTCCACCCGAAGCCGGCCCCGAAAGTGGACTCCCCGTTCGCGGAGCTGGTCCTGCCGTACTTCGAGAACGACGTCGACGGCAGCACGTTCACGTCGACTCTCTTCGCGGTGCGCAACCCCAGCCTCTCGGACGCCACCACCGCCACCGTCAGCTACTTCGACCTGCAAGGCAACCTGCGCACCACCGAGAACATCTCCGTCGCCCCGGCCGCCGTCTTCACCCGCAACCTCCGTGACGTACCCGGGTTGGCCATAGACCCCGACGGTTTCTCCCGCGGCTTCGCTGTCATCCAATCCGATGACCCGCTGTCCGGCGACACGTTCCACGTCGACCCTGTGGGCAACTTCGCCACCGGAGACCGCCTCATCGGCATGACGGAGCTCTGCCTCTCCTGGGACTTCCGCTTCCTCCAGGGCGGTCCCTTCGATGGCGGCACGACTCTCCAGATCTTCGTGGACACACCGTTGGGGGCGAGCGCCTCCGATCCCCCGACCGTGGCGGTCATTGTCTTCGACGAGGGCGGCAAAGCGTTCGGCACCGTGGGGCTGCACATGGCACAGAACTCAGTGTCGGTCCCGGTCGGCAACATCCTGGCGGCGCTGCCGGGGAGCCTCGGCCCGTCCTTCGGCTCCCTCTGGCTCGTGTTCAGCCCTGCCTCGGGCGGCGGCCATATCCAAGGCTTCTACACCGCCGAGGATCGCTATTCGGCAGGTCTGAAAGGAAGCTGCATCTCCTGAGCTGCAGCCGGAGCGCGGCAGCCAGCTTCAAGCGTTGGATGACCGCTCCGACAGCGTGAAGGAGGGGGTGAACCGGTGGGTGGGCAGATGACCGTAGCCATGGGGCGGCAGCCGGCGGTCCGGACCCACCCGCCGATTCTGCTGCTGGGGATCCGTTGGCACTCGGTGCGCGCCGGGCTAGAGCGAGCCCTGCTGGGAGAGCCGGTAGAATGCCCGGCGGTGATCCTAGACGGCAACGAGCGGCCGCACCCCCCGTTCCGCCTCGGCGACTGGATCGTGCGGCCTGACCTCCAACGGCTGGAGGGCCCCGCGGGCGAGGTGCGCGTCGAGCCGAAGGCGATGAGCGTTCTCCTCTGCCTCGCCGAACAGCCGGGGAGGGTGTGCAGCAAGGATCAGATCCTCGAGCACGCGTGGAGAGGTGTTTTCGTGGCCGACTCCGGGCCGGATGCGGGCCGAGCCGAGCCAGCGCCGGATGACGGCGCGCCGCGCCTGACGACCGAGCCGTCTCTCGCCAGGATCCCCGAGCTTGTCTGGCGATTCGATGCAGGATCGGAGATCTACCCTTCGGCGGCCACCTCGGACGGCCTGGTGCTGGTCGGGGGTGGCAAAGCCGTCGTCGCGCTGGAGGCTTCAGACGGCCAGGAACGGTGGCGCTTTGCCACGGGTGGAGACGTCGATACCACCCCGGCCGTCGACGCCACGGGTCGAATCTACTTCGGCAGCCGCGACGACAACGTCTACGCCCTGGACCTCGCCGACGGAGAGGAGCGCTGGAGGTTCCCCACCGGCCACCACGTCCTCTCTGGCGTGGTCGCCGACGAGAGCGCGGTGTACTTCGGCAGTTACGACCACCGACTCTACGCCGTGGACGCAGAGACGGGCGAGGAGCTCTGGCACCTCGAGACCGGCCGCCAGGTGAACAACGTCACGCTGGCCGTCACGATGGCCGACACCACGCTCTACGCCAGCAGCAGCGATCACTTCCTCTACGCCGTTCGGCTACGGTAGCGACAGGGCAGCCTGCGCACGGGTGCGGCCCGAGGCACCCCGATCTGTCCGGCACCTCGTCCGGCACGTCGTTCGGAAGGGCCCCGAAACGACACGAGGTTCGCCTCCCGCCTCGGGGCCCTTTCCGTCCCTCCTACTCCGGATACTCGTCCGGCAGGCGGAGCACCCAGCCCCACATCGGGTCATCGAGGGTGCGAGCCATCGTCGTGGGGTACTTGCCCTTGGTGCTCACCTCGAGGTTGATGTGGCCTCCCGACCCGATCGTCGCCTTGTCCACGTCGTCGAAGCGCACGTACTCGCTCCCCTTGCACACGTAGAGCCGCCTGCCGTGGTTCTCCTTCTTGGTCACCCAGGCCGCGTCCCAACCACCCTTCTCGAACCCGCCCTTGAGGCCTTTGAAGTTGTCGACGATCTTGACGCCGCGGTCGTGGTGCTCTCCCTTGGTCTCCTGGATCTTCTTCTTCTGCCCCAGGTGGTCCGGGGCAGGGTACGACTGGAACCGGTCACCGCTGAAGAAGTAGATGGTACCGCGCATGTAGACCGCGGCCTCGAGCGGCCGGCTCCGATCGCGCACGCCGAAGAGGAGGTCCGGGAAGGTCTCGGCGGCCGGGTAGACGAACTGCTCCGGATCCTTGCCGTAGACCCCTTTGTCCACCCGGCTCTTGGCGATGTTGTACTGAATGACCATCAGCCCGTCCTCGGTGTCCTTGAAGACGAACGCCTTGTCCTGGCCGTTGACCGCCGCCGCGCACATCCCCCGGACCCACATGCCCGGGTAGTTCCCCGTGCCCTTGGGACGCGGATCGATGGGCTGGGGAAGCCGCCGGTACTCCCCGTCGTACTTGGTGAACTGGCCGTCCCCCAAGAAGTAGACGTTCTCCCCCTTGTCCCCTTTGGGATCGCAGTACGCCGCCCGCAGGCGAGACATGCCGAGAGCCCAGTCGGGGCCGCTCGACAGGACGCCCTGGAAGGAGTGCGTTCCGGAGTAAAGGCCGGGTTCGGCGCCAGCAGTGGTGATCACGAAGATGCGCCACCTCGGAGCGTGCCCGTCCTCGACGAGCTCCGTGGCCCGCCTCCCGTCCTTCCAGGGCTTGCGCCCCAGCACCTGGGACCCACTCTTGGACAGGGAGAGGACCCAGGACTCCGGAACCAGGTAGCTCCCGGACGGCCCCATCATGCTGGCCGGCGCGACGTCGTCCCCCCGCGTGATGTTCGGCCAGCAGAAGTCCTGGCTGACGAACCCGTAGTCCGAGGTGAGAGACCTCCAGGTCACCGAGTCCATCGCCTTCCCGGAGACCTTGGAACGGAGACGGTAGGTGACGTAAGCGTACTTGCCGCCCCCACGGGAATAGAAGTAGACGTAGAGCACCCCGGGCTCGGTGAAGATCTTCTCCACGGCGGCCTGCATCTCGCCGTCGTTCGCGGCCACGAACACGCCGTCGAAGACCCACCCGTTGGCGTAACAAGAGTAAACGTTGCTTCCGTGCTCCTTCTTCTTGTCGAAGAAGGCGACGTCGTAGACCTTCCACAGCATGGTCTTCCACATGCACACGCCCCAGCCGACGAAGATCGTGTTGGCGACGTCCCGGGCGTGAGTCACGGGCACGCCATCCTCGAGGTAGCCCTTCTCCCCCTCCGTGAAGGCTTCCAGCCTCCCCCAGTCGGCGAGGAGGCTCCGCCAGGTCTCGGTCCCCCCGTCCAGAATCCGCTTCCTGATCCTCGACAGGACGTTCTCGAGCTGGGCGAAGGTGAAGAAGATGTCGTCCATGTCCTCGCTGTTGCCCGGGTTCTGGCTCGCCACCTTCCGCGCGTCCTTGGCCAGTTCCCGGATCAGCCCCGAGACCGCCTTGGTGGCGCCGATCGCGGCCTTCGGAATCTTGCCCGCTCCCAGGGTCACCACGCCCAGCACGGCGCCGACGAGGTCGAGCACGTCACTGATCTGGAGCGAGGTGGTCGCCTTTGCGTCGACCTCGCTCTGCAGCTTGACGATCGCGTCGGCCATCGCCCGATTCTCGGCGGCCTGGAGCGCCGCGAACGACGTGTAGAAGCCCTCCTTGACCGCGGGGTCGAAGTAGTCGACGAAGAAGTCACAGCAGACGCTGTAGTCCACGAGCTCGCGGTGCAGTTGCTCCGCGACCCGCTTCTGGGCCGGCTCCATGTCGTCGCTCGGCACCACCCGGCTCGCCAGGTCGCGGGCGAAGCTGTACAGGTCGCCGCTCGTGTCGTGGTCGAAGCGCCAGGCATGCCAGGCCGAGCCCCCTTGGGCATCCGACAGGATCTTCACGTAGTGGTCGAACCAGGTTCTGGCGTCCGGATCGTCGGCGAAGTCCGGAAACGGCGCGCTGGCCGCCATCACCGCCTTGAACTCGGCGTCCATCTTGGCGAGGTCGGCCGCCCGATGCTCCAGATCGTGGATGTCGAAGGCGCTCGATTCTCCCGTCGTCACGTAGGTTCCCCCTTCACTGAATGATGAAAAGAAGCGGGGAGTATACCCGGCAGGAAGCGACGATCCGGCGGACCCCCGTCGCCCGGGTCCACCACCGCCCACGGACAGAAGACCACCAGCACCACGAGCACCGCGAGATACGCCACTCCCTGCGACAGGTAGACCAGAGACTTCGACACCACCACCTCCTCGCGGCCACCTCGCCGCACGTTGAACGGTTTCGGGAACAGGAGGCGGCGGTAGTTTAGAGCACGACGGAAAGTCCACGCGGGTCCGCCGCCGTCCAGGGCCCGCGAGTCGGCGTAGCCCACGCAGAGGGTGCGGTGATCGGTCAGGCCGACCCAGCCAACTGGCAGAGCAGCCCCGCCACCGCTTCGCCAATCCTCTGGCCCGTCCGCTCCTCGACAAACAGCCACTGCCCCGCTGGGTTGATCTCCAGGAACACGTATAGGCCCTCCGGCGTTCGGCGCATGTCGACGGCGCCGTAGTGCAATCCCATTCGCCTCATGAGAGCGGCCAGACGAGTCCGTAGCTGCTCCGGTAGCTCGACGGGCTCGATCCGGGCGGTGTCGAGGTCCATCCGATAGTCAACCTGATAGCTGGTCTCCTGCGAGTGGATAGCCGCGGGGAAGATCTTGTCGCCCACCAGGGTGATGCGGAGGTCGTATGCGGCGGGGATGTACTCCTGGAAGATCACGGGAGCGTACTTGACGTTGTCCAAAAGGGCCACCTCGTCCTCCTGCAGGAGGCGAGTCTCCCGCCAGGTGGCCGGGGTGGCGGTGAACGCCTTGTATACGGTCGGGGCTGGGTGAAGGCGGTCGATCTGCTCACGGGCCGCTTCGGGGTCGTTGGTGACCGTTGTTTCCGGGATCTCGAGGCCCACCTGGCGGGCGACCGCCAATTGCCACAGCTTGCGGGCCGCGAGAAGGTCGCACTGTGGGGAGTTCACCCAGCGGGCCTTCAGGATCGGCCAGAGGCCGGCCAGCGCCTCGGCACACTCCGCGGCCGCGAACTGCCGGTGCGACGGCTCCTCGACTTCGGAGTGCAGCCTCGGAGAGCGTGGACGGCGCCACCAGACGACGTTGCAGGCCGTGAGTCGGATCTCGCCCTCATCCTCGTCTCGGATGACCAGGGTCGGTTCGGACCCAGTCGTCTGGCTGCCGACCAGGCGCTGCCGGGTCGGAAACCGCGCGAGGTCGAGCAGCCGCGTTTCTGCGCCAACCCGAGCCAGATGGCTCAAAACAGACGCCGCGTGGTCGTCGCCGAGGTGGGAAAGGACGAGGATCACTTCGGCTCCTCCGCGCTCCCGGTCCCTTGCGGCTCGGAGGGAGGAGACGAGCGCCGCCAGAGGTCGGAGTGATGTGGGGTCGCGAGAATGAAGGGAACGCCCCTGGGTGCCTCGCCCTTCTCCTCCGTGGGTAGCAGCTCTCGATCCCCACGCATCCTCGTCGGCGCCATGCCCTTGGCGCCTCGCCTCTTCACCTTGTCGCGGGCCCTCGTCTCCATTCGCACTGCCTCCGCACCCATCCAGAGTAGCCCCACCCTTCCCGCCCGTCATCCCGAGCTTTGCTCTCTCGCCAGCCGACCGTGGTATCGTAACCTCAACAGAAACTCGATAGTTCGGACAGCTCTGCTCTCCGGAAAGGAGATCGAAATGGGGATCGAGACTCTAGCCTGGACTATTCATGAGACGCCGTCGCGAGAGCCGCAAGTGGGTGTGAGATCAGGGCGCACACAGCGATGCGCGACGCAGGCGTACTGGGCAGTACGTCGAGGAGCAAAGAGCGAGTACGCC
>Ga0210123_1000786_pt1 | contig 18110 bp, 18 predicted proteins | sample Muzzi_PWB_D2_FD_185535 | JGI IMG/M metagenome (GOLD analysis project Ga0210123, IMG submission 185535) | Wetland microbial communities from San Francisco Bay, California, USA, that impact long-term carbon sequestration - Muzzi_PWB_D2 (SPAdes) | ecosystem: Environmental > Aquatic > Marine >... | reverse complement strand
AAATCAGCGGCAAATTCAGTCCGTGGTCCATGGTCCTCGATCCCAGAGAGTTGCCCCCGAGAGTTGCCCCTGAGAGTTGCCCCCGAGAGTTTCTCTCCCGCGGCCCGCGCCGGACCCTGTCGGACCGGCCGCGTCCCGGGGCCCGAGGCCACCGGGCAACGCAGCCGCGACGATACCCGAGCCGCCTTTAATCCGCGTAAACGAGGCCCCGATTCCGGCCCCGCGGACCGCCGCGCGACGGCCATGGATAAAGCGCGTTAGCGTTCACGCATTCTTAAGGGAGCCCGGCCGAAAGTCCCCCTCAGGGACAACTCGCCGAGGGGGGAGCAGCGCCATGTCGCTTTCCAAGAACAGCATCGAAACCCTGATCGACCTGGTCGAGAACAAGCTGAGCTGCTTCGAGATCTACGACCGCGACGACAGCCGCGAGCTGAACCAGCTTGAGCGCTGTCGCGACGAGCTGCGCAGCCTGGTCGACGGAACCGCCAACGGAGTCGTCGACCCGACCAGCGTGGTCGGATTCCGGCGCCGCGGCCGCGGCCGACCGCGCGCCAGCGCCACCGCCTGAGGCGGCGGCCTCCCCGCCTCGCGGTTGCGAGGCTTCGCGAGCGCGCCCCCCCGTTATTCCGGCATCGGCACCACCATGCCCTTGGCAACGGCCGGGCGCGCACCCAACCTGTCGTACCAGCGCTTGACGTTCGGATACTTCGCAAGATCGATGCCGTGCCAGGGATGGCGCGCGGCCCAGGGATAGGTCGCGATGTCGGCGATGCTGTAGGCGCCGCCGGCGAGGAACTCGGCCTCGGCCAGGTGCCGGTCGAGCACGTTGTAAAGCCGCCCCGCCTCGCGGGTATAGCGCTCGATCGCGTAGGGCACCTTCTCCTTGGCGAAGCGCCGGAAATGGTGCGCCTGGCCGAGCATCGGCCCGAAGTTGCCCATCTGCCACATCAGCCACTGCAGCACCTCGAGGCGCGGGCGCGCCGCCGCGGGCAGGAGGCGCCCGGTCTTTTCCGCCAGATAGATCAGGATCGCGCCGCTCTCGAACAGGCTGATCGGCGCGCCGTCCGGGCCGTCGGGGTCGACCAGCGCTGGGATCTTGCCGTGCGGGCTGATCTTGACGAAGGCCGGGTCGTCCTGCTCGCGCGCGCCCAGGTCGACCGCATGCGCGACGTAGGGTAGGCCGAGCTCCTCCAAGGCAATGGAGATCTTGCGGCCGTTCGGGGTCTTCCAGGTGTAAAGCTCGATCGTGGCGTGCGTGTCCGCCATCATCTCTCCTCGTTCCGTTTCGGACGGTTGCGCTACAGGCCGCTGAGCGCCTGTTCCAGGTCGGCGATGAGATCGTCCGGGTGCTCGATGCCGACCGAAAGCCTTAGCAGGTCGGCCGGCACCGGGCTGTCCGGGCCCTCGATGCTGGCGCGGTGCTCGATCAGGCTCTCGGTCCCGCCCAGCGAGGTCGCCCGCACGAAGATCCGCACCCGTCGGCAGGCCTCGAGCGCCGCCGGCGCGCCGCCGCGCAACCGCAGGCCCAGCATGCCGCCGAAGCCGCCATGCATCTGGCGGGTGGCGATCGCATGGCCGGGATGGCTCGGCAAGCCGGGATAGAGCACGGCCGCGACCGCGGGATGTGATTCGAAATGCCGGGCGACGGCGAGGGCGTTCTCGCTCGCCCGCGCGACGCGCAGATAGAGCGTGCGCAGGCCGCGCTGCAGCAGCCAGGCCTCGAAGGCGCCGGGGATGGCACCGCCGTTGCGCCGGTTGGCCGCGATCCGCGCCCAGAAATCGTCGCGCCGCGCGGCGACCAGCGCCCCGGCCACGACGTCGCCGTGCCCGTTCAGGTACTTGGTCGCTGAGTGGAACACGAGGTCGGCGCCAAGCGCGAGCGGCCGCGTCAGCACCGGGGTGGCCACGGTGCTGTCGACCACGAGGCGCGCGCCGGCCGCCTTGGCCGCCTTGGCCGCCGCGTCGATGTCGATCACCTCCCAGGTCGGATTGCAGGGGGTCTCGATCCACAGCAGCTGCGTCTCGCCCGGCCGCAGCGCCGCCGCCAGCGCCGCTGGATCGCTCGGGTCGAACAGGTCGAGCCCGAGGCCCCAGTCGCGGCAGAACGCGATCAGCCAGTCGCGCAGGCCCCAGTACATGACGCGCGGCGCGGCGATGCGCGCGCCCGGCCGCAGCGCCTGCACCACGGCCATGGCCGCCGCCATGCCGGAGGCGAAGAGCAACGCCGCCGCCCCGCCCTCGAGCCGCGCCAGCAAGGCCTCCGGCGCGGCATAGGTCGGGTTGTCGTCGCGCGCGTAGCCGCGCTCCGGCACGACGAGCTCGTAGTCGGGGCCGCGCGCGTAGTTGGTCGAGACGTGAATCGGCGGCGTCACGTCGCCCTCGCCGCCGGGGCGGTGCGCCGCCTGCGCGGCGAGCGTTTCGGGGTGCGGATCGTCGGGCGCGCTCATTCCTTAAAGGGGGTAGCCGATGGGCCCGGCCTTGCCAAGGCCCGTCGCGCCGACCCGACGGTCGTTCGCCGGCTAACGTCCGAAGGCGCGGCGGCCCAGCGCCCGGGCCACGAAGTGCAGGCGCTCGCCCCAGGGCAGCCGGCCGAAATTGGTCCGGACCACGCCCTGCGTGAAGTACGTGCGCTCCCTGTTGTCGACGGCGACCTCGGCGACGACCGGCCCGGCCTCGAGCCGCGCGCGAACCTCGGCCACGGCCGCGTCGAGCTCGGCGTCCCCGGCGATGCGGAGATGGCGCACGCCCAACCCGGCGCAGAGGTCGCCCAGCTCGAAATCGGGCAGGTCGCTCGCGCAGCGGTGGGCGAAGGCGGTGTCCTGGAACTGCGCGATCTGGGTCAGCTCGCGGTCGCGCAGGACGAAGAGCGCGACCGGAACCTTCAGCTGCGCCGCGGTCATGAGCTCGAGCCCGGTCATCAGAAAGGCGCCGTCGCCCATGATCGCGACGACCGGCGCCACGTCGGCGAGCGCGGCCCCGATGGCGGCCGGCAGGGCGTAGCCCATGCAGGAGAAGTCGACCGGCGCGAGGAAGTGCCGCGGCCGCTCGAGGCGCAGGCACTCCATGGCGAGGAACTGCCCGTTGCCGCTGTCCGCGACGTAGATCGTCTCGGGCCCGAACGCGGTTTGCAGCGCCATCATCAGCCGCGGTCCGGAGACCGCCGTCGCGCCCGGCCTGGCCTGCCAGGCGGCGCGGACCTCGGCGTGGCCGCGCGCGATGGTTTCCCGAAGCGCATCGTCCGGCGCACGCTCCGGCAATCGCGGCAGCAGCGCCCGCAGGAAGGCCGCCGCGTCCGACTCGACGGCGAGATCGGCCGCAACATTGCGATCGAACACGGAGGAGTCGATGTCGACATGGATCAGCGGCCGCGGCGGATCGAGGCCGTAGCTGCCGGTGCCCACCTCGGCGAAGCGGCAGCCGATCGCCAGCGTCGCGTCGCGGGCCGCGGCGATGCGGCGCACGAACTTCGGGGCGGTCGCGCCGAAGCCGCACCACAGCCGCAACGGATGGCTCTCCGGGAACACGCCCTTGCCCTGGATCGTGGTCGCGACCGGCGCCTGCAGACGCTCCGCCAGCGCGACGAGGTCCGACTGCGGCACGCCGGCGCAGCCGTTGCCGAGATAGAGCAAGGGCCGCTCCGCGCCCGCGAGGCGCTCCGCCACGCGGGCCAGATCCTCGGCCGTGGCGGTTTCCTCTTCGGCCGGCGCGGACTCGTCCGCGGCCGGCGCGGGCTCGTGGTGGAACACCATCAGGTTGGCCGGGATCTCGACGATCACCGGCCCCTGCGGCGGCCGGCGGGCCGCGCGGCAGGCGCGCCGCAGGACGTTGGCGATGGCGCCACCTTCGGTCACCCGGAACTGCGCCTTGGTGATCGGCCGGGCGATCTCGAGCTGCGGGATGTCGTGAAGCTGGAAGGCCTTGCCGCTGTCCGAGCGCACTCCGCAGGCCAGCACCAGGAGCGGCACCTGGTCCATGAAGGCCTCGGCGATCCCCGAGAGGGCGTGCGTCAGGCCGGCGCCCGGCACCAGGTTGACGCAGCCGAGCCTGCCCGAGGCGCGCGATACGCCGTCGGCCATGAAGGAGGCGCATTGCTCGTCGGTCACCAGGACCGGGCGGACGCGCGCCGAACGGTCCAGGGCGTCGTAGAGCTCGAGGTTCTGTGCGCCCGGGATGCCGAAGGTGAAGGGCACGTCCTCTTCCTCGAGGACCGCCACGATCATGTCCGCACCGGATCGCTTCGTCATCTTTCCGCACTCCGTCGTCGCGCTCGCTCTCGCGTGCGTCGCCGCGCTCAGGTCAGCAGCCCCGCGCGCGTCATCCAGTCGCAGGCGTCGGCGACCATGGTCTCCAGCGCCGCCGGCTCGTAGCCGAGCTCGCGCTTCGCCTTGTCGGAGACGATCTCGGGGTCGTTCGTCATCAGCGCGACGCCTTCCGGCGTCAGGTCCGGCTCGCGTCCCGTGACGGCGGCCTTCAGAACTTTGAATCGGGCGACCAGGCGGAGCAGCGGCGTGGGCAGGTCCCGCCCGGGAATCCGCTTGCCGATGCGGCGGCCGATCGCCTCCAGGACCTCGCGGAAGCTCGCCTGCACGCCGGGCAGGAGATAGGTCTCACCGGGCCGGCCGCGCTCGGCCGCCGCAACGTGGGCGCCGGCCACCGCCTCGGCGTGGCAGAAGCGGCTGCGCACCCCGGGCACGCCGGGCAGGCTGCCGTCGTGCACCATGCGGATGAGCCGCCCCCAGTTGCGCGTGTCGTAGCGGCCGATCAGGTGGCCGGGGTTGAGGATGATCGTCGCCAGGCCCTCGGCGCCGACGCGCCGCACCTCCTGCTCGGCCAGGGCCTTGCTGCGCACGTAGTTGATCCAGGAGCGCGCACCGCTCTGCGGCGTCGTCTCGCTGATCGCGCCGCGACCCATGCCGAAGGTGTTCCAGGTCGAGGTATGGACCAGGCGCCGCGCCCCCTTGGCCAGCGCGACCTCGGCCACGTGGCGCGTGCCCGTGACGTTGACGCGGGTCTGCAGCGCGTTGCGGCGCGACCAGATCGACGTCATCGCCGCCGTGTGGAAGACCGCGTCCGGCGCGTCCGGCATCGCGGCCTCGAGCTGCCGCCGCTCCGTGACGTCGCCCGCGACCAGGGTGATCGGAAAGGCCTCGGCGTAGCGTGTCGACGTTCCCGGCTGATACAGGCCGACCACGTCCCACTGCCGTGCGCAGAGCTGCTCGACCAAATTGAGGCCAAGAAAGCCGTTTGCGCCGGTGACGAACGCGCGTGGCATGAGAGGCAGCCTTGCCGTCACGCAGCGCCGCCGTGCGATGGCGACGACGGCGCGGCACGATGCGGCAATGCTGCCGCAAATCGGCCCCGCGTGCCTTGATCTGCGTCAGGTGGGGCGTCGCGCCGGGCCGTCAGTCCTCGCCATAGAGCTCCGGCCTGCGGTCGCGGCGGTAGGAGATCTTGGCCTCGCCCTCGGCGAGGCGCGCCTTGTCGAGCTGGGCGACGAGAAGCTCCTCTCCCGCCCCGGCCAGTGCGTAAACGTCGGTCAGCGGGCCGGCGACGATGCTCTTGCCCATGTAGCGGTAGTGCCCGTCGTCGCCGCAATAGTTGCTGTAGGCGATGAAGCAGTTGTTCTCGATCGCCCGGGTCGCGATCAGCATCTCGGAGAACCGCGACTGCGGCCCGTAGCTCATCGTCGCCGTCGGCACCGCGAGCAGCTCAGCGCCGGCGAGCACGACGCGCCGGACCAGCTCGGGGAACTCCGCCTCGTAGCAGATCAGCAGGCCGACCGTGGTGCCCGCGACCCGCGCCAGGGTGACCGGCCGCTGACCGAGGGCGAACAGCCGGCGTTCGCTGTCGCCGAAGAGATGGGTCTTGCGGTGGTGGGCCAGCAAGGCGCCGTCCGGCCCGATCAGCGCCGCCGCATTGTAGACGCCGTCCGGCGCACGCTCGGCGAAGCCGTAGCAGACGGCGATGCCGCTTTGCCGCGCTGTCTGGGCGATCCGCGCGGCGCCCGGGCCGTCGCAGGCCTCGGCCAGTTCGGCGATGCGCCCGGCATCGAGACCATAGCCGGTCAGCGCCAGCTCCGGGAAGACCACCAGCTGCGCGCCGGCCTCCGCCGCGCGGCCGGTGCGCTCCGCGATGATCTCGAGGTTGCGCTCCTTGTCGCCGGGTGTCAGGGCCACCTGGGCGACCGCGACGGTCAGGCTGTCGCCGCTCACCGAACCGCGCGCCCCCGGCTCACAGGCCCAGCCGGTTCATGAAGCTGAGGTCGTACGACAGGCCGCCCTTCAGGGCGTAATCGGGGTGCGGCAGGTCGTGGGCGTGGACGTGCTCGGCGCCGCTCTTGCGCAGGACGTCGCAGGCCTTCTTCTCCTGCGCCTCGTCGTGCGTCGACACCCACAACAGCAGGCCGCCGTGGTCGAGATGCTCGCGCAGGCGATCGGCGTGGTGCTGGGCGAGGAAGCGCGACAGGGTGCTGCCGATCAGGCCGCCCATACCGCCGGCCGCGGCGGCCCCGATGATCGCCGCCGCCACGGTGCCGCCCGACGCGACGATCGCCCCGACCGCGCTGAGCGCGCCGACGTAGGCCAGGCCGCTCACGGCGACCGCCTCGCCTTCGATCCGGGAGTCGCTGCCGACATAGGCGATCCTCGGCACGGTGAGGTCGTCCTCGATCTCGTCGATCTTGCGATAGCGGTGCCCCAGCTTCTCGCTCACCGCCTGTTCGCTGGCGAGCAGGGTCATGCTCGAACGATCGAACCCGGCGACGAGCATCTCGTCGACCGCACTTTGCAACGATTTTTCGTCGTGAAAGACGCCCACGGCTTCGCGTACGGTCTGCTCGGCCATCTCCGCCTCCTTCGCGCTTCGGCGACAGGCATAATGCCTGTCCTTTCCAAGAATTTAGCCTGACGCCCCGGCGGGTAAAATGATCTAAGACAAAGGCCCCGGCTGCAACGGCGTCGGCTCAGCGCCGCTGGTACTGGAGGGCGCCGAACATGACCTCGCGCTCGCGCTCCGAGACCGGCCCCGTGCGGCGCCGGTCGGCCAGCACCTCGAGCCCCCTCTGCACCGCCGGGCGCGCCGCGACGGCGTCGAACCAGCGCCGCACGTTGGGATAGTCGTCGAGGTCTATGCCTTGCCGTTCGTGCGAGCGCAGCCAAGGAAAGATCGCCATGTCGGCGATCGTATAGGCCTCGCCCGCGACGTAGGGCACCTCCCCGAGCCGGCCGTCGAGGACGCCGTAGAGCCGCTTGGCCTCGTTGGTATAGCGCTCGTAAGCGTATGGAATCTTCTGCGGCGCGTAGTATCGGAAGTGATGCGCCTGGCCGAGGAAGGGGCCGATGTTGCCCATCTGGAACATCAGCCACTGCAGCGTGACGTAACGCGCCCGGGCGTCGTCGGGGAGGAACCGCCCGCTCTTCTCCGCCAGATAGATCAGGATGGCGCCGCTCTCGAACACGCTGATCGGCGCACCGTCCGGTCCGTCCGGATCGACGATGGCCGGGATCTTGTTGTTCGGGCTGATCGCCAGGAAGTCCGGCTCGAACTGGTCGCCGGCGCCGATGTCGACCGGGATGGCCCGATAGGACAGCCCGGTTTCCTCACACATGATGTGGATTTTGTGGCCGTTCGGTGTCGGCCAGGTATAAAGATCGATCACCTGCGATTCCTTTCGTCGGCTGCAGGAACCTGTCCCTATTACATAGGTATTTGAAGGAGCAGCGCCAGTTCACGGTTTCGGGACCGCAATGGCGGGCCGAAGTCTGGACAAGGCGTCGCGGCCTAGCGTATGTCATGCGCTGAGACCGTGAGACCGAACCCGCGGGGTTTCTCAACCGGCGGTTCCACGGAGAAGGGGCAGATGACGGAATCCATCAACGACGATTTCTCGCAGCGCGTGGTGCTCGACACCACGAAGATGAAGTGGCAGGCCAGCCCGAGCGCCACGGTGTGGCGCAAGCGGCTCGACCTGATCGACGGCGAGCACAGCCGCGTCACTTCGATCGTCCGCTACGACCGCAAATCCAGCTTCCCGCCGCACGAGCACCCCGAAGGCGAGGAGATCCTGGTGCTCGACGGCACCTTCACCGACGAGCACGGCGAGTATCCCGCCGGGACCTATCTGCTCAATCCGCCCGGCTCGCGCCACGCGCCGGAATCGCGCAGGGGTTGCGTCCTCTTCGTCAAGCTGCGGCAATACGCCGGGCCGCGCCGCGAGCACGTCGTCGTCGACACCCGCAACGCCTCGTGGAAGCCGGGGCCGGTGCCCGGGGTGGACGCGCTGCCGCTCTACGCCAACGGGGCCTATCCGGAGACGATGGACCTGCTGCACTTCGCCGCCGGCGCGTCGCTGCCGCACCGGGACTGTCCCGGCGGCCTGGAGCTCTACGTGATCGACGGCGATATCCGCGACAGCCTGGGCAGCTACGGCGCCGGGACCTGGCTGCGCCTGCCGCACGCCAGCGACTGCAGCCTGCGCAGCGACAAGGGCGCGACGCTCTACGTCAAGTGCGGCCACCTGCCGCGGGACTGAGGCACGGTCCGGCCGTGCGGCGCCGTCACGCGCCGCCGCGCCCGGCGGTCGTCTCCCGCGTCTCGAGGATCGCCGCCACCGCATCCGCCGAACCGGTGAAGGGTCCTGCCTGCTCGATCTTGGCGGTCGCCAGCGCGGCCCCGAAACGCGCCGCCGCGTCCGGGTGCGCGCCGCGCAGCCGCCGGAACAGGTAGCCCGCGCAGTAGCTGTCGCCGCAGCCGGTCGGGTCGACCACGGCCCGCGGCCGGTAGGCCGGAATGCGGCGCAGGCGCCCCTGCGTCATCAGCAGCGAGCCGGCGGCGCCCAGCGTGACCAGCACCTCGCGCGGCCCCAGGGCGGCCAGCGCGCGCCGCCCGGCCGGGATCGCGCACACCGGTCAGGACCTCGGCCTCGCCGGCGTCGGCCTTGAGGATATCGACGCAGGCGAGGCCGGCGCGCTTCGCGGGCCAGTCGGTCAAGCGGACCTCGCCGTCGGCCAGCCCGCGCACGCAGCCCTGCACGTCGAGCGAGATCAGCGGCACGCGCGGGCGCAGGGCGCGCAGCACGGCGAGCGGCAGGTCCGACGGCAGCAGCGGCCCGAGGTGCACGGCCGCGGCGCGCAGGCCGCGCAGGTCGGCGGCGGCGAAGGGCCCGGCTTGCGCGCGCACCCGCTGACGGCGCGACGCCAGGTCCGCGCCGCTGTAGAGAGTCTCGAATCGCGTTGTGGCGCGCGCCGGGCGGACCTTGACGTCGGCCCCGGCCGCGCGCAGCGCCTCGAGCAAGGCGCCGTCGCGCGACGCGAGCCGCGTGCGAACCTCGACCGCGAGGCCGAGCGCGCAGAGCGCGACGCCGGCATAGATCGGCACGCCGCCGGGCGCGGCGCGGTCGGGCGCGCCGGGGATGCGCCGCAGGTCCTCGGTCACGGCGCCGAGGATGCAGATGTCGGGGCGGGCCGCTGCCGCGGGTCGCGCGCTCATCCCGGCCTCCGCATGGGCGGCCGGGCGGCCGACTCAGGAGAGCTTCCGGCGCAGGATCTGGTTGACCACACCGGGATTCGCCTTGCCCTGTGTCGCCTTCATGACCTGGCCGACGAACCAGCCGAGGATTTTCTCGTTGCCCGACTTGAACTGTTCCACCTGCTTGGCGTTGCCGGCGATGATGCCGTCGACGATGGCCTCGATCTCGCCCGTGTCGGAAATCTGCTTCAGGCCCTTTTCCTCGACGATCGCGGCGGCGCTCTTGCCGCTTTCCCACATGGCGTCGAACACGTCCTTGGCGATGCGTCCGGAGATCGTGCCGTCGCCGATGAGGTCGAGCAGGCCGCCAAGGCCGGCCGCATCGACGGGCGCGGCGGCGATGTCGAGGCCGCTGCGGTTGAGCGCCGCGAAGAACGCGCCGGTCAGCCAGTTGGCCGCGGTCTTCGCGTCGCGGCCTGCGCCCTTCGGGTCGACCACCGCCTCGAAGAACGCCGCCGTTTCGCGCTCGGCGACCAGCAGCCCGGCGTCGTAGGCCGAGAGGCCGTAGTCCGAGATGAAGCGCGCCTTCTTGACGTCGGGCAGCTCGGGCAGGTCGCGGCGCAGCGCCTCCACCCAGTCGGGGTCGAGCACCAGCGGCAGCAGGTCCGGATCCGGGAAATAGCGGTAGTCGTGCGCCTCCTCCTTGGAGCGCATCGAGCGCGTCTCGCCGCGCTCGGGATCGAACAGGCGGGTCTCCTGCACCACCGAGCCGCCGTCCTCGAGCACCGCGACCTGGCGCCGCGCCTCGTACTCGATGGCCAGCCTGATGAAGCGGATCGAGTTGACGTTCTTGGTCTCGGTGCGCGTGCCGAGCGGCCCCCCCGGGCGGCGCATCGAGAGGTTCACGTCGCAGCGCAGCGAGCCTTCCTCCATGTTGCCGTCGCAGGTCCCGAGATAGCGCAGGATCGAGCGCAGCTTCGTCATGTAGAGCGCCGCTTCCTCGGCCGAGCGCAGGTCGGGCTTGGAGACGATCTCCATCAGGGTCACGCCGGAGCGGTTGAGGTCGATGTAGGTCTTCTGCGGGTGCTGGTCGTGCAGGCTCTTGCCCGCGTCCTGCTCCATGTGCAGCCGCTCGATGCCGACCTCCTTGGTGCCGCCGTCGGGCAGGTCGAGCACCAGGATTCCCTCGCCGACGATCGGCTCCAGGTATTGCGAGATCTGATAGCCCTGCGGCAGATCGGGATAGAAGTAGTTCTTCCGCTCGAACACCGAGGTCAGGTTGATCTTGGCGTTGAGCCCGAGGCCGGTGCGCACCGCCTGCTCGACGCTCTTGGCGTTGAGCACCGGCAGCATGCCGGGCATGGCCGCGTCGACCAGCGAGACCTGCGTGTTCGGCTCCGCCCCGAAGGCGGTGGCCGCACCGGAGAACAGTTTCGAGTCCGTGATCACCTGGGCGTGCACCTCGAGCCCGATGACCATCTCCCACGCGCCGCTGCTGCCCTCGATCATGGTCGTGGTCCGCGTTTCATTCGACTCTGCCATCGATCTCACACCCGCACGGCCAACCGCACGGCACGATAACGCGCCATCCCCCGCACCTCACCCTGAGCCCGTCGAAGGGAGCGGGTTCCAACGGCTCAGTCACCGCCGGCGACAAAGCCCGGCCGGGCGTCAAAGCCTGCCGCCTGCTCCAGCACCTCGGCGACCTTCAGCATGGTCTCCTCGTCGAAGGCGCGGCCGATGACCTGCAGACCGAGCGGCAGGCCTTCGGCCGACAGCCCGGCCGGCACCGAGACGCCCGGCAGGCCGCTCAGGTTGGCCGGCACGGTGAACACGTCGTTGAGGTACATGGCGATGGGATCGTCCATCTTCTCGCCGACCGCGAAGGCGGCCGAGGGCGCGGTCGGCGTAAGGATCGCGTCGACGGTCTTGAAGGCCGCGGTGAAATCGCGCGCGATCAGCGAGCGCACGCGGCGCGCCTTGTTGTAGTAGGCGTCGTAGTAGCCGGCGGAGAGGACGTAGGTGCCGATCAGCACGCGGCGCTTGACCTCGGCGCCGAAGCCCTCGCCGCGCGTCGCCTCGTACATCTCGGTCAGGCTGTCGGCCGGCACCCGCAGGCCGTAGCGCACGCCGTCGTAGCGCGCCAGATTGCTCGAGGCCTCGGCCGGCGCGATGATGTAATAGGCCGGCAGCGCATAGGCGGTGTGCGGCAGCGAGATGTCGACCGTCTCGGCGCCCGCGGCCTTCAGCCAGTCGATGCCCTGCTGCCACAGCGTCTCGATCTCCGCCGGCATGCCGTCGATGCGGTACTCCTTGGGGATGCCGATCTTCAGGCCCCGCACGTCGCCGGTGAGCGCCGCCTCGTAGTCGGGCACCGGACGGTCGACGCAAGTCGAATCCTTGGGGTCGTAGCCGGCCATGGCGCGCAGCATCAGCGCGGCGTCGCGCACCGTGCGGGTCATCGGCCCGGCCTGGTCGAGCGACGAGGCGAAGGCGACGATGCCCCAGCGCGAGCAGCGCCCGTAGGTCGGCTTCAATCCAACGATGCCGCAGAACGAGGCCGGCTGGCGGATCGAGCCGCCGGTGTCCGTGCCGGTCGCGCCCAGGGCGCAGCGCGCCGCGACCGCCGCCGCCGAGCCGCCGGACGAGCCGCCCGGCACCAGCGGGCGGTTGTCGCCGCGCCGCCGCCAGGGGTTCTCGACCGCGCCGTAGTAGCTGGTCATGTTGGAGGAGCCCATGGCGAACTCGTCCATGTTGGTCTTGCCGAGCAGGACCGCGCCGCTGCGCCACAGGTTGGCGCCGACCGTCGACTCGTAGGGCGGCGTGAAACCGTCGAGGATGTGCGAGCCGGCCGTGGTCAGCACCCCCTCGGTGCAGAACAGGTCCTTGATCGCCAGCGGAATGCCGTCGAGCAGGCCCGCCTCGCCCGCCTTGCGGCGCGCGTCGGAGGCCTTGGCCATCGCCAGGGCCTTCTCCGGCGTCTCGGTGATGAAGGCGTTGAGCGGGCGCGCCGCCTCGACCGCGGCGATGTGCGCCGCGGTCAGCTCCTTGGCGCTGATCTCGCCGGCGTCGAGGGCATCGCGCGCCGCCGCCAGGGTGAGATCGGTCGGCGCCGCCATCACTCGACCACCTTGGGCACGACGAAGAAGCCGTCGGTCGATTCCGGCGCGTTGGCGAGGACCTTGTCGCGGCAGTCGCCGTCGTCGACCGCGTCGGGGCGCTGCGGGGCGCGCAGCTCGACGACGCTGGTCATCGGGGCGACGCCCTCGGTGTCGAGCTGCGACAGCTGCTCGATCCAGCCGAGGATGTTGCTGAGCTCGCCGGCCAGCGGCTCCAGGTGATCCTCCGGCAGACGGATGCGGGCGAGCTTGGCGATCTGGGCGACCGTGTCCTTGTCGACCGACATGACGCTGGATGTGGCTCCGGTTTGCAGTGGAACGCGGCACCGCGGCCCGCCACGGGCCCGAGCGGCCCCGAGCGGCCCCGAGCGGCCCCGCGCGCGAGCGGCGCGAAGGTATCACCGGCCCCGAATCGCCGCAAGACGGCCGGCGGCGGCGGCCTCAGCGCTTGAACTGCTTGCCGAGCGTCAGGCCCTGCTGGTGGTAGGACGAGCCGATCTGCGAGCCGTAGGGGCGGTCGGTCGGCTCGGTCAGGCGCTCGACCATGACGCGGCCGATGATCTGGCCGTGCTCGATCATGAAAGGCACCTCGTGCGAACGCACCTCCAGGACGATCTTGGTGCCGACCGCCTCCTCGCCGCGATAGCCGAAGCCGGGATCGAAGAAGCCCGCGTAGTGCACCCGGAACTCGCCCACCAGGGTGTCGTAGGCGACCATGTCGGCCGCATAGTCGTGCGGCACGGCCACCGTCTCCTTGGTGCCGAGGATGTGGAAGTCGTCGATGCCGAGCACGAGGCCGCCGGCGTCCGGCCGGTAGACCCGCTCCCAGAAGGCGTCGGGGTCGTAGTAGTTGACCTTGTCGATGTCGATGTGCTCGTCGGTCCGCTTGGCCCGGTAGCCGATCAGCCCCGACACGGGATCGCCGCGCACGTCGACCGAGAGCGCGATGGCCCCCTCCTTGACGTTGGCGTAGCCGCCGTCGGCGTGAACGATGCGCACCTCCTTGTTGAGGCGCCGGGTCTCGGAATCGGATGACCGCGGCGAGCCGCGGCGCAGGCGCACCTGGGTCAGGCGCGAGCCGCGCCGGACCATGACGTTGAACGAGCGCGGCGCGATCTCGAGCCAGAGCGGCCCCTTGTAGTGCTCGGGAATGGAATCGAACTCGATCCCGCCGTCGGTGATCACGCGGGCGAAGACGTCGAGGCGCCCGGTCGAGCTCTTCGGGTTGGCGAAGCCGTCGGTGCGCTTCTTGAGCCGCAGGCGCTCCTGCAAGCGCACGATGTAGACGTGACCGGGGCGCAGCACCGCGCCGTTCTCGAGGTCGATCGTCTCGAGCGACAACTGCTCGACCTTGTCCTGCACCGTCGACGACGGGCCGGGCAGGAAGCTTGCCGGCAGGCGGTAGGCCGTGCCGCCGAGGCGCAGGTCCAGGCTGGCCGGCTGGATCTGCGCGTCGTCGATCCGGTCCTCGCCGCGAATGTCGCCGAGCTCGATCGCCGACTTGATCGCCTGCGCGGGCCAGATTCCGGTCCGCGACTCGACCGGCTCCTCCATGATCGGCAACATGGCCTGAATCGCCATTTCCTTCATCCCGACTTGCCGCCCCGCGCCGGCCGACGCCGGCCACGGGACGGGGTTGAGTCCCCCACCTGCAGGATTCCCGGTAAATCGTTCCAAATCAAACGGTTCGTATCCACAACTTTATCCACAGGACGAACCGCCGCGGCACCGCGTCGTGCCGGAAGGCTGTGACAGCAGACCACGATTCTAGGCCCGCGGGCAATCGCCCAGAACGCGGCGCGGCGGCACGGCCCGGCGCAGCGCAGGCTGGACCGCGCCGCCAAAAAAAAGCAGTAATGCCGCCCCGCCCGCACCCGAGCCGCCAGAGAGACCCGCCGCCGCATGCCCGTCGTCAGCCTGCCCGAGATCGCCGCGAGCCTCCCGCCGGGAACGCGCCTGCTCGGCCTCGACCTCGGCGAGAAGACCATCGGCCTGGCGATCTCCGATTCCGGGCTCTCGGTCGCCTCGCCGCTCGCGACCCTGCGGCGCGGCAAGTTCACGCGCGACGCCGAGGCGCTGCGCAGCCTGTGCCGGGCGCGTGCGGTCGGCGGCCTGCTCCTCGGCCTGCCGATCAACATGGACGGCAGCGAGGGGCCGCGCTGCGCCTCGGTGCGGCAGTTCGCCGCCAACCTCATCGAGATCGCCGGGTTCGCGCTGCCGATCGCCTTCTGGGACGAGCGCCTGTCCACCGCGGCGGTCGAGCGGGTCCTGATCGGCGAGGCGGACATGTCGCGCCGGCGCCGCGCCCAGGTGGTCGACAAGATGGCCGCCGCCTACATCCTGCAGGGCGCGCTCGATTCGCTGCCGCGCGAGCGGCCGACGCGGGACGCGCGATGACCGAGGTCGCGCCGCTGCAGGTCGTGCTCGTCATCCTGCCCGTCTTCCTGCTGATCTTCGTCGGCTATGTGACCCGCGTCTCCGGGTTCCTCGACCGCGGCTTCTGGGACCCGGCGGAGCGGCTGATCTTTTTCGTCCTGTTCCCGGCGCTGCTCATCGTCGCCACGGCCGAGGCGGACCTCGGCGGCCTGGACATCCCGGGCATGGCGGCCACGCTGCCCGCCTGCATCGTCGCCATCGCGCTGGTGACCCGGCTGCTGCGTCCCGTCATCGGCCTCGACGGGCCCGGCTTCACCAGCGTGTTCCAGGGCGTCGTGCGCCAGAACACCTACATCGGCCTGGCCCTGGCCGGCGGGCTGTTCGGCGCCGCCGGGCTGGCCGCCGCGGGATTGGCGCTCGCCATCGTCATTCCGGTGATCAATCTGCTCTCCATCCTGGCCCTGGCGCGCTACGGCAGCGCCGCCCAGCCCACCTTGCGCGGCACGCTCGGGCTGCTGCTGCGCAACCCGCTGATTCTGGCCTGTGCATTCGGCATCGCGCTCAACGCGACCGGCGTGGGCCTGCCGCCGGTCGCCGGCGACCTGCTCAGGCTGCTCAGCAAGGCCGCCCTGCCGCTCGGGCTGCTGGCGGTCGGCGCCGGGCTCGAGTTCGCCATCGCGCGCGCTTCGCTGCGCCCGGTCGCGCTGGCCGCAGGCTTGCGGCTGGTCGCGCTGCCGGCGCTCACCGTGCTGGCCTGCAAGCTGGTCGGCGTCGTGGGCGTGTCGGCCGCCGTCGCGGTCCTGTTCAACAGCACGCCGAGCGCGCCCAACGCCTACATCCTGGCGCGCCTGCTCGGCGGCGATGCGCGCCTCATGGCCGGCATCCTGACGGTCGAGACCGCGCTCGCGATGGTGACCCTGCCGCTCGTCCTGGTGCTCGCCTTCTGAGCCGCGGCGTTGCCGCGATGTCGCTTGCGCGCCAGTCGCTTGTCGCCAAAGCCTGTAGCGGCTAATCAATGGGGCGGATCACCAGGGAGAGGGCCCGAATGAAAATCGGAATCTACGGGGCCGGGGCGATCGGCGGCTACATCGCGGTGCAGATGGCACTGGCCGGCCACGAGGTCACCTGCATCGCGCGCGGCGCGCACCTCGAAGCCATGCGAAAGAACGGCCTCAAGCTATTGATCGACGACGAAGAACGCGTGGCCACGGTGAACGCCACCAACGATCCGCACGAGGCCGGCCCGCAGGACTACCTGTTCATCGGCCTCAAGGCGCACCAGGCCTACGAGGCGACCGAGAACTTCCTGCCCATGCTGGGCCCGGACACGCCGGTCGTCACCGCCATGAACGGCGTGCCCTGGTGGTATTTCTACAAGCTGCCCGGCAAGTTCGAGAACCATCGCCTGCAGAGCGTCGACCCCGGCGGCTGGCAGTGGGACACCCTGGGGCCGGAGCGGGCCATCGGCTGCGTCGTCTATCCGGCGACCGAGATCGTCGAGCCCGGCGTGATCCATCACAAGTACGGCGACAAGTTCACCCTGGGCGAGCCCGACGGGTCGCAGTCCGACCGCGTCGTGGCGCTGAGCCGGGCGATGGAGGAGTCCGGCCTGCGCGCGCCGGTGCGCGACAACATCCGCGACGACATCTGGATCAAGCTCTGGGGCAACCTCTGCTTCAACCCGATCAGCGCGTTGACCGGGGCGACGCTCGACGTGGTGGCGACCGACACGGCCACGCGCATCCTGGCGCGCTCCATGATGCTCGAGGCGCAGACCATCGGCGAGGCGCTGGGCGTCCACTTCCGCGTCGACGTGCACCGCCGCATCAACGGCGCCGCCGAGGTCGGGGCGCACAAGACCTCGATGCTGCAGGACCTGGAGCGCGGCCGGGCGCTGGAGATCGACGCCCTGGTGACGGCGGTGCAGGAGATGGGCCGGCTGGTCGGGGTCGATGCCCCGTTCATCGACGCCGTGCTCGGCCTGATCCAGCAGAAGGCCCACGTGCTCGGCCTCTATCCGACCTTCCCGGAAACCGCCCTCAACGGGGACGAGGAGGTCCACGAGGTCATGGTCGATTAGCCTCCTGGCCGGGAGCCTCCGGGCCGGCGGCGGGGGCTTGGAGATAGCGGCGCACGGCGGCGGCCAGGGCCGCGGCGTCGAGCACCGGCGGAAACAGCGAGAGCACGCGCCCGTCGGGTCCCACCAGATAGATGAAGGTGCCATGGTGGAACAGCGCGCGGCCCTGCCAGTCGTGCCCGGCCGGGGTCGCCGCGACGCGGTAGGCGCGCCGCGCCGCGGCCAGCTCTTGCGGCGTTCCCGTCAGCGCAACGAGGTCGGGACCGAGGCGGGCGGAGAGCGCGCGCAAAGCTTCGGGCGTGTCGCGCGCCGGGTCGACGGTGATCAGCACCGGCGCGACCCGCGCCCGCTCCGCGCCCAGCAGGCCGACCGCCGCCGTCATGTTTTCCAGTCCCAGCGGGCAGATTCCAGGGCAGGTCGCGTAGCCGAAGAACAGCAGCATGTAGCGGCCGCGAAAGTCCGCGTCGGTGACGCGCCGGCCGTGGGCATCGGTCAGCGCGAAGGGGCCGCCGATATCGACCGGCAGCGCGGCGCCGTCGACCGGTTCCGCGACCCCCAGTCCGATCGCGGCCGGTGCGGCCGGCCCCTCCGGATGGCCCTCGTGCGCCGCCGCAGGAGCGGCCGCGAAGAGCGCCAGCAGCGGCAGGACCGCGCGCAGTCGCATCGCCCGCGCCCCTAGCGGTTGAGGTATTCGCGGTCGGCCGCCAGCCCCAGCCCGAGACGGCCGTCGGCGGCGATCCGCTCCTTCACCCGCGGGTCGTTGCGGAACCACTGCTTGGCTTCCTTGCTCTTGGGATCGACGCCGTTGCGCGCGGCCCAGCGCGACAGGAAGCGGTTGGCGCGGCGCCACTCGCCGTCGGGCGCGGCGCGGACGAACTGCAGGGCGAAGACCCTGTGCCCGCGATTGGTGGAAAACAGCCCGTCGGCGATCACGCGCTGGCCGCAGAAGTCGACCAGCTCCTCGGCCGCCCCGGCGAAGGGCACCTGGTTCTTGAGCGCCGGGACGAGGCGGCCCTCGTCGGTCAGCAGGCCGAGCTGGCGCGCGCCGCCGCCGCAGTTGTCCGGACAGTTGC
>Ga0210123_1000785_pt1 | contig 18128 bp, 18 predicted proteins | sample Muzzi_PWB_D2_FD_185535 | JGI IMG/M metagenome (GOLD analysis project Ga0210123, IMG submission 185535) | Wetland microbial communities from San Francisco Bay, California, USA, that impact long-term carbon sequestration - Muzzi_PWB_D2 (SPAdes) | ecosystem: Environmental > Aquatic > Marine >... | reverse complement strand
CCCGCCCCGATCGTCGGACCTCGATGCCCGCCTCGCCATGGAGCGCAATCCGGCGGTCATGCGCTTCATCCGGCCCATCCCCGAGGACGCCGCGGCGCAGCGCACCGAGCTCCGGGCCGCGCTCGACGGCCCGCAGTGGCGCGCCGCGTTCTGGCACGTCGAGGAGCGCGCGGCGCCCGGCTTCATCGGCTGGTGCGGGCTGTTCCCGCTCGAGGACAGCGGCCTCATCGAGATCGGCTATCGCTTCGCGCGGGAGGCCTGGGGCCGCGGCTTCGCCAGCGAAGCGGCCGCCGCTGCCCTCGACTACGGGTTCCGGACGCTGGCGCTCGCGCGCATCGTGGCGGTCAGCCATCCGGGCAACGCCGCCTCGCACAGGGTGCTGCGCAAGATCGGCCTGCGCGACCGCGGCTGCGCCCGGCACTACGGGCAGGAGGTCCTGTTCTTCGCGGCGACGCGGCGCGCCTATCTCGACGCTCACGCCAGCCCGAGCACGTCGCGCATGGAGTAGAGCCCGGGTTCGCGGCCGCGGGTCCACAGCGCGGCCCGGACCGCGCCGCGCGCGAAGACCTCGCGGCTCGAGGCCTTGTGCGCGAGCTCCAGGCGCTCGCCCTCGCCGGCGAAGATGACGGCATGCTCGCCCGCCACGTCGCCGCCGCGGAGCGTCGCGAAGCCGATGTCGCCGCGCTTTCGTTCGCCCGTGACGCCGTCGCGCACCTTCTGCGCCACGGCGTCGAGCGCGACGCCGCGCCCGGCCGCCGCCGCGCCGCCGAGGGCGAGCGCCGTGCCGGAGGGCGCGTCCACCTTGTGGCGGTGGTGCATCTCGAGGATCTCGATGTCGTAGTCGTCGCCGAGCGTCGCGGCCACGCGCTCGACCAGGGCGAGCAGCAGGTTGACCCCGAGGCTCATGTTGGCCGCCTTGACCACGGCGGTGTGCAGCGCCGCCCGCTCGACCGCCTTCTCCTGCGCGGCATCGAGGCCGGTCGTGCCGATCACGTGGGCGACCCTGGCCTGGGCGGCGAGCTCGGCATGGGCGACGGTCGCCGCCGGCACGGTGAAGTCGATCACCGCGTCGGCCGCGGCGAAGAGCTCGAGCGGGTCGTCGCCGACCGCCAGGCCGAGCGGCCCGAGGCCGATCAGTTCGCCGATGTCGCGGCCGACCGCGGCGGCGCCGGGCGCCTCGGTGCCGCCGGCGATGTCGCAGCCCTCGGCGGCCTGCACGGCGCCGAGCAGCATGCGGCCCATGCGCCCCGCGCAGCCGACGATTCCAATCTTCATGGTCTCCATGGCCGCCCTCTCCGCCTGTCATTGTCCGCCGGCGGGTTTAGCACGGGCGCGCGTCGCCGGGAAAGGCGCGCGGCGGGGCGGCGCTACTCGGTGAGGTCTTCCCAGAATTCCTTGACGCGGGCGAAGAAGCCCTCGGATTCCGGGCTGGTCTTCTTGCCCTTGCTCTCGCTCTCGAACTCGCGCAGCAGCTCCTCCTGACGCTTGGTCAGGTTCATCGGCGTCTCGACGCTGACCTCGACGTACATGTCGCCGCGCGCGTTGGAACGCAGAATGCGCATGCCCTTGCCCTTGAGGCGGAACTGGCGGCTGTTCTGGCTGCCGCCGGGCACGTTGATGCGGGCGCGCTGGCCGTCGATGGTCGGCACCTCGATGCTGCCGCCGAGCGCCGCCGTGGTCATGGGGATCGGCACCTTGCAATAGATGTCGGCGGCGTTGCGCTGAAACAGCCGGTGCGGCGCCACGCTGAGGAAGATGTAGAGGTCGCCCGGCGCCGCGCCGCGCACGCCGGCCTCGCCCTCGCCGGCGAGCCGGATCCGGGTGCCGTCCTCGACCCCGGCGGGAATGTTGACCTTGAGCGATTTCTCGCGCTGCACGCGCCCGGCCCCACGGCAGACGGTGCAGGGGTTCTCGATCACCCGGCCCGCGCCGTGGCAGCTCGGGCAGGTACGCTCGATGGTGAAGAAGCCCTGCTGCGCGCGCACCCGGCCGCGCCCCTTGCAGGTGCCGCAGGTGATCGGCGAGGAGCCCTTGGCCGCGCCGGTACCGGCGCAGGCGTCGCAGGTGACGCTGCTCGGCACGCGGATCTCCGCGGTCTTGCCGTGGAACGCGTCCTCCAGCGAGATATCCATGTTGTAGCGCAGGTCGGCGCCGCGCGCCGCGCCGCCGCCGCGCCCGCCCATGAAGTCGCCGAACATCTCGTCGAAGATGTCGGCGAAGCCGGCGCCGAAATTGAAATCGAATCCGCCGGCGCCGCGCCCGCCGGCGCTGCCGTCGAAGGCGGCATGGCCGAAGCGATCGTAGGCGGCGCGCTTCTGCGTGTCCTTCAGGACGTCGTAGGCTTCGTTGACTTCCTTGAAGCGGTGCTCGGCCGTGCCGTCGCCCGGATTGCGGTCCGGGTGATACCGCATCGCGAGCTTTCGGTAGGCCTTCTTGATCGCATCGGCATCGGCGTCCCGGGCGACGCCGAGTGTTTCATAATAGTCCTGCTTCGCCATTCGTGCGCCCCACCGTCACACGACGTATACCCCGACGCAGCGGGGCCGGTGCCATCCGGGAAGACTTGTCGTCGTCCTCTCCGTCCGCATCCGGCCCTCGTCCGCCGCGTCGATCTTGCAAGGCGGGCCCGACCGCCTCAGGCGGTCTTGCCCTTCTTGTCGTCCTCGACCTCCTCGAAGTCGGCGTCCACCACCTCATCCTCGGACCCGCCGCCCGCGGACCCGCCGGAGGCATCGCCCGAGGCGCCGCCGTCGCCGGCATCGCCGCCCTCGGACTCGGCGGACTGCTTGTAGAGCGCCTCGCCGAGCTTCATCGAAGCCTGCGCCAGCGCTTCGGTCTTGGCCTTGATGTCGTCGACGTCGTCGCCTTCCATCGCCGTCTTGAGCGCCGCGACGGCTTCCTCGATCGCCGTCTTTTCGGCCGCGCCGACCTTGTCGCCGGCCTCCTTCAGGCTGCGCTCGGTCGTGTGGACCAGCGCCTCGGCATGGTTCTTCGCCTCGACCAGGGCCCTGCGCTTCTTGTCCTCCTCGGCGTGCGCCTCGGCGTCCTTGACCATCTGCTCGATGTCGGTCTTCGAGAGCCCGCCCGAGGCCTGGATGCGGATCGCCTGCTCCTTGCCGGTCGCCTTGTCCTTGGCGCCGACGTTAACGATGCCGTTGGCGTCGATGTCGAAGGTGACCTCGATCTGCGGCACGCCGCGCGGCGCGGTCGGGATGCCGACCAGGTCGAACTGGCCGAGCATCTTGTTGTCGGCCGCCATCTCGCGCTCGCCCTGGAACACGCGGATGGTCACCGCGGTCTGACTGTCCTCGGCGGTCGAGAAGACCTGGCTCTTCTTGGTCGGGATCGTGGTGTTGCGGTCGATCAGCCGGGTGAACACGCCGCCCAGCGTCTCGATGCCGAGCGACAGCGGGGTGACGTCGAGCAGCAGCACGTCCTTGACGTCGCCCTGCAGCACGCCGCCCTGGATCGCCGCGCCGGCCGCGACGACCTCGTCCGGATTGACGCCGCGATGCGGGTCCTTGCCGAACTGGTTCTTCACGGTCTCGTAGATCTTCGGCATGCGGGTCATGCCGCCGACCAGGATGACCTCGTCGATCTCGCCGGCCGAGACGCCGGCGTCCTTCAGCGCCGCCTTCACCGGCCCGACCGTCTTCTGTACCAGGTCGTCGACCAGCGCCTCCAGCTTGGCCCGGCTCAGCTTGATGTTGAGGTGCTTCGGGCCGCTCTGGTCGGCGGTGATGAACGGCAGGTTGATTTCGGTCTGGGTCGAGGACGACAGTTCGATCTTTGCCTTCTCGGCGGCTTCCTTGAGGCGCTGCAGCGCGAGGCGGTCCTGGCGCAGGTCGATGCCCTGCTCCTTTTTGAACTCCTCGGCGAGGTAGTCGATGATGCGCTTGTCGAAGTCCTCGCCGCCGAGGAAGGTGTCGCCGTTGGTCGACTTCACCTCGAAGACGCCGTCGCCGATCTCGAGGATCGAGATGTCGAAGGTGCCGCCGCCGAGGTCGTAGACCGCCACGGTGCCCGACTTCTTCTTGTCGAGCCCGTAGGCGAGCGCGGCGGCGGTCGGCTCGTTGATGATGCGCAGCACCTCGAGGCCGGCGATCTTGCCGGCGTCCTTGGTCGCCTGACGCTGGGAATCGTTGAAGTAGGCCGGGACGGTGATGACCGCCTTCTCGACCGGCTCGCCGAGATAGCTTTCCGCCGTCTCCTTCATCTTCTGCAGGATGAAGGCGGAGATCTGCGACGGGCTGTACTTCTTGCCCTCGGACTCGACCCAGGCATCGCCGTTGTCGGCCTTGACGATCTTGTAGGAGACCAGACCCTTGTCCTTCTCCGTCAGCGGATCGTCGTAGCGCCGTCCGATCAGGCGCTTGATGGCGAACAGCGTGTTCTCCGGGTTGGTGACGGCCTGGCGCTTGGCCGGCTGGCCGACCAGACGCTCGCCGGAATCCGTGAACGCGACCATCGAAGGCGTGGTGCGCGCGCCCTCCGCGTTCTCGATGATCTTGGGCTCCTTGCCCTCCATGACCGCGACACAGGAATTCGTCGTGCCGAGGTCGATACCGATAACCTTGCTCATTCTCCTCCTCGCTCTCTAGCAAACCACTCGGGCGGCCTCGTCATGCAAAGCACCGCCTCCTGGGTCCCCGCTGGGCGGAGTGGTATGACCATGACGCTTCGCGGGATATATAAGCAGCGAGACGCGTGCTGCAAGGCAAGGATCGGCCCGAAACCCGGCTTTCGTGGCCCTTGTCGCGCCTTTTGCCGCGCGCGACAGTGCGTTCGTTAAGAGAGCCTTGCCGCCGCCCCCCGACGCGCCGAGGATTCGCGCCGCCATGCCGCCGAAGCCATCCGCCGGGCCGCTTGCCCTTCTACACGCGACGGTTGCCCGCCATCCGCATCTGGCGCGCGCGGCGCTGTGGAGCGGCGTCGCCGCCGCCCTGGCCGGCGGCCTGCTGGCGATCAGCGCCGAGGCAATGCTGGGCGAGGCCGCGCTGGCCCGGGCCGGCGCCGCCGTCTGCCTTGCCGGCGGGGCGCTCTATGCCGGGCTGCGCCTGCTCGGCGTGCGGGCGGCCGGGCCGCACGAGGACCGCGGCGTGAGGGAGCGGCGATGATCGTCTCGGCCAGCTACCGCAGCGACATCCCGGCGTTCTACGCCGCGTGGTTCCGGCGCCGGCTGCAGGCCGGCTTCTGCCGTGTCGCCAACCCCTACGGCGGCCGGCCCTACCGGGTCGACCTGACCCCCGGCGCGGTCGACGGCTTCGTGTTCTGGACCCGCAACGCGGCCCCGTTCCGCGCCACGCTCGCCGAGATCGCGGGCCTCGGCCTGCCCTTCGTCGTGCAGTACAGCGTGACCGGCTACCCGCGGGCGCTGGAGTCCTCGGTCCCGCGGCCCACGGCGGCGGTCGCCGAGATCCGCACGCTGGCGCGGCACTACGGGCCGCGCGCCGTCGTCTGGCGCTACGACCCGGTGTTGCTGAGCTCGCTGACCCCGCCAGCCTGGCACCGCGCGACCTTCGCCCGCCTGGCCGCGGCGCTCGCCGGGGCCTGCGACGAGGTGGTGCTGTCGTTCGCCCAGGTCTACGCCAAGACCCGCGCCAACACCGACCGCGCGGCGGCGCGCCACGGCTTCGCCTGGCGCGACCCGGCGGCGGACGAGAAGCGCGCCCTCTTGGCCGAGCTGGCCGGCATTGCCGCCGAGCACGGCCTGGCGGCGCGGCTCTGCGCCCAGCCGGCGTTGCTCGGGCCGGGCCTGTCCGGGCCGGACCCGGTCGGACAGGGCATGGCGCCGGCCGCCTGCATCGATGCGGCGCGCCTGTCCGATCTCGCGGGGCGGCCCATCGCGGCGCGGCAGAAGGGCAACCGGCCGGGCTGCCTCTGCGCCGAATCGCGCGACATCGGCGCCTACGATTCCTGCCCGCACGGCTGCGTCTACTGCTACGCCGTGCGCCGGCCGGCGCTCGCCAAGCGGCGCTTCCGAGGCCACGACCCGGCGGCGGACGCGCTCGCGGCGCCGCAGGACGCGACGATCGACGGCTGAGTCGGAAGGTCGGACCCGGGCTCAGGCCCGGGTGTCGTAGCGGCTGCCGGGCGCGTCCTTGGCCGCGCCGGGCGCCGCGTCGGAGGTGTTCCCATCGTGCCCGCCGGCGTCGGGCGCCCCGGTCCCGGCGTTCGGGTCGTCCCCGGCGCCGCGCCGGGCACCGCCCTCGGGGTCCGCCTTCGGGGCCGGCCCACCCTTGGCCACGCCGACTTGCGCCGGGCGCAGCAGGCGGTCGTGCAGGCGGTAGCCCGGGCTGAGCACCTGCAGCACCGTGCCGCTCTCGGCGCTGGGATCGGGGATCTCGAACATGGCCTCGTGGTTGTGCGGGTCGAGCCGCTCGCCCACCGGGTCGATGCGCTTGATGCCGTGGCGCTCGAAGATCGACAGCAGCTCCTTCTGGGTCATCGCGATGCCGTCGCGCAGGCTCCTGACCTGCTCGCTGCCGGCCGCCGCCTCCTCGGAGATGCTGTCGAGCGCCCGGCGCAGATTGTCGGCCACGCCGATCAGGTCCTTGATCAGCGGCACCGCGGCATAGCGCACCGCGTCCTCGCGCTCGCGCTGGCTGCGGCGGCGCAGGTTCTCGGTCTCGGCCAGTGCGCGCAGCAGCTGGTCCTTGAGCATGGCGACCTCTTCGGCGAGGCGCGCCGTCTCGTCCCGCTCGTCGCCGCCCCGGTCGTCTCCGCCCCGGTCGCCCGCCGCCTTGTCGTTGGCCTCGGCCGCCGGCGCCGCGTCCGCCGCGGGTTCGCCCGGATCGTTCGCCGCTTCGTGCTTCGTCTTGTCGTCCGCCATCGTGTTCCGTCTGCCGTCCTTGTCGAAATTCCGTGAGGGCTCTGCGTCGCCCGGGCGGTCGCGCCCCGGGGGTTCAGCCGGGCGTTCAGCCGACGATTCGGCCGATCACCTCGGCCGTGTAGTCGACCATGGGAATGATCCGCGCATAGTCGATGCGGGTCGGGCCGATCACGCCGACCGCGCCGACGATGCGCTGTTCGCTGTTCTTATAGGGTGCGATCACGACAGAACAGCCGGCCAGACCGAACAGTTCGTTCTCCGCGCCGATGAAGATCTGCACGCCTTCCGCGTCGCCGGTGAGATCGAGCAGCCGCAGCAGCGAATCCTTGGTCTCCAGCGCGGAGAACAGCTGGCGGATGCGCTCCAGCTCCTCGAGCGCGTGCACGTCGTCGAGCAGCTGCGCCTGGCCGCGCACGATGAGCGCGCCGCCGCGTCCGTCCTCGGCCCAGGTCGCCAGGCCGGTTTCGATCACCTTCTGGGTGAGCGCGTCGAGCTGCGCGCGGTGCGCCCGCATCTCCTCGCGGATCTCGGCGCGGGCCTCGTCCAGGTTGCGCCCGACCAGGCGGGCCGAGAGGTAGTTCGTCGCTTCGATCATCGCGCCGGCCGGCATGCCGGCGGGCACGTCGATGATGCGGTTCTCGACCGCGCCCGAGGCGAACACCAGCACCACCAGGGCGCGCCCCGGCCCGAGCGCGACGAACTCGATGTGCTTGAGCGACTCGTCCATCTTCGGCGCCATGACCAGGCCGGCGCAGCGCGACAGGCCGGAGAGCATGTTGGAAGCCTCCTCGAGCACCTCCGGCAGGCTGCGCCCGGCGGCGGCGCACTGGCTTTCGATGTGCGCGCGCTCGTCGCGGGTCAGGTTGCCGCGCTCGAGCAGGCCGTTGACGAAGAGCCGCAGGCCGATCTCGGTCGGCAGCCGCCCGGCCGAGGTGTGCGGCGCGAAGAGCAGGCCGGCGTCCTCCAGGTCCGCCATGACGTTGCGGATCGTCGCCGGCGACAGGCGCGTGCCGAGGCGCCGCGCGATCGTGCGCGAGCCGACCGGGTCGCCGGTCTCGACGTAGGCCTGCACGATCTGGCGGAAGATTTCGCGCGAGCGCTCGTTGAGCTCCTGCACGGCGGAAATCGTCCCGGCCGTCTTGGGGTCCTGCTGTTTCATGGTCCTCGCGTATCCGCCCGCCGCGCGCCCGGCGTTCGGCGGCACGGCGGTCCGCTCGCCCGCTTCGCCGCGCCGGACGATGCCGCCCGGCCCGGCGCTTCGAATGTAGGGACGGCCCGGGGGTGCGTCAACGCGAGGCGTGCCCCTGTTTTCCGCGCAAGAGGCGGCCGGCCGCGGTGGACGCCGCGCCGTGCCTGGGTTAGCTTCGCCGCCACGCGACCGCCGTGCGAGACCGCGGCGCCAGACGCCGACCATATAATCCCGAGCGAGGAAGTCATGAGACCTTCCGGCCGCGCCGCCGACGCGCTGCGTCCCGTTGTTCTGGAGCTCGACGTCAACAAGCACGCCGAGGGCTCCTGCCTCGCCAAGTTCGGCGACACGCACGTGCTCTGCACCGCCTCGATCGAGCAGTCGGTGCCGTTCTGGCTGCGCAATTCCGGGCGCGGCTGGGTGACGGCCGAGTACGGCATGCTGCCGCGCGCCACCAACACGCGCACGGACCGCGAGGCGGCGCGCGGCCGGCAGAGCGGCCGTACGCAGGAGATTCAGCGCCTGATCGGACGCTCCTTGCGCTCGGTGACCGACCTGACCGGCTTCGGCGAACGCCAGATCCGCATCGACTGCGACGTGCTGCAGGCCGACGGTGGTACGCGTACGGCCGCCATCACCGGCGCCTACGTGGCGCTCTATCAGGCGTTCCGCCACATGCAGGAGCTCAAGGCGGTCGCCACCATCCCGCTCACCGACCAGGTCGCCGCGGTGTCCTGCGGCCTCTACCAGGGGACGCCGGTGCTCGACCTCGACTACGCCGAGGATTCGGCCGCCCAGGCCGACGCCAACTTCGTGCTGACCGGGCACGGCGCGATCATCGAGATGCAGATGACGGCCGAGGAGCGCCCCTTCTCGCGCGCCGAGTTCGACGCCCTGCTCGACCTGGCGGAGGCCGGCGTGCGGCATCTGGCGGCCGAGCAGCGCCGCGTCCTGGGCCTGCCCGAGCACCCCTGAGCGGGTCCGGCGCCATGCCCCAGCGCGCGAAACCAGCGGCCCCGCGCCGGCTCGCCGGCGGGCGCCTGGTGATCGCCAGCCACAACCCCGGCAAGGTGCGCGAGATCGGCGAGCTGCTCGCCCCCTACGGCATGGCGGTGGTCGCCGCCGGTGCGCTCGGCCTGCCGGAGCCGGAGGAGACCGGCGAGACCTTCGCCGCGAACGCCGCGCTCAAGGCGCGCGCCGCCGCCGCGGGCGCCGGCCTGCCCGCCTTGGCCGACGATTCCGGCCTGACGGTGCGGGCGCTCGGCGGGCGGCCCGGCATCCACTCGGCGCGCTGGGCTGACACGCCGCGCGACTTCGGCGCCGCCATGGAACGGGTCGAGCACGAACTCCGGGCCACGGCAGCGCCCGGTGCGGCCCCCGGTGCGGCCCCCGGTGCGGCCCCCGGCGCGGCCCCCGGTGAGACCCCCGGTGCGACCCCCGGCGCCGCGCCCGACCGGCGCGCCGCCTTCGTCTGCGCCCTCTGCCTCGCCTGGCCGGACGGCGCGCTGGCCTGCTTCGAGGGGCGCGTCGAGGGGACGCTGGTCTGGCCGCCGCGCGGCACGCACGGCTTCGGCTACGATCCGATCTTCCGGCCGGACGGCGAGCGGCTTACCTTCGGCGAGATGGATCCGGAGAAGAAGCACGCCATGAGCCACCGCGCCCGCGCCTTCGCGCAGCTGGTGCGCGCGGTCTTCGAGGACGGGCGATGACCGCGGCCGCGCCCCTGGCCGAACGGGGGCCCGGGGCACGCCCGCGCGAGGCCGGCTTCGGGCTCTACCTGCACTGGCCGTTCTGCCGCGCGAAGTGCCCCTACTGCGACTTCAACAGCCACGTGCGCGACGGCATCGACCAGGCGCGTTGGCGCCGGGCGCTGCTCGCCGAGCTCGATCATTACGCTTCCGTAACGACCGGCCAATCGGGCGGCCCGACCCTGACCAGCATCTTCTTCGGCGGCGGCACGCCCTCGCTGATGGCGCCGGAGACCGTCGCCGCGCTGATCGACCGCGCCCGGCGCGCCTGGCGCTGCGCCGAGGACCTGGAGATCACGCTGGAGGCCAACCCGACCTCGGTCGAGGCCGGCCGCTTCGCCGCGCTGGCCGCCGCCGGGGTCAACCGGGTCTCGCTCGGCGTGCAGGCGCTCGACGACGCGGCGCTTGCCTTCCTCGGCCGGCAGCACGACGCCGCCGAGGCGCGCGCTGCGCTCGCCGTCGCCCGGCACCACTTCGCGCGCTGGTCGTTCGACCTGATCTACGCCCGCCCGGGCCAGACCCGCGCCGCCTGGCGCGCCGAGCTCGACCGCGCCCTGGCCGAGGGTGCCGCGCACCTCTCGCTCTACCAGCTGACCATCGAGCCGGGCACGGCGTTCCACGGCGCCTGGCGGCGCGGCGAACTCGTTCCGCCGCCGGAACGAGCGGCGGCGGCGCTCTACGACCTGACGCAGGACCGCCTGGCCGCCGCCGGGCTCGCCGCCTACGAGGTCTCCAACCACGCGCGCGCCGGCCAGGAATGCCGCCACAACCTGACCTACTGGCGCTACGGCGACTACGTCGGCGTCGGGCCGGGCGCGCACGGCCGACTGACGCGGCGCGGCGCGGACGGCACAGCCATCAAGCTCGCCACCCGCCAGCACCGCGCGCCGGAGGCCTGGCTCGCCGCGGTGGAGCGCGACGGCCACGCGACCCGCGCGCGCGAGCCGTTGACGCCCGAGGCGCGCCTGACCGAGCTGGTGATGATGGGCCTGCGCCTCGACGAGGGCGTGTCACGCGCCGCCTTCCGCCGCGAGGCCGGCGCCGAGCCGGAGCACGTGCTGGACGGGGCGCGCCTGCAGCCGCTGATCGCAGGCGGCTTCCTGGTGCTCGACGACGCCGGCCTGCGCGCCACCGCGGCCGGGCGGCGCCGTCTCGACGGCCTGCTTGCGCGGCTCCTGTGAGCGCCGCGCCGCGCGCGGCCGGGCGGCTCAGTAGCCGAGCGGCTGGAAGCTCTGCGGCGCCGGATCGACCGTCACGAACTGGCCGTTGTCGATGGTCACGATCGCCAGGGCGTGGTCGTTGGTGCCGTCCGGGCGCAGCCGAAACAGCCCGTTGATGCCGGCGAAGCCGCTCGACTGGGTCAGCTCCTCGGCCGCGAAGCGCGGCTCGCGGCCGTCCGCGGCGGCGCGCTGCGCCAGCACCGCGGCCAGGGCGGTGGCGTCGTAGGCGAGGCCGGCGATGCGCGCCGGCGTGTCGTCGAAGGTCTCGCGGAAGCGTTTGACGAAGTTCAGCCACAGCTCGCGCGGCGGCACGGTGAACCAGCCGCCCTGCAGGGTCGGCTCGCGCGTCAGCCCTTCGTCCTCCCACAGCGAGGTGCCGAGGAACTTCACCTCGGCCGGGTCGACGTCGAAGTAGGCCAGCATCGGCGCCACCGTCAGCAGCCGCTTGCCGGATTCGGGCACCAGCACGGCGTCGAACTGCGGCGGCCCCAGGGTATCGAGCCCGTCGAGCCGCTTGAGCGCCAGCTTGGCCGCCTCGTCGTTGCGCGCGGCCAGGACCTGGCGCTGCGAAATCAGCGCCCGGTGCCGCTGGTCGTAGTTGGCGAACTGGCGCACCTCGGCCGAGATGTCCGTCGCATTCGGATCGTAGAAGCCGATGCGCGCGAGCTCGGCGCCGTAGCGGATCGTCGCGGCGCGCAGCGCGCCGACCACGGTCTCGCCGTAGGGCGTGCGCGGCGCCAGCACCGCGAAGCGCTGCAGGCCCTGCGCCCGGCTGTAGCCGACGATGCGGTCGACCTGGGTCTCCGGCGCCAGGCCGAGGACGAACACGCCGTCGCCGGCGACCGAGCGGTCGTTGGAAAAGCTCAACACGTTGATCTGGGCGGCGCGCGCCTCGTCCGCCACGCCGGGCACGTTGGTGGCGAAGACCGGGCCGATCAGCAGGCGCGCGCCCTCGGCGATGGCGTCGCGCGCCGCCTGCTGCGCGCCGAACGCGGTGCCCTGGGTGTCCTTGATGAGCAGCGTGAAGCGATCGTCCGCGATGTCGAAGACGGCGAGCTGCGCCGCGTTCGACAAGGTCTCGCCGAGCCGCGCGTAGCGCCCGGAAAGCGGCACCAGCAGCCCGATCTTGACCGGGCCGCCGATCTCGATCTGCCGCACCGGCTGCTGCGGAAACAGCGGCGCTTCCGGCTGGGCCTCGACCTGCGGCTCGGGCGCCGGCGGCGGCTCGGCTTGCGCCCCCGCCGGGGCGTTCTGTACGCTGGGTGCCGCACAAGCCGCCAGCAGCAGGAGCACGGCGAGGCCCGGCCACCGCAGGCCGCGCGAGGCGGCGCGACGAGGGCGCGGCAACAATGTCGGTGAAATCACGCTCGACTCCGTCGTCGTCCACGCAGACCGAAAGTACCGGCCGCACCCGGCGAAGTAAACCGGCGCCCAACGCGGCCCCGGTTCCGGCTCAGGCGCCGCTCGACGCCGGGCTCTATCTCGTCGCCACGCCGATCGGCAATCTCGGCGACATCACGCTGCGCGCGCTCGACACGCTGCGCCGCGCCGACGTGATCGCCTGCGAGGACAGCCGTGTGACCGGCAAGCTGCTGGCCGCGCACGGCATTGCGACGCCGCTTACGCCCTATCACGAGCACAACGCGCCGCGCGCTCGGCCGAAGATCCTCGATCGCATCGCGGCCGGCGCGGCGGTCGCCCTGGTCTCCGACGCCGGCACGCCGCTCGTCTCCGACCCCGGCTACAAACTTGTCACGGCCGCGGTGGCGCGCGGGCTGCCGGTGCATGCGCTGCCCGGCCCCTCGGCCGCGCTGGCCGCGCTGACGCTCTCCGGCCTGCCGAGCGACCGCTTCCTGTTCCTCGGCTTCCTGCCGGCCAAGTCGGCGGCGCGGCGGCGCGCGCTGGAGGAGGTCGCGAGCCTGCGGGCCACGCTGATCGTCTACGAATCGGCGCGCCGCCTGGCGGCGGCGCTGGCCGACATGGCCGAGCTGCTCGGGCCGCGCCCGGCCGCGGTGGCGCGCGAGCTGACCAAGCTGCACGAGGAGCTGCGGCGCGGGCCGCTCGACGCGCTGGCCGAGGACTACCGCGCCGCCGGGCCGCCCAAGGGCGAGGTGGTGATCGTCGTCGCGCCGCCCTCCGAGGACGCGGGCGACGGCCTGTCGGACGACGCGCTCGACGCGCTGCTGCAGGGCGCCATGGCGGGCGGCAGCCTGCGCGACGCGGTCCAGGAGGTCGCCCGCGCGACCGGCCGGCCGCGCCAGGAGGTCTATGCCCGGGCGCTCGCGCTCGCACGCGATGCGCGCGAATGAGCCGGGCGGCGCGCCGGCGGGCCTACGGCCGCGGGCGGCGGGCCGAGGCTGTGGCGGCCTGGTGGCTGCGCGGCAAGGGCTACCGCATCGTCGCGCGCGACTTTCGCGTGCCGGTCGGCGAGATCGACGTGATCGCCCGCCGCGGCCGGGTGCTCGCTGTCGTCGAAGTGAAGGCGCGCGACACGCTCGCGGCGGCCGGCGAGGCCGTGGCGCCGCGCCAACGCCGGCGCATCGCCCGGGCCGCCGCGGCCTTCCTGCAGCGGCGTCCCGAGCTGGCGACGCTCGACCTGCGCTTCGACGTGGTGCTGATCGCGCCGCGCCGCCTGCCGCGCCATCTTGCCGATGCCTGGCGAATGCCCAAGTCTTAGCGCAGAGGGCGCCAGCGGCGCACCAAACGAAGCACATCGCATCCGGCCGGCAGCGTGGTTTTCGCGAACGCGGGGGTTTCATGAACGGAGTCTCATTCGGGCGGCGCTGCGGGGCGCCCTTGCTTTTCCTGGCGCTCGCCGCGCTCGGCCTCGCGCCGGGCGCCTGCTCGCCGACCGGGATGGCCGTCGGCGGCGCCGCCGCGGCCGGCGTCGCGGCCTCGGAGGAGCGCGGCCTGCAGGGCGCGCTCGACGACACCGAGATCCGGCTGCAGATCAATCACCTCTGGCTGCAAGAGAGCGAGGCGCTGTTCCGTGAGGTCAACCTGCAGGTCCAGGAGGGCCGCGTGCTGCTGTCCGGCAACGTCCCCGACCCGGAGACCCGCGTCACCGCGGTGCGCCTGGCCTGGCAAGCCGACGGCGTGCGCGAGGTGATCAACGAGATCGAGGTCGCCGATACCTCGTCGCTGACCGACCTGGCGCGCGACACCTGGATCGCGACCAAGCTGAAGACGCGCCTGCTGCTGGACCGCGACGTGTTCTCGATCAACTATTCCATCGAGGTGGTGAACGGGACCGTCTACCTCATGGGGATCGCGCAGAACCAGGCCGAACTCGACCGGGTGATCGGGCACGCCAAGGACGTGGCCTACGTGCGCCGCGTCGTCAGCTACGTCCGCCTCAAGGACGCACCGCGGGAACCGTAAGAGGATATCGATGAGCTGGTCGCCGGCCAGCGGACGCGACGAGATCGAAACCGCGCTGCGCCGGCTCGGCGGCCAGCCGGACGAGGCGGTCGACGTCGCCGAGGCGGCCCTGCTGATGGCCGCGCTCGACCGCCCGCGCGTGCCGCTCGAGCGCTATCGCCACCACCTCTCGCTGCTCACCCGCGACACCGCCGACCTGGCGCAGGGCGCGGGGGAGGCGACGCTGGACGGGCGCATCGCGGCGCTCAACGCGGTGATCCGGGAGCGCTACGGCTACAGCGGCGACGCGCTCACCTACGACGACCCGCAGAACGCCAACCTGATGCGCGTGATCGACCGCCGCAAGGGCCTGCCGGTCGCGCTCGGCATCCTCTATCTGCACGCGGCGCGGGCCCAGGGCTGGCCGGCCGAGGGGCTCAACTTCCCGGGGCATTTCCTGCTGCGCCTCTGCTGCGGGAGCGCGCGCGCGATCGTCGATCCCTTCCACGGCGGCGCCACGCGCACGCCGCAGGACCTGCGCGAGCTGCTGCGCAGCCACGCCGGGGCCGAGGCCGAGCTACGCCCGGAGCACACCGCGGCGGTCTCCAACCGCGACCTGCTGCTGCGCCTGCGCAACAACATCAAAATCCGCCTGCTGCGCGACGAACGGCTCGCCGACGCACTGGACGTGCTGGAGACCATGCTGATGATCGCGCCGGACCGCGCCGCGCTGTGGCACGAGGCGGGCGTGCTCAACGCCCATTTGGAGAACCTGCGGGCCGCCGTCATGGCGCTGGAGAACGTGCTCGCGCTCGACGCGAGCGAGGCGCAGCGCCACCAGGCCGCCGCCCTGCTGCAGGAGATCCGGGCTCGGCTCAATTGAGCGCCGCTCCGGGCCGCCGGGGGGCAGCGTTTTCGGGCCGCGTTTTGCCGTGGGCCGCGGGCCCGCCCGGGGCTATAGTGCGGCGCCCGAGACTTGGAGCCCTGCCGAGCATGAGCTTGCAATCATGAGTCTGCAATCATGAGTCTGGCCGTCGCCATCCAGATGGACCCCGTCGAGGGGATCGACATCGACGCCGACAGCACGTTCTCCCTGGCGCTCGAGGCGACCCGTCGCGGCCACGGCCTCTATCACTATCTGCCGCAGCACCTGTCGCAGCGCGACGGCCGCGTCTACGCCCGCGCGCGGAGTTTCGTGCCGCAGCCCGACAAGGCCGCGCCGGCGCGCTTCGGCCCACCGGAGACGCTCGATCTGGCGACGCTGGATGTCGTGCTGATGCGCCAGGACCCGCCTTTCGACATGTCCTACATCACCGCGACGCACATGCTGGAGCACGTCCACCCCGACACCCTGGTGGTCAACGACCCGGTGCAGGTGCGCAACGCGCCGGAAAAGCTCTTCGTCACGCACTTCCCCGGGCTGATGCCGCCCACGCTGATCAGCAGCGACCGGCAGGAGATCCGGGCGTTCCGGCGCGACCACAAGGACATCATCATCAAGCCGCTGTTCGGCAACGGCGGCGCCGGCGTGTTCCACGTCACGCCGGAGGACGAGAACCTCAACGCGCTCCTGGAGATGTTCACCAGCCTGTACCGCGAGCCGGTCGTGGTGCAGCGCTACCTGCCGGAGATCCGGCGCGGCGACAAGCGCATCATCCTGATCGACGGCGAGGCGGCCGGGGCCATCAACCGCGTGCCGGCGGCCGGCGAGGCGCGCTCCAACCTGCACGTGGGCGGCCGCGCGGAGCCGGCCGCGCTGTCGCCGCGCGACATGGAGATCTGCGAGGCGATCGGGCCGACGCTGCGCGAGCGTGGGCTGATCTTCGTCGGCATCGACGTCATCGGCTCCTATATGACCGAGATCAACGTGACCTCGCCGACCGGGATTCAGGAGATCAGCCGCTTCGACAACGCAAATCTCGCCGGCGACATCTGGGATGCGATCGAGGCGCGCCGCGGCGCCGGCCGGCACAGCGCCCGGGCCTGACACCGGCGAAACACCGACCGCTTTAAACACGACACGCGAGGCAGCGCAGCCGCATGACCGACACCCTGACCGTCGCCCTCTGGGCCACCAACCTGGCCGTGCCGCTGAACGGCCTCGACGCCTGGGCGGCACGGGTCGACGCGCAGATGGCCGAGGCCCGCGCCGCCGGCGCGCGCCTGCTGGTCATGCCCGAATACATGTCGCTGCAGTGGTTGAGCTTCGCGCCGGCCGGCCTGACGCTGGTCGAAGAGATCCCCTGGATGGCCAGCCAGGCCGAGGCCGCGCTGGCGCGCCTGCGCCCGCTGCCCGCGCGCCACGGCATCGGGCTGCTGGCCGGCACCATGCCGGTGGTGAAGCCCGATCCGGCGCCGCAGGAGCCGCCCTACCTCAACCGCGCCTGGCTGCTGCTGCCGGACGGCCGCGCGATCGCCCAGGACAAGCTCTGCCTCACGCCCGGCGAGAAGAGCCCGCAGGACTGGAACCTGACGACCGGCAACGCGCTGCGCATCGTCGAATGGGACGGCGTGCGCCTGGCCACCTGCATCTGCCTGGACATCGAGCTGCCGGCCCTGGCCGCGCGCCTCGCGCCCTACGAGATCGATCTGGTTCTGGTGCCGTCGCAGACCGCGAAGCTCGCCGGCTATGCCCGCGTCTTCTCCTGCGCCAAGGCGCGCGCCGTCGAGCTGCAGGCGGCGGTCTGCGCCGTCGGCGGGGTCGGCCGGGCCGCCGGCCCCTCGGCCCTGGCGAACACCTCGGGCGCGGCGGCCTACCTGCCCTGCGAGGAGGTGCTCGGCCACGAGGGCGTGCTGGCCAGCGTGCCGCCGAGCGACCGGGCCGAGGGCGCCGGGCCGATGCTGATCGCGCGCGACCTGCCGATCGCCGAGATCCGCCGGCTGCGCCGCGGCGGCGCCGAGGTTTGGCCCGGCGCGTGGCGCGCCGACCACGTCGAGATCGCCCCGGCCTAGCCGCCGGCCGGCCTCGGGGTTGGGCCGAATCTCCGATAAATTTCAATCAATTATCGCCCCTCGTGCCACCGAGTTGACACAGATTCCTTAGCGCCGTGGCAACCATGTCGTGCGCATCATGAACCGTGCAAGACAGTGCGATGCGAGGGGCAGAACGATGGAACTCAAGGAACCGATCGAGACCCTCAGTCTCAACGAGGTGCTGGGCGCGGTGATCGAGGTGGACAGCTACCTCGGCGAGGTCGGCAAGGTGACGCTCGGCGGCCGCCCGATCCTGCATTACCGGGCCGAGCTGCAGGACCGCCTGGAGACCCAGCCGGCGGCGACCTGGTCCGACCTCTTCGCCCGGCTGCGGTGGGTCCGCCACGAGATGGCGGTCGGCGGCGACCCGGAGCGGGTGCGCTGCGCGGTCGCGCGCATCGAGGCCGACCTGACGCACTTCGCCCAGCGCGAAGGCGTCGCCGACCTCGCCGACCCGCTGGCCGGGCCGAGCGCGGCCGCGACCCTGATCGCGCGCCACGACGGCGAGGACGACGACGCGGGCAATGACGTGGCCGACGATGCCGTGGGCAACGACGACCCGGCCGACGACGCGGATGACGGCGCGAACGACGGCGCCCGGGGCGCCCGGGGCGACGGAGACGCCGGCAACGGCGCGGCCCGGTGCGGGGCACCCGCGGTGACCGGCTTCGGGTTGCTCCTGCTACGCCACTCCGCGGCCGGCGGCCGCACCCGCGCCACGCCCTCCATGTAAATCACCGACGGAGAGCGGCGCGCGGCGCGTGCCGGCCCTATCCTTCGGGCAGCGGCGTCGGCGCCCCGGGCTC
>Ga0210123_1000784_pt1 | contig 18136 bp, 15 predicted proteins | sample Muzzi_PWB_D2_FD_185535 | JGI IMG/M metagenome (GOLD analysis project Ga0210123, IMG submission 185535) | Wetland microbial communities from San Francisco Bay, California, USA, that impact long-term carbon sequestration - Muzzi_PWB_D2 (SPAdes) | ecosystem: Environmental > Aquatic > Marine >... | reverse complement strand
CAGGTTGGCGGGGTGGTCCTCCACGCACAGCAGCAGGGGGCCCGTGGACGCGTCGGGAGCGCCCGCCGCGCCCGGCGAAGCGGGGGCCCCGGGGCCGGGGGCCTCGGCGCGGCCGGTGCGGGCGGCGAAGAAGAGGCTCGGCGTGGGCACCGGCGCGGCGGGCAGCTCCAGCCAGAAGCGGCTGCCGCGGCCGGGGGTGCTCTCGGCCCCGATGCGGCCCCCCATCAGGGTGACGAGGCGCCGGGCGAGGGCCAGGCCGGCGCCGCCGCCGCCCCGGTCCGCGCCCCCGGCGAACGGCTCGAACACGGTCTCCATGCGCGACGGGGGGATGCCCTGGCCGGTGTCGGCCACGGTCACCCGCACCACCTCCCCGCCCCCGGGGGCGGCGCCGGGCTCCACGGTGACGTCCACGCGGCCGCGGCGGCGGTTGTGGACCACGGCGTTGGACAGCAGGGTCGCCAGGACGCGGCGCAGGCGCTCCGGGTCGGCGCGCACCCCCACCGGGCCGGGGGGGGCCGTCACCTCCGGCGCTTCGATGCCGCGCGCGCGGGCCCGGGGGCGCACGGCCTCGACGCAGTCCGCCAGGAGGGGCGCCAGGTCGACGGGCAGCGGGGTGATGTCGATGCGGTCCGACTCCACGCGGGCCAGGTCGAGCACCTCGTCCACCAGGTCGCTCAGGGACGAGGCGGCGGCGCGGATCTGGCGCACCCGGTCGCGCTGGACCGGGGTGAGGCCATCGTCCCGGTCCTCCAGGATGCCGGCGAAGCCCAGGATCGTGTTCAGGGGGGTGCGCAGGCGGTGGTTCATGGCGGTGAGGAAGGCGGAGCGGGCGCGGGCCGCGCTCTCGGCCTGGTCCCGGGCGCCCACCAGGGCCAGCTCGGCCTGGCGCCGCTCGCGGGCCTGGTCGCGCAGGTTCTCGTTGGCGCGGCGCAGGGTGGCGGTGCGCTCGGCGACGCGCCGCTCCAGGTGCTCGCGGGCGCCCTGGAGCAGGGCCTGGGCGCGCTCCTTCTCGCCCGCCTCGCGGCGCAGGCGGTGGTTGGCGGCCGCCAGGTCCTGGACCGTGGCGTGGAGGGCGGAGGCCATGTCGTTGAAGGCCGCCGCCAGCTCGCGGGTCTCGCTGCTGCCCTTCAAGGGGACCGGGCGGGCCAGGCTGCCCCGGTCCTCCCGCACCTGGCGCACGTGCCGGTGGAGCGCGCGGATCGGCTCCAGCACCGCCCCGCTCAAGGCCATCAGGGCCAGCAGCGCCGTGACCAGGGCGGCCGCCGCCGCCACCGCCACGGCCACCTGGCGCACGTGCGCGAAGCGGGCCTCAAGGACGCGCACGTCCCGCAGCACCGCCACGGCCACCACGGGCTCGGCGGCGTCGCCCCGCAGGGTGTGGGCGGCCACCACCGTGCCGGGGCCCGGGGGGCCGTCGGGCCACGAGCGGCTGCGGAAGGCCACCGCGCCGTCGGTGCGGCGCAGCTCCAGGGGCAGCCCCAGGTCGTCCGCCACGCCCTCCAGGGCCTTCAGGGGGTCGGCCACCACCTCCACGTAACCGGCGGGCTTCAGGCCCCCCACGGGCACCAGGGTCGCGTGCAGGGGGCGGCCCCCCTGGAGGCACAGGCCCGAGACCATCTTCAGGCGGTTGGGCCCGTCGCGCCGGGCGGCCGAGGCCAGCAGGCCGGGGCAGTAGGTGCGGGCCGAGGTGGCCAGGCCCTCGCCGGAGGTGGCCACGGGGTTCAGCCGGGCGTCGAACGCCACCAGCTTCTGCAGGCCGATCAGGCCGGCGGTGACGAAGTACTGGTGGAAGTGGGCGTCGAGGCGGCGCCCCAGGGCGTCGGCGTCGCGGGCCGCCAGGGCGTCGCGGAAGGCGGGCTCGGCCTGGAGGGCCAGGCCCAGCTGGCGGGAGCGGCCGGCCAGCTGGTCCAGGCGGGTCTCGGCCGCCAGCCCCACCAGCTCGGCGATGGCCTCGCGCTGGTCCGCCAGGGCCCGGCGCTGGCACAGCTCGGCGGTGATCAGGGACAGGACCACCGCCAGCAACCCCATCGCCCCGATGGACCCGGCGACGGCGGCGCGGGCGTTGAGGCGCCGGGTGGCCACGGCCCTACGGCCCCTCGGTCAGGTAGGGGAAGTTCTTGGCTCGCCACTCCTCCATGCCGCCCCGGAACCAGTACACGTCGCGGTAGCCGCAGTCGAGGGCGATCCGCACCGCGGCGGCGCTGCGGCGGCAGTGGGGGCCGTTGCAGTAGAACAGGAGCGGGGTGTCGGGGGAGGCGGCCACGCGGGCCAGGCCGGGGCAGTCGGTGCGGGTGTCGGGCAGGCTGACCGAACCCTCCAGGTAGCCGTGGCGGCGGTCGGAGGCGAGGCGGGCGTCGATGATGACCAGGTCCGCCTCCCGCCCGGCCAGGGCGATGACGCTCTCGGCGGTGACCCGGGTGCTGCCGGGGATCTCCTCCGGGGCCTCCTCCCCTCGCGCGGCGGCGGAGACGGCCGTCGGGCCCAGCAGGCAGGCCGCCAGCAGGCCGGCCGCCGCCCGGTGGCGCGCCCGGCCGGCGCGGCGATGGACATGACGCATGGCGCCCCCTTGTGCGACGACGCGGGGACCGGCGCCCGGCCCGGGGCCGGGACCGGTGCACCCGGTGGTTCCCCCGAACCCTCCTTTCGGCCGGAGGGGGCCCCGCGTTGAGGGGGCGGGAGGCAGGGGCGCCCGAACGGAGGCGGGCGCGGGGGGCGGTCAGCCGATGTCCACCACCTCGATGTCGAAGCGGAGGGTGTGGCCCGCGAGGGGGTGGTTGCCGTCCAGGGTGGAGGTCTCGTCCGCCACCGACTTGACCACCCAGGTGCGGGGCGCGGGGCCGTCGTCCTTGAGCATGTCCCCCACCCCGGTGCCGTCGGGCAGGCGCTCGGTGGGGATCTCGATGATCAGGGCCGGGTCGTGCTCGCCGTAGCCCTCGGCCGGGGGCACCTCGAGGGTGCGCTGCTCCCCCACCTGCATCCCGATCACCCCACCGCTGACGACGGGCAGCACCTCCTTGCTGCCGGCCTCGAAGCGGAAGGGGTCGCGGCCCTCAGTGGAGTCGAACACCGTCTCGTCCTCGAGGCGGCCCACATAGTGGATGGCGACGTTGTCGCCCGCGTTGACCTGCTGCTCCATGGCGTCTCTCCGTGTTTCCGGATTCGCGGCGCCGGGCCCGGCGCCTCAAGGCCACCCTAACATACCCGGCGGGCGGCGTGCGGCAAGAATGCCCCGGCCGGCCTCAGGCCAGCTCGACGAAGGGGCCGGGGCCCGCGCGCCCCGCGGGGGCCGGGTCCTCCGCGTCGGACTCGAAGAAGAACCGGTCCTCGCCGAAGGCGGGCTCCAGGTCGTCCAGCCAGACCGCCGCGGGGTCGTAGCGGGCGAAGAAGGGGCGCCCGGTCCAGGCCGGGTCGCGGGCCTGGAGCAGGTTCAGCGCCAGCACCCGCTCCCCCGCCACCCGGGCCTCGCCGAGCACCTGCACCTTGCCGTGGTCGGTGGACATGGACGGGCCCCGCACCGTGCGGGCGAGTCCCGACACCCCGGCGAAGGCGTCCCGGAAGATGCGCCAGGCCCGGACCAGGGGCACGGCGAAGTAGTCCCGCGCCCCGGTATCGCGGGGCAGGAACATGTAGTAGGGCACCATCCCCAGGGCGGTCTGGCGGCGCCACAGCTCGCCCCAGGCGGCGGCGTCGTCGTTGATGTGGGCCAGCAGCGGGGCCTGGGTGCGGATCTGGGCGCCGGTGGCGCGGATGCGGGCCACGGCCCGGGCCGCCGCCGGGGTGTCGAGCTCGGCGGGGTGGTTGAAGTGGGCCATCACGGCGAGCTGGCGCCCCGAGGCCACCACCCGCTCGAACAGGCGCAGCAGGTCGTCCGCGTCCGGGTCGGTGAGGAAGCGGTAGGGCCAGAAGGTGAGGGCCTTGGTGCCGATGCGGAGCGTGGTCAGGCCGGGCAGGTCGGCGCAAAGCAGCGGCTCCAGGTAGGCCGCCAGCACGTCGGCCTTCATCACCAGCGGGTCGCCGCCGGTGATCAGCACGTCGCTCACCCGGGGGTGGCGGCCGAGATAGGCGACCAGGGAGTCGGCCTCGCGGGCGGCGAACTTCAGGCCCTCCATGCCGACGAACTGGGGCCAGCGGAAGCAGAAGGTGCAGTAGGCGTGGCAGGTCTGGCCCTGGCCGGGGAAGAACAGGACGGTCTCGGCGTACTTGTGCTGCATGCCGGGCAGGCGCTCGCCGTCGAGGCGGGGCACGTTGTGGCGCACCTGGCCGGCGGGGTGGGGGTTCAGGCTCCAGCGGATGCGCTCCACCACGGCCCTGAGGTGGGCCGGGTCGCCCCGCTTCATGGCCGCCTCCACCCGGGCGAAGTCGGCCGGCGCGAGCATCCCGCGCTGGGGGAAGGTCAGCAGGAAGACGGGGTCGTCGGGCACCCGGTCCCAGTCGATCAACTCCTCGACCACGTAGCGGTTGGTCTTGAAGGGCAGCACCTGGGCCACCACCCGCACGGCGTGGCGGATCGGCTCCGGGAGGGCCTTCAGGCGCGGCACCGTCTCCAGGTGGCGCAGGGTGTAGGGCTGATAACGGTCGGGCTGCATCGGGCTCCATCGCTCGGGTGCCCCGGCGGCGCGCCGGGCCGCGGCGGGACCCCGGCCAAGGGGCCCCTCCGGCGGCCGGTTCCGGCCGGCAGGGCACAACGGCTTGTGTTGCGCGCTCTCGGTCCCGGGGCATGCCGGCGGGCGCATGGCGCGGGGCGCGCGGGGCCACGCCGGTCCGGCCGTCGGGCCGCGGGGCGTGCTGCCCGCGGGAACGGTGCCGGGAAGCACCGGGGGACGGCGGCCGGAAGGGGAAAAAACCGCGAGGACCGAATACCCCCATTCTTCACAGCCCGGCCGCCGGGCGCAACCCCGGGGGCCCCGGGCCGGGCCGCGCGCGGCCCGGCCGCTACAGGGGGGAGAGGGCCACGGAGACGGCCAGGGGGTAGTCGCCGGGGGCGGCGCCGGGGGCCAGGTGGAGGCGCAGGTCCACCCGGGTGACCCCCGCGCCCCCGGGTCCCGCGTCGGGCACCGGCAGGCGCAGCACGGTGCCGGGGGCGCCGCGGGCCACGGCCGCGCCGGCGCGGCCCTCCACCGCCGCCAGCCAGGGGGCGGCGGGCAGGGCCAGCTCCAGCAGGAAACCGTCCGGGCTGTTGGTGCGCACGAACAGGACCGTGGCGTCGGGCACGTCCTTCACCCCGGCGGCCAGGTCCTGGGCGGTGAGGGTCAGGCCGGAGGCGCCGTCCAGCAGGGCGTAGTCCAGCGCCACGGGCACCCGGGCCGAGACCTCGAGGTCGGCCCGGGCACGCCCGGCGAGGGCCTCGCCGGGACCGCCCGCCGCCAGGGCGAGCAGGACCCCGAGCACTGTCAGGCCCCACGGGTACGGATGGCGCCACGGCCGCGGCATACCCCCCTCTTCGGCGGGCAGCGCCCGCCCCCTTGACCCCCCGCGCGGATCGGCCGGTCGGCTCGCGGCCCCCCCTTAGGGGGGGCCGCGGGGTCATTGTGGCAGGGGACGCCCCCCGTTACCAGAGCAGGGTGACGGTGACGTTGTCGGCGTAGGCCCCCACCCCCACCGACTGGAGGGGCGGGATGCGGCCGTAGATGGGGAAGTTCTGCTGGAGGCCGGTGCCGCCGCCGGACTGGACGGCGGTGCCGCCCCCCGAGGCGCCGTCGCCCCAGACCTGGAGGCGGGTGGGGTCGAGGTAGAGGTTGTACTCCAGGAAATAGGTCCCGCCCTGGGTCATGCGGCGGGGGAAGAAGGCGCCGCCCGAATTGGCGCCGGGGTCGAGCTGGACCTCGTAGGCCACCCCCAGGTCGCAGGTGACGCTCACGCTCCCCTCCCCGTCCAGGGGCGTGCCGGCGCCGGCGTCGTAGTCGCCGAAGGCGACGGGGGTGGCCGAGACGCCGAGGCAGGTCTGGGCCCCGGCGGCGCCCGCCCACAGCACGGCGCCGAGGGCCGCCGCGAGGGCGATTCCGGCCCGTCTAGCGCCCGCCACAGGTGACCTGTCCCACGTCAATCATCACGTCGTCGCTCTCCGGCACCCGGATGGTAAACCGGCACTCGGCGTCTTTCCAAGTCACCCGTGCCGGATGGGTGCCGGGGCCCAGGTTCTCCAGGTAGAACTCCCCGCCCCGCCCGATGGGGCCCGCGACCTCCCGCTCCCCCACCGTCACGGCCAGGCGGCCGAACTCGGCGGGGACGGCCCGGCCCCGCTCCCGCACGAAAACGCGGCCCACCACGGCCTGGAGGCGGGCCACCGGGAAGGTGACGGTGCCCGCGCCCCGGTAGGGCACGGTGACGGTGCGGGACACGGCGTCGATGCGGTAGCCGATGGGCACGTCGGTGTCGTCGATGGACAGGCGGTTGTCCAGGTAGGACAGGAGGTGGGGCACCACCGCCACGCCGCCCGAGTCGGTGCGGGCGGCGAGGCGGTTGGCGTAGTACACCTTCACCCCCTTCACCCCCGGCACCCGCACCACGGCGAAGCCGTCCCGCACCGGCCGGGCGGGGCGCACGGTGTCGCCGGTCCAGGCCACGGCGCCGGCGGCCGCCAGGCGGTAGGTCTCGGTGGCCGGGCCGGCGCGGGCCTCGGCCTGGTAGATGCCCCAGGGGCCGTGGTACTCGGCGTAGGCGTCGCCGTCGTCGGCGGTGTCGCCTCCGGCGGTGTCGCGCCGGGTGCCCTCCAGGCGGTAGCCCCAGCCGGGCCCTAAGGGGGCGTTCTTGCGCACGGCGGCGCGGGTGGTTGCCAGGTCCTCGCGGGAGCTCCGGTCCACGCTGGCGGAGCGGTCGCCCCCCAAGGCGACGGTGAGGCCGGCGAACACCTCGTCCTCGAGCGTGGCGTGGCGGGTGCGGCTCGCCCGCAGGAACAGGGAGGCGCCGAGGGCCAGGGGGCGGCTGTAGAACAGGCTCGTGCGGGCCAGGGAGGGGCCAGGCCGGTGGCGCGCCAGGGTGCGGGCCACGGACAGGGAGCCGAACCTCCGCAGGGTGAGGCCCACCGAACCGCGCAGGTCGAGGCGGGCGCGCTCGGCGTCCGGGTCCAGGGACAGGGTGGCGTAGTGGGCCGACATGCCCGCCGCCGACAGGCGCAGCCCCACGGTGCGCCCGGCGTAGCCGTAGCCCGCCTGCCAGGCGGCGCCGGCGCCCAAGTCGGCGCCGCTGGCGGCCAGGGCCAGGTCGGCCTCCCCGGCCCGGCCCAGGACCAGGGCGGCGGAGGGACCGCCGCTCACCCGGTCGCGGTCGGCCTCGGCCCGATACCCCAGGGTGATGCCGCGGGTCAGGCCCACCCGGTGGAAGGCCGAGACCACCGGCCCGCCGTAGGCGAAGTCCCGGGTGCCGTAGGACTCGCGCTTTACCCCCAGGTCGTAGCTGTAGGACGACATGCCGGGCTTCAGCACCCGGGGCGAGACGTAGAAGGGGGTGTCGATGCGGCGCTCGCGGCCGAAGGCGTCGCGGATCACCAGCTCGGTGTGGCCGGCGCCGATGGCCCGGGGCAGGTTGGCGTAGGTGAACTCCCCGGCGGGCAGGCGGTCGCGCCGCACCAGGGCGCCGTCCACGTACACCTCCACCTCGGAGGGGGTGTCCAGGGTGCCGGCCACGGACAGGCCGGGGTAGCGCACGAAGTAGGGGGCGATGTCGAAGGCGCGGGACACCGACACGCCCCCCATGCGCACCTGGCCGCCCAGGGGCTCGACCGCCGTGGTCAGGTCCCCGACGCGGTAGCGGCGCAGGTCGGCCTCGTCGTCGCGGGTCAGGCGGAGGTCCTGGCGCACGAGGCGCTCGGTGCCGTCGGCGTCGCGCTTCGTGTAGAGGAAGGTGCCCGACAGGAAGGCGCCCCGGGCCCGGACCCCCACCTCGACGGGGGCGTCCAGGGCGGTGAAGGTGCCCCCCTCCCCGGCGGTGTAGCCGACCGCGTAGTTGACGAAGGCGGCCGGGGCGTCCAGGCGCTCGGCGCCGGGGGCGGGGTAGCTGCCCAGGTCCACCCGGGTGGGCTTGAGGCGCTCGGGGTCCACGGTGATGTCCAGGCGGCCGGCCTTCTCGTCCACGGTGTAGCGCAGCCAGGGGCGCAGGGCGTCGAGGGCCACGAAGGGCCGGCCCTGGATGTCGCGGGCCACGGCCTCCATGCCGGTGAGGCCCAGGGCCTCCAGGTCCTCCAGGGCCAGCAGGGGGACGCCCACCAGGTTGCGGTGGAAGATGCGGTCCCCCACCGGGGCGGCGTTGAAGGTGACGGCCATGATGACCGTCTCCAGGGCCTTGCGGCCGGGGCGCAGGCGGGGGGGCTCGGGCGCGGGACCGGCGCGCAGGGTGAGGTAGAGCACGCCGCCGGCATGGTCCAGGCGCCAGGTGACCCTGGGGAAGAGGGCGTTGAGGCCCACGTAGCGCTCGCCCCCGAAGACGCGGCCGCGGGAGGGGGGGACGTCCGCCACCCCCAGGTTCTCCAGGGCGCCCCGGGGGATCAGCACGTCGCCCGCGTCGGTGAGGCGCACGGTCACCTCGCCCCGGGGGCGACCGTCCACCAGCACCTGGACCGGGACGGTCTCGTCGGCCCGGGCGGGGGCCGGGGCCAGGGCCCAGGCCGCCAGCAGGAGCACGAGGGCGGCCCGCGCCGCGGGGCGCCGGGCCCTAAGGGGCGGGCGCACAACGGGCCGGGTCCACGTCCAGGCGGCCCGTCAGGTCGGTGCCCTCCGCCTCCGCCTTCAGCTCGATGACCCGGCTGGCGCGGCAGGCGTCGGCCGGCAGGGACACCCGGAAGGTGCGGGTCCGGCCCGCCAGGACGTACCAGCCCCGCGCCTCGGACAGGGGGTCGCGGCTGCCGTCGGGGGCCACGCCGACGGCGGCCATGCGGCCCACGACCACGTGGGCGTCGCCCGGGTTGGCCACGGTGACCGCCAGGACGCCGTCCCGCATCGTGAGGTCCTTCACCTCGGGGCGGGCCCGGGCGCGGCGGGGGGCGACGAACACGGGCACCCCCAGGCGCAGGTTCATGGTCAGGCCCGGCACCGGGCCCCCGGCGCCGGGCAGCTCCTCCAGGAACACCCGGTAGGCCCGCTCGGGGGCGTCGTTCACGTCCGGGCCCTGGTAGCCCACGCGCACCACCCGCTCCTCGCCGGGGGCGATGGACAGCAGGCGCGGGAAGGCCACCACGTCCTCGGTGTCGGCATAGACGGCCTCGCCGCGCTCGTCCTGGCTCCAGGCCCGCACGCTCACCTGCACGGGCACGGAGGCGTCGCCCTGGTTGGTGATCTTGAGGATGGCCGTGGCGCGGCCGGGCCCGAGGTTGAGCTTGACCGGCACGACGTTGAAGGAGCCCGCCAGGGCCTGCGCCGGCAGGCACAGCCCCAAAAGCAGCCCGATGAGCCCGATCCGCATGGGCGGCCGCCCTCCCCTTGGCGCCCGCCACCCGGGCGGCGGCGGGGCGGGCCGTATTATACGGGCAGGCTCGCCGAAGCCAACCGGCCCCGCCCCGCCGGAACGCGAAGCGGGGCCGGAAAGGACGACCGGGCCCCGTCCGCGAGGCCCGGCCCGATGGTTGAACCGGCGGGGCCCTAGTAGAGGACCGTCACCGACACGGAGTCGGTGAAGTCACCGGGGCTGCTGGAGCCGCCGCCCGGGATGCGGCCGTAGACCGAGACCGTCTGGTCGGCGCCGGTGCCCATCTGGCCGGTGAGCGCGGCCGCGCCGCTCACGGAGTACGCCGAGCCGCCCCACACCTGGGAGCGCGGGGGGTCCTGGTACAGCTCGTAGACCAGGGCCTTGGTGGCATCGCCCACCTTGAGCATCTGGCGGCTGGCCCCGCCGCCCGCGCCGCCGTCCAGCTCCACGCTGTAGGGCAGGTCCAGGCTGCAGTTGACGGTCACCGAGCCGTTGGCGTCCACCTGGGTGCCCGAGTAGCTGCCGAACGCCACCGGGCTGGTGGACACGCCGCAGCTGCCGGGCACCGTGGCCGTGACCGACAGGGTGGTCGTGACGCTGCCGGCGAAGGCCGGCGCGGCGATGAGGGCGCCGCCCATCAGGGCGCCCAGGAACACAGTCAGTCGCTTCCTCATGACTCCTACCTCCTCCATCCAACACGGGCCGGGACACTGAGCCTCCCGTCCCAGCGGAGGGGCCGCCTTCCGTGGCGAACCGCCCGCCCCACATCCGACACAGACCGGAGCGCGGACCCTGTGTGGACTCCGTTATACACGCAAACGCCCGACATGGCAGCAAGAAACGCACCCCTGGCGGGCCGCGCCGGGGGCGCCGGGGCTTTTCCCGCGTTCGAGGGGGGTGCCGGCCGGAGCGCCGCGGGGCCCCGCGCGACCGCGCGGGGCGCGGCCCCGGGGCGTGCCGGGGGGAGCGGACCGGGCGGCGTGGCGGGGGCGGCCGGAGGCGGGGCGCGGGGCGCGGGACGGGGCGCCGGGGCGGCCCCGGGGGCCGGGGGGAAGGGAACCCGGTTTCCCAAAAAGGGGAACGGCGGAGGGGGCCGGGCGGGAGGCGCCTACGGCCGCAACAGGGGGCGCAGGGCCACCAGGCCCAGGGCCGGGCCCGGGGCCAGCGCCACGAACAGCCAGGCCGGCTCCACCGTCACCGCCAGGCGCCCCAGCAGGGCAATGCTGACCATCGTGATGGCGAAGCCCACGCCGTTGGCCAGGGTGAGGGCGGTGCCCACCCGCCCCGGCGGGGCGCCGCGGGCGTTGAGGGCCGAGAACTGGGGCGAGTCGCCCACCACCACCACGCCCCAGAACAGCAGGAAGGCCAGGAACACCCCCGGCGGCGCGGCGAAGGCCAGGGGGGACAGCAGGCAGCAGGCCCCGGAGGCGGCGAGCTGGCCGAAGGCCACCCGGGCGCTGCCCTCCGCCCCGCCCCGCGCCGCCACCACGCCCCCGGCGGCGCACCCCACGCTGCCCGCCGCGATCACCGCGAAGGCCCCCAGGGCCACCACCGGGCCCTCGAAGCCCCGGGCCACCAGGGCCACCGGAACGAAGGCCCAGAAGGCATACAACTCCCACATGTGGCCGAAGTAGGCCAGGGCCGAGGCCCGGTAGCGGGGCGCCGCCACCACCTCGGCCAGGCCCTTGAAGGCGCCCAGGCCCGAGGGCGCGGGGGGGCCGTGGTGGGGACCGTCGCGCACCAGGGCGAACATGAGGATGCCGCCGAGGGCCGCCACGCCGGAGGTGGCGGCGATCACCGCCTGCCACGGCAGCTCGGCCCCCACCCCCCGGATCAGGTGGGGTAGCGCGGTGCCCACCACCAGGGCCGCGACCAAGTAGCCGATGGCGCGCCCCAGGTCGTCCTTGTACCAGCCGGCGGCGACCTTCATGCCCACCGGGTAGACCCCCGCCAGGAAGAACCCGGCCCCGAAGCGGGAGGCCAGCCCCAGGGCCGGGGCGTCCTGCGCCCCCAGGAGCCCCAGGTTGGCGGCCGCCCCCGCGAGGGCGCAGCCCAGGAACAGGTGCCGGGGCGAGACGCGGTCGGCCAGGGCCAGGAAGGCGAACAGCAGGGTGCCGCAGATGAAGCCCGCCTGCACCGCCGAGGTGAGGCCGACCACCGCGTCCGGGCCCCGGCCCCAGACGCGGGCCAGGTCGCCCAGCACGGCGTTGCCCGCGAACCACAGGGAGGTGCCGCACAGCTGCGACACCACGATCACCGGCAACGTCCAGGGCGGCCGCTCGGACAAACTGCGCGCTCCCCGCTCTCCGCATGATTCCCCAAGGTCCGGCGGGCACCGCCCCCCCGCCCACGCCGCCCTCCCCCGATGCCGGCGTGGAAACCGGCCCGCCGAACATCTAGGATGAAGAAGACGCCCCGCCCGTGCAAACCCGAAGCCCCGGCCGGGGCCCGTGTCGCCCGCGCCGCCCCTTGGGGGGGAGAAGGGAGGTTCGCCATGGCCACGTACATCATGCTCACCCGCATCGCCCCCGGCGCACTGGCCTCGCCGGCCGACCTGGAGCGCCTGGAGCACAACCTCATGGACCACATCCGGGGCGACTGCCCGGACGTCAAGTGGCTCCAGAACTACGCCGTCATGGGCCCGTGGGACTATGTGGACGTGTTCGAGGCCCCGGACATGGACACGGCCATGAAGGTCTCGGCCCTGGTGCGCACCCACGGCCGGGCCCGCACCGAGACCTGGTGCGCCACCGAGTGGGGCCGCTTCAAGGACATGGTCCACGATTTGAGCTAGGGCGCCGCGCGGCCCGGCGGCGGCCGGGCGGGCCGGAAACCCGAGGGAGGAGGCACGCGTGACGGAGCCGGTGCGGCTGGTCACCTTCGACTGCTACGGCACCCTGGTGGACTGGCGCACCGGGATCGCAGACGCCTTTCGCCGCCACGTGGACGGGGCCGACGCCCTCGACCCGGAGGCGCTGCTGGCCGCCTACGTGGAGGCCGAGGCGCAGGTGGAGGCGGGGCCGTTCGTGCGCTACCGAACGGTGCTGGCGCGCGCGGCGGAGGCGGTGTGCCGCCGCTTCGGGCGGCCGGTGCCCAAGGGGGGCGGCGCCTTCCTGCCGAAGAGCCTGGCGGGCTGGCCGCCGTTCCCCGACACGGTGCCGGCGCTCACCCACCTGAAGGCCGCGGGCCCGGCCCTGGGGGTGCTCTCCAACGTGGACGACGACCTGCTCTACGCCAGCCTGCGCTACGTGCCGGTGCCGTTCGACGCCGTGATCACCGCGCCCCAGGTGCGCAGCTACAAGCCCCAGCCGGCCCACTTCCACGCCGCCCTGGCCCTGGTGGACGGCCACCCGGAGCGCATGGTCCACGTGGCCCAGAGCCTGTTCCACGACGTGGTGCCGGCCACTTCCTTAGGCATCCCCACGGTGTGGGTGAACCGCCGGGGGGAGGCGCTGCCGGACGGCGTCCACCCGGCCGCCGAGGTGGACGACCTCCTGGGGGCGGTGGACTGGATCCTGGCCCGGGAGGCGGTGGTGGCGGCCGGCGGCGCAGTGCGGCCGGGGGACGTATCATGAATGGGTACCCCCCACGGGAGAGACGCTCATGAGCGAGATCCGCAAGGTGCAGGGCGCGTGGCAGGGGCGGCCCACGGTGGAGGGCGCGGGGGTGCGCCTGACCCGGCTGTTCGGCTTCTCGGAGGTGCCGAACCTGGACCCGTTCCTGCTGTTCGACCACTTCGGCTCCCACCGGCCCGAGGACTACATCGCCGGGTTCCCCTGGCACCCGCACCGGGGGATCGAGACGATCACCTACGTCCTGGCGGGCGAGGTGGAGCACGGCGACAGCATGAAGAACCAGGGGGTCATCGGCCCCGGCGACGTGCAGTGGATGACCGCCGGCAGCGGCATCATCCACCAGGAGATGCCCCGGGGCGACCGGGGCGGGCTCAACACGGGCTTCCAGCTGTGGGCCAACCTGCCGGCCGGCAGCAAGATGATGGACCCCCACTACCGGGACGTGAAGTCCGACGGCATCCCCGAGGTGGTCACCCCGGAGGGGGCGCGGGTGAAGGTGGTCTGCGGCACGGTGGACGGCACGGCGGGGCCGGTGGGGGGCGTGGTGATCGCGCCGGAGTACCTGGACGTGACCCTCGCGCCGGGGGCGGCGCTGGACCACCCGGTGCCGCGCGGCCACACGGTGTTCGCCTACCTGTTCGAGGGGGCGGCGCGGTTCGGCGACGGCACCGAGGCGTTCGGGGCCGGGTCCCTGGTGCAGTTCGGCGACGGCGACCGGGTCGTGGCCCGGCCCGAGGGGGGCGCCGCGCGCTTCCTGCTGGTGGCCGGGCGGCCGTTGGGCGAGCCGGTGGCGTGGCACGGGCCCATCGTCATGAACACCAAGGAGGAGCTGCGCACGGCGGTGCGGGAGCTGAACGAGGGGACGTTCATCAAGCACCCCCGCGGAAGCTAGCGCGGGGACGGAAACGGGGGATGGGACGGGGGCGCACGGGCGAACACGGGGGTGGGGGGGCCTTGTGTTCGGCACGCACTTTGCTCACAATTCGGGCACGGCGGGCGGGTGGGCCCCCTGAGCGGGGGTTTTGTACTGTTTTTCGGCAAACGGAGTGCCGCATTTCGGGTAAATCGGTCACTCCGCAAAGGGATCAAACCATGAAACAGCGCAACGGACGAACTCTCCGTCGCACCTTTCTCGACGCCGCCCTGTGGCCGCTTCGGCTGGCCCTGGCGGGCCTGCTGCTGCTGCCCGTGCTGTCGGGCTGCGGCGGCGCCGCGGGCGGCGCCGGGAGCGCCGGGCCGTCGGGCACCGGCACCCCGGCGGACAAGGGCCAGGTGCTCATCGGCCTGACGGACGCCGACGGCGACTTCCTGAGCTACGCGGTGGACGTGCAGTCGTTGACCCTCACCAAGGCCGACGGCACCACCGTGGAGACCCTGCCCGCCTCGACCCGCGTCGACTTCGCCCAGTACACGTCGGTCACGGAGTTCCTGACCGCCGCCACGGTGCCCGTGGGCAGGTACACCCAGGCCACCCTGCGGCTCGACTTCTCGACCGCCGACGTGCAGGTGGAGGTGGACGGCGCGCCGGTGGCCGCCGCCCTGATGGACGGCGACGGCAACAGTCCGGGCGTGCTGGACGTGGCCGTGGAGCTGGCGGGCGACAAGGACCTGAAGGTGGTGCCGGGCCTGCCCGCCCACCTGGTGCTGGACTTTGACCTGGCCGCCTCGAACCAGGTGGACCTGACCGACCCGGAGGCGCCGGTGGTGACCGTGCAGCCGTTCCTGGTGGCCAGCGTGAACCCGGTCGATCCCAAGCCGCACCGGCTGCGGGGCCTGCTCAAGGCCGTGAACGTGAACGCCCACCTGTTCCAGATCCGGGTGCTGCCGTTCCTGCAACTGCGGCCGGCCCTGCCGGTGCCGGACGACGCCGCCCTGGCGAAAGCCTTCAACGGCGGCCTGTCCGACGCCGACCACGACGGCTTCCCCGACCAGACCGACGGGCTGTGCGACGACAACCACGACGGGGTGGTGGACCACAACGACGGCTACGGCTTCGGCGTCTTCCCGGTGAAGACCGACGCGGACACCGCCTTCGAGGTGGACGGCGTGACCTACACCGGCGACGAGGGGCTCAAGGCCCTGGCCGAGCTGCCCCAGGGCGCCCCGGTGGTGGCCCTGGGGGACGTGAACCCGGCCGGGCGCCACATGCGGGCGGCCCAGGTGTGGGCCGGCAGCAGCGTGCCGTGGGCCGGCAAGGACGCCGTCACGGGCACCGTGGTGGCGCGGGACGCCGACACCCTCACGGTGCGCGGCGCGGCCCTTTCCTTCAGCGACGGCTTCAGGGCCTTCCGCGACACGGTGACCGTGCTGGTGGGACCGGACACGACGGTGACCCGCCTGGACGTGGACCCGGCCACCCTGGACGAGAGCGCCATCTCGGTGGGCCAGCGGATCATCGCCCTCGGGAACCTGCTGCCCGTGCTCGACACGACGGCCCAGGACACGGGCACGGACAGCGCCACCACCACGGACGCCCCGTCCGACATCCAGCTGCCGCCGGTGCTGGACGCCACGTCCGGCTCGGTGCGGCTGCTCTTGTCGTCCCTGTCGGGCAAGGTGGTCTCGGTGGGGCCGGGCACCCTGGTGGTGGACGTGCGGGCCATGAACGGCCGCGCGGTGTCGGCCTACGACTTCACCGGCACGGGCGCCACCGGCGACGACGACGCGGACCCGGCGAACTACGAGATCGACACCGGCACCCTGGGGCTGGACTTCGTGACCGAGGGGTCCGCGGTGCAGGTGCGGGGCTTCGTGACGCCGTTCGGCGGCGCGCCGCCCGACTACACCGCCCGCACCGTGGTGGGCACCGCCCTGACCGTGGACGGGGCCGCCCTGATGGACGTGAACTGGGACCCGGCGACCGACACGCCGTTCAGCGAGGCCACCGCCGACGGCGTGACCGTGAGCCTGGACGGGGTGGGTGAACGCCACCACCTGATCCAGCGCTGGCACCTGGCGGACCTGCTGGACCTGGCGGAGGCGCCGCGCATCGTGCCGGGCGGCAGCGGGCGGGGGCACTTCGCCGTGAGCCTGCCCGACTCCCTGCACATCTACTTCACCTTCGCCGGCTTCGTGCAGGCGGTGGAGGACTTCCAGGCGGACGGCAACAGCGCCGTGCGGCTGGTGGCCCACGGCGACTGGAGCGCCGACGCCACGACCCTCACCAGCGAGGCGCTGTCGCTCCAGATGGCGCCGGCGGTGGCGCCGGGCTAACGGGCCCGAAGGCCACCCGGGAAAGCGGACGGCCCGGCTCCCCGCCTGTCACGGCGCGGGGGCCGGGCCGTTCTCGTTTTCAGGGACGGGCGGGGACGGGGGGGCGGGGGGGGAAAGCTCCGGTCACGGAGCGTTCCGCACCGGGACGTGGGAAAGGCGACGGAAACGTCGGACGGGCCCCGGCGGCGCGGGGCCCGCGCCGGGCAGGGCGCCGGGGAGGCGCCCGGGGGGGCCGGTCAGGCGAAGAAGGTCACCAGCCAGGCCATGGCGGCCAGGGTGAAACAGGCGCTGCAGATCAACTGTGCGGTCATCGTTCCAAATGCCTCCTTGCCGCGACCCAAGCGCGGCGGCCCGCCCGGGCCGAAAGCATAAGCAAACCGCGCGCCAATCCCCAGGTATTTTTTTCCCCCGGCCCCGCGGGGGCCCGGAAACCCACGGCCCGGCGGGGACTTGCGCGCTCCCACCGGGCGGGCGCCCGGGCCCCCGGGGCCCCCGAGGCGGGCCCGGCGGTGGGGGAAATCCGCACACATCCGGGTCCGCCGTGCACGATCCCGCACGCCTTTCGGGCACCTAGAAGGAATGGGTCACCCCCAGCTGAAGGGCGTAGCGGGGCACGAGGCCCACCTCGTTGACGTCGCTGAACACCGGCACCTGCACGTGGGCGTACAGGGAGCTCTCGGGGCCGGTGGCGAGGCGCGCGCCCGGGGTGAGGAACACCAGGCGCGAGCCCGTGGAGGGCACCGGCCGGCCGAGGAAGCGGTCGCGCCGGGTGTGGCGGGCGTTGACCTGGCCGCTCAGGGTGATCCGGTCGGTGGCGTTCCAGGCCGCGCCGGCGCTCGCCACGGTGGCGTCGCCCAGCTGGTAGTCCAGGTCGTTCTCGCCGGTGAAGCGGTGGGAGGCGGAGACGAAGCCCGAGGCCGCGTGGGGCAGCAGGACCTGGAGCATGGCCGCCGCCTGCCAGTCCACCGAGCCGGTGCCGGGCATCAGGGTGGGCTCCCCCACCGCCCCCTCGGGGTCCCGCAGGGTGTACTCGCCGGTGGGGAGCTTGACGCCGCCGCCCACGCTGAGCTGGGTGCGGGCCGTGGTGCGGGCGGCGTAGCGCAGGTTCAGGGCCACGTCGCCGAAGCCGCGGGTGCCGGCCCGGTTGCTGAAGGTGCCGTTCTCGGGCGGGACGGCCGCAAGGTCCACGTCGTCGTCGTGCTCGTGGTAGCGGTCGTTGTAGAACGGCACCGCCACGGCCACGGTGAGGTTGGGGGTGAGGCCGTAGGTGACGTCCAGCTCCCCCAGCACGTTGATCGTGCGGTACTCCCGGTGGTGGGCCGGGATGATCGTGCCGGTCTCGAAGTCGATGGCGGGCACCAGCACCTCGTCGACGTGGCGGGTGCCGCCGCGCTTCACGTCCTGGGGGATGTAGCGGTAGGACAGGTCCACCACGGTCTGGCCGGGCTCGATGACGGCGTCGCCCACGCCGGACACCAGGAAGCAGTTGGACGCGCCGCAGCTCGCCCCCGCCGGGGCGGCGACGGCCAGGGACAGGGCGAGGGCGAGGGCCGCAGGGGCGGCGGCGCGGGATCGTACGGGCTCGGGATGGAATCTCACGGGCGGTTCTCCTTCACACGAAGCGGAACGGGGGAACGGGTTGTCTCGACCGGTCACGGCCCCGCCTCCAGCAGGCGCTCCAGGGCGGCGCGGTGGGAGGGGTCGTCCCACGCCTGCTCGCCCATGGAGCGGCCCAGGATGCGGCCGTCGCGCCCGATCAGGTACGTCGTCGGCAGGGCCCGCACCTCGTAGGCGCGGCGCAGGTTGCCGTCCGGGTCCGGCAGCACGGGCAGGGTGAGGCCCAGCTTCTTGGCGTAGCGGGCCACGTGGGAACGGCGGCCCCGGTCCACGTTCACCGCCAGGACCGTCAGGCCCCGCTCCCGGTAGGCGCTCCACAGCGCCTCCAGGGCCGG
>Ga0210123_1000783_pt1 | contig 18178 bp, 18 predicted proteins | sample Muzzi_PWB_D2_FD_185535 | JGI IMG/M metagenome (GOLD analysis project Ga0210123, IMG submission 185535) | Wetland microbial communities from San Francisco Bay, California, USA, that impact long-term carbon sequestration - Muzzi_PWB_D2 (SPAdes) | ecosystem: Environmental > Aquatic > Marine >... | reverse complement strand
CCGCCTCGATGAGGCCCAGGCGTCGATCGACCGCGACGAGGCGAGGGTGCTCGCGTTCCTGGCCGTCCACGGCATCGACACGTCGACCGTCTCGGTTCAGGGCGTCGAGGTGACCGACAACATGGCGAATCAGTACCGTCCCGGTGACTTTACCGGCCCACGCTACGTCGTCCAGCAGGTTCTGATGGTACGCTCGGAGGACCCCGCCGCGATCGAACTCGCCGCCCAGGCGGTGGGCGATCTCGTCGCCGACGGCGTTGTCCTCAAATCGGGCTAGGGCTGGGGACCCGCCCAGCCCACGTATTTGTTCAAGCGGCTCAACGAGCTCAAGCCCGAGATGATCGCCGAGGCGACGGCCTCGGCCCGCGAGGCCGCCCGGCAGTTCGCGCTCGACTCCGACAGCGACCTCGGCGGGATCCGCCGCGCCAACCAGGGCGTGTTCGTCATCCTCCCGCGCGACGAGGCCCCGGGCATCCAGGAGCAGACGCAGCGCGAGAAGACCGTCCGGGTCGTGGCGACGATCGACTACTACCTGGAGTAGGAGCCGCCGGTTTCTGTGGCCCTGGCGCCACGACTGTTGCGCGACCCCGGCGGAAATTCCCGATCGAACGACGCGGCGGCCGAGGACGATGTCCCGGCATTTCGGGCCGCACGGCTCGTCTGAGGCGTTCCCTTCGTCGGCGTCATTCTTGCATCTCCTTCGCGCGCAGATTCGACCCCTCCCGGCGACTGCGCGCCGCGGGGACCATCTTCCGAACATTGCCTGGAGGAGCACTCATGACGGGACTTCGTGCCCTGTCGGTGATGCTCGTGGGCGGCGTCGCCCTGACGCTCGCTGCCTGTGAGGACCAGCCGGCCCAACCCTCGACATCGATCGCCTCTTCGTCGAGCCAGATGTCCGCCCTCGGGAACAACTTCCCCGAGCCCGGCCACGACTTCAACCTGCATATCATCGGCGTGTCGCAGGACAAGACCGCCGACATGGACAACAACAACGGACGCCGGATCTTCGTCCTGCTGGATGCAGACGACGAGCTCGGCAACGACGTCACGAGTCCCGGCGGCAAGAACAATCACCTCGCGAAGGGTGGTGGGGACGACCAGAACCACATCTACCTCTGCAACAGCACGAACGACGAGGGAGATTCGACCGACCAGCGGTGCGCCGACTACGGCAACCCGGACGACTGGGGGGTCATCGACGCTAACGCCACCGACGGAGACGGAGCGCTGCTCGCCGTGCCGGATCCGTGCGCCGGGAACGACAGCACGGACGGGTGCACTCCGCGTTACTCGGTGTGGGCGCGGGCGCTGGCCGGCAACCAGGCCACGATCACCACGTGCGCCGACGAGGACTACGCCTACGACGGCAACAAGGACACGTGGTGCGGCGACAACGGGGTCACGCTGTATCCGAACCATGGCCGCAAGGCGCAGGACGTCTCCGGCAACCTGCTCTACATGACGATCACGGTGGACGACACGTACGATCCGGAGCTCGCCGCCTGCATCGACAGGGGCAACGACGCGACGGACGGCGAACCGGACAGCTACGACGTTTATCTCTTCGACCGCTGTTTCGAGAACTACTTCTGGAACTACGACAACAACGGTCTCAAGAACCTGGAGCTGCGGTTCTACTGGCAGAGCTGAACCGCAGTCGACCTGCCCTGGGAGAGCCCCGTCGCGCCTCCGGCCGACGGGGCTCTTTTTTCCACAGCGGCATGCGCATGAGGATACCGGGGGCGGGATTCGAACCCGCACGGGGCCTTGGCCCCAAGGGATTTTAAGTCCCTCGCGTCTGCCGTTTCGCCACCCCGGCGTGCGCGGCCTGTCCTGGCCGCATGTCATCGCCGATCAGGAGCGCCTCAGAGCTGCGACTTGAAGTAGTGATACGAGTGGACCAGGGCCTCCCGGATCTTCTCCATCTCGGCCTTGAGGTCTTCCCAGTGATCGTCGGGCGACTCGCGAATCTCACGCAGCTTCGCCCGCGCCGCGTCGGCCTTCTCGCGGAAGGTGGCGAGGCGTTCGGCGTACTCCTCCTTCGCCTTGCCGGAGGCCTGCTCTTTTTTCGCCTGCCATTCGTCGATCTTCGCGTTCATCTCGTCGAGCTGGGTCTTGATCTTCTCGACGTACTCGTGGCGTCTGGACATGTATGGCTCCTGGAGGTTCGGGAATCCGCGCGCGCTTCAAGCTGTCTTCAATATCCCGGGCCGACCCGTCGGGCTCAAGGCGCATCACCCCGCGCCCCGGCAGTCGGCCGGTTACGTTGCTCCCTACGATGAGAACTCCTGTGAGGTTTTCGTGAGCACCGGGCGTACGCGCCCCTCGGGTGGGTGGAGGATCGCGTTCACGATCGTCGCCGTGGCGGCGACGATCCTGTTCGTACGGCTCGGTTTCTGGCAGCTCGACCGCCTGGGCCAGAAGCGGGCCGCGAGCGCGGTGCGCAACAGCCGCCAGGCCGAGACGCCCCTGTCGGCGGCGCAGCTGATCGAGCGACTGGGCCCGGCGAGGGGTGCGGCAGCCGCCGACCTCGCGTGGCGCCGCGTGCGGCTGAGCGGCCGCTGGGACTTCCGGCACGAAGTGCTGATCCGGGGACACTCCTACGAGAGCACGCCCGGCGTCTTCGTCGTGACGCCGCTCGTCCTGGATTCCGGCGGCGCCGAGCTCCCCGTCCTCCGCGGCTGGCTGCCGTCCCCGGATGCGATGACCCCGGTCGCCATCTCCACGGAGGACGAGGGACTCCGGCCCGTAGACGGCCGGATCGGCGTCCTCCTGCGAAGCAGCGACGGCGCAGGCCCGCCGGTGATCTCCGCCGGCGAGGGAGAGACACGTCGGCCCACGCTGGCCGCGATCGACGTGGACGCGATCGAGGCGGCGGCCGACGACTCGCTCGAGCTGTTGCCGATGTTCGCCCATCTGTTGCCGGAGGCTCAGCCGTCGGAGGATCTCCGCCGGGGTGAGCCCGTCGCGATTCCACTACCGGACCCCGGCAACGGACCGCACCTGAGCTACGCGATCCAGTGGTTCAGCTTCGCGCTGATCACGCTGGTGGGGACCTGGGCGTTTCTCTACCGCCGCCCGCCGTCGGCGGGCAACGGCGGTCCTGGCGTCAGTAGAGATCCGACTCCGGGCTGAGCGCCTTGGGAGGACCGAGCACCTCGCGCAGGATCATGGCGCGCTGGAGCATCGGGAGTTGTTCGATGCGCTCGAAACCGGAAGCGCCCGGCCGTTTGCCTTGCACGGGGGGCGCGAGACGGGGACGCCGGGTGGAGGACTCGATCTCCCGGCCGACGATCGGTGATTCCCGCAGAGGCCTGACGGCGCGAGTATCCACGGGCGCCTTCGCCGCTGTCTCCCCGAGCATCCCCGCGATCGCCCCGTAAGCATCGCGGCGCTTTTCCGAGGCTTCGCGCCGCGTGCCGATCTCCCCGCCCTGAAAGTCGAGCTCCCGGCTGGCGCTGTGACGATGCCGCTCCGCGGCTCGCGCCCGGGCGCGCTCCCGGGCCCGCTGTCCCGGTCCCTTCCGCCGCACGACGACGGGCTCGGGCGCCGGTCGCGGCGCTTCGGCGCGCGCCGGCGCCTGTGCCTGCCGCGCCTCCCAGCGCTGCAGCGCCTCTTCCGCCCGTCGAGCCGCCTCACCGAGGTCGTCTTCCAGGTCACGCTGCAGGGCCGCCGGGCCGACCTGGCGCCCTTCGTCGCGACTTCGATCGGGGAGCTCCCGCTCCTCGCGCTGTCGCTTCCGTTGCTTCTTCCGCATCTCCCCGATCGTCGAGAAGATCCAGACCGCCGCGATGAAGATCAGCCAGCCGTAGTCTTCCACCGGTCGCCTCCGCCGCCTACTCGGACTCGCCCGCGTTGGGACGCGACGGCGGCTTGCCGATCGACTGCCGCATCGTCGTATCGGCCTCGATGTTCCGGAATTTCATATAGTCCATGATCCCGAGCTGACCGTTCCGAAACGCCTCGGCGATCGCCATCGGGATCTGGGCCTCGGCCTCGACCACGTTCGCGCGGGCCTTTTCCACCTGCGCCCGGTTCTCCTGCTCCGTCGCCACGGCCAGTGCCCTGCGCTCCTCGGCCTTGGCCTGCGCGATGCGCTTGTCGGCTTCCGCCTGGTCGGTCTGCAGCTCGGCCCCGATGTTCTTGCCCACGTCCACGTCAGCGATGTCGATGGAGAGGATCTCGAACGCGGTGCCGCTGTCGAGACCCTTGGCGAGCACGGTCTTGGAGATGTTGTCGGGATTCTCGAGAACGGCCTTGTGGGAGGCCGCCGAACCGATGGTGCTTACGATGCCCTCGCCGACCCGGGCCAGGATCGTGTCCTCCCCGGCGCCACCGACCAGTCGGTTGATGTTCGCGCGCACCGTGACACGGGCGATCGCGATCAACTGGATGCCGTCCTTGGCCATCGCGGCGACCTTCGGCGTGTTGATGACTTTGGGATTCACCGACACCTGCACGGCCTCGAGCACGTCGCGGCCGGCCAGGTCGATGGCCGCTGCCTGCTGGAAATGGAGCTCGATGCTGGCCTTGTCTGCCGAGATCAGCGCGTTCACCACCCGGCCGACGTTGCCGCCCGCCAGGTAGTGTCCCTCGAGCTCGTTCGTGTTCAGCGTGATACCGGCCTTCGTCGCCGCGATCAGCGGCCGTACGATCTGGGGCGGGCTGACCTTGCGGAGCCGCATCCCGACGAGATTTCCGAGTCCGACGTGCACCCCCGACGCGGCCGCCTCGAGCCACAGCCGGAGAGGCACGGCCCAGGCGACGATCGCCAGCAGGATCACGCCACCGAATACGAGCAACATGGCCCACAGGGCCGTCATCTCATTCACGTTTCATCACTCCCCTGGTTGTCCGCTCTGACTTCTCGCACCACATGTCTGTACCCGTCTGCGCGCAGGATCTTCACCGGCACGCCCGCGTCGAGGAACGGTCCTTCGGTGACGACGTCGATCCGCTCGTCCCCGAACGTCGCCGTTCCCGAAGGCCGAAGGGCGGTGATCGTCGTGCCTACGGCCCCGATCAGGTCGGGGCGTTCCGGCGCCGACAGATAGCCCTCCTCCCGGCTGGTCGTACTGCTCAGCAGGATCCCCCGGAGCGAACGGCTGTACGGCAAGTGCCGGACGAGAGCAAAGGCGAACACGGCGACCAGCAATACCGCCACGGCGATGAAGCCGAGCGATGAAATCACTTCAGCCATACTAGGATAGCTCCCTACCATGCTTAGTGTTGCGCTTGCCAGCACTGCAAGGGTACCGGCCACGCCTGCGAGTCCGACGCCGGGGATCACGAGCACCTCCGCCGCGATCAGGACCACCCCGACCCCAAGCAGCAGCAACTCCTCCATGCCGGCCAGACTGACCATGTAGCGGGCCCCGAAGAACGCGGCGAGCGACAGGAGTCCGAGCCCGCCGGCGAGGCCGAACGTCGGAGTCTTGATCTCGATCAGCAGCCCGAGAAACCCGAAGCTCAGCAGAAAGGGCGCCACGATCGGATTGGACAGGAACCGGACGATGCCCTCGGCCCAGTTCGTGTGCATCACGACCGTCGCGGCGCCATCCAGGCCGATCGCCGCCAGCAATGCGTCGTAGTCGTCGACCTCACCCGTGGCTACACCCAGTTCGGTCGCTTCATTCGTGGTCAGCGTCAGCAGCTCGCCCGCGGCGACGACGCCCGGCACGTCGATCCGCTCGTCCACCATAGCGGCGCCGATCTGCGGATTGAAACCCCGCTCTTCAGCCAGCGCCCGGAACTCAGAGCGCATGGCGCTCACCATCTTTTCGGACGCCTTCGTGCCCTGCCCGTCGACCGGCGTGGCCGCTCCGAGCGTCGAGCCGGGACGCATGTAAAGTCGATCCGCCGCGAGCGCGATCATCGCGCCGGCCGACAGCGCCCGCCGGTTGACATAGGCGTAGACCGGCACCTCGGTCTCCCGCACGTCGTCGATGATCTCCCAGGCGGCGTCGATGCGCCCGCCCGGGGTGTCGATGTCGAGGACGACCGCGTCGGCGCCCTGCTCCTCCGCCTCGTGAATCGCACGGCCGATGAACGGGGCGAGACCGAGCTCGATCGTGCCGGTGACGGGCACTCGCACGACGGTCGTCTGGCGATCCTGCGAGAGAGCCGGCGGCGCCGCGGCCCCAACGACCAGGCCGGCGATACCAGCTACGGCCAGCGCACCCCATGCCGCGGTTCGGATGGAGGCGAAACGGGCGAGACGGATGGCGTTCATATCGTCAAGTTGCTCCCGCGCGCCGGCGAGCGCCAGCACGGGCCCTGTCGCCATGTCGCCGCGGCACGGCCGACCATACTTTAAAGGGCTAGGAGCGGCCCGCATCGGCGCCCTCCGAGAGACGCGAGATCCGACGCGCTCGATGACGAACTGGATGACGACAGGAGAGGACTTGATGGCCGACAAGCTGATCGAATACGAGGTGAAGAACGGGATCGGGATCATCACGATGGTCGACCCGCCCGCGAACACGTATACGCACGAGATGATGGCCGAGATGGACGCGGCCATCGTAAAGGCGCGGTTCGACGAGAGCGTCCACGTGATCGTGCTGACGGGCGCGGGCGAGAAGTTCTTCTCAGCCGGCGCGAACATCAACATGCTCAAGCAGTCCGACCCCTACTTCAAGTACTACTTCTGCCTGCACGCCAACGAGACGCTGAACCGGCTGGAGCAGACGCCCAAGCTGGTGATCGCTGCGCTCAACGGGCACACCGTGGGCGGCGGCCTCGAGATCGCGATGGCCACTGACCTGCGCATCGCCAAGCGCGACGGCGGCAAGATCGGTCTGCCCGAGGTGAGCCTCGGCGTGCTGCCGGGCACGGGTGGAACGCAGCGACTCGGCCGGATGCTCGGCAAGTCGAAGGCGATCGAGCTGATGGTCGAGGGCCGGACGTTCGGCTTCGACGAGGCACTCGAGCTCGGTCTCGTCAACAAGATTTTCGACGCCGAAGGATTCATGGACCAGGTGCTGGAATACGGGTCGAACTTCGTGCCCCCGAAGGCCGCCTCGCGGGCGGTCGGCCGGATCAAGCGGGCCGTATGCAGCGGTGTCGAGGTTCCATTTTCCGAGGGCCTGGCCATCGAGCGCGAGCTCCAGCAGCTGCTGTTCCAGGGTGACGACGCGAAGGAAGGCCTCGCGGCGTACATCGAGAAGCGCTCGCCGGAATTCTCCGGCTGCTGAGCCCGTTCGCACGCCACTGGACGCCGGACCGCCGTCGCGCGGTCCGGCGCACCTTCCCAACGATGTGATCAGATCATGGAACTCCGCACGAAACTGCTGATCGGCGGCGAGTGGGTCGCCGGCTCGAGTCGCTTCCCCACGCTGAACCCGGCCACCGAGGAGACGATCGCCGAGGTCGAAGAAGCCGGCGCCGACGAGGTGGACGCGGCCGTCCGCTCGGCCCGCGAGGCCTTCGCCGACCCGAAGTGGCGCCACATGGACCCGCATTGTCGGGCCGCCCTGCTCTGGCGACTGGCCGACCTCGTCGAACAGAACGCCGAGTTCATCGCCGCGACCGAGACGCGGGACAATGGCAAGCCGCTGTTCGAGTCAGGAAAGGTCGACATCCCGTTCGTCGTCGCGAACCTCCGCTACTTCGCCGGCTGGGCCGACAAGCTGACCGGGGATGTGATACCGGTGTCGGGAGGCTTCCTGAACTACACGCTGCGCGATCCGGTGGGCGTCGTGGGCGCGATCGTGCCGTGGAATTTCCCGCTCAATATCGCCTCCTGGAAGCTCGCGCCCGCGCTCGCCTGCGGGAACGCGGTGATTCTCAAGCCCGCCGAGCAGACGCCGCTGACCGCGCTCCTGCTGGGCGAGTTGGCGCTCGAGGCAGGCTTCCCGCCGGGCGTGCTCAACGTCATCCCCGGCCGCGGCCCGGTCACGGGGCAGGCGCTCGTCGAGCACCCGGGCGTCGACAAGATCTGCTTCACCGGATCGACGGCCACCGGCCGCAGGGTGATGGCGACGGCAGCCGCGGGGCCGAAGAAGGTATCGCTCGAGTTGGGCGGCAAGTCACCGAACATCGTGTTCGCCGATGCCGATCTCGACGCCGCCGTGCGAGGCGCCCTTACCGGCATCTTCTATGGAAAGGGCGAGGTCTGTGCGGCCGGCTCCCGGCTGCTCGTCGAGCGGTCCGTGCACGACGAGTTCGTCGAGAAGGTCGCGGCGAAGGCCACCTCGATGACCGTCGGCGACCCCACGGACTCGAAGACGCGGATCGGGGCGCTCGTGAGCGCCGAGCAACGCGACAGGGTGCTCGGCTACATCGACGCCGGGCGCGAAGACGGCGCGAAGCTCGTGGCCGGCGGAAACCGCGCCGAGGTCGACGGCAAGGGGTATTTCGTCGAGGCGACGGTGTTCGACGAGGTCGATCCGGGGATGCGCATCGCACAGGAGGAGATCTTCGGCCCGGTGCTCGCGACGCTCGCATTCGACGACGTGGACGACGCGATCGCGGTCGCGAACCACACCATCTACGGCCTCGCCGCGGGCGTGTGGACGCGCGACATCGGCAAGGCCCACCGGGTCGCTCGCGACGTCCAGGCCGGCACGGTGTGGGTCAACACCTACAACCGGTACGATCCCGCGTCGCCGTTCGGCGGCTTCAAGCAGTCGGGCTTTGGCCGGGACCTGGGCGAGATCGCCCTCCAGGAATACACCCAGACCAAGAGCGTCTGGGTGGCGCTGGACGGATGAGCGACGAGCCGCGCGAAGTGTTCGTCCCGAGCGTCCCGGCGCCGCCGTCGGAGCGCGACCCGCTGATCTGCCTGGCGCTCCGGACGCCGGTCGGCCGGCACGGCGGGGCGCTCGCCTCCGTGCGACCCGACGACCTGCTGGCGACGGTGATACGCGCCGTCGTCGAGCGCAGCGGGGTGCCGCCCGAGCGCATCGAGGACGTGATGATGGGCTGCACGAACGGCGCGGGTGAGGACAACCGCAACGTGGCCCGCATGGCGGCCCTGCTCGCGGGCCTCCCCGTGGAGGTCGCGGGGCAGACCGTAAACCGGCTTTGCGGATCCGGGCTGCAGGCTCTGATCAGCGCGGCCCACGCCATCCGCCTCGGAGAGGGCGACGTGTTCCTCGCGGGCGGCGTGGAAAGCATGTCGCGCGCTCCCTGGGTGATCCTCAAGCCCGAAACCGCCTATCCACGCCACGATCCCGTCTCGGCGGACACGACGGTTGGCTGGCGGTTCACGAACCCGAACATGCCGGAGCGCTGGACGATCGGCCTCGGCGAAACGGCCGAGGTCGTGGCCGAGAAGTACGGGGTGTCGCGCGAGGACCAGGACGCCTTCGCGGCCGAGAGCCAGCGCCGCGCAGCCGCGGCGATGGAGGCGGGCCGGTTCGACGACGAGATCGTGCCTGTCGAGGTGCCGCAACGGAAAGGTCCCCCGGTGATCGTCGACCGCGACGAGCACCCGCGCCCCGACGTGACGGCGGAGGGACTGGCCCGCCTGCGCCCCGTGTTCCGCGAGGGCGGCTCGGTGACGGCCGGCAACTCGTCCGGGATCAACGACGGCGCCGCCGCGCTCCTCGTGGCGAGCCGCACCGCGGCGCGCGAGCTCGGCCTCAGACCGATCGCCCGGGTCGGCGCGGCTGCCGTGGCGGGCGTCGATCCCGACTGCATGGGCATCGGCCCGATCCCGGCGATCCGGAAGGCGCTGGCGCGGGCGGACCTCGAGATCGGAGACGTCGACCTGGTCGAACTCAATGAGGCATTCGCGGCGCAGGCCCTGCCCTGCATTCGTGAGCTCGGGCTCGATCCCGAGACCGTCAACGTCAACGGGGGCGCCATCGCGCTCGGTCACCCGCTCGGTGGCACAGGGGCGAAGCTGACGACGACGCTGGTCCACGAGATGGGCCGCCGGAAGGCGAACGTCGGGCTCGTCTCGATGTGCATCGGTGTCGGCCAGGGAATCGCGGCGGTCATCCACCGCGAGCCCGGAAGAGACGAATGAGCGACACGACTGGCGCACCGAGCGACAGTGAATCGCGCGTGCTCGTCGAGCGAGACGGACCGGTCGGACACCTGATCCTCAACCGCCCCGAGAAGCTCAACTCCTTTTTCGGCACCATGCGCGACGAGATCGCCGACGGGCTCGAAGCGCTGGGTGCCGCCGAGAGTGTCCGCGTCGTGATCGTGACGGGTCGCGGGCGCGCGTTCTGTGCGGGCGCTGACGTGAAGTACATGGCCGGGCTTCTCGAGGCGGGCGATTACGACGAGGCCAACGCGCTCGTCGAAGCCGGACGACGGGTGATCCAGGCCGTGACCGGCATGCCCAAACCCGTGATCGCCGCACTCAACGGTCCGGCGGCCGGCGGCGGCGCGAACCTCGCACTGTGTTGTGACCTGCGGATCGCGTCCGAGCGAGCTTCGATCGGCCAGACGTTCAATCGGATCGGCCTGCATCCGGACTGGGGCGGCACCTGGATCGTGCCGCGACTTGTGGGCCCGGCCCGCGCCGCCGAGCTGTTCATGCTGGCGGAAATGATCCCGGCCGAGCGGGCCCTCGAGCTGGGACTCGTCAATCGCGTCGTGGCGCCTGGCGCCCTCGACGACGCAGCAGCCGACTGGGCCGCCCGTCTGGCTGCCAAGCCCGCCCTGCCGCTGGCTCTCGCGAAGCAGGCGATCCTCCGCACCTGGACGTCGACGCTCGACGAGATGCTGTCGTTCGAGGCCGAGGCTCAGGACCGATGCTTCCGCTCGGATGACGCCCGTGAGGGAATCCGGGCGTTCACCGAGAAGCGCACGCCCCGCTTCGGCAGCGCCGGGGCGGCGAACCGTGAACCGGAGTCGGAACCATGACGGACGCCGTGAACATTCGCAAAGCCACCGCCGACGACCTCGACGAGCTCGTCGCGCTCTGGGCCCACTACATCCGGGTGCACCGGGAGAACCCCGCGTACCAGGTCTGCAAAGGCGACGGCCTGGAGAAGCGGCGTCAGTTGTTCGCCCGGCACGTGGAGGGCCCGGACTCGTGCGTGTTCGTCGCCGCCCGTTCCGATGGAGGCCTCGACGGGATGATCAGCTGCTTCGTCGAGAAGAACACGCCATATTTCCTCCCCCCGCACTACGGCCGTATCCAGACACCGTTCGTACGGCCGGAAGCCCGCAACCGCGGCTATCTGAAACGACTACTCGGCGCCGCCTATAGCTGGGCGCGCGAACTCGAGCTCACCGAGGTCCGGCTGTTCACCAGCGCCCTCGACCCGAGCACCAACCGGCTCTCCGAGGAGTTCGGCTTCGAAGCCTTCGAGATCGTGCGGCGACGGCCCATCGAATGGGACTATCCCAGAGGCCGCACGCCGTTTGACGAGCGGGACGCATGAGCTGCGAGAGCGTCCCTCCCCTGACCGGTCCCGTCGCCGTCCTAGGCGCCGGCACCATGGGCCGCGGCATCGCGCACGTGGTCGCGCTGACTGGTCACGAGACCCGACTGTACGACGTCGATGCCGGCGTGCTCGCCAACGCCCTCGAATCAGTGCGGGCAAATCTCGACCGCGGCGTGGAGCTGGGAAAGGTCGAAGGCGTCGCCCGCGACACGGCCCTGGAGCACCTGCACACCACGGTCGACGTGGCCGCGGCGGTGGCGGAGGCCGACCTGGTCATCGAGGCGGTGCCTGAAAAACTCGAGTTGAAGCGGCAGGTGCTGTCGGATGTGGCGGAGCATGTCCGACCCACCACGGTCATCGCCTCCAACACGTCGTCCCTCTCGATCTCCGACATCGCCGCCTCGGTGGACGGTCCCGAGCGCGTGCTCGGGCTTCACTTCTTCAACCCCGTGCACATTATGGCGCTGGTCGAGGTCGTGAGCGGCGAGCGAACGACGGAGCGCGTGATCGAGCAGGCCGTCGAGTTCGTCGAGCGCATGGGCAAGGAGCCGATCGTCGTGCGCGACTCCCCCGGCTTCGCCTCGTCGCGACTGGGCGTCACGCTCGGGCTCGAGGCCATCCGGATGCTGCAGGAGGGCGTGGCGTCGGCGCGCGATATCGACCGGGCGATGGAGCTGGGCTATCGGCACCCGATGGGACCGCTGAAGCTCACCGACCTCATCGGACTCGACGTGCGCCTCGAGATTGCCCGCTATCTGCACCGGGAGCTGGGCAGCGACCGCTTCCGGCCGCCGGAGCTGCTGGAACAGATGGTCGAAGAGGGCCGCCTGGGCAAAAAGAGCGGCCAGGGCTTTTACGAGTGGGACTAGACATCTGGAGGAGAGATAGATGAATGACGTGCTGCTGGTCGAAAAACTCGAAGGGCGGGTCGCACTGCTGACCTTCAATCGGCCCGACAAGATGAACGCGCTGAACGCCGCCGTGCGGGTCGCGCTCGTCGCGGCGCTGGACGAGCTACGCCACGACGACGACGTGCGCGTGGTGGTGCTCACAGGCGCGGGCGATAGGGCATTCATCGCGGGCGCGGACGTCGGCGAATTCAAGGACGCCGGCGCCGTCGAGCAGTATCGCTCGATGCAGGAAGGCAACATCTACTCGGCGCTCGAGCGATTTCCGAAGCCCGTCATCGCGATGATCAACGGCTACTGCCTCGGGGGCGGCTGCGAACTCTCGATGGCCTGCGACATCCGCGTTGCCTCCTCGAGGGCCAAACTCGGGCAACCCGAGATCAACCTCGGCATCATTCCGGGCGGCGGCGGCACGCAGCGCCTACCGCGGCTGGTCGGTGAAGGCCAGGCGATGCGCTTGATCATGACCGGAGAGATGATCTCGGCCGAGGAAGCGGCCCGTATCGGTCTCGTCGAAATGGTCATCGAACCGGACGAGCTGGAGGAGCAGACCCTCGCCATGGCGCGGTCGATGGCCGCGCGGTCACCCATCGCGCTGCAGGCGGCCAAGGAATCGATCCTTGCCGCCCGTCGCATGCCGCTCGACGCGGGTCTCGAGTTCGAGCGCGCGTGGTTCGGGCTCCTGTTTTCCACGCAGGACAAGAACGAGGGCGTTGACGCCTTTCTCAACAAGCGCGAACCCGAGTTCCAGGGCAGCTGACGCACCCCGGACCGGAACCGATGCACGACGGCCCCGGGCGGTCTGACGCCGCCCGGGGCCGTGCTTCGTGCGGGACCGCAGCGGGTCCCCTCGTCACTTCGTTCAGAGACTACTCGGAGAGCACGCTCACCGTCTTCCGACCGCCCCGCTTCGTGGCAAACGTGACATAGCCGTCCGAGAGCGCGAACAACGTGTCATCGTTGCCGCGTCCGACGTTGCGACCGGGGTGGATGCGGGTGCCGCGCTGCCGAACGAGGATGTTGCCCGCCGTGACGTACTGGCCACCGTAGCGCTTCACGCCCAGGTACTTCGGATTGCTGTCGCGGCCGTTGCGGCTCGAGCCTACGCCCTTCTTATGCGCCATCGGTCAATCTCCTTCGCGTGCCTTGATCGCGGCTTCCACGTCGCTCTTCAGGATGCGGCCGTCTTTGCCGGTCCCCTCGAGCGTCGTGAGCTCGATGCCCTGCTCAGCGGCGAGCTCGGCGGCCGCTGGTGTCGCATCCGGTTCGACGGTCTTCGCCTCGGCCTTCGCGGCCTTCGGCTCGGCCTTTGCAGCCTTCGGCTCGGCCTTTGCGGCCCTGGGCTTTTCGGTCTTGCTGGTCTTCTCGGTCTCAGCCTTCGTCGCCGTCTTCGTCGCGGCGGGCTTGACCGACTTGCCGGTCCCGAAGTCGATCTCGACGACCTTGACCTCGGTAAACTTCTGCCGGTGGCCCTGTTTGCGGCGATAGCCCTTCCGCCGCTTCATCTTGTAGACGATGATTTTCGCGTCCTTGCCGTGCCGCAGCACCTCGACGGCGACCGACGCACCCTCGAGCGCGGGACGGCCGATCATCACGTCCTCGCCGGCGCCCTTCTGGGCAAGCAGGACGGTGTCGAACGTCACGCGGTCGCCGGGCTCGGCCCCAATGCTGGGCATGCGGATCTTCTGATCCGGCGTGGCGCGGAACTGTTTTCCTTTGGCCTCGAATATCGCGTACATCGCTCGTCTGTCTCGGTTCGTGTCCATCTGGATTCGAGCCCGTAAGAATAGGCTTCGAAACGTTTCCTGTCAATCAAGCGACGGCATACCTGGAGGTAACGTCCGTGTCGGCCGGTGCCGCCAGCAAGCGGTACTCGTCGTGCCCCATGATCGGGTCGTCGCGTACGTCCAGGTCGATGCCCGACTGCTCCCCGAGATCCTTCAGGAATTCGGGCTCCTCTTCGAGCAGATAGAGCGCCACGCTGGGGTGGACCCGGACCATGATGTCGCGCGACTCCCCTTCGTGCTGAGCCCGCAGGATCGACCGTTCGATCCGCCGGACCACCGTGTCCGGGCTCAGCACCCGGCCCGTACCATCGCAGCTGGGGCATGGCTCGGTCACCATCTGGATCAGACTGGGCCGCACGCGTTGCCGGCTCATCTGCAGCAGGCCGAGCTCCGAGATCCCGAATAGCTTCGTGCGGGCCCGATCGCGGCCGACGTGGGTGCGCATCTCGTGCAGCACCTTGTCGCGGTTCGCCTGATCGTCCATGTCGATGAAATCGCACACGATGATGCCGCCGATATCGCGCAGGCGGAGTTGGCGCGCGATCTCGGCGGCCGCGTCCATGTTCGTCTTGAGGATCGTCTTCGCCGGATCCTTCTTGCCCGTGTAGGAGCCCGTGTTCACGTCGATGGCCACCAGCGCCTCGGTGTGCTCGATGACGATGTGGCCGCCGGACTTCAGCTCGACCCTTCGCCGAAAGGCCGCCTGGATCTCGTCCTCGATGCCGAATGCCTCGAAGATCGGACGATCCTCCTCGAACACTTTTATCCGGTCGAGCAGCTCGGGGCTCACCCGGCCGAGATAAGACTTCGCCTGGTGAGCGAGCTCGCGGGAGTTAACGGTCATCAGGTCGACCTTTCCGCTGAACACGTCGCGGATCAGGCCCGAGGTCATCTCGGCTTCCTGGTGGACGAGGACGGGCGCTTGCATGCTCTTGGCCCGCCGCTGGATCTTCTGCCAGATTTTCTGGAGCTTGGAGAGTTCGTCCTCCAGTACCTTCCGGGTGAGCTCCTCGCCGACCGTGCGGACGATCAGCCCCCCGCTCTTTCGTCCGAGGATCTCCTTCGCCATCGCTCGCAGGCGACTGCGCTCCTCGCGGTCGCCGATCTTGCGACTGACGCCGACGTGGGAGCCCCCCGGAATGTAGACGATGAACCGTCCGGGCAGCGAGATCTGGCTGGTCACCCGAGGGCCTTTCGTGCTGATCGGCTCCTTCGTGACCTGGACCAGGACATCCTGACCCCGGTTCAATTGGTCCTGGATGGGCGCATACTTTCGGTTGCGGCGGTTGCCGCCCCCGTTGTCGTTTCCGTCTTCGTCGTCGTCCTCGTCGGGCTCCTCGAGGTCCGAGGCGTGGAGGAACGCCGACTTCTCAGTTCCGATATCGACGAACGCGGCCTGGATGCCGGCGATCACCGCCTCCACCCGACCCAGGTAGATGTCGCCGACCATCCGCTGTTGCTCGTCTCGCTCGTGCATGAGCTCGACGAGGCGTCCGTCCTCGACGATCGCGACGCGGGTTTCGGCCCCCGCCGCGTCGATCACGATTTCCCGTTGCATTCTGTCCCCTCTCCGGCCGACCCGCGGGTCGGCCAGAGCCATGTTCCGTTCGCTGGAGCTGGGTCGCCGCCGGTGCGGTCGACTCAGCCGTCCAGACTCTTGAGGAGTTCCCGGGCGATCACCAGGCGCTGGATCTCGCTCGTACCCTCTCCGATCTCGGTGATCTTCGCGTCACGCATCATCCGCTCGACGGCGTACTCACGGGAATACCCGTAGCCCCCGTGGAGCTGGACCGCGTCGATGGTCACGTCCATGGCTGTTTCCGACGCGAAGAGCTTGGCCATGGACGCCTCCTGCTTGTGCGGCTGTCCATTCATCCGCAACCAGGCGGCGTGGTACGTCATGAGGCGGGAGGCGTGGATACGGGTCGCCATGTCGGCGAGCTTGAACTGGATTCCCTGGAACCGGTTGATCTTCTTACCGAACTGCTCACGTTCGTTCGTGTAATTCAGCGCCAGCTCGAACGCGCCCTGGGCGATGCCGAGCGCGTGCGCCGCGATTCCGATACGCCCACCGTCGAGGGTGTCGAGAAAGACCCTGAACCCCTCGTCCTCCTCGCCGAGCAGGTTCTCGGCGGGCACTTCGACGCCGTCGAGGATGAGCTCGCGCGTGTCCGAAGCGTTCCAGCCGAGCTTGCGAAGCTTCTGGCCGGTCCGGAAGCCGGGCATCGGGGTCAGCTCCTCGCTGTGCCCGAACCCGACCGCCTGCGCTCGCTCGAGGTCGCACGTTTCCTTCGTCAGAATGAACGCGCTGATTCCCTTGTTGCCCTTGCCGGGAGAGGTGGCGGCCGCGATGACGAACACCTCACCGACGCCGCCGTGCGTGATCCATGTCTTCTGGCCGTCCAGCACATACTTCGCGCCCTGCTTCACGGCCATGGTGCGCAGCCCGCTCGCATCTGAGCCGGAGCCCGGCTCCGTGAGCCCGAACCCGCCCAGGACCCGGCCACTGGCCAACGGCGTCAGGTAAGCTTTCTTCTGTGCTTCGGTGCCCCATCCATAGAGCGGGTACGCGGCAAGGGAGGTGTGGGCTCCTACCATGATGGAGTGGCTGGCGTCGATGCGCGCGAGTTCCTCGGCCACGATCACGGAGGCGAGCAGGTCCATGTCCGCACCCCCGTATTCCTCGGGCCACGGGATGCCGAACAGGCCGAGCTCGGCCATCTTCGCGCCCGTTTCCCAGGGAAATTCCTCGGACTCGTCGTGCGCCGCCGCGATCGGCGCGATCTCCGCTTCCGCGAATTCGCGCACCATGTCCCGGAGCATCCGGTGATGATCTTCCAGATACAGGTCGAAACCCGTCATGTCTTTGAGTTCTGTGTTCGGGTACTGCCGGAGGGACGCGGCGAGACCGTCGTCCCGGCCCCGAACAGCGGTTCGGAGCCGGTACAACGTACACGGGACGCGGCTATCAGGAAACGCCCCGGCCTCAGGCCGGGATCAAATGGTGGGAATCCCGTAGCGCTCCAGCCAGACGAAATCGAGATCGTCGGTCCGACTGAGATACACGCTGTTGCGCCCGAAGCCCTCGAGGCGCCGATCTGCCGGCAGGCGCACCGCACCCAGGCGTCGGCCCCGCGCGTCGAGGACGTCGAAGCGAGGCGGCTCGCCGGCCGTCACGTGCCGCTGCAGCCAGAAGCGGCCGTTCGAAGCGACTCTCAGCGCGCCGTCCGGGAAGGCCGGCTTCCGGTCCGGCCATTCGAAATCGTCAGCATCCACTTGCGGGCCGCCGCCCCGGCTGAACGTCGTTCGCTGGCGGCCGTTCTCGACCTCCACCGACACGCCGAGGGCTCCGGACAGCGAAGCGATCCACGCCTCCTTGTCCGGCCCGTGGACCTCGAGCGGCTCATAAGAGATCTCGGGACCTTTCGTTACGCCGTTCGAGCCCACGCGCTCGAGCCAGTAGACTCCGTCCCCCTGCCGGGCAATCACGAGTTGACCGTCGGCCGTCGCGGTCCAGGCGTCCTGCGGGCTGAGCGGAATGGGTTGAATCACCTCCTGCCGCGCGTTGGACGGCCCGCTGGAGCGCTGCTTCATCTCGGGAAGCTTCACCTGGGCCACATCGACCGTTCGTCCGGTCGCCGGGTCGAAGCGCGCCACCTCTGCCGAGTCGGGAAGCCCCCTCGGCCCCATCCGGCCCATCTTCCGGAAGAAGACACCGCCCATCTCGTCCACGGCCCCGGGCATCATGATCGTCATCTCCGGCCCATCTCCCGCGGCGATCGGCTGTGTCCGCACGATGGAACCGTCCGGCGCGAGGGTCGACAGGCGCCCGTTGCCCAGATCCACCATCAGCGTAGAGTCGCCGGCCAGTGCGTAGAGCGCGTCCGGCGTGCGGTATTCCCGCGGGCCGGCGCCCTCGCGGCCGAGAGGCGTCGCCGTGCCGAGATCGGGAGTCACGCGAAGCAGGCGTCCCTCGAGGCCGTCGGCGACGAGGATGGAGCCGTCGGACAATTCTCGAAGACCCGATATGGCACTGATGGGCTCGTCCGCAGCGGCGGTTGGACCGTCGAGCGCAACCGCCTCCTGTGCAGCGCATGGTGCCGTTGCGGCCAGCGCGGCAAGGATCGTG
>Ga0210123_1000781_pt1 | contig 18220 bp, 10 predicted proteins | sample Muzzi_PWB_D2_FD_185535 | JGI IMG/M metagenome (GOLD analysis project Ga0210123, IMG submission 185535) | Wetland microbial communities from San Francisco Bay, California, USA, that impact long-term carbon sequestration - Muzzi_PWB_D2 (SPAdes) | ecosystem: Environmental > Aquatic > Marine >... | reverse complement strand
GGAGGAGCTGGACAGGGCGCGCTCCGAGGGCGCGAGCCGCTGCATCGCCGCCACCCAGGCCCGCGAGGCGTGCCGGGATCTCCAGGGCCTCCAGGATCCCAAGGGCTGTGAGGATTCGAGGGTCCAGGCGTTCCGCGATCAGGGTGCCGCCTTGCAACAGGAGCTCGAGGCCCACGAGGCGGCCCTCGTGGCGCGGCAGGAGAGCCTGCTCGCGTCGGCCCAGGCCGCCGCCGACGGCTGCGACGCCGACGGCCTGGCGGAGGCGCTGGGGGAGCTCGAGCGGCTGGAACCCCTCCTCTGTGGTCGCTCCGCCCCGGATACCTCGGCGCTCCGCCAGAAGCTCGAGGTGATCGGTCAGCTCGCCGGCGACGTGGCGCGCACGGTCCAGGACGTGGAGCGGGATCTGGCCGCGTGGCTCGATGGCTGCGACCCCGGGCCGCTGAGCGCCGCGGGCGAGCGGCTCTCCGGCCTCCCGGAGTGTGCTCTCGAGAGCCTCGCCCCCGACACCCGGGCGCGGGTGGCCACGCTGGTCGGTTGGGAGGCGCAGGCGCCGCGCCTGCCGGCCCTGGCGGACCGGGTCGCGCGGGAGGCGGGCCTCTACCTCCAACGGGCCGAGACCCACATCGGCGCCGCCGGACGACGCCTCGAAGCCGGGCTCGCCGATCCGGTCAGCCGCCAGGCCTTCGACCTCGAGCGCCAGCAGGCGCGGAACAACCTGGACGAGGCGCGCTCGACGATCGACGAGCTGGCCGGCGATCCCGCCATGTCCGAGGCCTGCCTGGTGGACCCCCGGGCGGGCCTGGCCGGTCTCGAACGGCGGTGGGGCGAGCTGGCCGTTCCCGACGTGGGGACCGACCCGGAAGACCAGGATGGCGACGCCCCGATCGAGCCCATCGAACCGATCGGGCCGGAGACGCTGCCGGTTCCCGGGGAGGGCTCACCGGACGGCGCGAGCGGGAATCCGGTCGGGGGCTGGGGAGAGGGTGGCAGCCGGGACGTGACGCCAAACGGGTCGGCAGAGGGCTGGGGAACCGGCGCGAGCGAGGACGTGACGCCCGGCGGCCAGGGGCAGACCTCTCCCCCGGACACCTCGTCCCTGGTGAGCTCCGTCCAGAGTGCGGTGGCCAGTTGCTCGTACCAGCAGGCCCTCGGCCTCCTCGACCAGATCCTCGGGCTCGACCCGGGCCACGCGTGGGCCCGCGGGGAGCGGCCAAAGGTCGAGACCTGGATCGCCAAAGACCGGCGCTGCCGCCAGGCGATCCAGAGTGCCCAGGGCTTCCTGGCCGGGGGGCAGATCGCCGACGCCTTTCTGCAACTGGCGAGCGCCAAGAAGGACGCCTCGCCCTGCAACGGCGGCCTGATCGACGACCTGTGGCAGCGGGTCAAGAGCGAGAAGGAGCGCCAGGAGCAGATCGCCGCCGCCCAGCAGGAGGCGATGGAGCGCGAGCGCGAGCGCCAGGAACGGGAGCGCAACCGCCAGGCCATGGGCGATCTGGCCGACGCCCTGGGTGATCTGCTTCGCACCTGGACCGCGGCCCAGGGAGGAACGCCTCCCGGTGGCGGTGGCGGAGGAGCGACGACCGGCGGCGGCAGCGGCACGACCCAGGGCGGTGGAGGGATCCGTTGCGTCACCGAGAACCTCAGCTTCGCCCACGTGGCGGAGGGAGCCCCCCTCGCCTACCTGGTCTACCGGCTCGACCCCACCGACACGAGGGGGAGCATCGACCGGGGCTACGGCATCATGACGGTGCCGACGCGCCTGATGCAGGGCAAGAAGGTGCTCTGCAACAGCGCGCGGAGCTGTGTGCGGAAGATCTGGGACGTTCCCTACCAGATCTTGAGCGAGCACAGGACCAGGTCGTCGGCGGACCAGGCTCTTCATGCCCTCTGCCCGAACCCGGTGCACAGCGGGGGCTGGGGCCGGTAGGCTGACGGGGAGGTCCTACTCGACGGTGCCTATTCGACCGTGAAGGTCACCGTCTGAGAGCGGCACCTTCCCTCCAGGCAGACCTCGCCCTCGTACTGGTAGGTACCGGTGGCGGCGCCCGGGGGAATCGTCTGGTCGAAGCGGGTGGCGTGGTCGCCTGCAATCCGTCCCCGGAGCTCTTCGAGCGGGAAGTTGGGAAGCAGAGCGCCGCCGAAGCGGAGGGTGCGCCGCTCGACCACGGTCACCGGCTCACCCGGGCGCGTCCGGACCTGGTACTCGAGGAGCAGGCTCACCGTCTCGCCCACGCGGACCGTGGCCGGCTCGGTGCGGGCGGTGACCGACACGATCTCCGGGCCGGACCGGTCCCCGATGCCCACCGGCGCCTCGGGCTCCGGTGGCGGCGCCAGGGTCAGCGGCTCCGGCGGCGGCGGCTGGGCCAGGCCCTGGGAGTAGATCCTCCGGAGAGCTTCCCGCGCCTGTTCGTTGCCCTGGGCCGCGGACTTCTCGTACCAGTAGACGGCCTGGTCGTAGTCCTTCCGCACACCCTGGCCGTTCTCGTAGCACCACCCCAGGTTGTGCTGGCCCCAGTCGTTTCCCGCCGTCGCCGCGCGCTCGAACCATTGGGCGGCGACGGCCGGGTTCTCGGTCGTTCCCCAGCCGTTGGCGTAGCAGAGGCCCACGTCGTTGAGCGCCTGGACGTGCTCCTGGTCCGCCGCCTTGCGGTACCAGACGCAAGCTTCTTCCGGGTCCTTCTCGACCCCGACGCCCTCCTGGTAGAGCCACCCGAGCCGCCGCTGGGCGCCGGCGATCCCCTGCTCCGCGGCAGTGCGGTAATGGCTGGCGGCCCGGCTCGGGGCGCGGGTCACGCCCCAGCCGTTGTCGTACATCTGGGCCAGGTTGTAATGGGCGTAGGGATTGTCCTGTTCGGCGGCTCGCCGGAGCCACTCCAGGGCGTCGGGATACGAGCGAGGCACGCCGCGACCGTGGAGGTAACACCAGCCCAGGGTGGCGGTCGCGTCCACGTCTCCCTGGTCCGCGGCCTGGCGATAGAGGACCACCGCCCGCGCGTCGTCCTGGGGCTTTCCCTGGCCCAGCCGGTAGCAGGTGCCGAGCATCCTCCGGGCCTCGGCGATGCCCTGGTCGGCGCCGGACTCGTAGAGGGCACAGGCGTGGTCGAAGTCCTTCTCGACCCCGAGCCCCTCCCAGTAGAAGCGGCCGAGCTGGCGGGCCGCCCATCCGTGCCCCTGGCCGACCGCCAGCTCGTAGAGGGAGCGCGCCCGATCGAGGTCGACGGCGACGCCGCGCCCGAGCTCGTAGGACCGCCCCAGGGCGTAGCGGGCTTCGGTGTGTCCCTGGTCGGCGGCGCGGCGGTACCACTCGACCGCCTCGCCGTCGCGCTCGGTGTCGGCGAGTACCCGGCCGAGCCAGGCCTGGGCCTCCGGGTCCTCGCGCTCGGCGGCCTGGCGCAGCCAGCCTTCAGCGCCGGCGGGGTCCGCCTCGACGCCTCGGCCGCTCGCCAGGACGACGCCGAGCTCCCGCTGGGCGTCAAGCCACCCCTTGCGGGCGGAGGTCTCGAGCCAGAGGACGGCCTCCTCGGGATTCGCGTCCAGGCCGGCACCCGCCTGGTAGGCGAGCCCCATCTGCCACTGGACGACCGGATCACCCGGATCGCCGCGGAGCGCCTGGCGGAGCTCGACCAGGGCCTCCTCGGGCCGGTTCTGGGCCAGCAGAGCGCGGGCGAGCTGGAGATGGAAGCGGGCCTCCTCCGGCCGTTCGCGGACGGCCTCGCGGCAGGCGGCCTCGGCGGCCACGGCGTCGAACGCTTCGTCCTCGCCGGCAGGCTGCGCCGGCCTGCCGGCCACAGAGGCGAGGCTCCGGGGATCGCCCGGGTAGGCGGCCAGACGATCGCACTCGAAGCCGCTCGCGGTGGCGGGCCGTGGCACGAGCAGCGCGCAGAGCGCGAGTAGGGTCACGACGCGGGTCATGTCCTCTCCCGGATTCGCGGTACGATGGAGTGCGCCTCCCAGTCTACCGGAGACTCCTGGCTCCGAGGAGAACCGACGGATGGACCGCCGCCCGGTCGTCATCGAGCGTTGCCACGTTCTTGCCCTGGCCCTCGCCGCGGTTCTCGGTTGGGCGCTGACGCCGATCGGTGTTGGAGCTCTCCTGGCCGAGGCCCAGCCCTGGCCCGATCCCCTCGAGCGCACGGTCGCGGCGCTCGAGGCCGGCCACCTGGCCGAGGCGGGCGAGCTCGCCGCCGCCGCCCTCGCCGAGGCTGAAGCCTTCGGCCCGCGGGACCCTCGCCTCGCCGAGGCGCTCCTCGTCCAATGCCTTGTCGAGCGGCGTGCCAACCGGCCCGAGCCCGCCGTCGCGGCCGGCCGGAGCGCGCTCGAGATCTACCGTTCCGCCTACGGAAGCGAGAGCTTGGAGGTGGGTGCCGCAGAGCTCGAGCTGGGTGTCTCGCTCGTGGCGCTCGCACCGGGCGACCCGGCCGAGGCGGAGGCTCTCCTCGAGGACGCGCTCCGGCTCCACGAGGCGGCGGGGCCGGAGGCGGCGGCCGGTCGCGAGCGGAGCCTGCGGGAGCTTGCGCTCCTCGCCAGCGCACGGGGTGACCAGGTGGCGGCCGAGACACGCTTCCGGCGCTCTCTCGCGCTGGCCGTCTCGCGCTACGCGCCCGACTCGCCGGAGATGGCTCGGGTGCTCCGAGACCAGGCGCGGATCCTGATCGCCGACGGCTCCCTCGACGAGGCCGAGCCCAACCTACGCCGCGCCCTCGGCATTCTCGAGGCGACTCGCGGCACCGAGCATCCGGCGCTCCTGCCGGTGCTCGACGACCTGGCCGAGGTGCACTGGCGCCAGGAGGAGCTCGAGCCCGCCCTGGGCTACGTGGAGCGCGCCCTCGATCTGCGCCGGGCGGCACCCGAGATCCACGCGGTGGGGGTGGCCGCTAATCACCACCTGATGGCCAAGATCCACGCCCGGGCGGGGCGGACCGAGGAGGCGGAGGCCGCCTTCGACCGGGCCCTGGACGCGACGCGGCTGGCGTACGGCGAAGGCGGTCCCGCGCTCCTTCCCGTGCTCGACGACTACGGCGATTTCCTCTGGGCGTCGGGCAAGAAGGGCAAGTCGCTCAAGATCCGTGCCCAAAAGCAGTGGGTGCGGGTCCGCTCCCGCGGAGAATGACCCCGCCGCCGGCCCTCGGTGCAGGCCGCAGCGGACTGTCGTGGCATACTTGTCCATGAGAATCCACGCACAGCCGGAAGATCTGGGAACGCTTCGATCCCGCCTTCGGGATGGCTCTCCATGGATCCCTCAGAAAGAGACCGCCGGTCCGGCCCGGGCTCCGGGGAGCCTGGCCGGTATCCCATGCCGGGCGGCGGGAGCGACTCGGACGTGGTGCTCCGTGCGATTCGGGCGTTTCAGGCCGGCATCGAGCGCGAGGAGAGCTTCCGGGTGCTGTTCGAGACCTACCGATCCGCGGTCCAGGGCTTCTTCCTCCGCCGGCTCGCGTCGCCGGAGGCGGCCGCCGACCTAACCCAAGAGACGTTCATCAAGGTCTATAAGGGACTGAAGGGGTATCGCGGCGACGCCCCCTTCGGCGCCTGGCTGTTCCGGATCGCCTGGAACGTCCTGCGAGACCGGGGTTCCGGCTCGGCCGCCGCGAGGCTCCGGGCACGGGAGGTGCAAATCGAGACCGTGGAGAGGGAGATCGCCAAGCTCGAAGCCGAGAAGCCGGCGGGTTCCCTCGCCGGAAACGAGGAAGCCTTCGGCGCCCTGCTTCACGACGAGGAGCGACGGATTCTCCGCCGTGCGGTCGACAAGCTGCCGCCGCAGCGACGCAGGTGCATCATTCTGTGGGCCTACCACGAGCTGACGTACGAGCAGATCGCGGTGGCGATGCGGCTCTCCGTCGGCACGATCAAGGCCCACCTGGCCCAGGCCCGGGAGCAACTGGGCCGGCTGGCGGAAGGCGAGACGAAGGCCCGGGAGTGACGATGTCCGAGCGAGATACAAGGGAGCTCCGGTCGAGGGTCGCACGCGCCCTCGAGCCCGCCATGGAACGGGACGCGGCGACGGCCGGCCCTCACCCGAGCGTCGACGAGCTCGTCCGCTACCACGGGGGCGATCTCGGCGAAGAGGCCGCGGAACGGGTTCAGGCCCATTTGGTGGTGTGCGCCGAGTGTCTGGAGAGCCTGCTCGACCTGGAGAGCTTCGTTGCCGCAGGGGCGTCCGGCGAGGGCGCCGAGCCCGGCTCCGTTCCCGCGGAGACGGAGCGCTCCCGAAGATCTACCGTCTCCTCCGCCTCCGGAAGCCGGCGGGTCGCCCTGGCGCTGGCCGCATCCCTCCTGGTGGCGATCTCGACCCTCGCCTTCTGGGTGGTCCGGGAACGGACGGCGGCCGACGACCTACGCCAGCAGGTGGCAGCGCTCTCGGCGCCCCGGCCCGACGTGCCCATCGTCGACCTGTTCCCGGACGCGTCGGTTCGGCGTCGACCGGGCGACCAGTCGCCGACGGTGGTCTCCGCGGGCGAGGAGTACGTCACCCTCGTCCTCAATCTGCCGCAGGCCGCGGAGCACGACCGGTTCGAGGCGGAGCTGGTCGATTCCCAGGGCCGGGTTTCCTGGGGCGGTCCGCTCACCCGGAGCCGGTTCGGGACGCTCACCCTGGGGCTCGGGCGCCGGAGCCTCTCCCCGGGGGACAACAGGCTCCTGCTCTACGGAGTGGACGAGGCCGAGGGTCCCGGACCGGGACGTCGTCGCCTGCTCGAAACCTACTCCTTTCGTATCGAGCCGTCCGAGGAGGTGAAGTAGCCGCCGATGCCGCCGATGCCGCCGATGCCGCGAATGCCGCCGAGAGTCGGAGTGCGGTGGTGCGGTCTGCTCCTGTGGGCGGTGCTGGGCTGCTCGCGGGGACCCGCGGAGGACGCCGAGCTCGCGCGTTCGATGCCGGATGCGCCACCTCCGGCGAGCGTGCCGGCGACCGAGCCCGGGGTGCGGGTCGGGCTTCCGGGAACGGCGGTCGAGCGCGCAATCGAGGCGGGCGAGGTGCACGGCTACCGGGTGCCGCTCTCCGCCGGCGGTACGGTCGAGCTGGCGGCCGAGCAGCGGGGTATCGATCTCGAGCTGGCGGTCTTCGGCCCCGGCGGCGAGCCCCTGGTGGTGGCCGACCTCGCTGCCGGGCCGGAGGGCACGGAACGGGCGTCGTGGGTCGCCGGGTCGGCGGGGGAGCACTCGGTGGAGGTACGGACCTGGCACGGGCCCACGGCCGCCGGCTCCTACCGGCTGACGATCGGGCGTCCGCGCGAGACGACCGCGGCCGACCGCTCCCAGGCGGCGGTGGACCGCCGATTTGCCGAGGCGGAAGCGCTCGTGGGCCAGGAGGATCGGGAGTCTCGCCTCCTGGCCCACGAGCGCTACTGCGCGGCGCTCGACCTGCTGCGTGCCCGGTCGGGCTTCGAGGCCGGCTCCGGCGATCGGCGGCAGGAGGCCCAGGTCCTCCAGCGCCTCGGCCGGCTCCACCGCAAGTACCTGGAGGACAAGCGCGCCGCGCTCCGGTACTACTCGGAGGCCCTGGCGCTCTTCGAGTCCCTGGGCGAGGACCGCCAGGTGGCGAGCATCCTCAACAACGTCGGCCGGGTGTGCTTCGACCTGGGAGAGCTCCCGGCGGCGATCGACGCCTGGAACCGGGCGCTGCCCATCAAGCGCAGGCTCCAGGACCCCGCGGGGGAGGCCTACAGCCTGGGCAACCTGGCCCTGGCCCACCGCTACCTGGGGAACATCCAGCAGGCGCTCGACGCCTACGACCGGAGCCTGGAGCTGCTCCGCCAGGCGGGCGACCGTCTCTCCGAAGGCCGCGCGCTCCACAACCGGGGCCGCTTCTACCGCCTGCTCGGCGACGATCGGCAGGCCCTGGCCGACCTCCGGGCGGCGCTGCCGCTCAGCCGGGAGGTGGGCGACGGTCGCCTCGAGGCGGCGGTGCTGACGGCGATCGGCGAGATCCAGGAGCGCCAGGGCGCCTTCGACCAGGCCCGGGACTCCCTGGAGCGGGCCCTGGCGCTCGGGATCGAGCTCGACCACCGCCGCGGCTTGGCGGTCTCGGAGCGGGCCCTCGGCTCGCTCTACGCGCGGCTGGGCCGGGTCGGCGAGGCGGCCGAGCTCGACCGCCGGGCGCTCGACGGCTTCCGGGAGCTCGGAGCCACTCGCGAGATGGCCGATGCTCTCCTCGCCCTGGGCGAGCTCGCGCTCGACGGCGGCCGCCCGGACGAGGCCCGCGCCCTCCTCGGCCAGGCGCTCGAGCCCTTCCGCGCGATCCGCGACCCCTTCGGCACGGTCGAGACGCTGTTCGCACTGGCCCGCTCCGAGCGGGCCCGAGGCGATCCACACGCGGCCCGGGGCCTCGCCGAGGAGGCGCTCGGCGAGGTCGAGGCGGTGCGTGTGCGCCTCGGAAGTCACAGCTTGCGGACCTCCTTCTTCGCCACTCAGCAGGAGCACTACGACCTCTACGTCGACCTCCTGATGGACCTTCACCGACTCGAGCCGGAGGCGGGCCATGACCGCGAGGCGCTCGCCGCGAGCGAGCGTGCCCGGGTGCGCTCTCTGGTCGATCTGCTGGCGGAGAGCGGCCTCGCGTCGAGCGCCGGGGCGGACCCGGAGCTGCTGGCAGAAGAGCGGGATCTGGAACGGCGCCTGGTGGTCCTGGAGCAGGATCGCCTCGGTCTCGGGCCGGGCCTGAGCCCCGGGCGCCGCGCTGCCATCGAGGCGCGGGTGGGCGAGCTCGTCCGGGCCTACCGGGCGGTCCGCGGACGGATTCGCGCGGAGAGCCCCCGCTACGCGGCGCTCACCGAGCCGGAAACCCTGGCCGCCGAGGAGATCCAACGACGCCTCCTCGATCCCGAGACCGCCCTCCTCGAAATCCATCTCGGCGCCCGGCGGAGCGTGCTCTGGGTGGTGACCATGCGCTCGGTGACGAGCTTCGAGCTGCCCGCTCGGTCGGTGATCGAGGCCGCCGCCCGGCGCGCCTACGAGCTGCTCGAGGTGAGCCATCTGCGGGAGTACCGGGTGGCGAGCGCCCAGGCTCTGGCCGAGCTCTCGAACATGGTGCTCGGCCCGGTGGCAGACCGGCTCGCGTCGCTGGGCTGCCAGCGCCTCCTCGTCTCGGCCACCGGTGCCCTCCAGCTCGTACCGCTCGCGGCCCTGCCGGTGTCGGCCGAGGGCGGGCAGGTGCCGCTCGTCGAGCGGTACGAGATCGTCAACCCGCCGTCGGCATCGGCCCTGGCGGTGCTCCGCGACCAGGCCGCCGGGCGCCCGCCGCCTTCCGGCACGGTCGCGGTCCTCGCGGACCCGGTGTTCGACGCCGGGGACGAGCGGCTCGGCGGGCTCGGCGGCTCTTCACCCACCCGCGGCGCGGACGAGCTCCGGCGCCTCCCCTTCTCGAGCGACGAGGCTGCGGCCATCCTCCGCCTGGCGAGGCCCGGCGAGAGCTACCAGGCCCTGGGCTTCGCCGCCACCCGCGAAGCGGCCATGAGCCCCGAGCTCGGCCGCTACCGGATCGTCCACTTCGCCACCCACGGCGCCCTGGACACCGAGCACCCCGAGCTCTCGCGTCTCGTCTTTTCGCGCTTCGACGCCGCGGGCCGGCCGCGCAACGGAGCCCTCTACGCCCACGAGATCTACGACCTCGACCTGCCGGCCGACCTGGTGGTGCTGAGCGCGTGCGAGACGGCCCTCGGCAAGGAGATGCGCGGCGAGGGCCTGGTCGGCCTCACCCAGGGCTTCTTCCACGCCGGCGCGGCGCGGGTGCTGGTCAGTCTCTGGCAGGTGGACGACCGGGCCACCGCCGAGCTCATGGCGCGGTTCTACGAGGGGCTGCTGGTCGACCGCCTGGTGCCTCCGGCCGCGCTCCGACGGGCGCAACTCGCCATCCGGAGCGAGCCCGGCTGGCAGGCGCCCTACTACTGGGCTGGGTTCGTCCTCCAGGGGGAGTGGCGGTGATGGTCGCCGCCCCGAAGCCGCCGGCATCCGGCTAAACATCGCACTCCCCGCCGAGGTCTTCTCCAGTGACGGCCGAAAGCCATCGGTCGCCGCGCGACACTTCCTGACGAAGGAGGAACCACGATGCCAGCGGAAACCGAGCTTCAGATCGACGACGGAACCAATCTCGGAGCTCTCCAGCTCCAGTGCACGGTCTGCGAAGGCGGGGTGTATCTCGTGCGCGAATCGAAGCAGATCGTGGGTACGACCCCGCTCGAGGTCGCCGAGTACGCCTTTACCTGCCCGACCCCGGAGTGTTCGACCCGGGTGGTGGTGAGGGTGCCGCAGAACGGGGCGTCCTGATCCGGGTCAGCGGCTCGACCGGACACGCAGATGGGAAAGATGGGCCAACGCTCCCCCGGTGACGGGGGAGCCGGCCTGCGGCCCGGACAGGTCGTGGCCGGCCGCTACCGGATCCACCGGCTCCTGGGCAAAGGGGCAATGGGGGAGGTCTACCGGGCCGACGATCTCACCCTCGGGCGCCACGTGGCGCTCAAGTTCCCACACCTCGACGGACCGGGCGGCGCCCTGAGCCAGCGGCTGGCCGCCGAGGTCGCGGTGGCCCAGCGGGTCTCCCATCCGAACGTCTGCCGCGTCCACGAGCTCGGCAGGCACGGCAAGAGGGTCTTCCTGTCGATGGAGATCATCGAAGGAGAGACCCTCCAAGCCGTCCTCGGGCGTAGCGTCGGCACACTGAGAGACGACGAGAAGCTCCGCATCGCCCACGACCTGTGCGCGGCTCTGGGGGCGATCCACGCCAAGGGGGTCCTGTTCCGGGACTTCAAGCCGGGCAACATCATGCTCGATTCGGACGGCCGGGCGCTCGTCACGGACTTCGGCCTCGCGGCCTGTGGCGTCGTCACCGACCCCGGCTCGGGAACCGTCGAGTACATGGCGCCGGAGCAGCATGTGGGCGGCGAGCCGTCGATCCAGAGCGACCTGTACGGCCTCGGCTTGGTGCTCTACGAGGTTTTTGCCGGTCGCCCGGCCTTCTCCCCGCGCGATCGCAAGAAGCTCGCCGCGCGCAAGCTCGAAGGGCCTCCGGACTTCCCCGCCGACGGGGAGCCTGCCGCCCAGGTGGAAGCCGAGGTGGGCGGTCAGGTGAGCCCCCAGGTACGCGAGGTGATCCTGCGGTGCCTGGCGCCCGGGCCCGAAGATCGGCCGGCCTCGGCGGACGAGGTGGCCGCCGCCCTTCCGGAGCGGCCCTCCCGGGGAACCGACCACGGATGCTCGTGGATCGTGCCGCCGGAGACCCTGCTGGTGGCGCCGCGGTGGGTCTCCCGGGGGTGGAGCCTCCATGCGCTCTTCGCGTCGGTTCTCCTGGCGCTTCTGGCCGTGGCGGCGCTCGGACCCGCGAGTCAGGCTACGCGGACGGCGGAGCGCGGCGATCCCCCTAAGGCTCTGGAGGTCCGCGCCCGGCAGGTAGTCTCCGCGGCCCATCTGAAGAGAGAGGGCGGAGAGGAGCACTCCGGCTATGCCGATGAACCGCGGGGGTTCGCCCGGGCCGCACGATCCGCCGGAGCGACGGCGGTCGTGCCGCCGGTACTCTTCTGGTACCGGTGGTGCCCACGAAGAGTGCTCACCCAGGCGGCCGGCAACGCCTTCCGCCGCTACGACGGCCCGCCCTTCACGGAGCCGGGCATGGTGGGGGTGCAGCTCAGCCCTGGAGGAGACCTGGTGCGTCTCGATGTGGTTCCCCCACGCTGGACGCCCCCGGGCGCCCCCACACGCGCTCCGGACTGGGGTCCTCTCTTCGCCGCCGCGGGCCTGGACTTCGAGCGCTTCCAGCCGGTTGCGCCGATCTGGACGCCGCCGGCCTTCGCCGACCTCCGGCAGGCCTGGCAGGGTCCCGGCCCGGAGTGGGCAGGGGCGACGGTGCGGGTCGAGGTGGCCTCCTTCGCCGGCATGCCGGTCTCCTTCCGTCTCCTCGAGCCCCGGATGGTGGCTCCGGCGGAGGAGGCGGGTGGCGAGGACGTGGTGCCGCCGATCGTCGGGGTCGAGATGCAGGTCGCCTCCTCTCGTGCGGGGCGCGCGGTGGCCGGCCTCTGGTTCGTCGGCGTGCTGGCCGGCACGGTGCTGCTGGCCCGCAGGAACCTTTTTCGGCGGGTGGCGGACCGTCCGGCTGCGTTCCGGCTGGCGCTGGCGGTGCTCCTGGTGCGCTCGGCGTCGTGGCTCCTCGGTGCGCGCCACCTGCCCGGGCCGGCCGAGCTGCTCCTGCTCACGCCGCACCTGGCGCGGGCGCTCCTGGCGGCGGCCCAGGTCTGGGTCATCTACCTGGCCCTGGAGCCGTTCGTGCGCCGCTTCTGGCCCGACCTGACCGCCTCCTGGGTGCGCATCACCTACGGCCGGTTGAGCGATCCGTTGGTGGGTTACCACTTGCTGATCGGGAGCCTCTTCGGCGCCGCCGTGGTGCTGGCGAGTCGCCTCTACGCCACCCTGGCCGGCACGCTGGGCCTCGCCCCGCCCCGTCTCGACGCCCTGGGCACCCTCACCTACCAGGTGCAGCTCCGGGGTCTCGACCTCCAGTGCGAGGCGCTTCGTGGCTTGCGCCAGGCCCTGGCCATGGAGACGCTCGCGGTCCTGCACGGCGTCCTGGTGAGCCTGTTCGCGGTGGTCGGCGTGGTGCTCCTTCGCCTGCTGCTCAAGAAGCCGTGGCTCTCCCGGACGGCGGCGCTCGCGCTCTTCGTCACCCTGCTCTTTCCCGCCGCGGGGGACCCTGTCGCGGATCTGGTGATGACGGTCCTGGTGTGCGCCTTGTGGATCGTCGCCCTGCTGCGCTTCGGCTTCCTCGCCGCCGCCACCGCTACGGCGACCGCCTGGCTGCTCTCGAGCCACCCTCTGACGCTCGATCCTTCCGCCTGGTACGCCCCGGGCTCGGCCGTGGCCCTTCTCGCCGTCGCCTGCGTTGCGCTCCACGGCTTCAAGACCTCCCTGGCCGGACAGTCGGTGCTACCGCCCCAGTGGCTACAACTGGACGAACCCAGTCCGGCGGAAGCACCCTGAATCGACGTTATGACTAAACAACCCTCCCGGGCCGCCGGTCCACCCTCCCGGCGGCCGTCGTCGGACCGGTTCCGGCGAGCCGCATGGCCCACGACGGCCGGCGTGAGCCGGCCAGGACCCGGGAGGTCTCAGATGATTCACAGGAGAACACTCGGAGCGTTGATCGCGGCGGCGTGCCTGGTGGTGGTGCCCGTTCACGGCGTGGAGTCGCCGGATGGGGTGTGGAGCGACGTCGAGCAGAGCACCCTGGCCGGCAAGCCGGGAGCCCGCTGGGTCAGCCCTCGTCGCTCCAGGACGGTGCGGCTCGACTGGTCGGCGCTCGAGCCGATCCTCGACTCGGCGCCGCCGGAGGGGAGCGCCCTGGCCCTCGCGACTGGAGCGGAGCTGAGCGTCCCCCTGCCGGACGGCACCTTCGGCCGGTTCCGGATCGAGGAGGCTCCCATCATGGCGCCGGAGCTCGCCGCTCGGCTGCCGGACGTCGCGACCTATCGTGGAGTTGGCCTGGACGACCCCACGGCGAGGGCCCGCTTCGACCGGGCTCCCGCCGGCTTCCACGCCATGATCCGCTCGGCCTCCGGGACCGTCTTCATCGACCCGCACACCCGGGGCGACCGCGAGGTCTACGTCAGCTACTTCAAGCGAGACTTCGCGGCGCCGGAGGGCAAGAGGTTCGAGTGCCTCGTGGAGCCCGAGATGCTCGAGCCACCGAGCGCTCTCCCTGCATCGGCCGATCGTCCGGTCCCGCGGCAGGCCCCCGTCGCCAACGGATCGACCTTCCGGCAGATCCGGCTCGCCGTGGCGGCGACCGGCGAGTACACCACGTTCCACAGCGCGCCCGATCCGCCGAACGTGCCCGCGGCGCAGGCGGCGATCGTGACCACCATCAACCGGGTGAACCTGGTCTACGAGCACGACCTGGCGATCCGCATGGTGCTCGTGGACAACACCGACGTCGTCTTCACCGACCCGACGACCGATCCGTACTCCAACGACTGCACCGGGGCCGAGCTGAGCCAGAACCAGGCGACGCTCGACGCCCAGATCGGACCGGCCAACTACGACCTGGGGCACGTCATGGGCGGGCCCGGCGGCGGCGGCGGGGTGGCCGCCATCGGACCCTGCCTGTGGGGCTTCCTCGATGGCAACTTCCATGCCCGAGGCTGCACCGGCACCGAGCAGCCGGTAGGCGACCCGTACGACATCGATTACGTCGCCCACGAGATCGGTCACCAGTGGGGCGCCCTGCACACCTGGAACGGCAGCGAGGGCGATTGCTCGGCGGGGCAGCGGTCGGCGGACGACGCCTACGAACCGGGCAGCGGCTCAACCATCATGGCCTACGCCGGCATCTGCGGCTCGGACAATCTCCAAGATCACAGCGACGACTACTTCCACGGATCGAGCCTCGAGACCATCACCGGGTACGCCCCGACGATCTACGGTGTACCCGACTGCATCCAGTCGGTCTCCTCCGGCAACACCCCGCCCACGGCCGACGCCGGAACGGGGCACGTGATCCCCATGGACACCCCGTTCACGCTCTGTGGCGCCGGCTCCGACGCCGATCAGGACGACGTGTTGACCTACCTCTGGGAGGAGCTCGACCCCGGGCCGTTCGCCGGGCCCCCGAGCGACCCGACGAGGCCGCCCTTCTTCAGGTCCTTCCTCCCGACGGCGGAGCCCTGTCGGACCTTTCCGAAGCTCTCGGACATCCTCGCCAACACGCAGACTCCGGGTGAGATCCTGCCCCAGGTCGCCTGGCCGATGACGTTTCGCCTCACCGTCTTCGACAACCACCCCGGGGCGTTCGGGGGAGGCTTCGACCAGGACGAGACGTTGGTCGAGGTGGACGGGGCTTCGGGGCCGTTCCGGATCACGTCGCCCGACACCGCGGTGACGTGGACAGGGGGCGCGAGCGAGCCGGTGAGCTGGGACGTGGCGGGGACCGCCGGGCCGCCGGTGAGCTGCCCCGAGGTCGACCTCCTCTTGTCGCGGGACGGGGGCGCCAGCTTCTCGACCATCGTCCCCGCCACTCCCAACGACGGCTCCCACACGTTCGTGGTGCCCAACCTGCCGACGACCGCCGCCCGGCTCGAGGTCCGGTGCTCGGACGGGATCTTCTTCGACGTCAACGACGCGAGCTTCACCGTGAGCGCCGGCACCTGCGGGCCGGACGGGTTCGAGCCGGACGACGACTCCGGCGCCGCGAAGGCGATCGCGCCGGCTGCACGCCAGGGCCACAGCCTCTGCCCGGCGGGGGACGAGGACTGGGTGAGCTTCACCCTGGGAGCGGGTTCCGAAGTCGTGCTGGAGACGAGCGGTCCCCAGGGCGACACCGTGATGGCTCTCTTTGACGGAGCGGTCGAGCTCATCGAAGAGAACGACGATTTCGAGGCGCCCCTCTCCTTTTTCTCGAAGATCGATCGGGAGTGCGGCGTCGACCCGTTGCCCGCGGGGACCTACTTCGTCCGGGTCGTCGAGTTCGGAGACAACGATGCGATCGACGGTTACGACCTGGACCTCTCCACCGCCGCCTGCGGCTGCCCGGAGGATCTGGTGCTCGCGAACGACACCATCTCCGGGCCCCGGACCTTCGCCGCCCGGGGGACCATCACCCTGGGGCCGAACCTCACCCTCACCGGTCCGGGCGTGGTCCTGCTGGCCGGCGAGAGTGTGATCTTCGCAAGTGGCACCGAGATCGGAAGCGGGGTCCGCGTCGGAATCGACCCAGGCTTCTGTCCCTGACGAATCTCGACATGTCGCGCCGGTGTGCCGGGCCCCGAGCCCCCCGGTGTCGAACGCTGGCTCGGGGCCCGGGCCGATCCGCCCTACGGCAGGAATCCCAGCCGGCCCTGGAGGCCGGGCAGGTCGTCGGTGCCGGGAGGTACTGCAGGCAGAACGTAGCGGTTGGTCTGCCCCGAGCTGAGCTGGAGCATGTCCACTACCAGGCGCGAAGGGGTGAAGCGGACGATCGTGGGCCACAGGAACCCGTTGGGGCGCGGGCCGATGATCCGGAGGAAGGCCTCCGAGCGGCCCGGCAGCGCGCCACTGACGCAGACGGTCTCGGCCAGGCATTCGGCCTCCCGGACGCCGGCGATCGTGCTCCCCGGATTGCCGACCGTCACCCGGAAGCAGAAGTCCGGGTAGCTCGGATCGTCGAAGAACCCGGTCGGGCAGGTAGGCGGGGGCGGCTGGCCCGAGCACACAAGCGAGAGCGTGTAGGGCCCGGTCTCGCCCGGGAAGAAGGTCCCGGCCAGGATCGTCCACTCCGACGACGTCCGGTTGAGGGTATACACGATCCGAGCGTCGGTTCCCACCCCGGAGTCGTCGTCCTCGGCCGGGCAGTCCAGCTCGTCCAGGTCGCAGAGGACGAGGAACGCGTCGAAGGCGCTCGATCCGAGATCGACGGTGACGGTCTGGCCCGCAACGCCGTGGAAGGAGTAGACGTCGAAGAAGATTCCTTCGTCGGACTCGCAGTCGTGGGTGGTGAGATTCGAGCGGATGGTCTCACCACACTGGATGCTGTGCTCGACGCACTCGTGGTTCTTCGGCGTCACGAAGGACGCACTCGGTGAGGGGAGCCGTAGGAGGCTCTCGCCCTTGATCGGGAGGGCGGGAGCGGTGGTCTGGGAGCTCGCGGAGGCGCTCGCTACCAGGAGCGCCAGGACGAGAACGGGGAGTGTACGGAGAGGCATGATGGGACCTCCTTGGGTCTCGAGACCGTGCATCGGCACGGAAGTTGGTAGAAACTTCCGGCTTCCCATGAGGTATTGACCGGTCTCTCGCCCGTCATGTGTAGTCGAGGAGGCTGGTGCTTCTCGCGGTCCCCATTCGGCCGCTGTGTTAGGGTCCCGCGCGACGACGAGTGAACAGGTGGCGAGCCCGCATCTCCCGCCGGCATGCTCGGCCTCGGAGTGCCGGCGAAGACTGCGGGCCAGGCCGTCAGCGATCGGTGCCGTGCGGGGTGTTCGGTTCCCATGGGTGGCTGCTGACGCTCGCCGCGGTCCGCGACACCAGGAGGAAGCCATGTTCGAAGGGATCCTGACCAAGTCGTACTACGGCAACACCGTCGGTGAGTGGGCGATCGCGCTCGCGATCATCGTCGGCGCGATCCTGGTCGGCAAGGCGCTCTACTGGCTCTGCTCGACCACCCTGAGGCGGTTGACGGCCAAGACCGAGACCAAGGTCGACGACATCATCATCGACATGGTCGAGGAGCCGATCGTGTTCGCCATCACGGTCGCCGGCATCTGGTGGGGGCTCGGGACTCTCGCCCTGCCCGAGGCCGCAGAGCGCTGGCTCTCGGCGGGCGTCGAGGCGCTCATCATCCTCGCCGTCACCTGGCTGGTGGCACGCCTCCTCGAGTCCCTCTTCACCCACTACCTGGCGCCGCTCGCCGAGCGCTCGGAGAACACCCTCGACGACCAGCTCCTTCCGATCGCGAGAAACAGCACCAAGGTGGCCGTCTGGGCGCTCGGCATCATCGTCGCGCTCAACAACGCCGGCTACGAGGTGGGCGCCGTGCTCGCCGGCCTCGGCATCGGCGGCTTGGCCCTCGCCATGGCCGCGCGGGACACGGTGTCGAACATCTTCGGCGGCTTCACCATCTTCACCGATCGGCCGTTCGCCATCCACGACCGGATCACCGTCAACGGCTACGACGGCGTGGTCACCGAGATCGGCATCCGGAGCACGCGTCTCAAGACCCTGGCCGGCCGTATCGTGACCATTCCCAATGCCACGTTCACCGACACGGCGGTCGAGAACATCAGCGCCGAGCCGTCGCGCAAGGTGTCGATGACCCTCGGCCTGACCTACGACACTCCGCCCGAAGGGATGGAGCGGGGCATGGAGATCCTGCGCGGGATCGCCGCCGCGGACGAGGATCTCGAAGAGGACGTGGTGATCGCCTTCTCCGGCTTCGGAGACTGGTCGATGAACCTGCTCTTCATCTACTACATCAAGAAGGGCGCGGACATTCTGGGTGTTCAGACCCGCGTCAACTTGGCGATCTTGCGGGAGTTTGGCACCGCGGGGCTCGAGTTCGCGTTCCCCACCCAGACGCTCTACACGATCGATCAGCAGGGGGGCGAGGTCGGCTCGTAGGCGAGACCTCCTTCCAATCCCCTCGATCCCTTTCTCAGGGGGGTGCCGGGCCCTCCGCCTCCGCTGCCGCGAACGTCTCGAGCGCGAGGCCGATCACCTGGTCCTGGGCGATTTTGATCGCTTCCAGGTGGCCGGCTCCGGGGATGATCCGCAC
>Ga0210123_1000780_pt1 | contig 18233 bp, 19 predicted proteins | sample Muzzi_PWB_D2_FD_185535 | JGI IMG/M metagenome (GOLD analysis project Ga0210123, IMG submission 185535) | Wetland microbial communities from San Francisco Bay, California, USA, that impact long-term carbon sequestration - Muzzi_PWB_D2 (SPAdes) | ecosystem: Environmental > Aquatic > Marine >... | reverse complement strand
GAGAGTGTCCGTCGTCGACAGACTCCCGTCTTCCACGAGGCTGAGAACGAGCGCCGCGGTGAACGGCTTGGTCAACGAGCCGATGTCGAAGCGTGCGTCCGTCGACATCGGCACTCCGCGCTCGGCATCCGCGTAGCCATAGGCCGCGTGGTGGACGGGCTCACCATGGTCGAGGACGGCGATCGTGCCACTGTAGCCGTATCCCGCAAGGCGTCCCAGCAGCTCGTCGACCCGCCCTGGACCGCCCGCCGGCGACCCGCATCCGAGTGCGAGCGCCACGAGCAACAGGCCGAACAGTCCATGGGGGCGGTTCATGATGAATTCTCTACGCATGCACGGTCCTCCGGGGTGTGGGCTGTACGTCGCAGGCCGCCTCGAGAATTGCGTCCACGTGAAGGCGGGTACTGTCGAGCACGGGCACGTCGGCGTGTCGCTGATCGATCAACAGGGAGAGTTCCGTGCAGCCGAGTATCAGTCCGTCCACCGCTCGACCGGTGAGGGCCGCCAGCAGCGTCTCGCGGGATTCGTCCTGCACGACCCCATGCGACAGCTCGTCGAACACGACGTGGTACAGGAGCTCTTCATACTCGGGGGCGGGCATCCTCACTTCGAGGCCGTGGTTCCGAGCTATCTCCGGGTAGACTGACGAGCGAAGCGTGGCGGGGATTCCCAGCAGCAGTGGGCGACGTACTTCCAGCGTGGCGGCACGCCGGCAGACGGTCTCGACGATGTTGATCATCGGCCGTGACACACGCTCGACCACCGCCTCGAAATGCGCATGAGCCGAATTGGCGGCCATGGCCAGAACTTCCGCGCCGGCCCGCTCCAGCGCCCGGCAACCGTCGACGAGGAGGCCCGCACATTCCTGCGGGTCCGTGTCTTCGAGGCGCGTGTAGCGTTCGAAATCAAGGCTATACACGAGCAGTTCCGGCGTGAGGTCCAGCGTCTGCCGCGCTCTTCCGATCAGCAGCTCGTAGTAGAGCGCCGTCGAGGCGGGCCCGATGCCGCCCAGCAGTCCAATTCGCTTCATTCCTTCTGGCTCCTCGCCGCCGCGTGAGAGGTTGTCGTATTGATAGTATATAATATACGATTCATCGGCGACGCGAGTTTCATCACGTCTTTCCAGCGTCAGCGCGACGTCAGATTCTGAACTCCGTGAACAACCGCTTCTCGGTCTCCCCCTCGCCGGTCAACTCGGCTTCCATGCACACGTAGGGTTCGAGCCCGCTGCCTGTGAGCTTGTCGCGAAACAGTTGATCGAGCTGGAAGACACCGGCGGAGTTGGACATCAGGATGCGGATTCGGATGGGCCGCTCGTCTCCGCGCTCGATCTTCACCTCTTCGATCGCGGCCGCCGATACCGAGTGGATGCTCGCCGAGCCGGCTTCGAAGGGAATCCGCGAACGTCCCTTCGCCATGTCGAGGGCATCGGCGATCCGCACGACGCCGGCCTCTATGGTGAACGGCCGTCCGCCGGTCCGGTGCGAGATGATCGCGTGCAGCACTTCGGAGCGGACGATGGTCGCGGCCGCCGGCTCGTAGACGTGCGGCAGCAGCTGGTCGAGCTTCCGCTGCGCCACGAACAGCGAGTAGGCCTCGTGATCGGCCCGGTGAATGGACATGCCCAGGTCGTGGAACAGTGCGGCGAGCGCCACGACGACCTCGGCGTCCCCCTTGTCCATCCCGTAGTTCTCGACCACGCCGGGCACGACATCCGCGTCCATGAGCAACCGAAGCAGTCGGATCGCGATGTTCAGGACGATCTTCACGTCCACCGGGCCATGATCGGTCATCCCCAGCCGTTCGATCGCGTTCACGTTGGCCGCGGTCCACAGAGCGTAGAGGTCGTCGTCGTCGTTGATCCGGTCGAGGAGATCGCGGAGGCGCTCGTTGTGGCGATTGGGGACGCTCACCACGACACGGCCGGCCAGCCGCTGCTCGATCGTCATGCCGGTCTCCGGCTCGAAGCCGAACTGCTCTTTTTCCATCGGATCGTCTCTCGGATGTCGGTCTTTCACAGAACGCTCACGATCGGTCCAGTAGCGCGCTCATCTCGCGCCGGAACGCGGGGTCCGCGGCGATGTCCGCGTGCCCGGCCTGGTCGGATGGAAGATCAGCCGCTCCTGCCCGAAGTACACGCCGGCGCAGATCAGCACCCAGGCGACAAGGACAGCGGCCGGGAGCCAGAGCATTCCCATACCGGGGTCAGGCCTCGTCACGCTGATCGGGCTGCCTCCGTGCGTCGAGTTTGTTCATCGGCATGAAAGTGCGGCCCGCAGCCAACGGTTGTCGAGCGGAGGAGTATGAGCGGACGAAGGCAGAAACGAACCGACGCCGCGCGCGACCTGACCGGTGTTCAAGGCCCTCGCCGATCGAACGTGGCGGAAGATCCTCGACATCCTGCGCGACGGGACGCTGACGACCGGGGGACTGATCCTGTTCGTCCCGGCAGAGGCGTCCTCGCTGGCTGGCCGGCGACCAGTCGGCGAGCGGCGTCCAGCGCCCGCCTGGGGTGGGCGATCAAGGCTCGACCTGGTATACGACCACGTATTCCTCGCCAAGCGCGGACCGACGGAGCATCGCCATGCGCTCCGGGGTGACCGTCAGCACGGTGCCGCCTGCCGGAATCCCGACCGTCCCGGCGGGCCCGTTCGGACCGATGATCCACCAGATCTGTGTGTCGGAGTCGGCCGGATGGAGGCCGATCCAGATTCGCTCGTTCCGGTCGACGGCCAGACCGTCGAAGACGGGATATGTCGATCGGATCGGGACCTCCCGATAGGCCTCCGCGATCTCCGGGTATTCCGTCACCGCCTCCACTCGCTCGCGTCGCCAGGCGTTCGCGGCGACTTCTGTCACCTCCACGGTTGGTCCGCTCCCGACGATCTTCGTCCTCAACCGCCCCGAGCCGTCGTACACGCTGAGATCGAGGGTGTCGGAGCTACCCAGGACGGCCCGACCCGCGGTCCTTCCGGTAAACAGGGTTCGCCCGAATCCGACCTGCAACTGCGCAGCACCGTTGCCGACATCAGCGAACGCTTTCTCGAGTCCCGGCCAGTGGCCGAGGGTATCGACGGCACCGTCGAGGGCGACGCGAAACAGGGGCACGGTGTCACGGTTCTCGCCGCTCATCTTGAAGACGCGATGCTCACCCCGGATCGCCAGCACCGGGCCATTCCAGTCGACGGTCAGCGGCTCGAGAGACGTGATGGCGTCGGCCGGGCGCACCGGTCGTGTACGCGGTTCTCCGCCCGGCCCGGGAACCTCCGTGAGCCGACCGAGGCGGTCGTCGTAGGCCCACAGCTTGCCGTCCACCGTCAGTCCGACGGCACGGATCCACGAGAACTCACCTGGCCCCTCGCCTTTCCGACCGAAGTGACCGACGGGCACACCGCCGTCGTCGAAGAACAGGATCTCCTGCGATCCCGCGTTGGCGACGGCCAACCGACCATCCTCGAGGAAGACGGCACTCGTAACGCGAAACAGGTCGACGGTCCCCGCCGTGCTGAACCGCTCCGTCGCCGCGACGATTGGTTCCGAAGCCGGCGGAGCAGCCGGAAGCGAGACCACGCGGATGCCGGCAGAGTCGGCGACCTGCGCGTGGAGGGCCGGAATCGGCCCGATACCGAATGCGGCCTTCCAGGCCAGGCCGGTCAAGAAGCAACGTCGTAGCCGTAAGCTCGCTTCAGATCGCACGGTCACCCGCCCGGCTCGAACACCCAATGGATCTCGACGTTCGCCGTTATCGTGAGGTCTTCGGGCTCGGGGAGCTCAACGGCAAGTGCGTTGGGCCGTCCGCCGCGAGCCTCGAGCGCAGACGACTGCAACCGGTACATCGGACGCGGCACGTTCACGCCCCCGCTCGACAGTAGGACGACCTCGCCGAGCCGGCCCCCGGCGGCCGCTGCCACGGCCGCGGCGTCCGCCCGGGCGTTCTCCACGGCCTTCGCCAGCGCCTGCCGGCGCGCCGACGCTTCCTTGGACGAGGAGTACGCCACGTTGTCGATCTCGGTGGCCCCGGCGCCGACGGCGCTCGCGATGATCTCCCCGACCTCCGAGAGATCGTCCGTCGACACGCGCAGGCTGCGCTCGGCGAAGTAGCCCGCATCCTTCGGGCCGTCGGCCGTGTACTGGCGATTCGGCCCCACCCGCAGGCCGGTCGAACGGAGCGAGTCGATGTCGAGTGACTCCAGCGCCCCCGTCACGGCCTCGGCCTCGCTCCGGTTCAGGGACGAAGCCCGGTCCGGCTTCTCGGCGATCGTCCGCACGGTGATCGATACCGTCGCGCGATCGGCCTGCAGCGTCACCTCGCCCAGGCCGCTCGCCATGACGATGGCGCGGGCAGGGATCGGCGGTGCATCCTGCGCGCCGGCGACGGCGCTCGTGCACCCGAGGAACAGCAAGGTGAGCCATCCGGCGGTCAGGCTGCGAAACATGGAGATCTCCTGGAACATGGTCCCGGTGCATGGTGGAGGGGGCGCACCACCTGAAGTCACGGTTCTCTGCCTCCAATCTAAGGGTATGGCTCGCGGCCGAGAATTCGATGTCGATATTTCGGTAGCGCGGCACCCGCCTCCTGCCGAAGTTCGATCCATGGAAACGAAAGAACTCCCGTCGCGCGACACGATGATCGACGCGTTCCTCCACCGGGACGACGCGTTCGAGGGTGTATTCGTGACGGCGGTCGTCACGACGGGGATCTTTTGCCGGCCGACCTGTTCGGCCCGCAAGCCGAAGCCGCAGAACGTCGAGTTCTACGCCACGCCGCGCGACGCGTTGGTCGCTGGATACCGTCCCTGCAGACGCTGCCGGCCGCTGCGGCCCGCCGGCACGACGCCGGGCTGGCTCGCGCCCCTGCTCGAGGCGGTGGAGGACGACCCCACGCGCCGCTGGCGGGACGTCGACCTTCGGGAGCGCGGCCTGGAGCCAACCCGGGTCCGGCGCTGGTTTCAGTCGCATCACGGGATGACGTTTCATGCTTACAGCCGCGCCCGCCGTCTCGGCGAGGCGATCGGCCACATTCAGGAGGGCAGGCAGGTGTCGAGAACGGCCTACGAAGCGGGCTACGAATCACTGAGCGGATTCAACGAGGCCCTGAAGCAACTCGCCGGACGAACCCCTGCTTCGGTCGAGGACGCGCGCGTCGTCACGGTGACGAGGCTTACCACGCCCCTGGGCCAGATGATCGCGGGTGCGGCCGACGGGAAGGTCGTGCTGCTGGAGTTCGCCGACCGCCGCGCGCTCCCGACCCAGTTCGGAAGACTGTCGAAGGCGCTGGACGCGGTGTTCGTGCCCGGAACCGACGAGCTGCTCGATAAGCTGGCGACTCAGCTCGAGGCGTATTTTTCCGGCAATCGACGTTCCTTCGACCTGCCGATCGAGACGTCGGGCACCCCGTTCCAGGAGAAGGTGTGGGCGGCGCTCCGCAAGATCTCGCCCGGAACCGTGTGCAGCTACAGCGACGTGGCGGCGGCGATCGGCCGGCCCACGGCCACCCGCGCCGTCGCCCGGGCCAACGGGGACAACCGGATTGCGATCCTCATCCCTTGCCACCGGGTCATCGGCGCCGACGGATCTCTGACCGGCTATGGCGGCGGCCTGTGGCGCAAAAAGCGGTTGCTCGAGGTGGAGGGGCTGAGCGCGCTGGAGGACGGCAAGTATCCGCTGGGAGAAGCGCATCGGCAGGGGGAGCTGCTGTAACTGGGGCGGTGCGGCGGTGAGACCCCGTTGATGCCTGCCCGTATCTTCAGAAGCAGGACGGGGAACCCGAAGTGGACCGCGGGCTGAATTTCACATGAAATCGGACAAGGGCCGAACGAGGATTCCGGCTCACGCCTCGCGCTCGGTGGCCAGCTTCCACTTTTCGCGGATCTTTTCGCGATTCTTGTCCCGGACCACGTACGATTCGGCGTAGCCGCAGGCGACGCAGACATACCACTGCGCGGCCACGTGGGCTCCCCACGCTCCGCCGAGCGGGATCATGCCACTGGAGTTGTGCCACGGGTTGGGTTTTGGGCCCCGTCGCACGTTCGCCGATCCACACTTCACGCATTTTCCGCTCTTCATGCCAGTCCCGTCGCGAGTCCGAGTCCCACTACCACGAGCAGCCATCCGACGATCAGGTGGAGGCGATCCATCGTGACCTTCGGGAGCAGCCGCTTGCCGAGCACGGCGCCCGCGAGGGCCGCGACAACCGCTACTCCGACCGGCGTCCAGGGCACCGCCACCTCGGTGCCGGCACCCGCCATCCAGCCCAGTGACCAGCCGTACACGACGATCCGTACGAGATCGACCATCACGGCGATCACCGCCTGGGTCGCCGCGAACTCGCCGGTTGTCAGGCGGAGCGGGGCGAGAAAGATCGCGCGCAGCGCGCCCTGGTGACCGGAGAGGCCTCCGAAGAATCCCGACAGCGCGCCGCCGAGCGGCAGCCAGCTCTCAGGCGCGTCGATCTTCCGCAGGCCCGGGAGCAGCTCGAACAACGCGAAACCGAGGATCAGCAGACCGAGCACCAGCTCGATGGTCTGCACTTCCACTTTCCGGCCGCCGAGCTTCCATGCGAACAGCACGCCTCCGCCCGCGATTTCGGCGAGCACGAGAGCGCCGAGAAAGGAGGCGGCTACGGCCGGCAGGCCGAACTTCAACACCACGTCACGGCGCGCGTGGTCCTTCAGCAGGCCGACCTTGAACAGGTTGTTCGCCGCGTGCACGACGGCCGTCGCGGCCACCGCGACCTCGGCCGGGACGAACAGCACGAACACGGGCAGCAGGAGGGTGCCCAGTCCGAAGCCGCTGAAGAACGTGAGCAGCGATGTGGCGAAGGCGGCAGCGGCCAGCGTCACAGCGAAAGTCATTCGGACCTCGGTCTCGGGTCACTTGGCCGGCGGGCTCAGTGCGTGGCGACCTGGCCCCGACGCCGGCGTTCGTTCAGTCGTCCGCCGCGGAAGTTGTCTGTTCCTCACCCAACCGCTGGCTCAAGTACGTGTGGAGCGCGGCGATCTCGGTGTTCGACAGATGGGAAAAGCGAACTCGAGCCACGTCGTCCATCAGGTTGAGATCGCGACCGTCGCGTGGCTCGCCTGTACGCATCAGCGTTTCGAACTCCTCGGGGGTGTAGCTCGCAACGATTGCAAGGTTCGGTGCCTCGTAACCGCCCGACAGGTCCGAACCGTGACATTCGGTGCATACCGTCATCGCAACGTAGCGTCCCAGGGCCGCCGGATCCGAACCGTCGCCCGGGTCGAGGCGCGCGGCATCATGATCGATCGCGAGGGCGGCGGGTTCGAAATCCCCTTTCACGAACAGAATTCGTCCGAGAGGGCCCAGTTTCACGTCTCTGGTCGCGCCATCCGAGCGGGGTAGTGAGCGCAGGAACGCGATGATCTTGCCCAGGTCGGCGTCCGTCAGATGGTAGAAGCTGGCCGACGGCATGGCGGTCACGCTGCGATCGTCGGGAAGTACGCCGTGCCGGATTACGCGCTCCAGCTCGGTGTCGGAAAGGTCGTGCACGGCGCGTGTGAGGTCGGGGGCCGTTATCGTGCCGAGCATCGGATCGTCGAAGAACACACCGCCCTTCGCGGCTTCTCCGTGGCAACCGTTGTAGCAGCCCCGGACGACGGCGAGACGCTTCCCCTCGGCGATTGCGGCTGAGTCGGTGGGGATCGGGATGGCCGCCGCGCTGACATCGTACGTCCGATTCAGCAGACGCTCTGACAGCGCGTACACTGCCCCGGCAGTCACGACCGCGAGCAGCACGAACGCCACCGCGACGCGGCCGATCCACTTCAGCGCCGTACTCATCACATGCCTTCCATTTCGAGTCGAGTTTCGCGTTGGGCCCTCTTCAGGTCATGCGGCATCCGACGACGACGGGTGCAACGGGCGTCACATGTACCGGAGGACCGTACCGACGTGAGCCGTCTTGAAACTGCGATACCAGCGGCAGATCGGATACAGCACCACGAGGCCGACCACCATCGCGATCGTTGACGTGCCGAGGCCTCCGGCCATGTGGAGGCCCAGCAGTCTCGAGGTGGTTTCGTAGAAGAAAATGTGGATCACATAGAAGAAGAACGCCGTCTGCCCGAACACCAGTACCGGGTTGTCGGGGTTCACGTCCTCGCCGGCCCGCCGTTGCAGCAGGAACAGGCCCGCGAGGATCACACACATCAGGCCGAGTTCGAGGGCCGTGAACGCGACGCTCGGCGGATACTTGCTCACGTGCAGCCACTGCACGAGCGAGCCGTCGAGGCGATACAACTGCTCGTTGCCGAACGTGTTGAAGCCCCGCATGACGAGGAACAGCGCGAGCGAGGCGGTGCCGATCCCGAACAGCAGGCGGGCCGCCCGCGAGTCGCCGTCGGCTTCGTCCTTATGTGCGAGCAGCCACCGGCCGAACACCCAGCCGAACACCATCATCGCCAGCCACGGCAGGACGGGGTACCCGACCGCGAAAGCATCCGGAATGCCGAGGGCGCCCCACGGACCGAAGTTCTCGAGGCCGGTGTCGAAGATCCCGGCGCCGAAAGTGAGCGCCTTGAACATCGAGCCCGCGTCTCCCGGCACGAAGAGCTGCGGCGGCAGGAAGAGCTCGGCGGCGAACAGGATGGCGATGCCGCCGGCGATCAGCACGGGACTCGGCAGGCGTCGGAGAGGAATCATCAAGATCATCGCGACGCCGATCGCGTACATCACCTGCAGAAGAATCGCGCCGGGGAACCAGAACCAGTTGATGAAGAACAGATCCACACCGAGGATGATCAGCCCGCGCACGAACATGTCGCGGTCGATCGATCCCGCGCCGTCGCCCCGTGCCACCTTCCGTTCGATGCTCAGCGCCAGGGCCGTGCCCGCCAGGAAGAGGAAGGTGGGCGCGCAGATGTGGCTCAGCCAGCGGTGGAAGAACTGCAGGGGCGGCAGCGGCATGCCCGCCTGGTACATGAGCGCCGAGTCGGTCACGAGCCGGCCCGTGTTGTAGGCGCCCGACGCGTGGTCGGTGGCCATCAGGATCATCACGATTCCCCGCATCCAGTCGATCGCGGGCAACCGCTTCCTCACCGCGTCTGCACCCTGTTCAGCCAAGCCCTCTCGAGGTGAGTACGCCGGCGGAGTCTCCCGACCGTTTTCAATACGCCCCCCACTCCTGGTCTCCCGGAATCCAGTAGCTGGGCGTGAAAAAGCGCAGTGCATGCGCGAAGCGGGTGGCCGCGTTCCTCTTCCCCTCGCTCTCGGCCCGCATCGACTGGAGGTCCGGGCCGAACACGTCGTCGAAGTACTCGGAGGCCGCCTGCTTTCGGGCTTCCTCCGACGGGAACAGCGAGCGGATGTCACGCAACTCGCCGACGTCGAGCCAGACGCCGGCGCAGGACGGGCACTCGTCCACTTCGACCTGGCGCTTCGTGCTGAAGAAGTGTCGTCGGAGGACGACGTCGTCGCAGCAGGGGCATTCGAACCGGTCGTCGGCTCCGGTAGGACGGGTCCGTGCGGCCTCCAGGTCGAGGAGTTCGGTTCCCGCCTCTTCATGCGGCTCGTCGAACTTACGGAACTCGAACTGGTCGAACCATACGCCGCCGCAGCCCTGCGAGCAGACGTCGAGCTTCACGTCTTCGACCGTGCGTTCCTCCAGGAGACTCCGACAGGCTGGACAGTTCATGCGCTTCCTCCGGCGGCTGCGACGGGGGGACGACGGGACGCGACCAGTCTAGCGAGAGATCGGGGTGCCCGGCCAGTCGAGCCGCCACGAGCGTGAGGCCGCGGGCCGGCGCCCGCTCAGCCAAGCACCTCGCACAGCACCTGAAGCGCCACCTCGTGCAGCGTCGGGTCCTTGCTGGCCCGCGGTCCGGCCACGTTCAACACCTCGACCCCCTCCTGCTCAATCCAGGCCCGGGCTTCCGCGACCGCCTCGTCCCGCGACCGCTCGGCGAGATCGAGGTGCAGACACGGTCGCCCCAGGCGGACGGCGACGCGCTCCGTATAGGCGGAACCGCCAGTGAGCGCTCCGCGTGATAGGATCAGCGTCCCGTCGGCATCGCGGACGTTGGCCTCCGTGCGCTCGTCCCAGTCGGCCGACGCGGTCTCCCGCAGATTCGGGTAGCGATCCGGAATGCGGCCGAGCTCATCGATCCTGCCCCGCGGCACCCAACCACCGCAGGGGACCCCAAGCTGCAGGGCCACGTCCAGCGCCGTGCGGTCGACGCCGGTCTGTGCGCCCGAAACGACGCGCCGGATGCTCACGACGCGCTCACGGCCAGCGCCGGACGGAGTCGGCGTGCTCCGCGTAGGCGACCCCGAACCTCCGCTGCAGGTACCGTTCCTCGCGGACGCTCACGCCTGCGGTCAGGAGGCCGACGAGCAACACGTCCATCGCCAGGAACCGGGATGTGGGTGCCCGCGCGGAGCATCTTGACCACCGCCCAGGCGAACAGTCCGAACGAGAGCGCGGCGAGCGCGGTGCCCACCGGACGGGCCGCGGACGGCGGGAGGATCGCTACCGCTCGTGTCTGCCGGAGCGTCCAACCGGCGACGTGCGGACCGGCGACGAGAAACGGCGGGTGGAAGGCGACGCCCGGAGCGTCGTCCTGGCTCACCGGAACCCCACCTCACCACGGTTCGTCTTCAGCGTCGTACCAGTTCGCATCGGGGCTCTCGGCGGCGGGCTGATCGGGCCCGAGGTTCTCCGGGTCGACGTCCGCCACGACGAAGTTCTCCGGCGCGACGGGCGAGCCCTCTAGCCGGCGCAGCATCGCCAGCTGGCCGGCGTGCGTCATCACGTCGGCCAGCGGCCCCTGCAGCAGTTTCGCGGCAGAGATCCGGTCGAACTCCCCTTTGTCGATCCAGCGGCCCAGGTCCTCGAGCACCTCGTGGAAGCGCTCGATCTCGTCGGCGAAGGTCGGCAGCGTCTCGGCTCGCCACGTGCCGCCGGTGAACAGCGTGCGGGCATAGCCGAGCACGTCGCTCATGTGGCGCAGCAACTGACGGGGGCTGCGCACGCCCGGCGCCGGGCGGAAGTCGGCGTATACCACGGGCGCGCCGCGCAACGCTTTCTGCGTGCGATAGGCGGTGGCGGCCAGAAAGTGGCGCAGCAGGGCGCGCTCGGCCGGGGTGGGGACGCCGCTCGCATCGGTCACGGGCCATCCTCCACATCGTCGTCTAGACCGAGTTCCCGGCGAGCGTCCTCGAGGAAGTCATGCGGCACCTTGAGCAGAACTCCGCGCACCGACAACCCCGCGTGGCCGGGACCGAAGATCCCGACCGCATCGCGCTGGTCAACGAAGAAGGGGATGTCGGCAGACTCCAGCCGCCCGGCGGCGACTTCCGCCTCGACGAGTGAGCCGAAGGCGGCGATGCCGATCCAGTCGTCGTTACTCATGTGACCCCCTGAATCTCCGCCACGAGTGCCTTCACCCGGCGCTCGATCTCGTCGCGAACCTCGGAGAAGCGCTCGGGCGGGAGATTCTTCGGGTCGGGCAGCGCCCAGTTCTCACGGCGGTCGGCGGCAACGAAGGGGCACTCCTCCCCGCAGCCCATCGTGATCACGTAATCGAACGGGCCCTCGATTTCGTCTAGGCCCGTCGACGTGTGGCGGGTCAGATCATAGCCGACCTCCCGCATCGCGGCGATGGCCCCGGGGTTCACCACGCGGCTCGGCCGACTCCCGGCGCTCACCGGCTCGATCCGATCGGATCCGTGCAGGCGCGCGAACGCCTCCGCCATCTGGCTGCGGTTGGAGTTCTCGACGCAGGCGAACAGGACACGCTTCACTCGGACAGCTCCTGGTTCGAGTTCATCGGTCATCGAACCCCACTACCCGGGACCATCGACCGCGCGATGAGGTAGCAGAGCGAGTGTCGACCGCTCGGAGTGCTGGTGTGCATCGCCGCCTTCATGGAATCGGTCGCCCCGGGGGGCTCGTCCAGGGTACATTCTCGCACATGAGGCTCCGTCACATCAACTCATCGATCGCCGGTTGGATGTCGCTCTCCGCGCTCGGGTTGGCCATGTCCGCCTGCGCCCCCGCCGCCTCGGGCCCCGAGCCGGCACAGCCGGCCCCCACGGCCGACGTCGTCGAGGCCGAGGCCAGCGTGGCCGTCCCAGAGGCCGTCGCCCCGTTCGATTCCGCCGCCGCGCTCGAGAAGCGCCTCGTGGCGCTCGCCCGCGAGGTGCGCGGCCCGGATCCCGCCCTCGCACCCATTAAGCCGTTCGGAATCTCATGGAGCCCGGCGCCGAAGGAGGGCAAGGCATTCTCGCTCACCGTGTACGAGCGTCCGACCGGACGAAAGCCGGCCGCGATCGAGGGCGAGTTCGCGGGCCACGCGGTTCGCTTCGCCCGGTTTGGGCCGCACAACCAGTGGCTCGGCGTCGGTGTCGTTCCGATCGGCTGGTCGGACCCGGACGTCCTCACGCTCCACATGCGGTTCGAGGACGGGGCGACGTACGAACAGACAGTACGGATCGCTGTCCAGCGCACCGCTTTCCCGCGCACCAACCTCAGCGTCGATCCGAAGTTCTCGTCGCCACCCCCCGAGGTGCTGGCCCGCATCCAGCGCGAGAGCGCGATGGTGCGGGAAATGCTGAACACCGTGACGCCACGGTGGCAGCTCGACGGCCCTTTCGAGCCGCCTCGACCCGTCGTGATCACGAGCCCGTTCGGCCAGGCGCGCATGTTCAACGGCGAGTTGCGGAGCCGGCACACGGGGCTCGACCTGCGCGCTCGCACCGGCCAGGAAGTCCGGGCCGCCGGCCGCGGGCGCGTTGCCTTCGCCGGCCCCCTCTATTTCGCGGGCAACGCGATCTACATCGATCACGGGCTCGGCGTCTACACCGGCTATTTCCACCTCTCCCGCACGCTCGTCGAAACCGGCGATGAGGTCGCGAAGGGCGAGCTCGTCGGCGAGGCCGGCGCCACCGGGCGTGTCACGGCCGCGCACCTGCACTGGTACCTCTCCGTCGACGGACAGGCGGCCGACGCGGGGAGCCTGCTCGACATGCAGCTGCCCGACTGATCCCGATTCGCTTGCTCCGACCCCACATTCCCGGCAGTTTGCCGCCGTTGCCGGCCCCACGCCGGCAGACCCAAACTCCAATATTTCCGAACGGATCTTCATGACGAAAATCGCGCTCGTCCTCGGCGGCGGCGTGTCGCTCGGCTCCTACATCGGCGGCGCTGTCTCCGAGCTACTCCACGCCTGCCAGACCAATTCGCAGAGCTCCGACGGTGGCCCTGTGCGAATCCACGTGATCACGGGAACCTCGGCCGGAGCGATCAACGCCGCGCTGGCCGCGCGCTCCCTTGCGATCAACGCCGAGCTCCTGCCGTGGATCGAGAAGGCGTGGGTCGACGTGGCGTCCGCCGAGCACCTGCTCAACCCGAATCGAACCGATCGGCGAGCCTGGCTTGACGACGCGGCGATCGAGGATCTGTCGCGGGCGATGATCACCGCCGACCCGGCCTCGGACGACGCGTTCGCGGCGACGGCCGGCGATCCGCTGCGGATCGGCCTCACGCTGGCCAACCTGTATGGCGTCCGGTACGACATGCCTTACGGGTTCCTCAACGTTCCCGACCGCTCGTTCGGCACCCGGCGGCATGCGGACTCGGTCACGTTCGAGTTCACGCGGGCCAGCCGCGCCGGCGACGGCGACTGGGAGGACCTGCGGCGCGCCGCGTTGGCCTCTTCCGCCTTCCCGTTCGCGTTTCCCGTGCGCTCGCTCGTGCGACCGCGCGACGACTACCCCGGCGCGACACTGCCGGCGGGCGACGACGACGTGAAGATGTGGTACGTCGACGGCGGCCTGTTCGACACCGCGCCGCTCGGCCTCGCCAAGCACCTGGTCGAAAAGGCGGCAGACTACCGTGGCGACGACTGGCGGTACGTGCTCGTCGAACCGACCCTGCGGAGCAGCCAGGTCGGACCCGACGGCGCCGCCCATCCAGTGACGGCGCTGACCGACCTGGCGGCCGACCTGACGCGCGCCGTACTCGGCCAGGGCGCCGCCCAGGACTGGGTCCGCGCGAACAAGATCAACGCGCGGCTCGAGGTGCTGTCCGCGCTCGTCGAGCGCCTGCCGGAGCTCAACGACCGGCTGCACGACCCCGACGAGGTGGGCATCGGCCTGAAGATCGGCGAGCTCGCCGAACGCGTGGCGGAGATGCAGGTCGCGCTCGACACGCGCCTGGCCGAGCGGCACGCCGGCCCCGACCCGGCGGGCGACTACCTGGACGACCAGGTCGCGCGGATCGAGGCTGATGAACGCTACGACGCGGTCATGTCCGGCACGGATTCGCGGGCGGGTCGCTCCCGCCTGGCGAAGCTCGTGTTTCTCCTCGAGGCGGCGGGTGGGCTCGCCGGCAAGGACGTGATGAAACTCTACCTCGTCGCGCCCCGCGAGGCGGGCGAGTTGACAGGCGACTTCCTCGGGAACTTCGGCGGCTTCCTGAATCGCGCCTGGCGCGCGAACGATTTCCGTGCCGGCCGTCGCGACGCGCGGCGCATGCTCGAGGAATCCCTGGGCGACGTCATCTCGTACGATCCCCTGACGGAGGATCACTACACGGTCGAGGCGATGGAGCCGACGTGGGACATGGTGCCCGCTTCGACCCGCAACCGACTCGAGGCCGTGTTGCACGGCGAGGCGGATCGCGTGCTGTCCGACCTGCGGCCGGGCGGCGTCGCGAGCATCCTCTCGTGGGCGTGGAAGCCCGTGCTCAAGCGCTTGATGGTCGAGCGTGCGATGCGGGCCCTGCAGGAGGCGCGTTGATGGAAATCCAGAGGATATGGCAGGGGGCCAAGCAGGTTCTCATGGCCGTGCTGGGCGGCCTGATCGTCCTGTTCGCGTTCGTGAACGCGGAGTCGGTGACGGTGAACCTGCTGTTCACGCAACTGCAGCTGTCCCTGTCGCTACTCATACTGATCTCGGCCCTGCTCGGGATCGGATTCGGATGGCTGGGGGGTGCCCTGCGCGGCCGGCGGAAGCGCAAGGCGGTCGAGGCCGGCTACCAGGCCGAGCTGTCTGGCTCAACCGAGGCGGAAGAGGACTGGATGGCGGAGCAGCAGGAGACCCAGGGCGTTCCGCAGAGCCGGCACTGATCGTCTGAGCCTGCCCGTCCCCGGCTATACGCCCGCGGGCACCGCCTCCCGCCTCGGCTCGAACGGGACGATGCGGCCGGCGAAGGCCGACGCAACCGTCGTGTAGGGGCTCGCCAGGTAGACCTTCCCCGGCCCGCTGCGGCCCGGGAAGTTCCGGTTGATGGAGCTCACCGTGACGTCGTCCGGCGTCGTGCTGACCCCGGGGCCCGCGTTGATACAGGCGCCGCAACCGGGTGCGAGCACGTGGAAACCGGCTTGCACGAACAGCTCGTGAAACCCTTCCGCCTGGGCCAGCTCCTCGACCTCGAGGGAGCCGTACTGCAGGTAGGCGGTGACGCTCTCGGCCACCCGCTCGCCGCGCTCGAGGGCGGCCTTCACGACGCGAGCCGCCATCCGGATGTCGTCGGGCTTGGCACCGGTGCACGATCCGGCGTAGACGATGTCTATCGGCACCTCGGCCGACAGCTCGTCGATCGGGACGCCATTGCCCGGGTCGCCGGGCGTCGCGACCATCGGCCGGAGCTGCGAGGCGTCGATCTGCATCGTCCACTCGTACTCGGCGCCCTCGTCGCTCTCGAGTCCCTCGACCATCGCTTCGACCTCGGCCCGGTCCATGCCGCGCTGCTCGACCAGCCAGTCGACGGTGGTCGTGTCGGGCGCGACGATGCCCGTGAACGCGCCGATCTCGGCGGCCATGTTCGTGAGTGTGGCGCGCTCGTCGATGCTCAGCGCCCCGACGGCCTCGCCCGTGTACTCGATGATCTTCCCGATCGCGTCGCCGCCGCGTACGTAAGGGTGCGCGAGTACTTCGAGGATGAGATCCTTGGCCGAGACGTTGTCGCCCAGCTTGCCGGTGACCTCCACCTTCACCGAGCGTGGGACCTCGAGCCGCACGTCACGCGTGGCCCACGAGTTGACGATCGCAGTCGTGCCGACGCCGAACGCCACGCAGCCGATCGCGCCGGAGTGCGGGGTGTGGGAATCGGAACCGACGACGACCTGGCCCGGCAACGCGTAGCTGCCCAGCACCTTTACGTGGCAGATCGCCTCGGAGCCCACGCGGCCCGAGAGCTCGCCGTGCAGCCGGATCCCCTTCCGCTGCGCGAACTCGCGCTGGCGATCATGCAGGGCGTGGGCGGCGTCCAGCAGGCCAGCTTGCTTGCGCTCTTCCGTGATCACCTGGTCGAGGAACGCGAGGTGGTCGCGGAAGAAATAGATGCTGTCCGGATCGTTCAGCCCGGCGTCCTCGCCGGCGAACCCGTCCCAGAAGGTCGAGGCCATCGGCGTGACGTACTCGTGGCTGAACCGGATGTCGGTGCGCACAAAGCCGGCGTCGCCCGGCTTCACGGCTGGCACCCCGAGCTTCCCCTCCGACAGGTCCTCCACCCAGTGTTTCGCGAGGATCTTCTCGGCAACGGTCATCGATCGATTCTCGGCGGTCACGGGCTGGGGCACCGTGACCAGACCCTTGAGGCGGGCCACCGCGTAGTCGAGCAGGCCGCCGTACTCGATGATGTCCTGCTGGATGTGGCCAGCGCCCGCTGTGAACGTAGACAGCGGCATCTCCTCGCCCCGGCGGATCTTGTCGATCACGCCGAAATCGGTGGTCGTCAGGACCCCGATGTTCTCGCAGTTTTCGCGGTAGATGCGCTCGATGTTCTCGGCGATCACGATGCGAATGCCCGCCGCCCACTCGGCGTACGGCGAGGCCTCGCGGCTGGATCCCTTGCCCCGGCGCTTCCCGGAGACCGCAGCGATGAAGCCGCCGTTGGCCACGTCGTCCTTGCCGATCGGCTGCTCGCCACCCGCCCGCAGGCCGACGTACGGATACCGCCCGAGGGTCTCGTCGAAGTAGTAGCAGACCCAGGCGGGCGTGATCTCGTCGGTGCTGATGTCGTCGCGCAGCTTGATGGAGGGATCCCAGTCGAGATCCTCGCCGGCCAGCTGCCGGCGGATCAGATCGGGGTCTTCGGTGAGGAAGAGGATGCGCCCCTGGAGGCGAACGGTGTCGGATCGTTTCGCGATCTGGCGATTCAGCTGGTCATCGAGCATCGGACGTGGATCTCTGTATCTGGAATGTCGGGTAAGTAAGGTTCGAACTGCGTGCCGAAATGTACGCCGAGGCACGCGGTCGAGCGAACCCGAGACACGGTCCCACCGCGTGAACCCCTGATGGCACTTCGGGTACGTCCCACATCGGCTCGAGACGCCTCAGTTCCATATATTGGGGCTACGCGACAGATGGAACCTGCAGCCGGGAAGACGCCATGTACAGGCATGCCGCACGCACCGCTTTCTTGTCCCTCGCCACGCTGGCCGCGCTCGGACTCGCCGCGCCGGGCACGATCGCCGCCCAGGCCGCCCAGGCCGAAGCGCAGACCGCCGACGCTCGGTTGCCGGACGGCATCGAACGGATCACCGAGGTCGAGGGGATCACCGAATACGAGCTCGACAACGGACTCCAGGTCCTGCTGTTCCCCGATCAGGGGAAGCAGCAGATCACCGTCAACATCACCTACTTCGTCGGCTCGCGGCACGAGAGCTACGGCGAGACGGGGATGGCTCATCTGCTCGAGCACATGGTGTTCAAGGGCACGCCGGAGCATCCGAACATCCCGAAGGAGTTGACGGACCACGGCGCGTCGCCCAACGGTACGACCTGGTTCGACCGGACGAACTACTTCGAGACGTTCCCGGCCAACGACGAGAATCTCGACTGGGCGCTCGACCTCGAGGCCTCGCGAATGGTGAGCTCGTTCATCGCGAAGGAGGACCTCGACTCCGAGATGACGGTGGTGCGCAACGAGTGGGAGTCGGGCGAGAACCGCCCGTTCGGCGTCCTGCAGGAGCGCGTGATGTCCACCGCCTACCTGTGGCACAACTACGGGAACTCCACGATCGGTGCCCGGGCGGACATCGAGAACGTCCCCATCGATCGCCTGCAAGCCTTCTACCACAAGTACTATCAGCCCGACAATGCGGCCCTCGTGGTGGCCGGACGGTTCGATCCCGAGACCGCGCTCCGGCTGATCGCCGACAAGTTCGGCGACATCCCGAAGCCGGAGCGTACGGGCGCCAACCAGTTGTTCCAAACCTATACTCGCGAGCCCGCGCAGGACGGCGAGCGGAGCGTGACGCTGCGGCGGG
>Ga0210123_1000779_pt1 | contig 18242 bp, 12 predicted proteins | sample Muzzi_PWB_D2_FD_185535 | JGI IMG/M metagenome (GOLD analysis project Ga0210123, IMG submission 185535) | Wetland microbial communities from San Francisco Bay, California, USA, that impact long-term carbon sequestration - Muzzi_PWB_D2 (SPAdes) | ecosystem: Environmental > Aquatic > Marine >... | reverse complement strand
GGTGGAGGGGTACCGCCACTTCATCAACAAGTTGTGGAATGCGGCCCGTTTTGCCCTGATGCATCTGAATAACGGCTACGACCGCATCGACGACGACCATCTGTCCCTGCCGGACCAATGGATTCTTGCCAGACTGAAGGAGGTGACCCGGCAAGTCGCAACAGCTCTGGACGAGTACCGCTTCAACGAAGCCGCCGGCGCTGCCTACCAATTCGTGTGGCATGAATTCTGCGACTGGTATCTGGAAGCGATCAAACCGATTCTCTATGATGAGGACCATGACGCGCACCAAACCGCCACCAAGCAAGCCTTGTGGACTGTGCTGCGTGACATTCTGGTTTTGCTGCACCCCTTCGCACCATTTGTCACCGAAGAAATTTGGGACAAGCTGCCGGGCACCCGTGACTCCATCATGGAAGCCTCCTATCCAGACCCCTCCGGCTATGTCTCCAACCCGGCGCCACTCCACCAGGCCAAGACGGATATGGCTCTTGTCATGGACCTCATCACCGGCATCCGCAATATTCGCGGTGAAATGAACATCGCCCCATCGGCAAAGCTGTCGGCGACCGTGGCATCGGCGCAAGCTGCCCTGCGCCAAACGGTTGAAGCCCACCAGGGGCTCATTGGCCATCTGGCGCGCCTGGCGTCTTTAGAAATCCAGGACGAAGGCAGCAATCGGTCCGCCACCGCCGCCACGGCCATTATCGGCGAGGCCACCATTCTGGTGGAGCTGAAGGACGTGGTGGACTTTGCTCAGGAATCCCAACGCTTAAATAAGGAGATCGGCAAACTGTCAAAAGAGTTGTCGAGCATCAACAAGAAACTGAACAACCAGGGATTTCTTTCAAAAGCGCCCGAGCAGGTGGTGGCTGAAGTCCGGGAGAAGCAGGCCCTGCTTTCCGAAAAACGGGACAAGCTGGCGGCCACGCTGGAGAAAATCAATACCTTTATATAGAGAAGCAAATGATTTTATCGAACCATGTTGAAAAACTGATCGAACTGGCCCTGGCAGAAGATATCGGCACCGGGGACGTGACCACCGACAACCTGGTGCCCTCCGGCGCCAAAGGCCAGGGCATCATCGTGGCCAAGGAGAACCTGATCGTTGCAGGACTGGATGTGGCCCAGCGCGTATTTGAGCGCCTGGACACCGATGTTGAGTTCCAACCGGCGTATCAGGATGGCGGTCATGTCGCTATCGGTTGCACCGTGGTGCATCTCACCGGCCGCATGGCCGCTCTGCTGGCGGGTGAACGCACCGCGCTTAATTTTTTACAGCGCTTGTCAGGCATTGCCAGCTACGTGCACAGTTGCGTGGCCATGCTCATGGACAACAAGGTGCGCCTGCTGGATACCCGCAAAACCACACCCGGGTGGCGTGAGCTTGAAAAGCAGGCCGTACGCGCCGGCGGGGGTACCAACCATCGCATGGGACTCTATGACGCCGTTTTGATTAAAGACAACCACATTGCCGCCAGCGGCGGCATATCAGCGGCGGTCCGCCGCATCAAATCCGGCGTGCCGGCTTCCATGCGCATTGAGGTGGAGACCACCAGCCTTGAAGAGGTTCGGGAAGCATTGGATGCCGGGGCGCACATCATCATGCTGGACAACATGGATATAGGCCAAATAAAATCGGCCGTGGAATTGGTCGACGGACGTGCCAAGCTGGAGGTCTCCGGCGGGGTCACCCGTGAACATCTGACCGCCCTGGCCGGCACCGGCGTTGATTTCATCTCCTCGGGCGCACTGACCCACTCGGCCAGAGCCGTTGATTTAAGCATGCAGATAGCTAGTCCATGATCCCTATTCGCGACACCATTCCTTCCAAGAACGTGCCGGTGATCAACAATCTATTGATCGGCATCAACGTGGCGGTGTTTCTGTTTCAGCTCATGCAGGGATCCGACATGGGCTTTCAGCGCCTGGTCTACTATTACAGCCTGGTGCCGGCGCGCTATACCGTACCGGGCTGGGCCGACGGCGTCACCTTGTTTCATAAAGGGGTTGCCCTTATTACTTTCATGTTTCTGCATGGCGGCATATTGCACCTGCTGGGCAACATGTGGTTTCTCTATATCTTCGGAGACAATGTTGAAGACCGCCTGGGCCCGCTGCGGTACACCATCTTCTATCTGCTCTGCGGCCTGACATCGGGACTCACCCATCTGGCGTTAAACGCCCACTCCACGAGCCCCACCATCGGTGCCAGCGGAGCAGTGGCCGGCGTTATGGGCGCCTACTTCCTGCTGCATCCCAGATCCAGGATCCTGACGCTGATTCCGATCATCATCATTCCTTGGCTCGTCGAGATTCCGGCCTACTTCTTTCTGGGGATATGGTTCCTGCTGCAACTCTTCAATGCCTCCTGGAGTTCCGGCGCCGGCGGCGGCATCGCCTGGTGGGCCCACATCGGAGGTTTTATCTGCGGCATGGTCCTTCTAAAGCTGATTGATGCGCTGCCATCGACGGGCATCACCGCCCATCTGCGAAAATCCACGGCCCGCAAAAAGAGCCCCCGGCTGCAGGTAGCGCGCCCCAACGCCGAAGGTCAGGATGCCAACACGCATGCCCCCATTGTCATTTCACCCTATGAAGCCCTGGTGGGCACCCGTAAAATGGTGACCATCCCTTCCGGATTTCAGCGTCGTGTGTTCCGGGTCAATATTCCGCCCGGCATGGAAACCGGCAAGCTGCTGCGGCTCAGGGGCCAGGGCGGCATCATGGCCGATGGAACCCGCGGGGATCTGATGCTGAAGATCGTCATCCAGTAAAGCACCTAGAGCACCCGGTTCCGAAAACCCCAGCCTATTTCCCGAATTCCAAGGTCACCGTCTGTTTATCTTTTTTTGACTTGACCTTCACCTCGACATCGACACTGCTGTCCCGCACGCCCAGAGCAAGCGGCAGTCTGCCTTTGGCATCTTCGATATGGGTGATCTCCCGAACCGATGCCATGATTTTTTCCGCAATGGCGCGATTGGGGGCCGGCAGTTCCGCAGGCCGGTATTCGGCGATGACGTGAACCGCCTCCCCGGATATGGATATGGAAATGCTTTTGGCATTGGCGTTGATGCCATGCAGGGTAGCTAAAGCGATCCACTTGACCGCGGCTTCATCGGCATCGGCTTCGTTGACCATTTGGGACATGGATTTGAGTGGATCGGTGGATGAATAACACTCGCACATCTCCTGCACCTTCAAGTGCAGGTTGCGTTTCTCTTTCATACATGCCTCCTTTGAATGTTCCTCAGGCAGCTTTGCCGATTTTCACGGCACATACCTTGTATTCGGGAATGCCGGATACCGGATCCAGCGCGGCGTTGGTCAATTTATTGGCCGCTGCCTGGGCAAAATGGAAGGGGATAAACACGGTCCCCGCCACGGCTTTGGTTGAAATCTTCACCCGGGCATCGATATGGCCGCGGCGGGATGAGACCTTGACGAGGTCGCCTTCCTGAAGGCCGTATTTGTCGGCATCCGCTTTTGAGATCTCGACAAAAGACTCCGGAGCCCGCTCGTTGAGGCCCTCGCTCTTCATGGTCATGGTCCCGGTGTGGTATTGATAGAGCACCCGCCCGGTGGTCATATAAAGCGGATATTCATCATCCACCTGCTCGGCCGGCGGAATCCACTCAATGGCATGAAACAACCCCTTGCCGCGGGTAAATTGCTGACCGTGCAGGATGGGTGTCCCGGGATGGTCCGCCGTTGGGCAGGGCCAGTGAATGCCCGTCTCGTCAATGCGCGCATAGCTGAGACCGGTGTAAGAAGGCGTGACGGCGGCCATTTCATTAAAAATCGCCTCACTATCCCGGTAGGTCATTGCATACCCCATGCGACTGGCGATCTGGCCGGTAATCCACCAGTCATCCCTGGCCTCTCCCGGCGCATCCACCGCCTTGCGAACCCGCTGAACCCGGCGCTCGGTGTTGGAAAAGGTGCCTTCCTTTTCGGCAAAGCAGGCCGAAGGCAGCACCACGTCGGCCAGCCGGGCGGTTTCGGTCATGAATATATCCTGGACCACCAGAAGATCCAGATTGGCGATGCTCTTTTCGGCATGGTTAAGATCGGGATCGGATACCAACGGATTCTCGCCGATGATATACAACGCTTTGAGGTCCCCGCTGTGGGCCTTGGGGATCATATCGGTGACCTTGAGCCCCACCTGGGTCGACAAACCGGATACACCCCAGGCGGCTTCCATCTTTTTAGCAACGGCCGGATCGGTTACCGGCTGATAGGCCGTATACACATTGGGCAATCCGCCCATGTCGCAGGCGCCTTGCACATTGTTCTGGCCGCGCAGGGGGTTGACCCCGCCGCCCGCCATGCCCAGGTTGCCGCACAGCATGGCCAGATTGGCCAGGGATTTCACATTGTCGGTACCGCTGACATGCTGGGTGATGCCCATACAGTAGAGGATGCTGCCTGTTTTGGCACCCGCGTACAGCTTGGCGGCAGCCACGAGGCTCTCGGCTGGAATACCGGTGATCCCTTCGACAAACTCGGGTGTATACTTTTCCACCGCCTGTTTGAGCGCTTCGAATTCCTCGGTGCGTTGATCGATAAATGTCTGATCGTGAAGGTTTTTCTTGATGATCACATGCATCAAGCCGTTAAGCCAGGCCACATCGGTACCTAAATTGGGACGCAACCAGTGAGTGGCGAATTCGGTCATCTTGATGCGACGCGGATCAACGACAATCACCTTGGTGCCGTTGAATTTCGCCGCGCGCTTGACGAAAGACGACAGCACGGGATGATTCTCGGAAGTGTTGGACCCGGTAATCAGAATGACATCTGCGGTCTCGATATCGGCAATGGTGTTGGTCATTGCGCCGGAACCAAATGCTGCGGCCAGACCGGCCACGGTGGAACTATGTCAGAGACGCGCGCAATGATCGACATTGTTGGTCTTGAGCACCGCCCGGGCGAATTTCTGGGCGATGTAGTTCTCTTCGTTGGTAATGCGTGCCGAGGTCAGCACGCCGATGCTGTCACCGCCGGTAGTATCGCGGATATCTTTGAGCCGGCCGGCCACCAGATCCAGGGCTTCTTCCCAGGTGGCTTCACGGTGTTGGCCGTTTTCCTTGATCAACGGGGTGGTTATACGCTGGTCGGAACCGATAAAATCGAAGCCGAAACGCCCCTTGACGCAAAGGCTGCCGTGGTTGGGTGCGGCATCCGCACCGCTCACTTTAACCACCCGGTTGTCCTTCACGTGCAAGTTGAGTTGGCAGCCCACACCGCAATAGCTGCAGGTGCTGCGTACCGTTTCGGTATCCCATTGGCGCACGGCGTAGCGCACATTTTTCTCCACCAAGGCACCCACCGGGCAGACCTGTACGCATTCACCACAAAAAACACAATCCGAATCCTTCAGCGGGCGGTCGCCGGAAGCGATGATCTTGGAGTGCGGACCGCGGTAGCCGAAGCTGATGGCATTGTTGACCTGCACCTCGTTGCAAGCCTGAACACAGCGGCCGCAGGAGATGCAGCGGCTGAAATCACGCACGATAAAAGGGTTGACCGTTTCCATGGGGTATTGGGTCGGCGTGGCCGGAAAGGCCTCACCCGACACCTGGTACCGATAGGCCAGGTCCTGCAGCCGGCAGTCGCCCCACACCGGACACAGCTCATCGCTGTTGTCTTCGGTTTGCACCTTGAGCTGAAAAGTGGTCCACTCGGCATCGTCGCTGCCGCGCACCGCACAATTGTGGTTGCCGGAACTGAGCATGAGCCGAATGATCTGCTTGCGTGCATCAACCACTTTGGGCGATTCGGTCTGCACCACCATGCCCGGGGCGGCCGGGGTGGCGCAGGCGGCCAGCAGCGTGCGCGCGTTTTGAACCTCCACCACGCAGATACGGCAGGCGCCGGTGGGCGTGGTGCCCTTTAAATGGCACAGTGTAGGAATCTCGATGCTATTGCGCCGGGCCACCGTCAAAATGGTTTCGCCCGATTCAAAGGCCAGTTCGTTTCCGTTGATGAAAAGGGTCTGCGGTGCGTTCATGCCAGGGACTACTCCTTATCCTTGGGGATTTTGCGTCACTTCTGCTTTTTTAATTCGTAAAGGCTACCATTTCTATAAAAAAAGCATCATTTTGTCAATGTGATGCGACGCTTTTATGCCCAGATTCAGTGTTACAGCGTCGGTTTATTCGTCGGATTTATTCGTCTTAAGGTTTTAAAGCACCAGTTTCGGCGCGCCGGCGAAGCAGGGCCACATAGATCCCACCGCAAATTAAGCTCCCCGCAAAGTCGGCCAGTGCATCAAAGGCATCCGCGTCGCGCCCGGGAACAAAGGATTGATGCCATTCATCGCTGATTCCATATAATGTTGAAGCCACTACGGCAACCATGAGCAAGGCGCCCCACCGGCGGCGCCATCTATCGGTGGTATTTGCCGCCCTGCAGATCAGGACGGCCAAAATACCGTAGGCCACCGCGTGAAGCAGCTTATCCGATAGCGCAAAGCTGGGCAGTTGATGGGGTGTCGGATAGCAGGACTGCGCAAAGATGACGGCACAATAAGCCATCACCGGTATCCAGTAACGCACGAATGGGGGCATCAATCAAACAGATCCAGTTCCAGCCGTCGTCCGGCGATGTGATCCGATATCTGAGCGTTAAATTTCGAGAGCGCGATGCCGTGGCGGACCTTGCCGTCCAGGGTACGCACCGAGACGGTGCCCTCATCTTTTTCCTTGGCACCGCAAGTGAGAATGAGGGGGATCTGCTGGAGTTGGGCATCGCGCACTTTTTTCTTGAGGCTTTCCGAGCGTTGGTCCACTTCGGTCCGCAGCCCGGCCTTTTCCATCTCCGCGGCCTGCGCCTTGGCAAAGGGAATCAGGTCGTCGTTGATGGGCAACAGGATGACCTGTACCGGCGCCAGCCACAATGGAAATTTGCCGGCAAAGTGTTCCACCAGAATGCCGAAAAAGCGCTCGATGGAACCGTAAATCACCCGGTGGATCATGATGGGCCGGTGGCGCTCGTTGTCCTGACCGACATAAGCGAGGTCAAAACGTTCGGGCAGGGACATGTCCAATTGAATGGTGCCGCATTGCCAGGTGCGCCCCAAGGCATCCTTGATGTGCACATCGATCTTGGGACCATAAAAGGCACCGTCGCCTTCATTGATCTTATATTCCCGGCCATAGGCTTTCAAGGCGGACTCCAGGCCGCCGGTGGCCGTCTGCCATTGCTCATCGGTACCGATGGATTTTTCCGGCCGCGTGGAGAGCTCCAGGTGAAATCCCAGGCCGAACTTGCTGTAGATGCGGTCCACGAGCTTGAGTACACCCAATATCTCATCCTGAATCTGGTCCGGGGTCATAAAAATATGCGCATCGTCCTGGTGAAAGGCACGCACCCGGAACAAGCCGTTGAGTACGCCGCTTAACTCATGCCGGTGCACCAGGCCGATCTCGGCCGCCCGGATGGGCAGATCGCGATAGGAGTGGTGTTTGCGCCCAAAAAGCAGCATGCCTCCGGGACAATTCATGGGTTTGATGGCATAATCCGCATCGTCGATGCTGGAGGTATACATGTTTTCACGGTAGTTTTCCCAATGCCCGCTACGCTCCCACAGAAAGCGCTGCATCATGATCGGCGTCTTGGTTTCCACATAGCCGGCGTGGCGGTGCTCTTCACGCCAGTAGTCCAACAGGGCATTCCACACGGCCATGCCTTTGGGATGGAAAAAAGGCATGCCCGGCGCCTCATCGTGGAAGCTGAACAGGTCCAGGGCCTGGCCGATACGCCGGTGGTTGCGCTTGCGCGCCTCTTCGAGAAAATGGAGGTATTTTTTCAGCGCTTTATTGTCGAAAAAAGCGGTGCCGTAGATACGCTGCAGCTGGGCTTTGGATTGGTCGGCCCGCCAATAGGCACCCGAAACCTTCATGAGCTTAAAAGCCTTGACCATTCCGGTATGGGGCACATGGGGCCCGCGGCATAAGTCGGTAAAATCGCCCTGCTGGTAAAACGATATGGTACCGTCCGCCAAAGCCTGAATCATCTCGAGCTTGTAGGGTTCATCCCGGTAAAATTCGAGAGCCTTGGATTTGGAGACCTCCCGGCGTTCAATGGGCAGCTTCTCCTTGACAATTTTTTTCATTTCAGCCTCTATACGGTCGAAGGCCTCTTCGGAGATGGGCTCCATATCGATATCGTAATAGAAGCCATCTTCCACCACCGGCCCGATGGTCAATTTGGCCTTCGGGTAGAGCCTCAAGACAGCCTGGGCCATGACATGGGCTGCGCTATGTCTCATGATTTCAAGCCCCTGGGGATCTTTGGTGGTAATCAGCTGTACGGCGGCATCCCGCTCTATGGTACGATTCAAATCCATGAGCCGATCATCCACCGTGGCGGCCACGCAGTTGCGGGCCAGGCCTTCGGAAATGCCCAAGGCGACATCCATGCCTGTGGGCGGATGGTCAAATTGCTTTATGCTCCCGTCCGGAAGTGTTATAGTGATCATCTTAAATTCACCTTGCGGTTAATCGATCATTAGCGGTATTTCACTAAATACCGAGAAGTTACATTGAAGTAGGAGAAATGCCCCTGTGGGTCAAGTAAAAAATAGTCAGGCCACGCCCGTGCGGCAATACGAATTCATCGATACCACCGAATCGCTGGCATCCTTTATCCACAAGACCCGCAAAGCGGAAATCATCGCCCTGGATACCGAAGGCGACTCCATGTTCCACTACCAGGAGAAGGTCTGCCTGATCCAAATGGCGGCCAATGGCCACACCGCCGTCATCGATCCCCTGAAAATTAAAGATCTCTCCTTGATCAAGCCCTTGCTCGAAGATGCCAGGATATCCAAGGTGATCCATGGCGCCGATTATGATGTACGCTCAATCTACCGCGATTTCGGCATCACCATCGACAACCTGTTCGACACCCAATTGGCCAGCATGTATATGGGTTGGTCGGAAACCAGCCTGGAAGCGGTGGTCAACCAGCATTTCGGCGTGGAGTTGGATAAAAAATATCAGAAAAAAAACTGGTCTCGCCGCCCGCTGCCGGACGAGATGGTGGCTTACGCGGCATCGGATGTCACCTATCTCATTCCTCTGGCGCGCTATCTATCCCAAGAGCTGAAAAATAGAGGGCGTCTGGAGTGGGTGGCGGAAGAGTGCCGCCTGCTTAGCGGTGTGCGGCCGTCGAAAAACAACGATGGCCCCATGTTTCTGAAATTCAAGGGCGCCGGGCGTCTGGAACCTCGCCAGTTGGCGGTGCTGGAATCGCTGCTCCAGATGCGCAATGCCATTGCCCGCCAGAAAGATCGCCCGCTTTTCAAAATCATCAGCAACACATCATTAAAAAAAATTGCCATGGCGCCGCCAGCCAACCTCAAGCAGCTCAAAGCCAGCCGGACCCTCAGTGACAAGCAATTCGAGATGTACGCCCAAGCCGTCATCGAAGCGGTCCGCAACGCACGGCATGTGCCGGCTGAAGAGCTGCCCAAATATCCACGGCAACGCTCACCACGGATATCCAGAAAAGTTCCGGCGCGGGTGAAAGCGCTGCGCACATGGCGCGATAGCAAAGCCGAGCAGATAGGCTTGAACCCAGCCCTGCTGTTGAATCGCTCGTTGATCAAGGCCATCGCGGTGGAAAACCCCACCGATGAGAAAGCCTTGGCCGCGGTAGAAGGGATTCACCAATGGCAGGTGGATGCCTTTGGCCAAGCCATTATCAAGGCCCTGCACTGATTGAATAACGAGTGTCCATCGCCATCAAACACCCTCAAAGCGCCAGGTCAGGCGCGGTTAGCATATTGTCGCAGAAATGCCATGTAGAGTTTCCTGGACAGTACCGGGAATTCGACGATGGGGATATGGCCGCAGCCATGAATGACAATGGAGCGGCAATGGGGAATCATCCCCATAATCCTGTCCACCGTCGAGACGTGGCAGATACGGTCCTCGGCGCCCCATATCACCAGTGTGGGGGCCATGATATGACAAGCCCGATCGTCCATCAATTCGATGCCGCCGGCCAATAAATCATCGAAGAGTTTTTGACGCCAGGCAAACAGTGCCAAGCCTCGGCGGGCCCAATGGTGTTTTACCGCCGACGGCATCTTGATCGGGCGATGCAGAAGATAGTCCATCTGGATCTGCAGCTCATGCGCGCTGGTACAGAGAAAGATATTGCGGTTACAATTCAGAAAGAACGCCCAGGCATCGCTGACCACCGGCGCGCTGAAACCGGCGCTGTCCATCAAACATAGACTTTTTACGCGATCCGGGTATTGGCTGGCGTAATAGGCCGCTGCATATCCTCCCAAAGAGATCCCCAGAAGATGAACTCGGCCGAGGCCGATGGCGCGAAGAAAGTTCTCCAGGCGCCGCACCTGGTCTTCAATACCATAAGCCGCCGACCAATCGGGTGTGGATTCGCCAAATCCCGGAAGATCAGGAATAACGACATGATGGGTGCGCCGCAGAAAAAGCACCATCGCGCCGAAGCGATCCTTGTCCGCCCCAAAGCCGTGCAACAATACCACCGGTTCCCCTTGACCGCCTTCCAGGTAAGGCCATACCTTCGGACCCACGCGTTGATGCCTGAGCTGCATGCCGCATAACAGACGATTCAGGTTTATGATGACGTCAAAGACGTGCTCCGGATTTCGAGCGGCTTTCAGGAGCATATTCAAGCCGAGCATGAACAGGCGCACCATCCAATACTGGACGGCGGAGGGCTGCGGCGTCAGATGCAAACAGTCCGACGACCGACTGCAGATGGTCTCTTTGTTTATATGCAGCAAATTTATGCTCCTCCTGATGCAACCCTTAGGGTTCGCGCAAAAATAACTTCCCCATTTTTTGCGCGAGCCCTAAAGTCAATTCATTGACAGTTTCCACAAACCATACGGGGCTGGTGGAAGCATATTCATGGATGGCGCCGTTCTTCGATGCAGGCCCGTATCTCCCTATTATTGATATCAATTTAATCCATCGTCGTAAAGATTGTTATCCATTTCCCGTCCCAACGACCATTTGATATGCGTGGGCATGTTTTTTGCTGTTTTATTCCAGGGGTTGCCATTCAAGCAGCAATTGAACCCGAGATTTGAGTTGCAACCTCCTATAACGGCTCTATAATGAAATGTAGATCATCAGGATGAAACAATGCACAGATGATCGAACCAGCGCCAAGGACTGAGATCTGCACCACCATATCCATTTCCATCTCCACCGGGAACCTGACCTGAACGCAACTCAGTCGCCGTATCTTGAACTGAAGCACTGGCGCATCAAAAAGGTAGAACAGCATAACATAATCGCATCAACCGAAGACGGGGGTAAATATGGCCAAGAAAGCGCAGACCCAGCCCAAATCCCAGCTGCATCAACATTGTTTGGCAGTCAAAGAAGGCCAACGCGTGTTTGAGAACGCCTTTCAAAGCGTGGCGCGCCTGATCCTTGAAAGCGATATTGAAAAAGTGGTCGTGAATGCCAAAACCACCTATGATTTCAATATCTTTAGAAATGGCGCCAAGCATGTTATCGGCATGTATGATGAGATCAACAGCTTTGTCTCCTATGTCAAGGATGCGGCGGAAAACGGCTCATCCAAGGAGATGGCTTTCGTTCTGGTGGGCGAACCCGGCAACGGTAAAACATTTTTCGTCGAGTTTCTCTGCGCGGAGTACCGGTCCTTTCTGGCGTTGCCCCAAAACCGCAAATATACGTTCCGTTTCACGGGCATGAGTGAATTGGGCAACTACGGCCGCATTACCACCATCGAATCCCAGACCTACGAAGACCCCATGATCCTGGCCATGAATCTGTTCGACACGCCTGACGAGAACAAAACATTCCTGAGCAAAGAGTTTGGCTTTGAGGACAAGGCCATCGAAAAATTATACGACAATTACCGCCCCCTGGGAGCATGCAGCGGCTATATCTGGAACGATATGCGCGCCAAAACAGACGACGACTTGAACAAGATGCTGCAAATGGTGGAGATTATCCCCGTGCCGCTGACCGAGAGCCTGGGCACGGTGACCGGCAAATATCCGGCAAAAGACAAGATCACCTCCTCCGCAGTCGACCTTCTGGGAGAAGAGTCCATTCAGCGTTTGATGCATATCACCGACACCAACAACCCCTATCGATTTGATCTGCGCCGCGGAGCGCTGGCCCGGGTGGCCGGCGGTGGCATCCACTTTGCCGATGAGATCTACAAGAACAAAAAGGACCTGGTTCAGGTTTATCTGGGCGTGATTCAAAATCGCAACATCGAAATTGATGGTTATAAATGGCCCATTGACACCCTGATCGTCGCCACCAGCAACAATTCCGAGTTCAACCGGTTCCTGTCGGAAAAAGAAGAAGCGCCCATCGTGGACCGCTGCCGCATCTGTTACGTATCGCACAACACGAACTACAAACTGCAGAACGACTTGACCGCCTACGCCATCGGAAATCAAGCGCGTACCACCTTGACCTATGAAGCCCTGCACCAGGATCCCAATCTGAACTATGCCGCTTCGGTGGCTTCGGTGCTGACCCGCCTGCCGCGTTCGGAGAAATTAACGCCCATCGAAACCATGAAGCTGGCCGCCGGAGAGGTAGCCGGAGAAAAGAGCATCAAGACCCTGGCCGAGGTGATCGACACCCTCAATCAGGACCCGGATATCACCAAGCGTTTCGGTCAGAAAGGGTTGGGTCAGCGCAATGTAGGACGCGCCATTCAATTGCTGATCGAAAGTTCGGAGACCAATGAAGGCCGGTGCATGTTTGCTTACGATATTTATCACGCTATCGAACGCATCATCCTCGATTATGTCACCGACGCCAACGACCGCGCCAAATACCTGGAGGATATCAAAATCGCCAAAGGCATGTACCGGGAACGGATCATGACCGAAATGTTTAATGCTTACATGGACGAACCCCTGGCTATTCGCAAGGATGTGATGAACTATGTCAATATGATTATTGGTATCGATGCTGAAAACCTGGGGCCGGACAAAATGTGGAAGTATAAAGACCCCCAAAGCGGTGAACTGCGGGCCTTGAAAATCGACGAACGCTATGTCAAGAGCGTGGAGGAGCGCCTGGGGCTTAAAACCGAAGAACAAAGGGAAACTTTTCGCACCTCCATTCGTAAAATCTACGGCCAGAAAATTTCCATGGATCCCAACTACGATTTCATGGACAACCTGGAGTTGGTTAAAGCCGTCACCGACGTTCGGCTGAAATCGGATATAGCCGGCGCCGGGAGCCTCATCGGCGCGCTGGCCAATCGGACCAATGAAGAGAATCAGAAGCTATACGACCGCATGGTGGACACCATGCTCAACAAGCTGGGGTACTGCCGCACCTGCGCCCAGAAGACCATTGAGTACTTCTGCACTCAAGAAGATGAGAATTAACTTCAGGGGTGGTGCACAAAAGGGCTTTCGAGCAAATTCAGTGTGATGCGGGCAAGCCTGGCTGTGAGTGATCGCAGTTTTAAGTTTAAAGTGTTAAGTTTTAAGTGAAGGTATTCTGCCGATTTGAAAGCCAGGTTATGCGAAGGTTTACGCTGCCTCAAGCTGGCATGGTGCTCTGAAGCCCGGAGGTAATTCAATGAAGACCAATCTTTGGGAGACATACGAAAAATTCAAGGCCCTGGGCCTTAGCCCCGAACAGGAGGCCAAAATCCTGGCGGAGATTCTTGGTTCCCGGCAGTCTGCCGAAGATGGTGCGATCAATTCCACGGCGCCCCCCTTTCCCGGTCTTTATGATTTTCACGACCTGATGATACTGCAGGCCGTCGGTGCACCCAGGGCCAGCTATACCAGCCACATCCGTTCCATCGACGAATTGCTGGCCAAAGACAAACAGCGCCAGAAAGACGGCTTTCCCCGTAAAATTCGTGTCGGCCGCATGGTGAAGCCGGGACGCGCTGGAACGGACAAAGTGGTGGTGGTGCCGACCACCTCCGAAGAAAAATTGATTCATGATCCCTCCTTTTCCACCGAGGAGGAAGATCAATCCGCCGGCGGCTCAGGCGACGGCGAAGAAGGCGAAGTTATCGGCGAACAACCGGTCCATGAAACCCAGCAAGGCGGCAGCGGACCAGGCCAGGGCGGTGACGAGCAGCACGAGTTGGAATCCTCGGCCTATGATCTGGGCAAAATACTGACCGAGCAATTCGAGTTGCCCAACCTCAAGGACAAAGGCAAGAAGCGATCACTTACGCGCTACACCTACGATATGACCGATCGGCACCGGGGATTCGGCCAAATCCTGGATAAGAAGGCCACTCTGCGCCAGATTATCGAAACCAATATCCACCTGGGCAACCTGCCGGATGTGGATGACATCGATCCTGCGGGATTCCTCATATCCCCCAACGATATGATCTACCGCATCTTGAGTCGCGAGAAAGACTTTGAATCTCAGGCCATGGTCTTTTTTGTACGCGATTACTCAGGCTCCATGGCCGGCAAAACTACAGAATTGATCGTCTCCCAACATGTGATGATTTATAGCTGGCTGCTCTACCAGTACGCCAACCAAGTCGAATCCAGATTCATCCTCCATGACACCACCGCCAAAGAAGTGAAGGACTTCTATACCTACTACAATTCGAAAGTGGCCGGCGGCACCCAGGTTTCTTCGGCTTACAAACTGGTCAACGAAATCGTCGAAAAAGAGAACCTGGCCCAGGATTACAATATTTATATCTTTCACGGCACGGATGGCGACGACTGGGATACCGAGGGCCGCGAATCCATACCGCAGCTAAAAATCATGCTGCGGTATGCCAACCGGGTAGGCATCACCATTGCGCAGCACAGCGCGGGCAGCAGCACCGAGGTTGAGAAGTATGTCAAAAAATCAGGACTGCTTGAGCAGGCCTCGGACCTGTTGCGGATGGATATTATCGGTGATGATGCCGATGAATCGAGGCTCATTGACGGTATCAAGAATTTGATTTCCGAATAAAACCCAAGGCCGGGATTCCCGGTTGAGCGGTCGAATTTCGCCCGGCATGACAGCGGCTGCAAAATGAACGCACACACAGAAAGCGGCATGCATGGAGCTTATTAATCAACACACCAAGGAAATCATGGAGGGCTGTAAAGCGCGGGCACGCATCGCCGGACTGCGGTTCGAAGACGAATCCCTGGAATATATCGTCACCAACCGTGATCTGCTGGAACTCTCTCCCAAAGTCATGATTCCGACCCTCTACGACTACTGGGTCCACGACCTCGAAGTTCTCAAGGGGAAAGGCAAGTACGAACTTTACCCGAGCAATCCTTATGAAACGGTAATCAACACGCGACCGGCGATTTCCTTCTATAATGACAACAACCCGGACTGGCTCAACGTGATGATCTTCTACCACGTATTGGCCCATATCGATTTTTTCCAGAACAATCTCTATTTCCGGCACACCTGGGATTATGATTTTGCCGGTGAAGCCTTGTCCGACAAGCGGGTGATTGCAAAACTCAGGGCGGAAAGGGGGCGATGGGTGGACTATGTCATCGAATTCGCCCGCGGGATCGACAACCTCGTTGGTTTCTTTGCCGAGTTGGAGCGCCTGTTCCCCGTTGCCACCAACGCACATTCCCTACGCGTGGATTATTATTTCGATATCTTCTTGCAAGGCATTAAAAAAGCCAAAACCAGCGAATATATCAAAGAGATCGAGCGCTACAATCAATGTCAGGCAATGGAGCACGATCTTTACGAGGATACCTTCTTTGCCGAAGTGGACCGGCGCCATCCCGAATTCAAAGCGTTGCTTGAAAAATACAAGCACGGAAAAAGCGTGCCGCCGTGCGACCTGCTCCAATTCCTGATGGACAACTCACCCTTTTTGAACAAGGAAGAGAACAAATGGATGGTTACAGTCCTGCAGGTGGTCCGTAAAACATCTCTGTTCTTTCAGCCTCAAATTCGCACAAAGATCATGAACGAAGGCTGGGCCAGCTATTGGCATGAAACCCTGTTCCTGCAGGATGACCGCATCAACGGCCACGAAGTCGATTTCGCCCGCGTCAATGCCGGTGTCACCGCCATGCCGCGGGTGGGCCTGAACCCGTATGCGCTGGGCATGCGACTCTTTTATTTCATTGAGGATATGGTGGACAAGGGACAGCACTCCTGGGATTTTCAAAATCTCAAAGACACCCAGGCGCGCAAGAACTTTGACTTGTGTACCGACAAAGGTCGCGATTTTATTTTTGACGTTCGACAGAACTACAGCGATTTTTCATTTATCAACCAATTCATCAATCAAGATTTTGTGACGCGCAATAAATTGTTTGTCGCCGGAAAGCGCCTCAATGAATCTAAAATGGTATGGGAATATTTTGTCAAAAGCCGCAAGGCCGAAGACTATCGACAAATGCTGTTTGCGTCGCTCTATCACCCCCCGCATATAAAGCTGGACCACGATAAGGGCCAACAGGCCGGGACCCTCTACCTGGTTCACCAATTTGAAGGCAAGCCGTTGTTGAGAGATTATATCGCCAACACCCTTTTAGGCATCGAGTTCCTGTGGGGCAACCCGGCGGAACTTGAAACCCATGAAGTCAAGTCCATGGGGCCCCGGTCGGATCGGCCGAGAAAAACAGACCCATCGGCGCCCAAGGAGATTAAATGGCAACGCGTGGTCTATACCATGAAGGACCGCAAGCTGAGCCGAAGGATCGTAGCATAATGGATGCCAAAGCAGGGAAAACGATCATGCAGGAATTGAACACCATCCAAAAAGCCATGCAGCATATTCAGCGCACCAAAGCAACCAAAGAACAGCAGGCGCCCATCCCTTTCGAGGAGTTCCTCAATCTTGTCCTGCAGCGCCCCACCCATATGATCCGAAATGTATTTCAGTTTTTCCACGACATGGTCAATGCCTTTGTCGGCGAAGGCGTGGATGAATATCCGGATGATCCCGAATCCATCAGATATGTCAATTATGACTGCAACCGTCTGTTTGTCGAAGGCTCGGATCACCCCTTTTTTGCGGATCGTCTGTTTGCCAACCGGTTGATGAAACAGGTGGATAGCATGCGTCAAGGTGCGCAGCAGAACAAGATCTATATCTTCGACGGTCCCCACGGATGCGGCAAAAGCACCTTTTTAAACAACCTGCTGACCAAGTTTGAAGAATATGCCAACACCGAGCAGGGCCGCCGCTATGAGGTCGTCTGGCGCATCAACACGTCCGACCTGGGCCAATCATCGATGGGCAGCGACACGGTCTCCATCCTGGAAAAGCTGCTGCAACTGCAAAACGAATCCCAGCAGGAGCAATATGATCGCATCAAATCCAAGGTTATGCCGCAGCAGCAAAAGAACACCTACCTGGAAATTGCGTGCCCCAGTCATGACAACCCGCTGTTGATCATTCCAAAATCTCAACGGCGCGAGTTTTTCGACGACCTGTTCCAGAATGACGCTTTTAAATATTCCCTGTTCACCAACAAGGAGTATGAATGGGTCTTTCAGGACATCCCGTGCACCATCTGCAGTTCGATTTACGAGGCGCTCTTCAGTCGGTTCCACGACCCGGCCAAGGTGTTTGAATCGGTGTGGGCCCGGCATTATGCCTTCAATCGGCGCCTGGGCGCAGGCATCAGTGTGTTCAATCCCGGCGACCCGCCGCTGAAGCAGTCGGTATTAACCAACGACCGGCTGCAGCGGCGCATCAACCGCCTTTTTGACGACAGCAATCAGGTGCAATACCTGTTTTCACGCTATGCCAAAACCAACAACGGGCTATACGCCTTGATGGATATCAAGTCCCATAACATCGAGCGGCTCATCGAGCTGCACAACATCATCAGCGAAGCGGTTCACAAGGTGCGTGACATGGAGGAGAATGTCAATTCCCTGTTCATGGCCCTGATGAACCCTGAAGACAAAAAGAACATTCAGAATATTCAATCCTTTTCGGACCGCATCTCCTATGTAAACATATCATATGTTCTTGATATAAATACAGAAGTTGATATATACCGAGATATTTTCGGGCGCCATATCGAAGACGCCTTTCTGCCGCGGGTGCTGCACAATTTTGCACGTGTGATTATCGCCTCGCGGCTCAGCCTGCGTTCCGACGCCATGCTGGAATGGATCGGCGATCCGGACAAGTACAGCCGTTACTGCGATAAGAACCTGCAGCTTCTCAAAATGGAAATTTATACCGGCTATATTCCCAACTGGCTCAGCGAGGAGGACCGCAAGCAATTGACGGCCAAA
>Ga0210123_1000778_pt1 | contig 18245 bp, 10 predicted proteins | sample Muzzi_PWB_D2_FD_185535 | JGI IMG/M metagenome (GOLD analysis project Ga0210123, IMG submission 185535) | Wetland microbial communities from San Francisco Bay, California, USA, that impact long-term carbon sequestration - Muzzi_PWB_D2 (SPAdes) | ecosystem: Environmental > Aquatic > Marine >... | reverse complement strand
CCGCCTCGAACGCGGGTCATCACGAAGCCGGTCGCGGGAACGCGCTACCTCAGGGAGCGTCCTCGTGTCCGCCCGACGAAGAACGCACGGGCCGCCTTCCCTCGAGACCCCGGCTCTTCAACAGCGCCTGGAACCTGGAGTCGTCCCGAAGCGAATCGAACTCCGGATTGAACACGACGTTGCTGAATCCGAAGGGCACCGCAGTGCCGAAGATCTCTTCGAGGAAAGCCAGGGCGCGTTCGGGCCGCGCCTGGGCCATCCAGAGAGCGCCCGCTGCCTCGTGGAACCCGGGGTTGCCCGTCAGCATCTCAGGATCGAACTGCATCGGGACTCCGGTCGCCGCCGGCCAGGTGCGCAGGAACTCCGCCTCCATCTCCGGCGCCACCTCGCGAATCAAGCGGAGGGCATGCTCGCGCGCCTCGGGCCAACGACCGGCGTCGACATATACGAGGAGCAGGTTGCTGCGCAGCCACGGGATGCGTCTCTCCGGATCGAGCGCGATACCCCGGGTCATGTAGTCGATCGCCTCTTCGAGCTGCGCGTCCTCCAACGCGATATATCCGGTGACGTTGAGTCGGATGGGGGACCGGTCGAGGGCCAGGGCACGCCGGGCACTTCGCAGCGCCTCGCCGGTGCGTCCGACGTAGGCGAGGAATTCCGCGTATTGCTGGTGCGCTTCGAAGTTGTCGGGATCCAGCGTCAGGGCTCGGATGTAGGCCGTCTCCGCCGCGTCCCACTCCCAGCGGTCGCGGAGGACGTTTGCGAGCGCTACCATGGCGGATGCGTTGCCCGGGTCGAGCTCGAGGGCCCGTCGGGCGGCGGTTTCGGCGGCGTCGAGGTGCCGCGCCCAGTAGGCGGAGTCGGGCGGAACCTGCAGTTCGTCCGGTCCCGGACCATAGAACGGTATCAGCGCGAGGCTCTCCGCGAGTCCCGCCCAGGCCGGCGCCCAGTTCGAGTCGCGCGCCACGGCGGCCTCGAACAGCCGCGCGGCCTCGAACACGCTCTTTCCGCGTTCGCGCATCCTGGCCCGGCCGGCAAGGTAAAGGTCGTAGGCTTCGAGGTCGCCGGTCGCATGGACGAGCGTCTCGCCTGCGTTGAGCCCGAGGGGCACGCGCAGTTCGGTCGCGATCGCCTCCGCGATCTCGGTCTGGACCGCGAACACGTCGTCCAGCTCGCGATCGTACTGGTCCGACCAGACGTGCGAACCGTCCGAAGCATCGATGAGCTGGGCTGTGATGCGAAGCTGATTACCGGCCTTTCGGACGCTGCCCTCGATCAGGTACTCCACGCCCAGGCTGTCTCCGACCTGGCGCAGATCCACCTGGCGGCCCTTGAACGCGAAGGCAGACGTTCGGGCCGCGACCCGCAACTGACGGATGCGCGCCAGCGTGTTGAGGATCTCCTCGGTGATCCCGTCGCTGAAGTACTCTTGTTCGGCCTCTCCGCTCATGTTCACGAAAGGAAGAACGGCGATCGACGGGCGGCCATCCTCTTCGGGCTCGGTGTAGGCCATCCGCAGCGAATCGGCGCGTGCCGTGGCAACCGCAATGTCATTCTCCGAGTTCCCGCGCCCCGTATTCAGGCCGGCCCACCAGGCGCCGCCGAGAAGGGCCGCGAGGCCCGCCAGGGCCATGAGACCCGAGGGCCATCGTCGAGAGGCGGGCTCGGCGACGATCGCCTCGATCTCGTTCGCCGCCGCGGCTTCCGTCCGGCGGACCCCGTCCGGGGTAACCTCGAACGCCCAGGCGAGCACGAGGGCGAACGGGAATCCGAGCAGGAGGATGGCAACCACATAGGTAAGGAACGCATCAGGAAGCAGCAGGGCCTTCACCAGCGGATCAGCCAGCTGAATCAGGCCGAACGACACCGCGCCGTAGACGGCCGTGACCTTGAACACGTGGCGGCGCTTCAGTTCGGCGAACAGCTGCTGGTAGGACTTCATGGGGCGGCTCCGGACCCGGGGCGCCCGACGGAGGACTCTTGAAGGATCAGCGGGCGAGTCCGCTCGGAGGGCGGCGTGCGCTGTGGAACCATCCTCGGCGCGCCGCTCGCTTCCATGAGACCGGCGAACTCCGGGTGGGACCGGATCGGGTCGTAAACCGGGTGCCAGAAGGTGCTGGGAAGTGGCACGCCCGCCGGCACGAGGGGATTCTGCCCGTGCAGCATCGCGAGCGCCCGATCCCGGCCGCCCATCATCCTCCACACGTCCGGGGGGAGCCCGGAGCGGATAGCGTCGGGAATCAGGCTCGAGTCCGACGTGACGACCCCCCGTACGAAGCCGCCGAGGTCCTCGGCCACCTCGTCGGGATTCATGCCCGGCGGAGCGAACTCTCCCGCGAAGGCCTGAAACGCGTCGAGCGCGGCTTCTTCATCTCCCGCCCACATCCGTGCCATCGCCGCGTCGACCCACAGGCGCGGCAGCGTCACGTCGGGATCTCGCTGCGGCCCGATCTCGTAGACCTCGAGGGCTTCCTCCGGCCGGTCGTCCAGCTCGAGATGGAGCCCGAGGAGGTCGATCCGGATGGGCGCGGGATCCAGGGCCGCCGCCCGGTCGAGGGCTCGAACGGCTTCGCCGATTCTGCCGACCTCGCGGAGGAACTCGCCATATTGCTGATGTGCTTCGGGATTGTCCGGATCGAGCGCCAGGGCTCTCCGGTACGTCGCTTCGGCCGTGTCCCATTGACCGCGATCCCGTTGCAAGCTGCCCAGGGCCACGAGCGCCGACGCGTTGCGCCCGTCCAACTCCAGCGCGCGTCGGGCGGCTCGCTCGGCGTCCGCCAGCGCCGTCCGCACGGAGACCGAGTCCGGCATGCTGTCCGGGAAGGTCTCGTTGTACCAGATCCGAATCTCGGACGCCTCGGCCAGTGCCGCCCAGGCCGGGGCCCAGCCCGAGTCTCGGGCGATCGCCGCCTCGAACAGGCGTTTCGCTTCGAGCAGCCCGACGCCCCGCTCGCGCATCTTCGTCCGACCGGCGAGGTAGAGATCGTAGGCGGCCAGGTCGCTCGTCGGCGTGACGAGGGTCTCGTCACCCTCGAGACCGAGGGGGACGCGGAGCGCGGCGGCGATCGACTCGGCGATCTCCGTCTGGATGGCGAACACGTCCTTCAACTCCCGGTCGTATTGATCCGACCACAGATGGGAACCGTCGGTGGCGTCGATGAGCTGGGCCGTGATCCGGAGCTGGTCACCCGCCTTACGGACGCTGCCCTCGATCAGGTAATGCACGCCCAGCTCTTCGCCGATCGTGCGCGGATCCACCGCGCGCCCCTTGTAGGCGAAGGCCGACGTGCGGCCCGAAACCCGCAGCTCGTCGATGTTCGCGAGCGTGTTGAGGACCTCTTGGTGATGCCGTCGCTGAAGTACTCCTGCTCCTCGTCGGCGCTCATGTTCACGAACGGAAGCACCGCGATGGAAGGCCGCGGATCCTCGTCCGGAGAGGCGTAAGCGAGCTCCAGGGCTTCGGGACGGCCGTCGGCCCCGACGGCCTCGACCGCGGATTGCCGACCGGCCCACCATGTGCCTCCCAGAAGGGCCGCGACGCCGAGCAGCGCCAGCAGCCCGGCCGGCCAGCGCTTCGAGGCGGGCTGGGCGAGGATACCCTCGATCTCTCCCGGCGCGGCCGTGTCCGTGCGCTGAACGCCCTCGGGGGTCACCTCGAAGGCCCATGCGAGGATCAACGCGAACGGGAAGCCGAGCAGGATGACCGCCGTGATGAACGGCATGAACGATTCGGGCAGGCGGAGACCCGTGCCGAGGAGTTCGGCCACCTGGAGCAGGACGAATGCCACGGCGCCATACACCGCGGCCACCTTGAACACCTTCCGCCGCTTCAGCTCCGCGAACAGCTGCTGGTGGGATTTCATTGGGCGGTGTCGGCGGTTGCGGACCGCAGCACCGCCGGCAGTCTTCGTCCGTCGGGCGGCGTCCGATGAACTGTCGCTCCCTCCAGCCCCCTGTCTCGCAGATACTCCTGCACGGCCGGGTGGCCGCGGATCGGGTCGAAGATCGGGCTCCACACCCGGTACACGAAGCCGACCCAGTTAAGATGTGGCGGATTGGCCAGGGCGTTGGCCGCCCGCTCCGGCTCGCCGAGATGAATCAGGTCTTCCGGCTTCAGGTACTGTCGCACGGTATCGGGCACCGCACCGAGCGTCCCCTTCCGCAGCATGGCCACCCATCCGCTCCAGTGCTGATCCAGCTGCTCCTTGCCGCCCGGCACGCCGGCCCAGGCGGCGTACGCCTCGTCGTAGCGTTCCGCGTCGTAATGGAGCAGCCCGAGGTTGCCGCGCAGCGACTCCAGCTTCCCGTCAGGGTCGAGCGAGATCCCCTTCTCGTACGCCTGGATCGCCTCGGATTCCCGGTCATCGGCAGCCAGGGCCCACCCCAGCATGTTCATCCGGATGGGGGCCGGGTCGAGAGCCGCCGCGCGCGCCGCGGATTCCACGGCATCCCCGATGCGGCCCGTCGCGATGAGAAATTCGGCGTATTGCTGGTGGGCTTCGGGGTAGTCGGGGTCGATGGCCAGCGCCTCCCGGTACGCGGACGCGGCCTCTCCCCACTCGAAGCGGTCACGCAGGACGTTGCCGAGCGCCACGCGCGCGGCGGCGCTGCCCGGGTCCAACTCGAGGGCGCGCCGCGCCGCTCGTTCCGCCTGGTCGAGCGCCGCGGCCATCGTGTCGGCCTCCGGGCCGACTCCGGGCTCGTTCACGTACCACAGCCGGATCTCCGACGCCTCGGCCAGCCCCGCCCACGGCGGCGCCCACCCCGAGTCACGCGCGATCGCCGCCCCGAACAGGCGAATTGCTTCTCGGAGGCCCTGTCCCCCCCGCTCACGCATTCGCGCCCGGCCGGCGAGATAGAGGTCGTAGGCCTCGAGGTCGGCGGTCGGAGTCACGAGCTCGGATCGGTTCTCGATGCCGAGCGGGACCCGAAGCTGCTGCGCGATCGCCTCGGCGATCTCCGTCTGGATCTGAAATACGTTGTCGAGCGTGCGGTCGTAGCTGTCCGACCACACGTGCGAGCCCGTGCGGGCGTCGATCAGCTGCGCGGTGATCCGCAGCTGGTCCCCCGACTTTCGCACGCTTCCCTCGATCAGGTAGCCCACGCCAAGGCTGTCGCCGACCGCGCGCATGTCCATCTGGCGGTCCTTGAAGGCGAAGGCCGAGGTGCGGGCGGCCACCCGCAGATCGGGCACCTTCGCCAGCACGTTGAGGATCTCCTCGGTGATCCCGTCGCTGAAGTACTCCTGGTCGCTCTCGGGGCTCATGTCCGCGAACGGCAGCACGGCGAGCGACGGGCGCGGGTCGTCGGCGAGGTCGGCGTAGGCGAACCGGACCGCATTCCCCGCATCCGCTCTCTCGTCCCCGGACACGGGGCCGGTTCGCGTGCCGACCCACCAGGCGCCCGCCAGCAGCGCGCCGAGGCCGACGAGGGCGGCCAGGCCCGCCGGCCAGCGTTTGGACATCGGGAGGGCGACGATCTCCTCGATCTCGTCGGTGGAGGCAGCTTCCGTGCGCTGCACGCCGTCCGGCGTCACTTCGAACGCCCAGGCCAGGATCAAGGCGAGCGGGAAGCCAAGCAGGATGACCGCCGTGATGAACGGCAGGAACGAATCCGGGAGCCGCAGGCCCTGGCCAAGCAGGTCTGCGACCTGGAGCAGCACGAACGCCACGGCCCCGTAGACCGCCGCGACCTTGAACACCTTCCGTCGCTTCAGCTCGGCGAACAGCTGCTGGTAGGACTTCACGGGGTGGGCCGATCCGGGGTGACGCCTTCGAGCTGAGCCTCTTTCAGCATCTCCAGGTAGGCCGGGTGTTCCCGAATCGGGTCGAACAGTGGCATCCAACAGATGCCGAGGTTCGTCCGATTCGTCCGGAAGTACGCCAGGAGTCCTTCCGCCGCCTCGTCGGCTCGTCCGAATCTCATCAGGATGATCGGCGACCGGAGATCCGCCGGGATGGCATCGAGGTCGCCGGCCTGGAGCGCCCGGATCGCTCGCTCGACCTCCTCGGGCGAAAGCGCCACGGCCGGGTCTGCGCTCGGCAGGCTTCTCAGGGCATCGTACCGGCCCAGGGCGATGTTGGCCGACGCGTCCACCCACGACTCGAGATTGCCTCGCCCGGTACGGTACGGATCCGATCGGTCGAGTTCGTCGAGGGCCCGCTGATACTGTCCGGCTATCATTCGCGCCGCCCCAAGGACTCGCAGGCCGACCGCCAGGCGGTCAAGTGCGACGGACCGTTCCGCCGCCCCGATGGCCTCAGTCAGTTCGCCGGTCGCCATCAGGAGCTGGGCGTACTGCAGGTACGCTTCCGAGTTCTCGGGATCTAGCTCGATCGCTCTCGCATATTCCGTTCTCGATTGCGACCATTCCTGCCGGTTGCGGTACACGCTGCCGAGTGCCACGTGGGCCGACGCGTTGTCGGGGTCGAGCGCCAGGGCCCGGCGCGCCGCAGCGGCTGCGGGTGCCTGGAGACTGGCGAACCTGGCGTAGTGCTCCGACGCCGTCCGCGGCGGACCGCCCTCCCAGGCCTCCGGATACCAGCCGATGACTTCGCGCGCTTCCGCCAATCCCGCCCAGGCCGGCGCCCACGTGGAGTCGCGGGCGACCGCCGCCTCGAACAGCCGGATCGCCTCCGGCAGGCTCTCGCCCCGCTCCCGCAGGCGAGCCCGGCCTGCCAGGTAGAGATCGTAGGCCTCGAGGTCACTGGTCGGGGTCACCAGCCGGTTCGCCTCTTCGAGGCCGAGCGGGATCCGCAGCTCGCCGGCGATTGCCTGCGCGATCTCGGTCTGGATCGCGAACACGTCGTCGAGCGTACGGTCGTATGATTCGCTCCACAGGTGCGTGCCGTCCGATGCGTCGATCAGCTGAGCCGTAATTCGAAGCTGGTTGCCGGCCTTCCGGACGCTGCCTTCGATGACGTACCGGACACCGAGGCTGTCGCCCACCGTCCGCATGTCGGGGCTCTGGCCCTTGAAGGCGAACGCCGAGGTGCGGGCCGCCACTTTGATCTCGTGGATCCCGGCCAGGGTGTTGAGGATCTCTTCGGTGATGCCGTCGCTGAAGTACTCCTGGTCCTGCTCCGGGCTCATGTCGACGAACGGCAGGACGGCGAGCGAGGGGCGAGAGTCCGCGTCGGCCGCGGGGATCGCGAGGTCGACGTCGGCGACCGAGGCCGCCGACGGAGCACTGCGCCGCCCCGCCCACCAGGCCCCCGCGACCAGAGCGGCGACGCCGACCAGCGCCAGCACGCCGGCCGGCCAGCGCTGGGAAAACGGCTGCGCCACGATCCCTTCGATCTCGCCGGGGGCCGCCGTCTCGGTACGGCGCACCCCGTCGGGCGTGACCTCGAACGCCCAGGCCAGGACCAGCGCCAAAGGGAAGCCGAGGAGCAGGAGTCCGACGACGAACGGCAGGAAGCTCTCGGGCAACTGCAGCACCCCGGCCAACGGGTCGGCCACCTGGATCAGGCCGAACGACACGACGCCGTAAACGCCTGCGACCCGGAAGACCTTACGCCGCTTCAGCTCCGCGAACAGCTGCTGATAGGATCTCATGGCGCCGCCCGCCGGGCTCGCCGGCCCTCGAGATCTGACGCCTTCAAGATCTCCTGGAACAGCGGCTCGTCGAGGAGCGGCTCGAGCGCGGGTAGCCACAGGCGACCCCGCTCGCCGAAACGCCTGTCGCCATACGGCCTGAAAGCCTCCAGCGCTCGCTCCGGCTCGCCGACCTGTATCCACAGGACCGCGCCGAGAGCAGAGTCGAACTTCGATACGCGCGCCGCGAACTCGGTGGACGGGGGCTCTCCCTCCGGCCAGACGGAGCGGGCCGCACGGAACTCGTCGGCGTTGACGCCCTTGAGATTGCCGATCTGCTCCCGCGCGTCCTCCCACCTTTCGGCGTGCACGTAGACCCGGAACCGGTTGTAGCCCAGGAATCCGGCCCGATCCAGCGGGTCGATCCGGTCTCCCTCGCCGAGGGCGGCCAGGGCCTCGTCGTACCGCTCGTTGTAGTCCGCGACGAAGCCGAGCACGTTCAGCCGAATCGGAATCCTGTCCAGGCTCACCGCCCGTCGGGCGGCTTCGAGGGCTTCGTCGAGCCGGCCCGTGTAGGAGAGGTATTCCGCGTACTGCTGGTAGGCCTCGCCGTTGTCTGGGTCCAGGGTGAGCGCCCGCGTGTACGCGTCTTCGGCCGACGGCCACTCCCAGCGCTCGCGCTGCACGTTGCCGAGGGCGATCCACGCCGCGGCGTTCGCCGGGTCGAGGGCGAGCGCCCGATTCGCCGCCCGCTCGGCCGCGTCGAGGTTCTCCGCCCAGGGACGGTCGCCGTACGGGCCGGGCAAGTACCAGGGCAATGTAGCGCGGCTCTCAGCGAGACCGGCCCATGCCGGGGCCCACGACGAGTCGCGCGCGAGCGCGGCCTCGTAAAGCCGGATCGCCTCGGCGACCCCCGCTCCTCGTTGCCGCATGCTGCCGCGGGCCGCCAGGTACAGGTCGTAGGCCTCGAGATCGTCGGTCGGCGACACGAGACGTTCGCCCTCGTCCAGGCCGAGGGAGATGCGCAGTTGATCGGCGATCGCCTCCGCGATCTCGGTCTGGATGGCGAACACGTCGTCGAGGGTGCGGTCGTATTGCTCCGACCACAGGTGCGAGCCGTCCTGCGTGTCGATGAGCTGCGCCGTGATGCGGAGTTGGTCCCCGGCCTTCCGCACGCTTCCCTCGACGAGATAGTGGACCTGGAGGGTATCTCCGAGTTGCTGGGCGGTGAGATTCTGGCCCTTGAAGGCGAACGCCGAGGTGCGCGCCGCGACCTTCAGCTCCCGGACCCTCGCGAGCGCGTTCAGCAGCTCTTCACTGATTCCGTCGCTGAAGTACTCCTGGTCCCCCTCGGGGCTCATGTCGGCGAACGGGAAGACGGCGATGGACGGCCGATCGTCGTCGGACGCGTCCGCCATCGTCAGGCGCACGTCGGCGGCCTGCGAGCCGCCGGCCGCGGTCGCGGCCCCGGCGTCCGGCCCGGTCCGGCGGGCCACCCACCAAGTACCGGCGACGAGGGCGATTACGCCGACGATCGCCAGCAGGCCCGCCGGCCAGCGCTGCGAGGCCGGGGCCGCCACGAGCGCCTCGATTTCGCCGGGGGTGGCTTCGTCCGTACGCTTCACTCCGTCCGGCGTCACCTCGAACGCCCACGCGATGATGAGTGCGACCGGGAACGCGAGCACGACGATGGCGACCATGAACGTCACGGTCCAGTCGGGCAGCCCCAGGCGGGGCAGCATGAGGTCGGCCGCCTGCAGGACGCCGAACGACACGACACCGTAGATCGCCGCCACCTTGAACACGTGGCGCCGCTTCAGCTCCGCGAACAGCTGCTGGTAGGATTTCATCGCGGCGTCCTCTGCGGCACGGCGCCCTCGAGGTTCAGCAACCGAAGCGTCTCGAGATACTCCGGTTTCTGCCGCAGCCCGTCGAACGCCGGGATCCACATCAACGCGGGGCTCGCGTCGTTGTCCGTCGCGAAGGCGGAGAAGCGCGCCAGGGCGCTGTCCGGCATCCCGGCGGCCATCCACGCGAGGGGCCGGTCCAGCCCGGAGTCGCGACTTTCGCCGAATGCGCCCTCCCGGAACTCGCGGACGAACGTCGCCAGGGAATCGGCGAGCGCCCGGGAAACGGGCACCTCGGAGACGTCCCCGCCGTACATCGCGTAGAGGCGCACCGTCCCGTCGCGCAGGTCGCCGTAGGCCGGGAATTGCACCAGTCCCGCGCCTATGACCTTCTTGGCCTCCCGGATCCGGTCGTCGTCCTCGAGGGCCTGCGAATGCCAGTAAATCCGGATCGGCGCGGGATCGGCCAGCACGGCGCGCTCGGCGGCCGCAAGTCCTTCGCGGATCCGCCCCATCTGCAGCAGCATGTCCGCGTATTGTTGGAAGGCCTCGGGGTTGTCCGGGTCACCGGCCAGCGCCTTTCGATACGCCGCCTCGGCGGCTCCCCACTCGTGCCGATTGCGCAGCACGCTTCCGAGCGCGACGTGCGCGGAGGCGTTGTCGGGATCCAGCTCCAGCGCCCGGCGCGCCGCCTGCTCCGAGCGAGCCCAGAACCCGTCGCTGATGACGTTCATCGCCTGCACATCGTCGGGCGGGTCGTCCCAGACGGTCTGATACCAGCCAGTCAGCTCGAGCGCTTCGGCCAGGCCGGCCCACGCCGGCGCCCACGTCGAGTCCCGCGCGATGGCCGCCTCGAACAACCGGACCGCCTCCTTCAGTGAGCCGTATCGCTCCCGCATGCGCGCCCGGCCCGCGAGATAGAGGTCGTACGCCTCGAGGTCCGCCGTCGGGTTGACCAGGTCGCCCGCGTCGAGCCCGAGCGGGACGCGCAGCTCCGCGGCGATCGCCTGTGCGATCTCGGTCTGGATCGCGAATACGTCGTCCATCGTGCGATCGTACGTTTCCGACCACAGGTGCGAACCGTCGCCCGCGTCGACGAGCTGAGCGGTGATCCGCAGTCGGTCCCCCTCCTTTCGGACACTGCCCTCGAGAAGGTGGTCGACACCCAGTTCGCTGCCGATCCGGCGGAGATCTTCGTTCTGGCCCTTATAGGCGAAGGCCGAGGTGCGGCCGGCCACCCGCAGCTCGCGGATCTTCGCCAGGGTGTTGAGGATCTCCTCGCTCATCCCGTCGCAGAAGTACTCCTGGTCGCCGCCGGCGCTCATGTCGGCGAACGGCAGGACCGCGATGGCCGGACGGCTGTCCTCCTCCGCCGCTGCGGTCATAGCGAGGTTGACGTCGGCTGCCGTCGCTCCCGTGGCGTCGATGCCCGACGCCGGCGCCGTCCGCCGTCCGATCCACCAGCCGCTGCCGAGGAGAGCGGCGACGCCGAGAACGGCTAGCAGGCCGGCGGGCCAGCGCTGCGACAGCGGGGCCGAAACGATAGCCTCGATCTCTCCCGGTTCCGGGGCATCCGTGCGCTTCACGCCGTCCGGCGTCATCTCGAACGCCCAGGCGATAATCAACGCGACCGGGAACGCAAGAACGAGGATCGCGACCATGAACGTGATCGTCCATTCCGGCAGGCCGAGGGCGGGAAGCAGGATGTCGGCGAGCTGCAGCACCACGAACGACGTGGCCCCGTAGATCGCCGCCACCTTGAACACGTGGCGCCGCTTCAGCTCGGCGAACAGCTGCTGGTAGGACTTCATTCCGCGGGCTCCCGGTCTCCGGTGCGGTATAGCTCATATGCGGCGAGCCCCCACGCCTTCTGGGTCTCCTGGAAACGCGGGTCGTCCCGCAACGGATCGAGCATCGGGCTCCACCAGTTGTCCGTCTGGCCGAAGGGGATGCGGTCTCGAGCGACCACGATGTGCTCGATCGCGCGGTCCGGCTGGCCGAGCAGCATCCACATTTGGGCCGCGAGCAAGCTCCTGGCGCGGGAGGAGTCGGGCGTGCCGAGGATCTCGACCGCCGCCGGTGGCGGGAGTCCGCGCGAGGCCGGCCATGCGCGCTCGACGCGCTCCGCCAGCTCCGGGTCCACTGCCCCGACAGCCTCCAGCAGCAGGGTTCGGCCCGCCGAGGTCCGGTCGGTCCTCAGGTGAACGATCGCCAGGTTGTAGCGCAGGAACCCCAGCCGTCCCTCTGGGTCGGCACGCATGCCCTCCTCCAGGTACTCGCGCGCCACTTCGGGTCGGTCGTCGTGCTCGGCGAGGTAGCCGCCGATGTTGAGGCGGATCGGGGAGCGGTCGAGGGCGAGCGCACGCCGGGCGACCTCGTTCGCCTCGTCGAGCCGGCCGACGTAGCCGAGGAACTCGGCGTACTGCTGATAGGCCTCGACGTTGTCCGGGTCGAGCTTCAGCGCCCTGAGATAGGCGGCCTCGGCGGCGTCCCACTCCCAGCGGTCGCGGTGCACGTTGGCGAGGGCGACCGTGGCCGAAGCGTTGTCCGGGTCGAGCTCGATGGCCCGTTCGGCAGCGTGCTCGGCCTCGGCCAGGGTGTTCGCCCAGAAGGTCGAGTCGGCCGCCTGATAGAAGGGCAGCAGCGACTTGCCTTCCGCCAGCCCGGCCCAGGCGGGGGCCCAACTCGAGTCCTGCGCGATCGCGGCTTCGAACAGATCTACGGCCTCCTTCACGCTCGTCCCGCGCTCGCGAATGCGGGCACGGCCCGCCAGGTAGAGGTCGTACGCCTCGAGGTCGTCGGTCGGGGACACGAGCGTACGCCCCTCGTCGAGGCCCAGCGGCACGCGCAGCTGGTCGGCGATCGCTTCCGCGATCTCGGTCTGGATCGCGAACACGTCCTCGAGGTCCCGGTCGTAGTTCTCCGACCAGAGGTGCGATCCGTCGCCGGCGTCGATCAGCTGGGCGGTGATGCGCAGCCGGTTTCCGGACTTCCGGACGCTGCCCTCCACGAAGTAGCCGACGTCGAGCGTGTCGCCGATCTGGGTGGCCGTGAGGTCCACGTCCTTGAGCGCGAACACCGACGTCCGCGCCGCCACGCGCAGCTCGCGGATCTTGGCGAGAACGTTGAGGAGCTCCTCGGTCATCCCGTCGCTGAAGTACTCCTGGTCGCCCTCCGGGCTCAGGTCCTCGAACGGGAGAACCGCGATCGACGGCCGCGTGTCCTCGTCCGGGGAGACGTAGGCGAACTGCATGGCCCCGGCATCCTGGGCCGCAGGCGCCTCCGACGTAGCCGCGCCGGTCCGGTGTCCCGCCCACCAGGCGCCCGCCACGAGCAGCGCGACCCCCCCGAGGGCGAGAAGCCCGGCCGACCAGCGCTCGGAGGCCGGCTGGGCCACGATCGCCTCGATCTCGCCGGACCCGGCCGCCTCGGTCTTCCGCACACCCTGGGGGGAGAGCTCGAACGCCCACGCCAGGACGAGGGCGACGGGGAAGCCGAGCAGGAGGAGGGCGACGACGAACGGCACGAAGGTGTCCGGGAGCCGCATCGCGTCCTCGAGGGGGTCGGCTACCTGGATGAGGCCGAACGCGAGCGCCCCGTACACGGCGGACACCTTGAACACGTTCCGCCGCTTCAGCTCGGCGAACAGCTGCTGATAGGACTTCATGGGGCCAGCGTCTCTGGATCGGGGAGCTGGTCTCGCGGCGTACGCTGCACGGTCGCGCCTTCGAGGTTCAGCACCGCGAGTACGCGCTGGAACTCGGGCCGCGCGCGAGCCTCGTCGAATCCCGGCATCCACATTCGGGAGAAGTTTCCGTACGGATACGAATGGAACAACCGCTCGAGCCGCTCGACAGCCAGGGCCGGCCGACCGAGCTCGGCGTAGGGGGTGGCGCCTCCTGACACCTCCCGGTCCAGATAGACAGCCGGCAGCAGATCGGGGTCGCGCGTGCGATACGCCTCGAGGATGCTGTCTTTGACCGCCTCGGTCAGCCAGTCGGGTTCGGGTTCGGCGAATGCGTGATCATAATCCTTCAGTTGAAGGCTGATCCGGTGGTAGATGGCCCGCGCCTGCGGGAGAGCGTTTTCGGGATCCAGGTCGATCGCGGTTCTCACGATTCGCTGCGCCGCCTCGGGTTGACCATCCGCTGCGATCGACGCCCCGTAGATCATCACCCGAATCGGCGCGCGGTCGAGCAGCATCGCCCGCCGCGCGGCCACGCGCGCCTCGGCGATTCGCCCCATGTCGGACAGCATTTCGGAGTACTGTTGATGCGCTTCCGCGTTGTCGGGGTCGAGGGACAGGGCCGTCCGATACTCCTGTTCGGAGCGCTTCCACTCGTGCCGGTTCCGGGCAACGCTGCCGAGCGCCACGTGCGCCGAGGCCAGGCTCGGGTCGAGGGCGAGCGCCGTTTCGGCCGCTCGGACCGCCTCCTCGTGGAACGCGTCCGCCCCGGAGATGCGCTCCTCCGATGTCGTGGGAGGCGCATCCCAGGCCGACGTGTACCAGACGGAGACCTCCGACGTTTCCGCCAGCCCGGCCCATGCGGGCGCCCAGCTCGAGTCGCGCGCGATGGCTGCTTCGAACAGGTGCCGCGCTTCCCGCAGGCTCGATCCCCGGTCGCGCATGAGACCGCCGCCACCTTGAAGACGCTCCGGCGCCTGAGCTCGGCGAAAAATTGCCGGTAGGACTTCATCCACCGGCTCCGGACGCGCGCGCCTCGATTTCGGACCGCGGCGTCCGCTGGAGCGTCGCGTCGGCCAGGTTTGCCCGCTGCAGGAACTCCCGGGCGCCGGGCGTGTCGCGAATCGGGTCGAGAATCGGTAGCCAGATCGCGTAGACGTCGAGCCCGAACACCCCCTTCGACTGGCGCTTCAGGGCCGCCTCGGCGCTGTCGGGACGTCCGAACCACATCCACTCCTCGGGATCGAGCCGGACCCCCGCCTGATCGGGCCGCCCCGAGCGGATGGCGTCGAAGAAGGCGGGGGTATACCACGGGCTCTCCGTCTCGCGCGCAACGCGCGCCGCTTCGTCCACGTGCCCGGCCCGCATGTGCTCCCGGACGATCACCGACGCGATGATCGGGAGACGACCGTCCGCGTCGGCCACCGCCTGCTCGAGGATGGGGAGCGCCTCGTCCGGTCGGTCGTCCACGACCAGCATCCAGCCGTACATGCCCCGCCGGACGGGAGCCGGATCCAGGCCGGCGGCCCGTCGAGCGGCCGTCACGGCGTCAGCGATGCGCCCGGTCGCCTCGAGCATCTCGGCGTACTGGTGAATGGCCTCCGAGTTGTCGGAGTCGAGTTGCAGGGCCCGCAGGTAGGCCTCCTCGGACGCCGCCCAGTCACGACGGTCGCGAAGCACGCTGCCGAGCGCCGTCCAGGCGGAGGCGCTGCGCGCATCGAGTTCCAGCGCCCGGCGCGCCGCCTGCTCCGCCGGTTCGAGACGGGCCGCGAATCCACTGCGCCACGCCTCGTCCCGGGCGATCGGGTCGTCGGGCAGCGTTTTGGCCCAGGCCTCCGGGTACCAGACGAGGATCTCTCGGGCTTCCGCCAGGCCCGCCCAGGCCGGGGCCCAGTTCGAGTCGCGGGCGATCGCGGCCTCGAACAACCGGATCGCTTCGGCGACCTCGGAACCTCGCTCGCGCAGCCGTCCCCGGGCCGTGAGATAGAGATCGTAGGCCTCCAGGTCTTCCGTGGGACTCACCAGCGCGGACGGATCGTCGAGCCCGAGCGGGACGCGAAGCTGATCGGCGATCGCCTCCGCGATTTCGGTCTGGATGGCGAACACGTCGTCGAGCGTCCGATCGTACGAATCGCTCCACCGGTGGGTGCCATCCGTCGCATCGATGAGCTGCGCCGTGATGCGCAACTGATCCCCGGACTTTCGGACGCTTCCCTCGATCAGGTAGTCGACGCCGAGGCTGTCCGCGATCGCACGGAGGTCCAGCTGACGGTCACGGAACGCGAACGCCGACGTGCGTGCCGCAACCTTGAGCTCTTCGACGCGCGCCAGCGTGTTGAGGATCTCTTCGGTGATTCCGTCGCTGAAGTACGCCTGGTCCCCTTCCGGGCTCATGTCGGCGAAGGGCAGGACGGCAATCGAAGGCCGCAAGTCGTCCTCCCGCCCCGCCAGGGCGAGCTGCAGGGCGGCGGACTGAACGCCCGCACCGGCCGCCTCTTCACCCGGCTCGTGCGCCGTGCGCCGTGCCAGCCACCAGGTGCTGCCCACGAGCGCCGCGATCCCGACCAGCGCCAGCAGGCCGGACGACCAGCGGCTCGCGGCCGGCGCCGCCACGATCGCCTCGATCTCGCCCTGATCCGCCGACTCGGTCCGCCGCATTCCCTCCGGCGTCATCTCGAACGCCCACGCCAGGATCAGCGCCACCGGGAACGCAAGCAGCAGGACCGCCAGCATGAAGGTGACGGTCCAGTCGGGGAGGCCCAGGCGGGGCAGGGCGATATCGGCGAGCTGGAGCACGCCGAATGCGACGATGCCGTAGAGCCAGGCCACCTTGAAGACGTGACGACGCTTCAGCTCCGCGAAAAACTGCTGGTAAGGCTTCACGTCGTGGATACCGCCTCGGTCTGCGCAGGTGGAGCGTTCCCGGAGTCCGCGTCGGAGGTCCCGATCATTGCCAACCGCTGCCGAGCCGGCTCACGGTAGGGGATGTCGAACACCGACAACTGATCGATCGTTTCCAGCCACCGACGAGCCTCGTCGACTCGGCCCAGCTCGATCAGCATCTCGGCCTGCAAGTACCGCTCGCGAACCCGGCTGAACAGGGGAGACGCGGCCGTCTGGGTATACCACGTGTTTCGCGACTGTGCTTCCAGCGTCCGCAGGGCCGCCTCGGTCTGTCCGTTCATGCGCAGCTGCTCGGCGCGGACCGCCAGCGCGAGATCTTGCGGCAGGCTGCCATCCGTCGGGCGGGCGGGAAGCGCGTCCAGGCTGTCCGCGTAGGCCCGCGCCGGCGCCTCCATCCCGAGCTGTGCCGAGAGCAGCCCCAGCAGGAAGTACCGAATGAAGGGGTGGAGCCCGTCATGCACCGTGAACAACTCGCTCGGGTTGTCGCTCGTCTCGATCGAGTTCGGGTCGAGCCGGAGGAGCTCGGTGCGCAGCCGCCTCAGTTCTTCCGGCGGCGTGTCCCGGAACGGGAGGAGGGCCAGCATCGCTTCATACTCCAGCCCGGTGCCGCGACTCAGCTCGCTCAACGCCTCGATCGCGGCGCGCTCGTCGTCGTGACGTCCCTCCGCGGCCGCCAGGTGTGCCAGCTGCGCGTATCCGAGGCGGCGCGCCTCGGGGCTTCGTCCCGGCCGAGCCAGCGACTCGTCGGCCAGGCGCGCGATTTCGAGATCCCCCGCAAACACGCCCGCGCTCCAGGCCGCGATGCCGAGTCCCGGCTCGTCCGCCGTCGGCATGCGCTCCTTCAATTCCGCCAGGGCCGCGGAATCCCGCATGCCGATCGCCCGTATGGTCGACATTTCCAGGTGCCGCCCCACTTCCGGGTTCAGACCCAGGAACTTCCCGGTGAGCGAATCGACTCTCGCGACGTTCCCCTCGTAAGCCGCGATCCGGGCGAGATGGATCAGCGCGGTGGCGTGCTGGGGGTCGAACTCGATGACGTGCCGCAACGTCTCGTTCGCCCCGGTGAACGGCTCACCGAGCAGCGGCCCGGCGTGGAAGAGGATCTCCGAGAGGTCGAGCCACGCCTCCATCTCGTCGGGATACGTGCCGAGAATCGAACGGTATCGAACCGCCGCCTCCCGATTCTGTCCCAGGCGCCGGAGATGGTAGGCCTCGAGCACGCGCCGATCGCGCTCCGAGAGCCGGTGGCTCAGGCGCGCCGCGGTTTCCGCCGCTTCGACGGACGTGCGGTCGGCGAAGCTCCATTCGGCGGCGAGGCTCAGGCGATAGTAGGCGAGGGCGAAGAGGCTGTCCTCCTGGGTGGCGCGGCGGAAGCTCTCCATCCCCTCGGTGAACTGGCCGGCGCGGAAATGCTCTTCTCCCTCCAGGAACGCCTTCAGTGCCGGCAGACTCGAGGTCGTGACCGCGGCGATGCGCTGGACCCGGGCGGCCGGACCTCCGCGCAGCCCGGACAACAGGTGGCCCGTCAGCTCGTCGACGATGTCGAACACTTCGTCGGAGGAACGCTCCACGCTCGCGTCGGCGATCCGCTCCCCGGTGACCCGGCGGAGCTCCGCCGACACCTGCATTCGTCCCGAGGCCTCGACGATGTCCCCGGCGACGTAGAGCCCCGACCCGAAGAAGGTGGCGATCCGCCGGGCGCTTTCCGGGTCTCCGGGAGAGTATCCTTCCCGCGAGGCAAGACGCAGCACCGAACGGCTGTCCACCGACCGCAGGTTGCCGGCTCCGTCCAGCTTCGTGCTCAGCAGGCTCACGATCCCGTCGCCAAGATACTGGACGTCGGGGCTGCCTTCGACGGCGAACGGCAGGACCGTGAGCACCGCGTCGTCGACTTCGGCTCCTCCGGCGCCGTCGGCGATATTCGCGGCCGTCTCGGGGCGCAGGGTCCACCAGGCCCCCCAGGCCAGCAGAACGGTCGCAGCGAGTGCCGCGATGCCGATCGGCCACCGACGCCCGCGCGGCTCCGACGCCAGGCGGCGCACTTCCTCGATCGGTGCCGCCTCGGTGCGGTGCACGCCGTCGGGGGTGACCTCGAACGCCCACGCCAGCACGATCGCGATGGGAAAGGCGAGCACGACGACGAGGGCGACGCCACGCGTCACCGAATCCGGCAAGTCCAGAGCCGGTACGAGGATGTCGGACAGCTGCAAAACACCGTAGCCGACGGCCCCGTACACGGCGGCCACCTTGAACACCCGCCGCCGCTTGAGTTC
>Ga0210123_1000777_pt1 | contig 18249 bp, 13 predicted proteins | sample Muzzi_PWB_D2_FD_185535 | JGI IMG/M metagenome (GOLD analysis project Ga0210123, IMG submission 185535) | Wetland microbial communities from San Francisco Bay, California, USA, that impact long-term carbon sequestration - Muzzi_PWB_D2 (SPAdes) | ecosystem: Environmental > Aquatic > Marine >... | reverse complement strand
GGAGGTGAGCCCCGCCTCGACCGGCTCCGGCCGCTCTTCGAGCTGGCGCTCCAGATGCTGGCGGCATGGCCCGACGGGGCGGAGCCCGCAGGGCCGGCAGCCAGCGGGCGAGCCAAGCCGGCCGCACCGCCCGTGGAATCCGCTGCCCTCGAAGGGCCAGACTGCCTCAACCCGACCATGCGGGGCCTCTACCGCCACGCCGGCAAGGTGGCACGGGGCAAGATCCCCATCCTCATCCTCGGCGAGTCCGGCTCCGGCAAAGAGGTGCTGGCGCGATGGATTCACGAGCGCTCCCCCCGCGCCGAGGGGCCTTTGCTGGCCATCAACTGCGCGGCGCTGCCACGGGAGCTCCTGGAGGCCGAGCTCTTCGGCATCGAACGGGGGGTCGCCACCGGCGTCGAAGCGCGCAAGGGCCTCCTGGAGCAGGCCGGCGGCGGCACGGTCTTTCTCGACGAGATCGGCGACATGCCGCCGGAGGTCCAGGCCAAGGTGCTCCGGGCGCTCGAAAGCGGCGAGATCTGGCCCCTGGGAGCCCGGGGGCCGGCAAGCATCGACGTCCGCTTCCTCGCCGCGACCCACGTCGATCTCGAGCGGCGGATGGCGGAGCGGAGCTTCCGTAGCGACCTCTACCACCGCCTGGCCGCCTTCGTCGTCGAGCTGCCGCCGCTCCGGGAGCGCCCCGAGGACCTACCCGCCCTGGCGGCGAGCTTTCTACGCCGGGAGCTCGACCGCAACGGCGTCACCAGCCCCGGCATCACCCGCGCCGCCCTCGGCGCCCTCCTCGCCTACCCCTGGCCGGGCAACGTCCGCGAGCTGCAGAACGAAATCGCCAAAGCGGTGCTGCTGCTCGATCCCGGGACCCCGCTCGACCTCCCCCAACTGTCGGAACGGATCCGGGGCGCCACCGCCGAGGACCCGCGCCCGCTGACCCTCGAGAGCGCCCTCGCCCGCGCCGAGGCCGCCACCTTCCGCGTCGCCCGCGCCGCGGCGGAAGGGGACGCCACCCAGGCCAGGCGCCTCCTCGGCATCTCCCGCACCACCTTCTACCGCAAGCTCAAGGAGCTGGATCTCGCGCCCGACGGACGCGCGTAGCGGCGCCTTCGGAGCGGACGGCGCGCCACCCCGAGCGCCGGTCTGCCGGGCCCGTGAGGTCGCCGCCGACCCGATAGACTCTTGCGTCATCCGAACGCCGAAAGGAGCCCCTCCGTGAAGAGAGCACTTCGATCGCCGATCCTCTGGGGCGTCCTCGCCGCGTTTCTGGTAGCGGCACCCCATGTGCCCCTCTACCGGTTCGTCGCCTCGGACCTGCTTCAACTGGGCATCGTCGAGGGGACGATCGGGCGCCCGGGCGTGGCGCCCTTCAACCTCTTCACGTTCTCGGACGGTTCCGCCGACCTGAACCGCGCGGCGATCGCGAGCGGCGAGTTCCCCTGGTTCACCGATCCGGGCTGGAAGATGGACTTCTTCCGGCCGCTCTCCTCGCTCTCGACCGCCGCGAGCCACGCGCTGTTCGGCCGCAAGCCGTTCGGCTATGCACTCGTGGGGCTCCTCTGGTACCTCGCCCTGGTGGCCTCGCTGGCGGCCCTGGCGCGGCGGAGCCTCGACGGCGAGGGGGGCAGCGAGGACGACGGCTCGGGGCCGATCGCGTGTCTGAGCGCGGTCCTCTTCGCTTTCGCCGCACGCAACGTGGCGACCTTCCTCTACAACGCCGCCCGGTGGGTGCTGGTGGCCTCGACGTTCGGTCTGGTCGCGGTCCTGGCTCATCTCCGCTGGCGAAAGAACGGCTGGAAGCCGGGACGGTGGCTCGCACCGCTCGCCCTCTGCCTGTCACTCCTCGGCGGCGAGTCCGGACTGGTGTTCGCCGGCTTCATCCTCGCCTGGGAGGTCGTGGCGCAGTCGGAGCCTCGGGAGCGGATCCGGGCGGCTTTGCCGACCGTTCTCGTCGTCGCCCTCTACCTGGGCTTCTACGTCGCCAACGGGTACGGCACCGCCGGGCAGGATGCCTATCTGAACCCGGCCGACGCCCCGAGGGCCTTTCTCGTGGCGGCTCCGCTCCGTGCCTTCTCCGTCGTCTCCGAGATGGTCTTCGGGGCGGTCAGCCTCTTCGGCCTGGACTCTCTGGAACCCTCCGCGCTCCTTCAGTCGGCCATCGGCGTCGGCGCCCTGGCCGTCCTCGCCCTGCTGGTGGTGCCGGCGGCCCGGGATGCCTCCGGGGAGCGGCGACGGGTCACCCTGTGGCTCGCCCTGGGCACCGCGGGCTCCCTGGTTCCGGCCCTCGCTTCCGTGCCCGGGTACCGTACCGCGATCGTGCCCTTCCTCGGCGGCTCCGTGCTCCTGGCGATCGGCCTCTACGGCGCATGGCGGCGGTGGCGGACCCGGCGGACTGCTTTCGCCTGGCTCACCGCCCTGGTCGCCCTCGCCCTGGGCGTGATCCATCTCGGCTACTCGCCCTATCTGTGGCTCGCCTCGGTCGGTCCCACGCGCGCCTACCTGGAGGCGGAGGAAGCCTCTCCTCAGAAGAGCGGGCTCGAAGAGATCGAAGCCGGCGACACGGCGGTCTTTCTCGACGGTGGCTGGTTCATCCAGACCTACTACGAGTACAACGACCGGCGAATCCACGACCAGGTGATCCCCGCCGCCTGGAGACAGCTCAGCGCCGCCCCTGGGGAGCATCGCTACACGCGGCCCGACGCGCGCACCCTCGACCTCGAGCTCCCCGACGGCGGAATGTTCCAGGACGAGCTCCTGTACGCCTTCCGCACCCGGCGGCATCCCTTCGCCGCCGGTGACAGGGTCGAGCTGCCGGGCCTGACCATCGAGATCCTCGCCTCGGGCCCGGACGGCCCAACGCGGCTCAGGTACAGGTTCGAGCACCCTCTGGAAGACCCGCGCTACCGCTTCTACAGGTGGAGCAAGGGAAGCTTCGTCGCCCAGACCCCTCCCGCCGTCGGAGGCGATCTCACCCTGCCATGAGGCTCCCCGCCCGGGACGATTCGATAGGCTCCGACGGACGACTTGGGAGGAACCACGCATGACGATCCGCACGAGGCCCTTGACGGTCCTGGCCCTGGTGGCGCTCTGTCTCGGCGGCGCCTGGAGCGCCACGGCAGGCGAAGAACCGACAGAGGGGGAAGCTGCCGTGGAGAGCTCGCCCGGCCAGGAACCGGCCGTCTACTACGTCCTCTTCCACTCCCCGGGACCGGAGTGGAACCACGACTTCTCCTTCCGCGAGCAGCCCGGCATCGGCGCCCACGTCGGCTACATGGCGGGGCTCCTCGAACAGGGCCTGATCGTCATGGGGGGACCCTACCTGGACGACTCCGGCGGAATGATGGTCTCCAGGGCCGAGACCCGAGAAGAGACCGAGCGCCTCGCCAACCAAGACCCCGCGGTCCGGGCCGGCCTCCTCACGGTCGAGGTCAAAGCCTGGTACGTGCCGATGGCCTCGGTTCGCGTCCTCTCCGGGCCCCAGGCCGGGCCGCGGGACGACGAGCAGCCGGCCGCCGCTCCGGAGACCGCTTCCGACACCCCGGCCGAGTCCCCCACCGCGGCGGACAAGACGCCTCCCTGCTCCTCCCCGGAGCACCGGCAGTTCGACTTCTGGCTCGGCTCCTGGGAGGTCCGGCGCCCGGACGGTGCCCTCGCCGGCACCAACCGGATCGAGCTTCTCTACGACGGCTGCGCGCTCCGCGAGAGCTGGAAGGGGACGAGCGGCAGCGTGGGCACCAGCCTCAACCTCTACGATGCGGCCCGCGGCGTCTGGCACCAGACGTGGGTCGACGGCCAGGGCGGGTTGCTACTCCTCGAAGGGGGCATGGAGGGCGGTACCATGGTGATGCGCGGTCACCGGCCTTCGCAGCAGGATCCCGCGGTCGAGGTGCTCCACGAGATCCGCTGGGAGCCGCTCGAGGACGGGCGGGTCCGCCAGCATTGGCGCGCGTCGAAGGACGACGGCGAGAGCTGGCAGGTGCTGTTCGAGGGCTTCTACTCACCTGCCTCCTGAAGGCCGGCCGAAAGGCGTGCGGGATCAGCGCCTTCCCAGAAACCCGACCACGTGCTCGCTGGCCCGCGCCATCGGTCCTATTATTAGTCTTGAAGCAATTACAGTCATACGTTAGGCTCGGACGCCACGGCCGGGGATTCCCCTCGGCCCACTGACCTGACGGAGGACATCGTGAAGAGAGCAACGACCCTCTTGGCAGCCGGCCTGCTCCTCATGGCGGCCGTGGCCGTCCGCGCCGCGGAGCCGCAGGCGGCCCCCGATCTCTCGGTCACACCGCAGCTTCAGGTGGAGCCGACCACACTGGTCGGAGACTCGGTGCTCGCCAGCCTAGCCTGCACTATTCATGAGGCGCCGTAGCGAGAGCCGCAAGTGGGTGTGAGATCAGGGCGCACACAGCGATGCGCGACGCAGGCGTACTGGGCAGTACGTCGAGGAGCAAAGAGCGAGTACGCCCTGAGATTGCATGCAATTGCGGCTCGCAGTAGGTGACTCATGAATAGTCCAGGCTAGGAGTCTGCGCGGTAGAACCGTGTGGCCGCGTTGCGAGCGCCGCAGGTTCGGATGCAAGGCGTTCGCGACGCAGGCGATGCCGTAGCATCGTTGAGGAGCGACAACGAAGCAGACGGGCCTGCGCCGCCGCAACCCCTTGGGCGCACGGGGGTTGCGGGCGTCTCCTTCGTTGTTCGTCGTCGACGATGGCTCGGCATCGCCTCCTCCTCTCGCCTCGGATCCGCACGCGCAAGACCCGTGCGCGCGGCCGCGCGGTTCTGCCGCGCAGACTCCTAGGTACAGGTTGCGGCAACGAGGCCTCCCCGACCCTCGCCGTCGGCCTGCCGGGCGCGATCACCACCGGCACCCAGTACTGCGGAAGCTGTAGCACGTCGAACTGCAGGGGCGCCGCCCGGGGCCAGATCTGCTCCCTCGGAGGCGGCGGGTTCGGCCACTGCAATATCTTCAGCGGCGGCTACATGTGCTCCGACGGCAGCGGCTGGGAGTGCCAGTGCGAAGGGGGCGTTCTCCCGTAGGGTCCCCACCTTCGGAACGTCCCGTGAACCCGACGCCCCCGGCCTCCCGGCCGGGGGCGTCTCCGCCCACGGCACCACCCTCAGCAGGCGTTCGGGGGCAGAGGGTCGGGGAGCGTACACGTGAGATCCACCGCGCAGTCGTAGTTGCAGCACCCTCCCGGGCCACAGGTGCCGTTGTGCGTGCACCGGATGCCCTCGCCGCCGCAGTAGCTGACCTGGCAGAAGGTCCCCCGCGGACAGGTGGGACAGGTCGGCACCTGGTAGGAGCAGACCTCGTTGGGCTGCGACACGGTGGTGCAGGTGAGGTCGCACTCGCAACTGTAGTTACAGCAGCGGTTTCCCCCCTTCTCGCACGTGCCCAGGTAGGAGCAGCGCACGCCCGACTGTGGACAGAAGTCCTCACCGGTGCAGAAGTTGCAGCCCTGAACGGGCACCGGGGCGGAGCCGAAGGGCAAGAGGGTGGACGGAGCCGAGCAGATGGCTGCCGAGGGCTGGTCCTGTGCCCCGGCCGGTTGGCACATCGTCAACACCGCCAGGCACGTGACAACGACGAGGGTCGCTGAGAGTCGTCTCTTCATTGGGGCCTCCCTGGAGTCTGCCCGAGGAATCCGTGGGCTCGATCCCGAGCTCCTCGGACTCGTGTCTCGACAGATCGTCGATTGATCAGATGTCGACCACGCCCTCGATCTGGCGGGCGCGCTCGACCGGTCCGGCATCGGGTCTCGAACCACGCTGCGACGGCCCACGGATTGTCTATTCATCCCATGGGTCGTCTATTTCGAGGCGTGAAATGTTCATCTGGCCCATGACGGGGAACATCTCGAAAAAGAAGGGGGCAGCCGCGCCGAAGCCGCGGCGCCCTGCCCCCTCGAGCTTCGTTTGCTCGACCTTCAGACGTCTACGAGCAGCTCCACTTCACGTCGGTGCTCTGGGGGCAGATGATGTTGCACGGGTTGCCGGCGCACTTGCAGGGGCAGCGCTTCACCTTGATGGTGCCGCTGGTACAGCAGATGCCGAGGCCGCTGCTGGTCAGGCAGCAGGGTCCGATGTCGGCCGCCGCGCACAGCGACCCGACACCGCAATTGACGATGCTCGAGCAACTGAACCGGACCGGGCACATCGGCGTGGCGGTCTCGATGGCGGTGGTCGCAAAGCCCGCCTCCCGGAGGACCGTGTCGGCCGCCTCGTCGGACAGGCCCGCGAGGTCGGGAAGCATGCAGCCGCCCCCTTCGAGGGTGGGTGCGACCTCCGCGGGAGCGGTCTCCTCCGCCCATGCAACGCCAGCGGTGAGAAGAAGGGCAACGGCGAGAATCAGGGACAGCTTCATCATGGACCTCCATTCGTCGAGGTGGGTGGATGGTCACGTCCCGCGGCCCTGGCGGCAACCGCTACGCCGAACGGAGTGCGCACGCCGAGCGTCGACCGCCACGCGCCGGAGACGAGCTGAAATGCCTGATTGCAGGCCAGTATAGCAGCGAATTCGATTCACCGATAATGCCGGCTAATCGAACTATGCCCCGCGACCATCCGAACCGGTGTCGGGTCAGGCTCGCCCCGGCCTCGCCCACCCGAACGAACAGTTGCTCAACTAGCCCGGATCGTTCATGATTGCTCGTCGCGAGCCGGCGGAGATGCCCGTGAATGCAAGGCGCACGACATCGAGGGCGACGCAGGCGTACTTGCGGTACGTTGAGGAGACCGAGCGAGTGCAACGCAGCAGGCGCGGGCAGATGCGCCGGCGTAGCAGAGCAATCATGAACGACCCGGGCGGCCCCGAACCGAGGTAGCATGCTCGGCATGGACACCGTGCGACGACTCAGAACCCCCATCCTGCTCTTGGCCCTCGTCCTCACCGGCATGGGCACCACGGTGGTCGCGGCCCAGGAGTTCCCGGAGCATCCCGCGCAAGAGCCCGAGATGCTCGACATCCCCGAAACCGACAACCCGCAACTGGCGGCGCGCAACGCCCTGATGCAGGGGCGTACCGCGCTCAAGAACGCGGAGAAGTACCTCGCCAAGGCGAGCGAGGTCGAAGGGAAGAAGCGCGAAAAGCTCGAGTCCCGGGCGGCCCGCTCCTACGAGTCGGCGGCCGAGCAGTTCCTCACGGCGATCCGGTTCGACAAGGAGCTGGCGGAGGCCTACGCGGGCCTCGGCCAGGCCTGGCTCGAAACCGGCCAGGCCGAGAAAGCCCTCCCGGCGTGGGGAATGGCACAGAAGCTCGAGCCGAAGAACCCGGACGCTCTGTTCGGCCTCGGCCGCTGCCTGGTGGAGCTCGATCGCCCCCGGGACGCGGCGTCGGTCTACATGAACCTGGCCGGCAACCACGAGGAGAAGGCGACGGAGCTCCTGGGCCTTCTGAAAGCCTGGGGCCAGCCGAGAGCCGACGAGGGCGACGACGAGGCGCGCAAGCTGCTCGACTGGATCGCCGAGCAACACAAAGGGTAGCGACCCGCGCAGTCCGATTCTCAACGGGCCCTCCCCCGACCACCTGGTGACCGGGGGAGGGCCCGCTGCGTTTATGGAATCACCCCCGGAGCAGCGAACACCACGTAGCCCACCCGCTCGGTCGAGTGTCGGCGCTCGCTCTTGCCGATCTGGTCCTCGTCGACGGAGAGGTAGAGGGTCGTCGGGGTCGCCAGGGTCGCCCCGTGCACCTGCGCCCAGCTCCCCTCGGAGCTCTGCATCCCCGCCTGGGTCACCAGGGCCACCGTCGGTGCCGCGGCGAACGGCGTGACGAAGGTGTACGGGTAGGGCGGCGAGTTGTCGACGCCGCGCACGGAGTCCGGCCCCAGGGCCGCCTCGTACTCGACGCCACCCAGGGTGCCGTGGCCGGTCTCGAAGACCACCACGCCGACTGTTTCGTCAGCGCGGGTGACGTTGGTGTCCTCGGCCACGTGCTTGCCGGTGCCGAGCTCGGTCGCCGTCGGTGCCAGCAGTCGGGTCCCGCCACGGTCCCAGAAGACCGACCAGGCAGGGTCGTTGGTGCTCATCACCTGCCCCAGAACCACCGGAGCGGTGTAGCTCTGACCGTAGGTCTGGTCCTCACCGAGCCAGGAGTTGTTCTCGTCGGTCACCGTGGAGGTGTAGGTCCAGGCCTCGATCTTCACGCCGTCGACCGTCCAGGTCCCTTCCTCCACCACCAGATAGCTCACCTGGTCGGCCACCGGGGTCCCGCCCGCGGGGTTCTGGAGCCGCAAGTCGAAGCTGGTCGGCGTGACGTTCGAGATCCGCGTCACCACCGGCGCCGTGTTGTTCGCGTACTGGACCGCGGCCACCACCACCGGACTCGTGTAGACCTTGGCGAGCGGCACGGTCACCGGCGTCGCCCCCACGCTCACGGTGCCCCACTCGAGCTGCGCCGTCGGAAGCGCGACGCAAGTGTCGGTCTCCTCGTCACAGCTCTGACCCGGGCAAGGATCGGCGCCCGGTTGGCAGGCGCCGCCGGCGCAGGTCTCGGCTCCGTTGCAGTAGAGGCCGTCGTCGCACTCGGGGTCGGTCGAGCACTCGGGGACAGCGCCGTAGACCGCCTCGAGCAGGATGTCGTCCAGGAACCAGCCGTCCTCCCGCACCGAGTCGTCGGTCTCGAGCCGGAACCGGAGCCGGGCCTGGGCCTGGCCGTCGAGCGCCGGGAGCGGAATCTCCTCGAGCGCCCAGGAGTCGGTCCGCTTGCCGCCGAAGATCGCCGCCTCGGTCCAGCTCCCGCCGCCGTCGGTCGAGACCTCCACCCGCGCGAAGTCGAAGAGCGGCTCGAGATCGTAGACGTGGCGGAACGAGAGGAGCGTCCCCGAGTAGTCGGTCAGGTCGAAGACCGGCGACGTCAAGGAGACGTTGGCGTTGTTGGCGTAGAGGGAGCCCGGGCTGTCGCTCCAGGCGTGGGTCGGGCTGAACGCGCGCTCGGTGGTGATCGCCCAGGGGGAGCCGGCGGTCCAGCCAGGGTTGCCCGCCTCCGCGTCGTCGGCCCAGATGCCGGCGAAGGGCCTCAGGTCGAAGTCCTGGACAGTGGTCTGGGAGTCCGTCACTGCCACGCCCTCTGCCGTCGCCGACTGGTAGCCCGCGGCCACCACCGTCACGTCGTAGGTGCCGACGGGCAGGCGCATGGAGTAGAAGCCGGCGGCGTCTGTCGTCGTCTCGAAGTCCCCGGCGTTGATGTTGGCGGACAGCGGCGCCGCGGTCCCGACGTCGAGCACCGTACCCTGGAGGGTCGGCGCCGTCACCGCGTCGATCACGTGCAGGAAGACCGCGCTCACCACACCCCAGTTCCCCGCCGCGTCCTGACCCCGCACGAACAGAGTGTGGCGGCCGATGGAGAGACCGGTGGTATCGAGCGTCGCCTCCGCCCCCTCGACCGACGTGTCGAAGAGGCCGTCGGAGGCGGCCATGGCGAGCGGTGTGGCGCCCGCCTCCCAGGGCGGCACGTCCACGTAGAGCTCGGCCGCCGCGATCGCCTGCGACGGCTCGATGCCGTCGAGCGTGCTGTAGCGGGTGTCGTCGAGCGTCGCGGTCACCGGAACCAGCTCACCCGGCTCGACCGCCCGCGGCGGCACCGCCACGCCGAGAGGCTCGGGCCCCGCGGGCTCCATGTAGGGTGCCCGCGCCGCCTTCGCCGCGTACAGGAGGGTCTCCAGGTTCTGCTCCAGGATGTTGAACGCGAAGTAGTTGCAGCTCTCGAAGAACTCCGTGCCCAGCTCGCTGACGAACGCAGCCACGCCCAGGGTTCCGTAGTAGAAGTCCTTCGACGAGCCGTCGGTGACGTAGAGATCGGTCCCCTGCCCGGGGTCGTGGCCGTTGAAGTAAGCGAGCTTCCGGCCCAGGGTCTGGAGCTGGGTCGAGTTGGGAGCCGGGTCGTAGTCGAAGCCCCAGGACCAGAGCATCAGCATCCCGTGGCTGTGGATGTCGATCGCCACCCCGGTGGCGTCGGCGGGCGCCGGCGTCACCAGGTCGTCCGGCCGCTGGTCCGGGAAGATCGACGCGGCGTAGCCCTGGAGCGCCTGGATCTCCGGCTCCGAGGCCGGGGACGGGCCGCGGTAGGTGGTCGAGCACTCGAAGCTACTCGAGCCGCCGCAGCAGCCCCACTGGAAATCGAAGTTGCGGTTGAGGTCGGCGCCCCGGGAGCTCGTGTTGGAGCAGTAGTTGTTGTTCGTGTTCTTGCGCCAGGAGAGACCGGTCTCGGCCATCTTCCGCCCGTCCGGGTTGGTGTAGAGGAGCAGATGCACCTCCTGGTAGTCGAGCAGCCAGGTGATGTCCGGATCGACGTCGTAGCCGTCGACCAGCCGCTCGGCGAAGCGGGTGCAGAGCTCGGCGGTGGTGTACTCCCGGGCGTGGATGGCGCAGCTCAGGAGGAGGATCGGCTTGGGACCGGAAATCGCCGACTGGGTCAGCCGGAGGACGTTCATGTCGTAGCCGGCGGTCGGGCTCTGGGTCTTCTCCCAGGAGTCGCCCACGTCGGTCCAGGTGGCGAGATCGGGGTGGGCGGCAGCGATCGCCGCGACGTCGGCGAAGGTCTCCTCCACCGTGCGGTAACAGGGAAAGCCCGGGATGCCGGAGGTCTGATTCCGTGCGCCGATGCGCAACGGCGGCCCGAGCTCGGCGCGCCCCAGGACCTCCTGGAGCCGTGCCGTGCGCTTCGCGTCCACCTCGATCGCGAACCCGTCCGCGATCAGCCGGCCCGCGCCCGGGCGATCCACCTGGGCCAGGATGAAGCCCTTTTCGGGATGGACGGACCAGACGTCGTACCACTGGGCGAGCCCGCGGACGACCTCCCGGTCGACGGTCTTGACGCGAACCACCCACGGGCCGTCTCCGTCGAGCCCGATGGGGTCGGTCTGAGCCGCGGCGATGCCCGCAAGCGCCAGCAGGGCGAAGCACACGACGCACACAGGATTCCTGAGCCTCTCGATCACTCGCATGACCTCCTCCTCTCAGTTTTTTTTGGGGAGGATCGGTTCGACCCCGAGGGCCGGGGCCGGGGGGACACGGGGAGGACCGGGTGATGACGACCGGGTGATAAGGAATCTCAGCTCGAGCGTCGACGCATCTCGTGTCAGTGTAGTTGTTTCGCGATCGCGGTCGCATCCGCTGAACCGATGATTCGGTCTCAACGAATCGATGACGAGGCGGGAGGTCTCCGTGACCTCGGAGGAGCTCCTCCTGTGCGAGCAGGAGCTCGCCGACTCTCCCTCTTACACCCTCCGGAAAGCCAATTTCTTATAACATGCTGTTGCGAGACGGGCGCCGACATCGCCCATCGCTTCTTCGATTCTCTCCCTGGAGACCGGGTATGCCCGACCCTCTCCCTCGCGTCGTGCTCGCGGACGAGCACCTCCTCTTCGTCCTGGGGTTGGAGCGGCTCCTCGAGTCCGACACCGAAGTCGTCCGGACGGTGGGCGACGGCCGTGCGCTGCTGGCCGCCGCGGAGGCCGACCACCCGGACGTGGTCGTCTGCGACATTCCGATGCCCAAGCTCGACGGCCTCGAGGTGACGCGCCGGTTGGTAGAGCGCAACGCCCGGGCCAAGGTGGTGATCCTCAGCATGTACTCGGACGCGGCCCACGTGAAGGCCGCCTTTCGGGCCGGCGCGCGAGCCTACGTCGTCAAGAGCAGCAGCCCGGACGAGCTCCTGGCCGCCATTCACGAGGTGCTCCGGGGGCGCTACTACAGCTCCCCCGCGGTGACCGAGCACCTGGTCTGCTCCCTCGACCGGCCGCGCCATCCGATGATCAGCCCGCGCGAGCAGGAGATCCTCGTCCTGGTCTCCCGAGGCCTGGGCAACCGCCCCATCGCCGACAGTCTCTTCATCTCCGAGGCGACGGTGCGCACCCACCTGAGCCACCTCTACGCCAAGCTCGGGCTCAGTAACCGGGTCCAGTTGGCCCTCTACGCGGTGGAGTCGGGGCTAGGAATCTGCGCGACACCGACTCCGTCGTCCCGATCCCGGTGATGACGTCGGGCGAGCCGAGGAATCTGCGCGCCCAACCGCCAGAATCACGCGCTTTTCAGCCGCCGCTCACAAGACCCGCTCGCCGCACGCCCTTCCCCCCCCTCCGGTGCCGGGCTACACCTGGGGCAGCGCCGGCGACCTCACCCTCCGCACCCGAGGCCGGGTGGTCCTCGCCTCCGGCTTCGCCCTGCTCGCCGGCGGCCACCTGGCGGTCGACATCGACCCTTCCGCCGGCACCCCGTGACTCTGGTCCGGAGAGCTTGCCTGGTCATACGCCAGATGAACAGCTCACGCCTCTGAACGTACAGCTCACGCCCCAGATGATCACGCCATGGGAGGGGTCCCATGCGGCGTCGGTCAGAACGGAAACGGTCCGGGGCTCAGGGCTCCGGACCGTTCCTCACCAGCTCCTATCGCCCGGCCGTCAACACCACGAGAAGCAGGGTGTGAGGCCGGTGACCACACACAGATCGCTGCAGCAGGGCGTGTACCCGCCGTAGCAGACGTTCACCTCTTCGTACCAGCAGGCACCGTACGAAAGCTGGTAGCCGATGATCACCTCTTCGATATAGCAACCGAGGCAGGTGGGGCAGTTCGGGCAGACCTGCCGCCGCTGAATGCGGTCGCGGCGATACACCTCCGCCCACAGCCGGTGCCACCTGTAGCCTCCCAACCAGCTCGCGAGGCAGTCGTACTGGGCCGGGTTGCCGGGGTAGAAGGAGTAGAGGTACCACCCGGTCCAGTACTCCGAGCTCACCCACGAGCACTCGCAGGTCGCCGGCTCGCACACGCCGTACTCGCCGCAGGTGACCGGACCGCCCTTGCCTTCGTCCCAGCCGCACTCCGTGTCGCACGGCGTCGAGGTCGTGCAGTCCCCGCAGTCTTCGAGGTAGGTCTTGGCAGCCAGCCGGTCGGCCGGCCGGCCACTGTCACCGGGGCCTTCGACGGTCGAGTAGGCCACGACCGGCACGACCTGGCTCTCGCGCAGCACGGCGCTCTGGTCCAGGAGCTCGGCGAACGACAATGCCGCGAACGGGGCGCCGTCGTGCAGCACCTCGACATCGAGCCGCGCACCGTCGCCCGCGAGCTTGTGGAGCTGGGTGACGAGGTCCGGGCGCAGAGCCATGAGCTCGACCACCCGCTCGCCGTCCAGGAGGCGACGCACCGCCAGCGTCGTCTCCGAGTGGCCCGGCGGCTTCGGGTTCTCGCGGCCGACCTGCGGCAGCTCGAGGCGCGCCAGGTCGATCGTTTCGGTGAGGTAGAGCTCTCCTTCGAGCAGGTACCTCACCATGAGGGTCCCCGCATCGAGGTCGGAGAGGGAGTAGAAGAGACGCTTCTCGACCTCGATCGAACGGTAGAGCCCCGAGTCCGGGAGAGTCGAGCTCGCGGGCGTGCTCAGAGCTCCACCGCAGGCCGGTGGAGCCGCTTGGAGGGCCGTCTGCTGTGCTGCCAGGGGCAGCGTGGCGAGGACAAGCGCAAGCAGCAAGACGCCGCTCCTCTGGAACCGCCTTTCCGGGCTGCCGTCGACGGTGGGTTGGTTGGAGAGTCCGGAACCGTTCAGTCCTCTCGTCATCGTCGCCTCCTCCTTCAATGTGGTCGTCGGCCCGAGATCGAGATGCGCCTGTGCCAGCGCCTCCGCGGGCCGAGGCCGGATGCGCTCGCCCTTCCGGTGGGAGGAGACCGGAATTCCAACCAAAATGAAATTGAGGAAACACTAATTCTTGAATCGCTGGCAGTCAACCACCGAGCGGCCCGGTCGGGTGACCCCGATGGGCAGAGGAGCGCCGGCCTACTGCCAGCGGAAGCGGCGGACGGCGAGGGCGAGGCTGACGACGCCCCAGGCCGCCAGAATCGCCACCTGGAGGCCGATGCCGGCGACCAGCGGCTCGCCCCGGTAGACGGCGCGGAGCGCGTCGTTGGTGGCGGTCAGCGGCAGGGCCTGGATGAACGGCCAGACCGCCTCCGGGAAACGCTCGTAGGAGAAGAACGACCCCGACAGCAGCCACTGGGGAAGCATGACCAGGTTCATCCAGCCCGACACCGCCTCGATCGTCTCCGGCCGGGCGGCCAGGAAGAGCCCGAGGCCGGCGAAGGCCAGGGCCGCGGCCACCGTCACCACCAGCACGCCGACGAGCGGCCCCTCGATCCGGACGTCGAAGATCCACCAGCCGAGGCCGGCCACGGCCGCCACCTCGAGCACCAGGAAGAGGAGCCGCGAGAGCACGTAGGAGAGCAGGTAGTGGGAGCGGTGCATGGGGGTCGCGGCGAAGCGCTTGAGGAGCTTCCGGGTGCGCGCGACGACGATCGAGAAGCCGATGCCCCAGAGGCTCGAGCCCATCAGGTTCATGCCGATGATGCCCGGGATCAGGAAGTCGATGTAGCGCGAGCCCGCCGCGGAGACGGGATCGAGCCCCGTCGGCACCGGATCGCTCCGACCGAACGCGCGCTGGAGCGCCCGGTCGGCGGCGAGCTGCCCCGCGCGGCTCTCGGGGCGCATGGGGTCGTAGTGGTAGCGGACGGAGGGACCGTCGCCCGGGAACGCCTCGGAACCGCCCGCGCCCTCGATCACGACGTCGAACCGGCCGCGAGCGAGGGCGTCGAGCCCCTCGCCGAGGCCGACCGGCTCGACGTCGAGGTCCTCGGCCCCGGCCAGCCGCTGTGCCACCGCCGAATCGGTCACGCCGACCTGGTAGGGGGCCGGCGGCTTCTCCCGGAACGCAATGCCGAGGGCGACGGCGAGGAGCACCGGGAAGACGAAGACCCAGAAGAGCGCCTCCGGCTCGCGGCGGAACTCGAGCAGCCGCACCCGGGTGAGCTCGGCCAGAGGATGGAGGGCGCCGCCCCGTCCGCCACGCCGCTCCCGTGGCTCACTCATCGCGGAGCCCCCGGCCGGTGAGGTGGACGAAGACGTCCTCCAAGGTCGCCTGGTGGGTAGCGAGGTGCTCGAGGCGCGCGCCGGAGCGGTCGAGCTCCGCGAGCACCGCCGGCAGGGCGACGGCCACGTCGCGGACGCGGATCATCCAGCCCCGGCTCTCGTGGGCGTCGGCGCCGGCGACCCCGGGGAGCGCCGCCAGGCGCCCAGCGTCCAGCGCGTGTCCGAGGTCATCGTCGAGTACGCCTTGCGACGGTCCGACGGCCCGCACCTCGAGGATCTGGTCCGCGCCGAGGCGGGCCACCAGCTCCTCGGGGCTGCCCAGGGCGATGCGGCGCCCGTGGTCGATGATCGCGATCCGATGGCAGAGGCGCGCCGCCTCCTCCATGTAGTGGGTGGTCAGGACCACCGTACCGCCCCGTCCGAGGAACTCCTCCACCACCTCCCAGACGTGGAGCCGGGCCTGGGGATCGAGGCCGGTGGTCGGCTCGTCGAGGAAGAGGAGCTCCGGGTCCGAGGCCAGGGCGCAGGCGAGGGCCAGACGCTGTTTCTGACCGCCCGAGAGCTTGCCGACCCGGGCGGAGCGTTTGTCGACCAGCCGTGCCAGGGCGATGACCTCGTCGACGCTCGGCCCCCGCTCGTAGAACGAACGGAACAGGCGGACCGTCTCGGCCACGGTGAGCTTGTCCGCGAGCTGGGTCTCCTGGAGCTGGATGCCGAGCTGCTGGCGGATCTCCCGGTCCTGGCCGGTGCCCCAGCGGCGGCCCAGCGCCTCCACCAGACCTTCGTCCGGCACCGTGAGGCCTTCGAGGATCTCGACGGTGGTCGTCTTGCCGGCGCCGTTCGGGCCGAGCAGGCCGAAGCACTCGCCCCGGAGCACTTCGAGGTCGAGACCGTCGACGGCCACCACGCCACCGTCGGCGCCGGGGTAGCGTTTGACGAGACCCTCGCAGCGGGCGGCGGTCTGGGTGGTCAGGACGCTCTGGACGGGGAGGTGGGCCATAGCTTTCGACAACACCGGCGGCAGCCGATCCATTCTCTGACCTCCTGGGTACAAGAGTGCGCCTTCTCGGCCCCGACCTCGAACCCGAGACCGCCCGGGGTCTTCAGTCATCCATCGGGCTGTGTGACACTTCGGGGAACGTTTGCGGAAGGAGCCCGCCCCTGCACGTCATCGGTCTATCTGCCTTCTACCACGAGTCTGCCTGCTGCCTGCTCTCGGACGGGGAGCTGGTGGCGGCGGCGGCCGAGGAGCGTTTCTCCCGCGTCAAGCACGACCCGCGGCTGCCGGTGGCGGCGTTCCGGTTCTGCCTGGAGGCGGGTGGGATCGGCATCGACCAGGTGGCCGCCGTCGCCTACTACGAGGAGCCGGTCGCGAAGCTCGCCCGCCAGCTCTGGTCGCGCCCCTGGAGCGCCGGCGCCAGGGGCGGGGTCGGCGTCGCCGATCCGCGGGAGCTCCCCTGGCTCGATCCCGACCAGCCGGAGCGGGCGATCCGCGAGCACCTCGGCTTCGACGGCCCGCTCCTCACCTTCCCCCACCACCTCTCCCACGCCGCGAGCGCCTTCTACTTCTCCGGCTTCCCGGAGGCGGCGCTCTTCACCGTCGACGGCGTGGGCGAGTGGGCGACCACCACCTACGGGCGGGCGCGGAAGGACCCCCCGGACGGGGACCCGGACATCGAGCTGTTCGAGGAGGTCCGCTTCCCCCACTCCCTGGGGCTCCTCTACTCGACCGTCACCTCGTACCTCGGCTTCCGGGTCAACGGCGGCGAGTACAAGGTGATGGGCCTCGCCCCCTACGGCGAGCCCCGCTACGCGGACGCGGTCCGGAAGCTCGTCCGCTCCGAGCCGGGCGGCGGCTACACCCTCGATCTGCGCTACTTCGACTTCGTCGGCGGCAGCCGCATGGACTCGCCGGCCCTCTGGGAGCTGTTCGACGGGCCGCCCCGGAAGCCCGGGGAGGAGCTCACCCACCGCCACCGGGACGTGGCCCGGAGCGTCCAGCAGGTGCTCGAGGAGATCCTGCTCGAGAAGGCCCGTTCCCTCCACGGCCTGGTGCCCAGCCCGAACCTGGCGATGGCGGGCGGCGTCGCCCTCAACTGCGTGGCGGTGGGGCGGATCACCCGGGAGGGGCCGTTCGAGCGGGTGTTCGTCCAGCCGGCCGCGGGGGACTCGGGAACCTGCCTCGGGGCCGCGGCGCTCGCCTGGCGCGAGCTCACCGGCCGGCCTCCGGCGGCGGGCCCCCTGGCCGACCAGATGGCCGGGCCGCTGTCTGGACCGTCGGGGCGCCACGTCTTCCTCGGCCCTCGCTGGAGCGGCGACGAGGTGGCGGAGATCCTGGCGACCACCGGTCTCCCGGCCCGGGACTTCCGGGGACGGACCGACGACCTGATCGAGGAGACCGCCGAGCGGCTCGCCGCCGGGGAGGTGATCGGCTGGTTCCAGGGGGCGATGGAGCTGGGCCCCCGCGCCCTGGGCGCCCGGAGCATCCTGGCCAACCCCATGGACCCCGGCATGCGCGACCGCCTCAACCGGACGATCAAGCGGCGCGAGGACTTCCGCCCGTTCGCCCCGGCGGTCCTGGCGGAGCGGGCCGGGGACCACTTCGCCCTCGGCCACCCGTCCCCCTTCATGCTCGAAACCTGCCAGGTCTCCTCGCCGCTCGAGCTGCCGGCCGTGACCCACGTGGACGGCTCCGCCCGGCCCCAGACCGTCCACCGGGAGACCTCGCCGCGCTTCGCCCGCCTCCTCGAGGCGTTCGAGCGGCGGACCGGCTGCCCGGTGCTCTTGAACACCTCGCTCAACGTGCGGGGCGAGCCGATCGTCTGCTCCCCCGTCGACGCCCTCTTCACCCTGGCCGACGCCGGCCTCGACGCGCTGGTGATCGAGTCCTCGATCGTCGACCGCCGCGACCTGCCGGACGATCTCGCCGCGGCGCTCCACGCCTGGCGGGCGCGGCCGGAAGGGCGCGGTGGGAAGGGGCCGGCCGAGACCAGCGCGGTCAGCGAGACCCTCTACACCTTCGTATGAGCTCCGACCGCCCCATCGACCGTCCGAGCGATCGGCCCGGGAACCGCCTGGATCGTCTGGATCGGGGGGATCGTCCCGACCGGGGAGATCGGCGGGATCGGGGGGATCGGCGGATAACAGCCTGCCAGGACCTGGCGGAGCTTCTGGCGACGCCGGAGGGGCTCCGGGCGGTGCGCCTGGGCCAGCTCACGGAGCTCATCGAGCCGGAGCCCGCGGCCCCGGCGGCGGAGCACCGACCGGCCGAGCGGGCACCGGCGCCGCGCCCACCGAAGACGCCTCGGCCGATCTCCATCTGGGAGCCCCGGGAGCGGGCCGGAGACGGGGCGCCGGAACCGGTCTGGGTCCGCCCGCCGGTCGGCCCCCTGGGGGACCACTACGCCAC
>Ga0210123_1000775_pt1 | contig 18307 bp, 13 predicted proteins | sample Muzzi_PWB_D2_FD_185535 | JGI IMG/M metagenome (GOLD analysis project Ga0210123, IMG submission 185535) | Wetland microbial communities from San Francisco Bay, California, USA, that impact long-term carbon sequestration - Muzzi_PWB_D2 (SPAdes) | ecosystem: Environmental > Aquatic > Marine >... | reverse complement strand
CCGCCTTGATCTTGAGCCCGATTGAACATTTTGAAATCGCCTCTGCGGTTTTGATATCAGAATCGGGTGTCAGGTTTTTGATAGGGGGTGCGTCGAATCGATGGAAACGGGTCGCCCCATCAAAAACCCGGCACCCGATTTTTATTTTCGGCGCCTGGCAGCAAGTGCCCATGCCGGGGAAAACGTGTCGCGCGGGAAAATGCGCCGTTGTAGATTGCGAGCGCAAGTTGCCTAACCTTTAGCTAAAGAAGAGATCCATGCCGGATGTAAGGACGGATATATTGGTGATCGGCAGCGGTATCGCCGGTTTGATGTATGCCATCAAAGTGGCCGCAGTGGGAACCGTGGCGTTGGTGACCAAAAAGGAGGCCATGGACAGCAGCACCAATCTCGCCCAGGGTGGCATTGCCTCTGTTTTTGCACCCGACGACAGCTTCGGGCTGCACATCGACGATACCCTGGCCTCGGGCGACGGCCTGTGCAATCGGGACGTGGTGGAACGGGTGGTTGTAGAAGGCCCCGACCGCATCCATGAACTCATGGAGATGGGGGTGCGTTTTAATCTCCAGCAACAAGCGGCCTATGGCCATGGGGATGCCGAGCATTTCGACCTGGGGCGTGAAGGCGGCCATTCCCAGAATCGTATTGTGCATTCCAAGGATATGACCGGCCAGGAAGTGGAGCGCGTACTGGTTGAGCAGGCCCGCAGACATCCCAGAATTACCTTGTTTGAAAACCACATGGCCATTGACCTGATTACCCAGTCCACGCGCATGAAGCGCGGCATGATCACCACCACGCATGAAGATTTCTGCTGCGGCGCCTACGTGCTGGAGCGCGGCACCAACCAGGTGAAGACCTTTGCCGCCAAAGTGACCCTGCTGGCCACGGGCGGCGCAGGAAAGGTTTATCTTTATACGTCGAACCCGGACATCGCCACCGGCGACGGCGTGGCCATGGCCTATCGTGCCGGCGCTACAGTGGCCAATATGGAGTTTGTGCAATTCCACCCCACCTGCCTGTATCATCCGGCCGCCAAGAATTTTTTGATCTCCGAGGCCGTGCGGGGCGAAGGCGGTGTGCTCATGGACGCCGCGGGCAAGCCTTTTATGGCGGCTTACGACCCTCAAAAGGATCTTGCCTGTCGGGATGTGGTGGCCCGGGCCATCGATACCGAGCTAAAGAAAAGCGGCGCCGATTCGGTCTTCCTCGACATCTCGCATGCCGAGTCCAGGTTCATCCGGAAGCGCTTCCCCAACATTTACGCCAAATGTCTTGAGCTGGGCATTGATATGAGCAAAGAACCCATTCCCGTGGTACCGGCCGCGCATTACATGTGCGGTGGTGTGGTTACCGATATTCATGGACGCACCGATATTCAAAACCTTTTTGCCGTGGGAGAGACCGGTTGTACGGGATTGCACGGCGCCAACCGGTTGGCCAGCAACTCGCTGCTGGAAGCCCTGGTTTACGCCACCGCCGCCGCCCTGCATACCATTGATGCACTTCAGGCCGACAATTTCAGCCCCTTGATGAAACCGACGCCCTGGGATGACACCGGCACCACCAACAGCGACGAAATGATCATGGTGACCCACAATTGGGACGAGATTCGACGCCTGATGTGGAATTACGTGGGCATTGTGCGTTCGGACAAAAGGCTGGCCCGCGCCCAGCGTCGCATCGAAATCATTCTTGCCGAGATCGAGGAGTACTACTGGAACTTCAAGGTGGTGCCCGACCTCATCGAATTGCGCAACATCGCCGTGGTGGCGGAGTTGATTATTAAATGCGCCCTGCATCGCAAGGAGAGCCGCGGTTTGCATTACACGCTGGAGTACCCCCGGCGCGATGATTCGCGCTGGAGCAAGGATACGATCTTGAGACGGCCGTTTGTGGGCTGAAACTCCGATGTCAGGGTAGGGCCCAGCACTTTTCAAGCATGCGATGCAATTCAACTTTATGTGAGGTGGTCCCATGGCCCGAAAGATGAAAGCGCTGGTCAAAGCCAAGAGTGAGCCCGGATTGTGGCTTCAGGAGGTGCCGGTACCGGAGATCGGCATCAACGATGTGCTGATCCGGATCGAAAAGACCGCCATTTGCGGCACCGATGTCCATATCTATAAATGGGATGACTGGGCCCGCAAAACCATACCGGTGCCCATGGTCACCGGCCACGAATTCGTTGGTCGGGTGGAGGTGATCGGCAGCAATGTGCATGATTTCGCACCCGGCGATCTGGTTTCCGGCGAAGGCCACCTGGTGTGCGGCCGCTGCCGCAACTGTCTGGCCGGACGGCGCCACCTTTGCAATAAAACCAGCGGGGTGGGCGTCAATCGGCCGGGCTGCTTTGCCGAGTACCTGGCCATTCCGGTGACCAACGTGTGGCACTGCGATGCGGACATTGCCACCGACATTCTTTGCTGTTTCGATCCCCTGGGAAACGCCACCCACACGGCCCTCTCCTTTAATTGCCTGGGAGAGGACGTGCTCGTCACCGGCGCCGGCCCCATCGGCTGCATGGCCGTGGCCATTGCCCGTCATGCCGGCGCCCGCCATGTGGTGGTGACCGATGTGGTGCCCTATCGACTGGAACTGGCCAAAAAAATGGGCGCCACCCTGGCCGTCGATGTACGCACGGAGACCATCGCAGCGGCCCAGCAAAAGCTGGGCATGAAAGAAGGGTTTGATATCGGACTGGAGATGTCGGGCACAGCCGAGGCCTTGCAGGATATGCTGAGCAATATGTGCCACGGCGGCAAGATCGCCCTGCTGGGTATTCTTCCGCCTCATACCTGCGTGGATTGGGATATGGTGGTGTTCAACGGCCTGACCCTCAAAGGAATCTACGGCCGCGAGATGTACGAGACCTGGTACAAGATGACGGTGATGATTCAATCGGGCCTGGACATCACACCGGTGATCACCCATCGTTTCGATTACACGGAATTCGAAAAAGGGTTTGAGGTCATGGCCGGCGGACAGTCGGGCAAAGTCATTCTAAATTGGTAATGACGCCTTAACAATGGAGATTTCGCCATGTACGGTCGCATCAAAGCACATCTTAATGCCGAACTCGAACAGATCCGCGACAGCGGCCTGTTCAAGGACGAGCGCATCATCGCCTCGCCCCAGAGCGCCCGCATCAGGTTGGCCGACGGCCGCGTGGTGCTCAATATGTGCGCCAACAATTACCTGGGATTGGCGAGCCATGCCGATGTGATTGCCGCTGCTCAGAATGCGGCCGCCCAGTGGGGCTACGGCCTGTCGTCGGTGCGCTTTATCTGCGGCACCCAGTCGCTGCACAAGCAGTTGGAGGCGGCGGTCAGCGGCTTTCTGGGCACCGAGGACACCATCCTCTACGCTTCCTGTTTCGATGCCAACGGCGGCCTGTTCGAAGTGCTGCTCAATCAGGAAGATGCCGTGATCAGCGACGCCTTAAACCATGCCAGCATTATCGATGGCATACGGCTTTGCAAGGCCAAACGGCTGCGCTACCGTCACAACGACATGGACGACCTGGAAGCCCGGCTCAAAGAGGCGCAAACCTGCCGCTTTCGCATGATTGCCACCGACGGTGTTTTCTCCATGGATGGCGATATCGCCAGGCTCGAACAGATCTGCGATCTGGCGGACCAATACGATGCCCTGGTCATGGTGGATGACTCCCACGCCGTCGGCTTTTGGGGCCCCAAAGGGCGCGGCACCCACGAATATTGTGATGTGATGGCGCGCGTGGACATTCTGACCGGTACCTTCGGCAAGGCCTTGGGTGGCGCCAGCGGCGGATATACCAGCGGCCGCAGAGAGATCGTCGACTTGCTGCGCCAGCGATCGCGGCCTTACCTGTTTTCAAACACCGTGGCGCCGGTGATTGCGGCGGCCACGCTCAAGGCCATCGAATTGCTCATGGCCTCCACTGAGTTACGCGACCGCTTGGAGTCCAATACCCGCTTTTTCCGGGACGCCATCGCTGACCTGGGTCTGGAGATCAAACCGGGCAGTCATCCCATTGTACCGGTCATGCTGGGCGATGCCGCACTTGCCCAACAGATGGCGGCCCTGCTTCTGGAAAAGGGCCTCTACGTGATCGGGTTTTCATTCCCGGTGGTGCCCATGGGCCAGGCGCGCATTCGGGTCCAGTTGAGCGCCCTGCATACCCAAGAGGATCTGGAATTCGCCGTGGCGCAATTCCGGGCCGCCAAAGCGGAACTGGGAATCTAAGCAATTGTGCCCATATGTATTGAATACGACGGCCCGCCGCATGTCGGCAATTTCGGGCCGGCTGCGGAGGTAAAAACTCAATTTTAATCCAAACCCTGCCGATAACACCAACGGACCACCAGCCGATGCGTGCGTTCGCCAAAATCCCATAAGGCCAAGGTCCAATCGTAACCGTGGGCCGATGGTTCGGTGCCGGGGCTCCGTGAAGCTCGAATGCCGATTGACTTTTGACCCCATCGAAGGGCATTGGGCGCCTATAGGACTTGTGTGGAAATTCGAGGTGGTGCATGAAAATTGATCAAATTTGTTGGAAACCCGATACGGGATGGGAGCCACAACCACCCGGCAGGCTGGGCGACCAGGCGCAGTTGGTATTGGCGTTCGGCAGCGCCGCAGTCATGTCGGACCGAGACTTGCTGGGGGCGCTGCGGCAGGCTTACCCCAATGCCCACCTGCTGGGATGTTCGACGGCAGGTGAAATTTACGACGTCCATGTGAACGACGACTCGCTGTCGGTTACGGCGATCCAATTCGACGTCACCAAAATAGCCGGGGCACGCATCAACCTCGATAATTTCAAGTCGAGTTACGATGCCGGCCATGAATTGGGCATGATGTTTGAAGTGGTGGATTTGACCCACGTTTTCGTTCTATCCAGCGGACTTGGCATCAATGCCAGCAAACTGGTTCGCGGTCTGACCAACGCCCTTCCAGCCCACATTACCGTCACCGGCGGTTTGGCCGGCGACGGTGAACGCTTCCGCGAAACAATCGTTTGTTGGGATGATGACACCGACAACCGAACCGTGGCGGCCATTGGTTTGTATGGCAGCCGCCTGAAAGTCGGCTTCGGATCGCTAGGCGGCTGGGACCCGTTTGGGCCCGAGCGGCTGATCACCCGATCCGAGGGCAATATCCTCTACGAACTGGACGGCAAGTCGGCCCTGGCGCTTTATAAACGATACCTGGGCGAGCATGCCAAAGGACTGCCGGCCACCGGCCTGCTTTACCCGCTGAGCATCAGGGCCAAAGAAGGCACCACGGGTGTCGTGCGCACCATCCTCTCCGTGGATGAAGAGAACCAGTGCATGACCTTTGCCGGCGATGTCCCCGAAGGGACGTATGCCCGCCTGATGAAAGCCAATTTTGAGCGGCTCATCGACGGTGCCATGGGAGCCGCCAGAATCAGCTTCGAGGCCATCGGTGGCGCTGAACCGGAGCTTGCCGTGCTCATCAGTTGCGTGGGGCGCAAGATGGTCCTGAAACAGCGCGTGGAGGAAGAGATTGAATCCGTGCGGGAATTGCTAGGAGAAAACACCCTGCTGACCGGTTTCTACTCCTATGGCGAGATCTCTCCTTTCACGCCCGGTGCCGACTGCACCCTTCACAATCAAACCATGACCATAACAACATTTCGAGAGATATGAATTCCGAACACCACAGCCTGCTCAGGCGACAGTTGAAAAGATACTTCAATGGCATTGATGCGTTGCCGTTGGAGACGCGCCAATTCATTGCGGCTGTAGATAAAGCTTACCGGCAATCGGATGACGACCGCAACATGCTCGAGCGATCGTTGGAGCTGAGTTCGGACGAACTGCTCCAGGCCAATTCCGAATTGCGGACCATTTTCCAGGCCTTGCCGGATATCTTTTTTATTATCAACAACGAGGGTAAAATTCTGGATGTTAAAGCCGGCGATACCGACGATCTGCTGTCCCAGCCGAATTTGATGATTGGAAAGCATATCTTCGATGTTTGTCACGAGAAGGTCGGCAACAAGTTTCTGCGCGCCATTCAGCAGCTTGAAAGGGGTGAATCTCCGGTGACCATCGAATACAGCATGCATCAGGCCGGCAGGAAAAATATTTTCGAGTCGCGCCTGCTGCCTTTGCGCGAGCACCAGATCCTGGCCGTCATTCGCAATGTCACGGAACAAAAAGAAGCCCAGCGTGCCCTGAAGGAGAGCGAATCGCGTTACCGTGAAGTTCTCGAGGCTTCGCCCGACCCGATTATCGTTTATGACATGCAGGGAGGCACAACCTATATCAATCCGGCATTTACCAAGGTATTCGGTTGGGAGATCGATGAGATCTACTTGCGCAAAGTGGAGTATGTGCCGGATGAATGCAAGGCCGAAACCCAACGGCTGATCGCGTCGGCCGCCAGCGGAAAAGGTTTTTCAGATGTCGAAACACGTCGCTATACAAAAGCCGGAAAAATTATCGATGTCAGTATCTCCGCGGCCATCTGGCGCGACCTGAAAGGCGAGCCGGCCGGCAGCGTGGTGATCCTCAGGGATATCACCGAAAAGAAGGAGCTCGAAGCCAGGCTGATACAGGCCCATAAGATGGAGGCCATCGGTATTCTGGCCGGCGGGATTGCCCATGATTTCAATAATCTGTTGATGGGGCTGCACGGCACCGCCTCACTGATGCTGTCCGAGACCGACGATGTGCATCCGTTTCGGCAAAAGTTGATCAATATGGAACACTACCTGAAGAGCGGCGCTGAACTGACCCGACAGTTGCTGGGTTTTGCCCAGGGCGGCAAGTATGAGATCAAACCCACCGACGTCAACGCCCTCATCAAAAAAAGCGCCGAAATGTTCGGGCGAACCAAGAAACAGATTCGCATGGAACTCGATCTGGATGCCGCCTTATGGACCGTGGAAGTCGATCAGGCGCAAATTGAACAGGTCCTGCTCAATCTATATGTCAACGCCTGGCAGGCCATGCTCGAAGGCGGTGCGCTGAAAATTAAAACCGAAAACGCCGCTTTGGATGAAGCAAGCGCGGCGAAGAAGAAATTGGCCCAGAATCGTTACATCAAAATTAGCGTCGCCGACACGGGCATCGGCATGGATGAAAAAACCATCCAGAGAATATTCGATCCCTTCTTCACCACCAAGGAACTGGGCCAGGGCACCGGATTGGGGCTGGCGTCCACCTACGGCATTGTCAAGAACCATGGCGGCTGCATCGAAGTCCAGAGCTTGAAAGGCCAGGGTACCACATTCACCATCTACCTGCCGGCTTCGGACAAACCCGTCGAGGAACAAATCCCAGTGACTGACCAGACCGTGACCGGTTCGGAAACCGTTCTGCTGATCGATGATGAGGAAATGATCCGTGAGGTGGGCAAGGAGATGCTGCTTGATTTGGGATACCAGGTCCTGGTGGCCGCCTCCGGAGAAGAGGGGCTGCAGGTCTATGGACCCCGGTCAGCCACCATCGATCTGGTGATTCTCGACCTGATCATGCCCGGTACCGGCGGCGGAGAAACTTTCGATCAGTTGCGGCAGATCAATCCGGATGTCAAGGTGCTCCTGTCAAGCGGATACAGCGTTGAGGGCCAGGCGGCAGACATTCTTCGGCGCGGGTGCAATGGATTCATTCAAAAGCCCTTCGATCTGACCCAGCTTTCGCAGAAGATCCGGCAAATTCTCGAAACCTAGGCCCCTCAGATCGTCACACCGCCGTCATTTTCGTTGGAAAAGCAGACCGAGCCCGGAACGTTGGGTTGGCGATGATCCCGGAAATTACAAGATGAAGGACCTGCTAAACTCCGAATCCAGATAAATTGGCCACCAATGCTTTTTGAAGGCTCCCATATATGGTTTGATGTTAGACCAGTCCTGATATATGATTATTAGAAATTCACACCAATCGCATTACAATTATTAGCTTAGCGCAACCAAGGATGCCCGGGTTCCCCAATATCCGGCTTAAAAGGACCAATGGCATGCTGGTTGAACAGCATGGGCCAAAAGCAGGAAAGATCCAATGCCTTTAATCGCAGATGCCGTGGTTGTTTTAGTTGCTTTGCTTCATCTGTATTTTCTTATTCTGGAGATATTTCTCTGGGATAAACCGACAGGATTGAAAGCATTCGGTCAATCAAAGGAGCAAGCGGCCGCCACCAAGATACTTGCGGCCAATCAGGGCTTGTACAATGGTTTTTTAGCGGCTGGCTTATTATGGGGTGTCGTGCAGGCCGGCTCCGGAGTTGAATTCAAAATCTTCTTTTTGTCTTGTGCAATTATCGCCGGCATTTATGGTGCGTTAACGGCCAGCCGCAAGATTCTCTTCGTTCAGGCAATCCCTGCTGCCGTGGGTCTACTACTGGTATATTTATCATAAGCATAGAGCGGTATTAACCGTATCCATTCGCTAAGAGCCGAACTTGAACAAATTAAAATAAGGAGGCGTGCCATGAGCCGTCAAATACTCACCCTGATGTTGTACTGGTTCTACTTAGTTGCGACTTGAGGGGTCCAGGATCTGGTTCCCGAGACAAGAACCGGCAGCGAAGGCGCACAAGGCTTTTGGCGCAGGGACAACCAAGGCAACTTAGTGGTCAGGGTAAGGAACCAGGGAAACGGGGATGTAGTTAATCCGTCAACCGCCATCGTCGTGTTCTCTCCTTGAGGGCCGCGATCAGCGACAACGGCGCCCATGCCGGCGGGTTCATTCACCGATGTGATTATTCAAATCCCATCCGGCTGCTTTAATCCCGACTGCAGTTTCACGTTACCGTTGATGCCAACGGTAACATAGATGAAAGCATGGAAAGCAACAATACCACCGATGGCATCTGCATCGGCTAAATGCGAGCATCAAGCGGAGGCGCCAAAAGATTCGAGCAGAATGATGATCGCAATTCCAAATGTTGAGAACTGATTCTGTTGTCGCTGCTGTAAGCCCTGCTTTCGCAAGACCGAGATTCATGCTCGTTCCGGTGACATACAATAACTGCCCCTCAAACTTAGGTGGAAAGCAACTCAAGCTTGATAATTTAAACAAAGAGTGGAATCAAAATTCAGATAAAAAACAAGGCAAATGGCAAGGTTCTCATAGGCTCAAGCAGTAATTTACCTGCAATACTCAATCGTTTTCGAGCTGAGTTGAAGACGGGTAGCTGCCGTAATCTGGTATTACAGGAAGAATGGAAACAATTTGGTCCAGATGCGTTTGAGTTTAAAGAGCTCGAAATCCTGAAACCATTGGAAGATCCGAATTACGATCCGGCACAAGACCTTCATTTTCTTGAAACGCTACGGGCTGAAAGGCTTAAGCCTTATGGTGACAAGGGATATAATAAACTGCCGGACAACCAAACGTAGTCATTTTACCCTTGCTCCCAGTGACGTCCGCATTTGGTGTCATTGCGATCGCAATATAACTGACAGTGGCTATATAAGATATCACTGATTTCGTCCCTAATCATGGACATTATCTACGCAAACTCACCCCAAGAGATTGATACGGCTCGGAGACTTTTTCGGGAATATGAAGCTTATCTTAATGTCGATCTATGTTTCCAGCAGTTTGAATCAGAGCTGGCCAATCTTCCCGGAATGTACGCCCCTCCGACGGGTACGCTCCTTCTTGCCATGGATGGGCAGCAGGCTGTGGGTTGCGGCGCCTTGCGCAGCTTTGGCTCGATCCAGGACCGCACCTGTGAGATGAAGCGGCTTTATGTCCGCTCTAAGGCCAGAGGACTGGGCGTTGGCAGGCGTATGGCCAGGCGGCTTATTCAGGAAGGCGTTCAGCTGGGCTATGCCACCATGGTTCTGGATACGCTTGAAAAGCTGGAAGCCGCCATTCATCTATACGAATCATTGGGCTTCGTGTCTACGACGTCCTATTATGACAATCCGCTTGCCGGCGTCGTATATTTGAAACTGGATCTGACAGGCCAATCTCGTATTTCGAGGGCCGGTGATTTATAATCGGTCGATAAAAGGGTTTAGAAGTGGTCTCAAAATCACTTCTATTGATCTGTCATTGCCAGTTTAATGCCCACGGCGGCAAATGCAGCGGCAAAAGATCTTTGCAGCCATTGAACAAGCTTTGGTGATCGTACGATGCGTGCGCGTACGGCGTGCGCTGAAAGGCCGTAGAGAATAAATATGGCCAGGGTCATGGCCATGAAAACAGCGCTGAGGCCAAACATCTGCAGCGTGGGTGACGTTGCTGCGGGTGACACAAACAGAGGTAGAAAGGCCAGAAAGAACAGGGAGAGCTTGGGGTTGAGGATGTTGATCAAGATCCCTTTGAGAGCAATTTGCCGCCAGCCGCGTTTTTGATCCGGATTCTTGAAATTAAGGCCGCCGGTTTCGCGCCACATGGACCAGGCCAGATAGAGCAGGTAGGCGGCGCCGGCGAATTTGACGGTCTGATAAGCGAGCGAACTCATGTGCAGAATGGCTGAAAGCCCAAGGATGCTGGCCAGCAGGTGCGGGATGATGCCGGCCGTGCAGCCGAAGGCGGCTGCCACGCTGGCTCTGGCCCCTTTGAAGAGGCCCGTCGATACCGTGTAGATCACGCCGGTGCCCGGCATCAAGACCACGACCAAAGATGTAAGCAAAAACTCGGTACTGAGCATTTGTTCCCTCCCCAGGCATACGCACCATGTTTAACAAGGCCATCTTTTTTATGCAACTATGAGGTTATGTTTCCGGCTTTAATACCAGGGCGGTGCGGTTGGGAAGGTAGATGCTCAGCCGATGCGGGCCCTGATCGGGGTGGGTGGGCGCCAGGGTCGCATGCGCTTGTCCGTTGTCGATACGCTGGTGGCCGCCGAAACGGGGGGCGTCGGAGTTGAGCGCCACACGGTACCGTCCGGCAGGTGCCCCGAATTGGAAATCGCTGTAGGATTGGGTGGGGTGGAAGTTAAAAGCGAAGATCAGGTCGGCGCGTCGGAAGATAAGCACCTTCTGGTCGTTATGTTCCCAGAGTTGGTGCGGTGCGGGGGCGGCCAGAATGCGGTGCTCGTTCGCCAGCGCGATCATGGCTTTGTCGAAACGCGCCAGCCATTGGTATTTCAAGTCGGGGGCATCGGCCAGATGCCACTGGCGCCGTGCATAGTGGTAGGACCAGTTGTTGCCCTGCCGGGGGAAGTCGATCCATTCGGGGTGGCCGAACTCGTTGCCCATAAAGGTCAGGTAGCCGTGGCCGGCGGTGGCCAGGGTGATCAGACGGATCATTTTGTGCAAAGCGATCCCGCGCTCGACTTTTAGATCCCGGTGGTCGGCGGCCATGCAATCGTACATCTCCTTGCCGATGAGACGAAAGATCAAGGTCTGGTCCCCCACCAGGGCCTGGTCGTGGGATTCGGCGTAGGAGATGGTCTGCTCATCCTGCCGGCGGTTGTTCAATTCGAACCACAGGCCGCCCATATGCCAGTCTTCATCCCGGGTATCCTTGGTCAGCTTGATCCAGTGGTCGGGAACGCCCATGGCAAAGCGATAATCGAACCCCAGGCCGCCACCATCCCTCGGCCTGGCCAGCCCGGGCATGCCGCTGACGTCTTCGGCAATGGTCACGGCATCGGGGCGCAACCGATGGATGACGTCGTTGGCCAATCCCAGGTAAGTCAGGGCCTGCTCATCCACGCTTTGATCGAAATAGTCTTCATAGCTGGTGAAGGCCTTGTTCATGCCGTGGTGCAAATAGAGCATGGATGTCACGCCGTCGAAGCGGAAACCGTCCACCTTGAATTCGTCCAGCCAATAGCGGCAGTTGGAGAGCAGAAAGTGCAGCACCTGGGGTTTGGCATAATCGAACAGCCTTGAATCCCATAAGTCGTGCCGCCCCCTGGCGCCGGCGTGGAAGTATTGGTAGTCGCTGCCGTCCAGACGGCTCAGGCCTTCAACTTCGTTGTTGACGGCGTGGGAATGCACCAGATCCATCAGCACCGTCAGCCCCATGCCATGGGCGGCGTCCACCATGGCTTTGAGGTCCTCGGGCGGGCCGAACCTGGAGGAGGCCGCAAAGAAGCTGGAGACGTGATAGCCGAATGAGCCGTAGTAGGGGTGCTCGGGGATGCCCATGATCTGCAGGGTGTTATAGCCGGATGCTTTGATGCGGGGCAGTACCTTGGAGGTAAACTCGGCATAGGATCCCACCCGCCCCTCTTCCTGGGCCATGCCCACGTGGACTTCGTAAATCAGCAGCGGGTCCTTGGGGACACGGTAATGGGGATGACGCCAGGCATAAGGTTGCTCCGGCTGCCACACCTGGGCGTTGAAAATCAGCGAGTCAGGATCCTGGACCACCCGGCGTGTCCAGGCCGGTATGCGGTCGCCGCTGCCGCCGGGCCAGTGGATGCGCAGGCGGTAGAGGTCGCCGTGGCGCAATCGATGGGCCGGCAGGCGCAGCTCCCAAACCCCATTGTCATCCACCCGCCGGCAGGCCAGGTCTTGACGTTCCTGCCAGGCGCTGATGTCGCCGATCAGAAAGATGGCCGTGGCATTGGGCGCCCACTCCCGGAAGACCCACTGCTCATCCTGGAAATGGAGGCCGAAGTATTCATGACCGGAAGCAAAGTCGGCCAGGGGCATCTTGCCTTGCGTGAGTCGCTCAGCCATGCCTTTAATTTGGGTCAGGCGTCGAAGCAGAACCGGGCGATAAGGCTCAAGATAGGAATCATCGCTCAGCAAACGCTGGAGTGGATCTTGGTGGGGTTGGGATGTCGTCATACGGAACAGCCAGCTTTCCTTTGAATGTCAGCGCCGAGGTTAATGAATTAGCGGTCTTTCCAACATCTTCTCGTACAAGTCGATATATTCGCGGGCATTGACGTCGTGGTTGAATGTCGCGCGCGCCTGACGCATGACGCGGGAAATCTGCCGCTGTCTGAATTCCGCCGGCTGCTGATAAAAGTCCATGGCCCGATCCATGGCCCACATCAATCCATCGGCGGAATAGGTTTCGAAGAGAAAGCCGCTACCGGCATCGTCTTTGCCGTTGAAGTGCACAACGGTGTCGTGAAGCCCGCCGGTATCATGGGCTACGGGTAGCGCACCGTAAAGCTGGCAGATCATTTGGGGCAGGCCGCAAGGTTCGAATCTCGATGGCATGAGCACGAAGTCCGCCGCGCCGTAGGACAGATGTTCCAGGCGCTCGGAAAAGTCACAGACCGCCACGCGCTGGTGGAATTGATGGTGGTTGACAATGTTGTGAAAGACGTGCTGATAGTCGCCGTTGGCCACAAATACGACCTGCAGGTTTTGTTGCCAATATTTGGATATCACGTGGTAAAAGATATCGGCCAATAGCTGGCACCCTTTCTGGACGGGGTCCAGCCGCGAGGGCCAGAAGAAAATGGGGGCCGTTTCGTCCTCCAGCAGTCCCAGCATCTTCTGCAATGCCTTTTTGTTTTCCTTCTTGGCCGGGTCATGGTCATCGGCGTCGTAGCGCACCGGTAGAAATTCATCTTCCGAGGGGTTGAATCCGGGATCGGGTGCGTTGATTATGCCTGCGGCACATCCGGCCGCCGCTTTGTTGGCCAACTCCTGCTGCAGATGAGATTCGACAAAACTATGCCGGCCTTCGACGATCTCTTTCAGAAAATGCCCGCTGACTGTGTTCACGAAGTGGGCGGCGAAGACACCGCTGACCAGAAAGTCCACCGGTATGTTCTCCCTGGCTTTTTCATATGCGTCGGCATAGGCGATGTAGTAGAGATGGCTCCAGAATGCGGCCGCGTCGATACCGCGGTCTTCGATATGGTCCAGGGTGGTCTTGACGGTATGAATGTTATGCACCGTAAAAAGACAGGGAATACCGATCTCGCGGGCCATGGCCGGAATCAGTCCTGTCATCCAGTCGTTGCAGTGAATCAAATCGGGTTGCACGCGGGGGACGATGTTGTTGATCACTTCGCGTTGAAAGGCCAGCGCAATGCGAATATTATCGCCACCGTAATTGGAGTAGACCCGATTGAGGTAGTAAAAGGCGCGGTCCTCGGCCAGGTGGACCCGATCGTCAGGCATGACCCGGCGCAGGGTGCGCCGTTCTTTTCTCAGGAACGGCGCCAGCCGGTCCTTGAAGATGGCGCGATAGTCCGGCAGGGCCACATGGACATCGGCGCCCTGATGAAATAATGCGCTGATCAGGGCGGCGGAGACATCGGCCAGGCCGCCGGCTTTGGCAGTGAGAAAATTGGCCAGGTTGCCCATGCGATCCGGCAGGTAGGTCACCTCGGGGGTGACGATCAGTACTCTGGGGTTCTTCTGTTTGGACTTCATTTTCGCACCATGTGCTACGCCCAGGTCAGCAACCCCGGCGTGTATTTAATCCAATCGTCGGCCTGGGGGGCGACCCGCGCCGTAAAACCGTAGCGCCCCGAATCCTTGCAGGTGACCTGGCAGCGGTATAAGAAATTGCCGCTGCCGCGATCTTCGGCGATCTCCATGGTCTGGGTCTGTCCTTCCACCAGCTTGCCGAGTGACTGCAGGCGCCCGAAATACAATTCGACGACCACCATCTCGGGCAAAATGCTGCCCAGGTGGACGTGCACGGTGACCTGGAAGGTGTCACCGACCTGAAAAGGACCGTCAAGATCTCTTTGGGGCAGGTCCGCCCGGATATCGCTCCAGGATTTTTGCAGATCGGCATGCAGGATGCTCAATTGTTTGGCCTCCCGGCCACCGTCGGCAAGCAATTCCTTTCGGCGGCGGAAGGCCCGCACGTAAAACCGATCCTTGTATTCCTGCACCATGCGGTGGCTGCAAAAATCTTTCATGGCCATCTTCATGGAGGCCTTCATTTTGGCGATCCACTGCAAGGGCATATATCCGCTGCCGCGATCGTAAAACGCAGGGATCACATCATCTTCCAGCAGATTGTACAATGCCTGGCTTTCGATGGCATCCTGGTAGGCGGCATCATCGTACTCTTGCCCGTCGCCGATGCTCCAGCCCCTTTCAGGGGTGTACCCTTCGCACCACCAGCCATCCTGAACGCTCAAATTCAAGACACCGTTGATGGCGGCTTTCATGCCGGAAGTGCCGCAGGCTTCGTGGGGCCGGCGCGGCGTGTTGAGCCAGACATCCACCCCCTGTACCAGATGCCGGGCGATGTGCATGCTGTAGTCCTCCAGAAACACGATATGGTTGCTCACCTCGTGTTGGCGGCCGAATTGAAGGATTTTTTTGATCAGTTCCTTGCCCTCATTGTCAGCCGGGTGGGCTTTGCCGGCAAAGATGATCTGCACCGGTTGATCCTTGTTCGTTAAAATGGAGATCAGCCTCTCCGGGTCCCTGAGGATCAGGTCGGCCCGCTTATAGGTGGCGAAGCGGCGGGCAAATCCGATGGTCAGGATCTTGGGATCCAGCGCGCTCTCCGCCGCCCGAATGACCGTTGAGGGCGCATTGCGACGGCCGTATTGCTGCACCATGAGCTCCCGCGCTTTACTGACCAGGCGGGTGCGAATCATTTCGTGGGCCTGCCATAACTCCTCGTCATAGATTTCATCGATGCGATCCACGTTGTCCGGCCGGCGGCTGGAAAAATGCCACTCCGGTCCGAGGTAGCGTTCGAACAGCAGTTCGATTTCCGGGGCCAGAAAACTCGACACGTGAATCCCGTTGGTGACATGGGTGATGGGCGTATCTTCGTCATCGCGCTGGGGCCACACATGGGACCACATGCGCCGGGCCACCTGGCCGTGCAACCGGCTGACGCCGTTGCAGTACTGGGACAGGTGCAGCCCCAGAATGAACATGGAGAAAGGACCATGGGGGGCATCGCCGTTGGCCTGTCCCCAGGCCAGCAAATCGTCGTTGGGCAGGCCAAGTTGCGCGGCCAGCGGCTTGAGATACGGCCGCACCGTGTCCACGGGAAATTCATCATGGCCGGCGGCCACCGGCGTGTGGGTCGTAAAGATCGAGGTGTGCGCCACAATCTGCATGGCAGCGGGCAGATCGAGGTCGTATTTTTGCATCACCTGCACCAACCGCTCGATATTGGCAAATGCGCTGTGCCCTTCATTCATATGGCAGACCGTAGGTTCGATGCCCATGGCCTTAAGGGCCCGCATGCCGCCGATGCCCAGCAATACCTCCTGTGCCAGCCGCACGCCCGGTTCCGCGTTGTAGAGGCGTGACGTGATCTCTCTGATAGCCGCCGGGTTGTCCGCCAGGTTGGTATCCAGCAGCAGTAGCGTGACCCGGCCGATCATGATCTTCCAGACATCGGCCGCAATTTCCCCGTTCGGACCGGAGACCGTAACCCGCAGGTCGCTTTGATCGCTGTTTTTCACCCGCACCATGGGCAGAGTATAGATGTTGGTCTCGGGAAACGATTCCTGCTGCCAGCCGCTCTGATCCAGATATTGCTGGAAATAGCCCTGCCGGTACAGCAGGCCCACCGCGATCAGGGGCAGGCCCAGGTGGGAAGCCGATTTTAGGTGATCGCCGGCCAGTACGCCTAAACCGCCGGCGAAAATGGGCAGGCTTTCATGAATGCCGAACTCCATGGAGAAGTAGGCGATTTGGACGTTTTCGTCAGATGGCAGGTCATCATCGCTGACACTGGCCAGCACGCGCTCCTTGTATTTTGATTTGACGCGCTCCAGATGGGCCAGGAAGCTGTCGTCCTGGGCGGTTTTCTTCAGTCTCTCCTGGGGTACGCGGGTGGCGAAAACGATGGGGTTGCGCCCCGATTCTTCCCAAAGGCGCGGATCGATGCGCCGGAAGAGTTCGATGGCGTCCGATTTCCACGCCCACCACATGTTTCGCGACAGCACACCTAAAAAACTCAGTGATTCCGGAAGTTTAGGAAATACTTGGAACGCTTGAATATGCTTCATGGAATGCTCCTATCTATCGGCCAGATGTCGTTCCGGATAACAGAGGGTTCGATTTTTTGGTGTTATGCTTAAACCACCACCACTGCATTTTCGCCTTGTGCAAAATCGCAGTAGACTTGCTTGTCGGCCGTGCGGTCGGTAACCCAGTGACGGCCGTCAATCACAAAGCGGTATTGGTATTCGCGGCCTTTGAGCAGGTCGACCGTGACGCTAAAGTCACCGCTTTTCAATGGTTTCATCGGGGTTTGGGTGCCTTCCCAGGCGTTGAAATCACCGGCCACGGCGACTTGTCGAGCGTTGCCGGCACTCTGCTTGTCCAAGCGGAAGGTCACTTTGCAGTAGGGTTTGGTTTTGAGGTATTGTTTTCTGATGGCCATCTTTGCCTCCTTGCCCTGTAGGGATGTTTACGGGCGAATGTCATATTGAATAGGTCCGGGACGGGTTCAAACCTCATTATAAGGGCGTTGCGGCAAACTTGAAATGCGATGATTCCGGATTGAGGACGCGTTGTATTGGTTGATATGGGTTACGCCCGGGTGCTCCACCTCGGTATTTCCAATTTTAGCCATTCATTCAGTTTTAGCAATGAAAATTTGGCGAATGTAATACGGTGCGGCCGGTTGTCAAGCGGTCCCTTTGCATTTGATCCACACCCGCAGCAATTCGCTCACCCCCCAGGCCTGGGCATCGCATCCGCGTTGCGCATGGGGTGCGTCACCGTCCACAATTTCCGGCACATGCCCTACGCAATGGCCGTTAATCAGCTTGATGGCGCTGGCGAGCCATGCCCGGGCGGTGGGCATGCTGGTGGGGCCGTAAACCGCCGTCCACGCTTCGCAAAAGGAAGGAAATAGCCAGGTCCAGGCCGTACCGTTGTGATAGGCGGGTTTGCGCCGCGTGTCTTCATCGCCGGTATAGGAGCCCCAATAAGGCGATCTGGGATTGTTGAGCAAAACACCGTTGTGTTTGACGTCAATGGGAATGTCCACCGGACGGTCGGCCAGGCTGCGGATGGCGCCGGGGACCAGCAAAGATCGGCAGGCGTCCAGAATCGCCCGGCAGATGGACGGGTCCGTCACAGCTCCCAGTGTGACGGCCAATAGCTGGTTGGGCCGCAGGGCATCATCGGCAGTGGCCGTTTCCGCCGATTGCCCGGGCTGTCCATGGCGGCAGTCGGCCAGGTATCCCAATGAAGGCTGCCAAAAAAGCTGGTGAATGTTTTCGTGCACCATTGTGGCCAGATCCGACCACTTGCGCGTTTGGGCGCTGTCGATGCGCATTAAAAATTGCAGGGCGGCAAACCACAGCGCTTGAATTTCTATGGGATACCCTTGCCGGGGCGTGGCCGCCGGGAAATTGGTATCCATCCAGGTGAAGTGGGCCGGGCTGAAGATCAGTCCCGACGAGGGATCCATGGCAACGCCGTTCGGGGTTCCGGTTATCAGGGCCTCGGCCAGGTCCGATAGGACCTGTTCTAAACTTC
>Ga0210123_1000772_pt1 | contig 18363 bp, 17 predicted proteins | sample Muzzi_PWB_D2_FD_185535 | JGI IMG/M metagenome (GOLD analysis project Ga0210123, IMG submission 185535) | Wetland microbial communities from San Francisco Bay, California, USA, that impact long-term carbon sequestration - Muzzi_PWB_D2 (SPAdes) | ecosystem: Environmental > Aquatic > Marine >... | reverse complement strand
GACAGCCCCGAGGCCGGCAAGTACCCAGTCTACCATCAGCAGGATGGTCGCGGCGCTGCCGGAATGGGCGGGCGGCATGGGTGCCGCGACGCCACCATCCTGTTCGGCTAGAATGCACATGGCCGGTATCACGAAGCTGGAGAACATGGTTGCGGACTATACTTGACGAAATCATCGAAACCAAACGGCAGGAGTTGGCGATCCATAGGCAGCGTATTTCTCTCTCGGCTCTCAAAGGTGCCGCGGAGCATGCCGATCCGCCGCGCCCATTCCTGAAAACGGTCAATTCGCGGTGTGATGCGGGGATTCGCCTTATCGCCGAGATCAAGCAGGCGTCGCCCTCGGCCGGGTTGATCGTGGCGGATTTCGATCCCGTCGACATCGCAAAGCTCTATCACGCCAACGGCGCCGACGCAATCAGCGTGCTGACAGATGAGACGTACTTTCGCGGCGAACTCGCGTTTATGGACGCGGTGCGGAGTGTCGTGCCGCTACCCGTGCTGCGCAAGGATTTCCTGATCGATGTGTATCAGGTGTGGGAAGCGCGGGCCCACGGTGCCGACGCTGTGCTACTCATCGCGGAAGTGCTCGACGACGCGGGCTTGCAGGACCTGCATACGGTGGCACGTGAATTGGGCATGGCGTCGCTGGTTGAGGTGCACTCTGAGGAGAACCTGCGCCGCGTGCTGTCAGCGCTGGGTCACCCCACGGAAAACGGCTACGTGCTGGGCATCAACAATCGCGATCTGGCGATCCAGCGCACCGATCTGGCGACCACCGCCCGGCTCGGTGCCTGTCTGCCCGCCGGCACGCCGTTCGTGTCGGAAAGCGGCATCGCCACGCGCGCGGACGTGCTGACCATCCAGCAAGCCGGCGCATGTGCCATGCTGGTGGGCGAGGCCATCCTTCGTCAGGAAGATCGTGCCGCGAAAGTTCGCGAGTTGTTGGGAAGCACGGAAGCCGGATCGCGTCTCCCCTGACGATCGCCGGCGTTTGACGTACCGCGCGCCGGCAAACGTGACACCTATGGCGGCAGCCTCGAGCAGAGTAGTCTCGCTGAGATCCAGCGGTGTAGCGGTTCGACCTCAGTTGACGACGAATTCGCAACCCACCTTGTACCCCTGAATGGTCTGTTTGCAGTGGACGACGCGAACGCGCACGGGTTCGCCGGTCTCGTGCATCGGGGTTAACACCAGTTCGGTCCCGTCATGAAGCTGTTTGCGGGTAATGAGGCAAAGACCGCTTCGGCTAACGTTGTAGGTCTTCACTGAGATCAACTCGGTGTTGGGAGCCCTTGCAAGCCTCGCGCGCGTCATGGTCACCCAGCCATGACGCGGCTCAGTGCGCTTGTTCAACACGCCGTCCGCCGCCTCTACATCGAGTCCCGCACGTAGCCACGACGGAATTTCGTTTGTCTTCATGGTTGCCATGCGAGAGACATCGACGATGGCGACGCCTGAGTGCAGGTCATTTGACGAGACCGAGCACTTATGGGACGACGGATCCTGGGATCGCAACCGAATTCGAACACGCAGACCACCTTGGCCGCTGCACCCCGACCCCTTCTTGTAAGATGTTGAAAGATCCGCCACTCACGGACAGCATTTCGCGCATTGACCAACGACCTCAGGCGTGTCCGAAAAGGGACAGGCCGCGCGCCATGCAATGACGTCCGTCGCATCGCCATCATTCGCATCTCGCATGCCTTCAGTCGGATAAAGAGCTTACGCCTGAGCCGCCCGAACCTTGGGATGGTCTCGCCACGCCGGCATGGTGGCCATATACGCCAGGGTTTTTTGCTCGGCCTCCGCACGCGACGCGGCTTTTTCCTGACGCTGCATCCATTGCACCATCCGCTCGAAGCGTTCGTCAAAGGCTTGGAGTTTGCCGCTATCGTCTGTACAGTGTTCACAGTAGGTACCATCTTCGATGGTCATGCCACAACTCTGACAATGGGTTGCATCTGTCATTCTTCTTCATCTCCTTGCGTTGGGTTTGTATCGAGCAGTCGCTGAACCGCCTCGATGAGTCGCCGCCGGTCGGCGAACGACATCTGCTCAATCGCCCGAGCGACCAGCGCGGGCGAAAGCACGCTTCGGGCGCTCTCCAGCGTTTGCCGCCCTGTTTCCGTCATCCAGATCAGCGTGCGCCGCCGGTCCCGCTCATCCGGCATTCGGGCCAGCAGCCCGCGAGTGACCAACCGAGCAATCAACTCGCTCATGGCGGCCTGCGAGCGGTCCATATGCCGTGCCGCCTCGGTGACCGTCAGCGGGCCGGAATCGGCGAGGTGCTGCACGATCGCGAGCGACTCACTCGTGAGCCGATACTCCGTGTGCGGCACTCGCCGATGGAAACGGCGGTACACCTGGGGAAACATCTCAGCGAACTGCTCGGCGGCTTCCTTGGCGTCCATCCGTGCCATTCTCGAATCGCGAATTACATCGTCAACCCCGATACGTCGCCGGCGGGCTCGCACCGAAGCGAGGCTCGTTGACATGCAGGTCTCGCCAGGAATCCCCCTGCGCGCGGCCACTTGTCGCATCCATGTCCGGTCCTGCGACTGCCACCCCCCCGCAATTCCATCAGATAGGGACTGATGCCCTGGTTCTTTCGCCATCCTTGCAGAAGTATCACTGGCAAATGCCGCATGATGAAAGCGCTATGGCATCATGGGAGCGGACATTCCCCGACAACACGAATCGGCAGGGCAAGCTCGAACGCACGTCGCACGATGGACTGGAGCACGCTTGGAGCCCTATGATCAGAGTAACACGACGCTTGGCACAGGGATTCGTACGACATGATCCGATGTGAGGAGTGCGGTTACGACCTTCGGGGGTGCAAACGAATCGGCCGATGCCCAGAGTGCGGCGTCGAGTTCGATCAGGAGACGCTCCGCGCCGATCAAGAGCGATCGTACGACAGAATCACGCTCGCCCTGAGAGTGATCGCGGTCGCCGTTTCCGTGTACGTGGTGAACGCACTGCTCTGGGTCGTCTGGGAAGACCTCCTGCGCGTGCAGAACACCACACTTGAGTTGGTCACCGTACGGATAGGCATCCCTGGCGGCGCATTGCTCTTGCTGGCGCTTGGCCTTGTGCTGCTGCAGCTACAACGCAGGAATCGCCTGCACCGCCCCTGTACCGACGTTCGTCAGGCCCGCCTCATTCCCATCCAAACGCGATTCTGGATTGCTTTCGACTTATGCGGACTCCTGTTTGGGATGACCATCTGCTGGGGCAACCCCCTATGGCATTGGGTATGGCGTTGCTTTCGCTAGCCACAGTGGGCTATGCTCCAGGCGATGTTCCGACCCCATCTTCGTCGGGCCTCGAGCTTGGGGCACTCGGTGGCGAATGTGTGGGGCATCCCGGCGGACTTGAATGGGAATAGCACCAAAACGATCGTCGAAATCTAGGATCATGCGGACGCCGCGCGACAGAAAACCCGTGTTCGCGTCATGGCGAAATGAGATCCGCCGTACCGGGTTATTCAGAATCCCGCTCGATGGTGACCGTGAGCTTGAGCGAAGTGAACTGTTCGCAATAAAGTTCGGCGCGTTCCTTGTGCGTCACAAGTAGGAGTGCCACGCCCGTCTCATGTGCTTCGAGCGTTCTCTCGAGCGCCTCTTCGGGGGTCAGCCTGGTCAGTCGAAGAATCGAGCGGATGACGAAGACGATGTCATTCACGTCGTCGTTGTGGAGCAGCACCTTGTACGGCGGCAGCTTTCTTGGCTTACGCCGAGGCGGTGCCGGCTTGGTGACGACGGCCATGGCCGCGTCTTCGGCCTCTCCGGCAAACTCCAATCCGTCCGACATGGCGTCTTGCTCAGACATGATGACTCGCTCTTCGATCTAGCTCAAACCACATGACTGCAAGGAAAAGTATACCGTAACCCGCGGAAAAATGCAAAAATACCGCTAAGAACGCCGCCCTGCAAATACGTCAATCACCGCTGAACGGTGGCGTGATCGATACTTCGGCCAACGCAGTAAGCGTTTTCCCCGTCAAGAAATCGGTGAACTCGACCCTCGCGTCGAGCGATGGCGGCGGCACAACGCCGTCTGAAAACGGGCATTTCAGCGTGTAATGTTGTGTACCCAGCCTGCCGTACCAGGTTCTTCGCAATTGCTCCGGACTTGTGAAATGATACACGCCGACGACCTTGGGCCGTTCCAGATTCGAGACGTCGAGTAGTTGCACGCTGATTCGGCCCGGCACTTTCACCACGTCACCGTCCGCGTCAAGCGGTCTGACATACAGGGTGACGCCGTCGTCGCCGGGGCGACCGTCGTAATCCTGGCCTCCGCTACGACGGACGATCTCGATACGTACCGGCGCGAACAAGTCGAACGGTCGATCGGGCCCAAGACTCTTGAGTGTATCGATCTGCCGCTGCATGGACGCCACCTCCGCGTCACGCGCTTGAACCGTGCGATCCAGACGATCGACTTGAAGTTGGAGTGATTGGATCTCTTGTGCTCGCCGTGCACGCTCGCCGGGCGACGCGCATCCACCAAACAACAACACCACCATGACCACGAATACTCGACGGAACGCAAGGTAACTGGTGGACGGGGGTGGCATGGGCAAGCACCAGCTTGCCCGTGTGGGTGCCTGAACGCGGTGGCCCACGGGCAAACAAGTTTGCCCGTGCCACCCGGCGCGCGGATATCGAGGCGGCACTGCGGCCGCGGCGCACGGCGGGCGGAATCGCGTGATGGTGATCATCATGGCGCCGCCAGATGTATCGCGATTGACTCGGGATTGCAAGAATCGAAGCGCAAAGCCTGCGGCGCGGCTTGACAGCGCACCAACACGTACTTGCGCAATTCACAGCTCGCGTCGCACACGCTATGCCAAGTTCTCGGCAAACACCGCCTGGGCGGCCGCCACGCCGGCGCCAATTTTCACATCGTAGCCCTGGCCCTTGAGTACCATCTCCAGTGCAGCGATCACGCCAAGGGTATCGAAGGCATCGACATAACCCATGTGCGAGAATCGTACGATCTTCCCTTTGAGATCGCCCTGGCCACCGGCAATATGGAAGCCGAACTTGTCACGCATGGTGCTGCGGAGTTTGCCTTCGTCCACACCATCGGGAACGAGCATGGCCGTCACCGAGTCCACCGGGTCCTTGGGGTATACTTTCAGTCCGATGGCCTCTACCGCCGCGCGTGTACCACGCGCCAGGGTGGCCGTCTCGCTCCAAATCGCTTCCAAGGTCCGCTCCTTGACCATGCGCAAGGCGACGAGGGTACCCCGAACCAGAGTCACGGCCGGCGTATAGGGTGCGTCAAAGGTCTCATGCGACTTACGATAGGCTTTGAGATCGTTATACAGCGTAGGCATCTTGCCCGAGTCGATGCGTTCCCAGGCACGGTCACTTACCGCGGCGAATCCCAGCCCCGGCGGCAGCATCATGGCCTTCTGAGAGCCCGTCACGTAGACATCCACGCCCCAGGCGTCCATCTTGACCGGCAGCGCGCCGACCGCGGTGATGCCGTCCACGAGTAGCAGGGCCTTGCGGTCGCGCGTGACCTTGGCGATCGCCTCGACGTCGCTCAGCGCGGTGGTCGACGTCTCGCTATGGACTACGATGACCGTGTCGATCTTGGGATCGGCGTCCATTTGCTTGACGACGTCGGCGGCCTTGATGCCGTGCCCCCATTCCACATCGACGACGGTATGGTCGATGCCGAAAGAGGCACAGACCTTGGCCCACCGCTCAGCGAACTTACCGTTGCGGAACACGAGGGCCTTGTGACCCGGTGGGCAGCAGCCGACGATCGCCCCCTCCATGGCCGACGTACCGCTACCTGTAAACGTCATACAGAGTGACTTGGTCTGGAACAGGTATTGGAGTAGCTCGTGGACTTCCTTGGCCATTTCGCGGTACCACGCCGTACGGTGATGCCGCATGGGCTGGGCCATTTCCAGGAGTACTTCTTCGGGAACCATGGTTGGGCCGGGGGTGAAAAGTCGCTCTTTTTTCATCTTTGTCCACCTCGTTTGAGAAACCGGGCGTTCATTCGCCGCCAAACGGATCACCATTATAGATCAACGCGGCGTTCCGACCACATCTGCCTGGGGCTAATCGACAGCAATCCCGCCATTGTCCGCCAAAAACGACTGGCAAAAATCGGGCCAAGACGGCATCATGCCATCAGCGGATGTAACCCGATACCGAGAATGAGCATGGGCGGGACGCCGGCGGCAGCCGCACGCGCCCGGTATTGACCCTCGTTCTCTTTTGCCGTAAGCATCGCCTGCGGGTCATAAAGGTGGTCACGAAGCGAGTGAGACTGTCATTTTCCGTATCGTAAGGGACGTGAAATGAGCAAATTGCCATTCAACCGGCGAATCTTCTGGTGTGTTTTCCTGGTGGTCATGGCGCTAGTCGTCTTGACGTTTTACGTCCTCTTCAAGTTTACAACGTACCAACTGACCAACGCTGACCGTTTCGGATCGCTGATTAGCGCCACCATCCTCTCGTACCTGGTCCACCTATGGCTTCTGCCACCTGAGTACGACGACGAGGAGTACGACGACGCGGAGTACGACGACGCGGAGTACGACGACGCAGAGTACGACGATCAAGAAGAGCATACGGATGACGACGAGCCGGAAGCACCGGATTCCGCCGAGGCAACCGACGAGCAGGCCCGACCGGGCACCCCCGCCAGTTAGGGCGTGCCTCTATGTGGAGTGGCTATCGAAGTAGCGGCCATTCCGCACACGCCGGCGCACCAAGTGCGATCCCATCGTTCGGCCGTCTGTGACTACGCACCGGCTGTGGCATTCCCGATTGCGCTACGAGGTGGCAGCATCGCCAGAAACGCCAGCAAGGGGATCAGTGGGACCCGGAAGCGCGGGTCGATCTGCGGAGTTGTCGCTACCAACAAGGCGATGGTCGCGGCAAGCGGAAAATACGCCGGCATCAGTGCCGGCAACCAGTGTCTATCCTGGCGTGAATCGGCGCTCGCCCCGTCTCCCCTAGCAGCCCGACTACCGGCGCGCCACCTGCGTATGATGCCCATCAGCGACGCCAACACGAGCACAACATACGGTCCGGCCATCACCGTCCACCTGAGACGCCTCTGCGGCACCCCCGTCGGCGGACGAATCACCTGGTTCAGCGGGAAAGTGAGGAGCGATCCCATCCTTGTGCCGTAGCAGAAGGCCGTGGACAAGGGATCTTCAAAGAGCATCGTCAGACCGACGCCCGAGAGTGCGTCTGATATCTCAAACGAGTCGACCGTCGTTTGATTTCCCCGCGCCAAGTTGCGCCATGACAATTCGCCGCGTTGATCTTCCGGCAGATGCGCCAGCGCCACGCGCAACCGCCCATCGATTTCGTCCCATACTTCGTGCGGATCGTTAGCGCGTGCAGGACTCAGCGAGGTCTCGACGTAGCGATCGACCGCTTTCCCCTGACGCCAGAGTTCAACCTCGGCCGCCTTGAAATACGCGAGCACGATGCCTCCTTGGTGGGAAAGCGCGAAGTGTCCGGCCACGACTCGGTTCCGCATCATCCAGGCGCTAATGACAACCGCGCAAACCATTACGCAAACGGCGGCTCTCTGCCATGACTTTCGAAACGCTCGTTTCGACTCTCCGCCGCGCGACCTTGGCAGGCAAAGCCCCAGGAACACCACCAGCGGCACCAGCATGGCCACCGGCCTGACAAGCACCAGCAGCCCGCAGAGAACTCCCACCAGGGCAGAACGCCACCCGCCGCGGTCCTCCGATGCCCGCTCAAACGCATACCAGGTAAGCAGAAGGACGGTCACAAACAGCGTGGTGGCCAGTAGCCAGAGCGAGTAGTAGAGATGGAACGGTTCGACCAGCACGACAAGCGCGACCAGCGCTGCCCGCCACGGTGACATATAAATTCGCGACACGGCAAACGCCAACAACACGTTGACAATTGCGAGGACTTGCTGCGCTACGACGAGTGCAACCGGCGAGGCACCGGCAACCTTGATCAAACCAGCGAGAAACACGGGATACCCCGGCGTCCGCCAGGTGTCCGGCTCAAAGGGCGCCTCGTTGGACTGACTGAATGCGCCATGGTTCGCCAGATTCTCGGCAATCTGAACATACTCTGAGCTATCAAGCGACTGAAACGCGAAGACGTCGATGTCACCAAGGTAGCGATGAACGGCGAAAAGTGTGGCAGCGTGCGCGCCGAGACCGCACACGATCAGGATCGTCACAGGCCTGAGAATCCAACTCATGCCTGCACATTGTATACGCCAGTTCTTTTTTGGCGAGAAGACCAATTCGTGATCGTCGTGAAGGGGCGGGATTGGCGGCGATCGTTGCGCTGCACGCACGTCTGCGCTCGGTCACAGTAGGTTACGCTCGGTGAGGAACTGAAGGTACCTCGGACAGGGGTCAGGGTAATCGCCGGGTTCGGGCAGGTTCCACTTGGCAAATAAGCGGTCGTTGTCCGCCTGTCCCCGATGCAGGTCCTCGCGTTTGCGATCGTCGTGATACTCGTCGTGTTCGACGATGGCATCGCGACAGCCGACGACGCGCAATCCATGCTCGAGTTGTATGGTCAACGCCAGGTCCGGGTCGAAGCCGAAGAAGTAGAATCGCTCATCGGCAAAGCCGACCTCCTCGAGCAACGACCGCCGCAGAATACCGAAGTTCGCGTAGGGATAGCCGCGGACGTGGCAGATCTCAAACGTGTGTCCGCCGCGTTGGACGCGATCGAGTACGTTGCGATCGCTGTGCCAGTTGTGATAGAAGGCCACCATGCCGATGTCGGTGAGATCGGGGCGTTCCAGCATTTTCACGGCAGCCTCCACACCGCCGGGAGTCACGTAGGCGTCGTCGTTGAGCCACATCACGTAGTCGCCCGTGGCCGCTCGAAACCCTTTGTTGAACGCCCGGACGGCCCCTTCGCGCTCCGGCTCCAGAATCACGTGCAGGTCGGTCTGCGCTGAAAGCCACTCGCGCGTGCCGTCCGTGGACCCGCCATCGACGATGATGACTTCGCGTGGGAATGCCACGTTCTGTCGGACGGCGTCCATGCTGCGGCGGAGCCGGCTCAGACGGTTGAAAGTGGGGACGACAATCGAGATAATACGCTCGTCGGTCACGCGATTCTCCGAAATCGAGACAACTGATTCTACTATCGGCTGCCGATTGCGATACACTGGCGACATCAGAACGAGAGAGATGGCACTCGCGCAGGAAAACGTCTGGAGATCGAAGCCATGATAAGCCTCGCCATGTCGATGTTGGTCGCCGCGGCCGCGTTGTCGTCGGACGAGGTGCCGGCAAAAGTCCAGGCGCCATCCTCGGTGGCAGCCCCGGCCAATCACCCGGCATCGCAGGACGCCCTGTCGGACGGCATATGGCCGTCGGAGCGGCTTACCCGTTCACTCCTGACGCGCTGGGCGGACCGGATCAGCGACCAGTTTGAACTCGAACCGGCCGATCGCGAAAAAGTGAGAGAGGCAACGGTCGAGCGGTGGGGCCGTTTTCTGAAAGAGAACCGCGCCGATCTGCAACCCCTGTTCAATGAGTTTCTTGAAATGAGACTCGGCGCGGAGGCGCCGCGCGACGAGGAGGTGCGACGGTGGGCCGATCGTGCCCTGCCCGTGCTGGAGCGACTCGAAGTCCAGGCCAGGGAAACGACCGGCGAGTTTCGAGAGATGCTGCCGCCGGAAAAAAGCGCGCAGTTTGAGGCGGAAGCCATCAAACTGGGCCTTGGATTACAGGCCGCCTCGGAAAAACTGAAACAGTGGAAAGACGGCCAGTACGAACCTCACGAAATCTGGCAGGCACCGCAGCGCGAGCGCCGGACGCCCAAGAAACAGAAAGAAGCAGAGACCTCTGCCGGGAACGTCGGCAATAGTACGGAGGCTCCGCGCGAAGCAGACGATAGGACGCCCGCCGCGTCCATGGATCCGATTGCCGCCGAGCTGACACGTTGGGATGCCTTCGTGCGCGACGTGATCAAACGGTACAACTATGACACGGCCCAGAAATCGGCCGCGCAGTCATTGCTCTCTGAACTTAAAGCGCGCGCCATTGCTCATCGCGATCGATACAAATCGGAGATCGCCGAACTGGATCAGCGCATCCAAAACAACACCGGCTCCGAGGAGGAGCTCGCCGGCATCAAGGCTGACCTCGTGTCGCTCTATGGCCCGATCGACGCGATGTTCGAGGAGTTGAAAACACGTGTCGAGAGCGTCGCCACCACGGAACAGAAAATCCGCGCCGCAGAGGCGAAGGACACTAAGGCTGGTCGCCAGAACGCTACAGTTGGAGAATAGACCAGTCTGACGACTGAATCACGCGCCCGCGGGCGGCGGTGAGCCACACCTAGCAATGAACCGATAATTCCCTATTTCCTATAGCCGATTTCCACGCGGCAACGACCCCCTACTGGGAATGGACCGTCCGTTCCGCGGACTGGTGAGCCCGTCCCGGGGAGTGGATCATCCATTCCTCCGAGCGGAGGACTCCTTCCAGGGAGTGGATGAATCATTCCTCGAAGTGGATGAGTCATTCCTGGAAGTGGGTGGATCATTCGCCGGAGTGGACCATCCATTCCAAGGAGCGATTGACCGATTCCACGGCTCCGACGCGTGATTCGAGCGTTCCAACGTCCCTCGCCATTGGGAATTGTGCATCTGCAATAGTCCACATTCTCCGGAAGTTGGCCTTTGCCCAAGGAAACACATTCGGCTGGTGCATTTAGCCGCTAAACAAATACGAAGATTCCTTGCACAATCGGCTTGACTTTATCGGCTGCCGTTGTAGACTGATGGTGTACTGTGCGTTGGGGCGTTGGGGAGCGGTCCTTTCCTTTCCTTTCCTTTCCTTTGTTTGTGCTTGTTGGAGAAGCGTTATGAAAAGGATGTTGGCAGGAATGGTGGCGGTTGGGTTGGCTCTCGCGCTGCTTGCGGTAACGTCAGCGATTTATGCCGGGGATGGCAAACAAATCGAAACTGCCGAATTGCAGACACAAGATGAACTGGATGTGGCAGCGTGGGAGGCATGGCGGACGGACCTTAAAGGCACACTTGAGGCGAATGAGGATTACGCCGTTGCCAAGGCTGCGGTCAAGGCCTACGAAGGTGACGACGAAGAGGAGCGGGCCAACCTCGAGGCCGCGCGCGACGAGATCTACTACGCCATAGCGCGACCCGTCTACGAGGACCATTACGGGCCCTGGGCAGGCACCGACGACGAGTTCATCGCATTTCTCGCCGCAGAGAACGACCAGATCGCACCGGCAGTGATAGCAAAGTGCGCTCAGGAGGCCAGGACTACGTGTGGCATAGGCAAAGTCCTGGAAATAACAGTGACGAAGGATTCGTGCTCATTCAAATGCGACACTGCGCAACCGATTCCGTAGATCCCCGGGCACACAACAGAAGTGAACGCACAGGGCAGCCTGCCGACCGCAAGCTGCCCTGTGCTGCAAATGCTGAAGCGGCAGCAGGCTGGGAAGGAATGGTAGCGCAGCGATCCTCGAGCGGTGATCGAGGTTGTGCCCTCGCTATCTAGATCGCGACGCCCAGTGTGCCCATCAACAGGCAGGCTACGCTTTACGCTCCTAGCAACGGGGGGAGTTCGTCCAGGCGCTGGATGACGTAGTCCGCACCGCCGGTGTCTTCGGGATCGTTTCCGTCGTTGACGAACAACACCGTGCGCGTGCCTGCGGCTTTTCCGGTACGCACGTCGTAGAGATGGTCGCCGATCATCCAACTTTTCGCGACGTCGGCCTCCAACTCGTCACAAAGAGATCGAATCGGCTCGGGCGACGGCTTGATGGGGCCGTCTTCGCGCGTGCGAATGGCGTCCACACGGAGATCGTGATCGGCAAGCACATGCTCCAGCGTCGCCCGCGCGTTCCGCGTGAGAATGGCCACCGGCATGTGCAAGGACCGACACGCATCGAGCACTTCACGCGCACCCGGTTGGCAGACGGCGTTTCGCGCCGCTTCCCACTCATGTTTCTCGAGGATGCGATCTGCGCGGGCACGCGCCTCCGGTTCCATCTCGGCGACCGCCTCCAGAATCGGCCCGCTTTTGATGCCGATCTCCGCCCGGATCTTGTCGAAATCCAGGTAGGGTTTGGTCAGCGTTCCGTCAAAGTCGAAGATAACCGCCGCTCGATTTGCCATGGAATCAACAGACCCTCTACACGACAACCGCGTGTACGCTTCACCGTACCTTTTACAGCCGTTCGCGTGCCATTCGCCATCTTCGCATCGCTGGGGGTGGGCAGTCAATCCAAGTCAAGGGCAAACGCGTGGTTAAGACGATCAGCAGGGCGGTGGCGGTCGAAAGACCTGAATCCATCACGAACCTCGGTCCACCGGTTGCTCGCGGGCGCTAATGTACTGTACATTCTCGTATCCTCGACGATTTTGGCGGAACCGGAACAATGACGTCCGTACTCGGCATCGAAACATCCTGCGACGAAACCTCGGCCGCCATCGTGGGCGGAGGTGTGGACGTACGCAGCAATGTCGTCGCGTCGCAGGTCGATCTGCATTGCAAATACGGAGGCGTCGTGCCGGAAATCGCGTCGCGCGCGCATATCGAGCGGCTCGATTCGGTGATCGAGGAAGCCCTGGAACGAGCAGGCTGCCGCCAGGCGGACGTCGACGCGATCGCCGTCACCAATCGCCCCGGCCTAGTTGGCGCTCTCTTGATTGGTGTGACGGCGGCCAAGACGCTCAGTTGGGTGTGGCAGAAGCCGTTGGTGGCCGTCAATCATATCGATGCCCACGCCTACAGCCCGGCGATCGGGCTGAGCGAGTCGCCCTGGCCCGCCGTCGCGCTCGTCGTCTCCGGCGGCCACACTTCGCTCTTCAGGGTGGTTGGCGCCACGCGAATCGAACGGCTCGGCGCCACGACCGACGACGCAGCGGGCGAGGCGTTCGACAAGGTGGCGGCCATCCTCGGTCTGGGCTATCCCGGTGGTCCCGAAATCGAGAAACTCGCCCGCGAGGGCAATGCGGACGCAATATCCTTTCCACGAACCATGCTTGCGCGAAACTCGCTCCATTTTTCCTTCTCGGGAGTGAAGACAGCCGTACTGTATAACGTGAATGGCCAAGGAAAGACGAGCGGCGGATTGGAGAAAATGTCGCCACAACAACTGGCGGACACGGCGGCGAGCTTTCAACAGGCGGTGATCGACGTGCTCGTGCGTAAGACGATGCTGGCCATCAAACAGACAGGACTTACCAGCGTGGTGCTCGGCGGCGGCGTGGCGTGCAACAAGACGCTACGAGCCGCGCTAGAGGACGAATGTCGAAACCGCGGCCTGGCGTTCCACGCGGCCAACCCCGCCTATTGCACGGACAACGCGGCGATGATCGCGGCGTTGGGCCATCATCTGCTGCAAGAAGGCCGGACGGCCGACCTCACGCTGGATGCGTACCCGTCAAGCTGAACTGCAAGGGTACCCAACCGAAGCCCATTCCTTGTGCTCCATCCATCGTTAGTTTGTAGGTGGCACGGTCTGGCGAAGCCAGGCCGTGGGGACGCCTTTGGACAACCGGTTGCTCCATGCGGGACGGCCACCGTCCGACTGGAACCGCACCGAAGATTCGCTTACACTCTCCGCCACAGGTCTCAGGCGCGGACTTTCGAAACAGGTCGACCGGAGCGTCCTCTTCGACGTCTGCACGTAGGAGAGGTATGACCATTTCACGGAGATTGAACGATGAAGACAGGTTTGCCGGCAATTCGTTTCTTATCAGTTTGCATCTGTATGTTCGTGGGCGCGATCGCCGGTTGCGACGGTGTGACGCTACCAGATTTCATCCCTGATGGCATTCCTGATATCTGTGATTTCATAGACTGCCCCGATGGCGGGTTCGATGCCGTCGTGGATCGAGCCACGCTTCGCACGTATGCCACAAACACGGGCGGGGCGAGCGGCATGGCCTGGCGTCCTTCCGACGGGGCATTGTTCATCGTCAACAAGGACGGCCTTTTTGGACCAATCAATGACGGCGATGACGTGTCCACGATGACACCCATCGGCGCGACCAATCTAGCCGACGCCGACCTGTTTGACGCGCCGCCGGACACGGTGGTGCTGGGCATATCCAACGCCGGGGAGTTCTGGATCGCCTCACCCGGTCAAACCACCGCGGCCGTGGTACCCCCCGAGGGTGGTGACGCCGTTCAGTTCCTGGGATTGTTCGACGCGCAGGAACTGACACCGGAGACGATCGCCCTTGTGCCGGATGGGTTCTCCGGGGCTCAAATCACACCAGGTAGCCTTCTGTTCGGTCAAGAAACGACTTTCTCGCGTCTCGCCCAGGTGGACGCCGGCGGTGATGAAAGCGTCATACTCATCGATAACCCCACGCCCGCAACCAATCGACAGGCCCATCATCTCACCTTCGGCCTGGACGGCGTGCTGTACAGTTCTCGGGGTACGACATCGCTCCTCACGGCGGGCCTTCAATCTATCGCCACCAGTGGGGCCCCGACGAACATCGCCGGCACGACCGGATTGGCTGCCGACAGCTTCGTCGTGCTGGCCAACGGTGACATGATTATTCGCGGTAGTTGGAAACCGGATGCGGCCGTAGAAACCATTCGCGGCGTTCTGATCTATGACGTGTCGGCAAGTGCAATCATCATCGGCACCAAACTGGCGACCAATGAGATCACCGAAGGGGATGAGATGATCATCTCCCCGGACGGAAACATGATCCTACTTTCGCTCCCCGCGCGAAACGAAATCGTGGCGCTGACGATTGATGCAGATCTTTAGGCAGGTCGATCTTTGAACCGACATCGCGGCAATTCGGCGGGTGCCCCATCCTTCGCGCAGCGAAGGGTGGGGGACGAATTCAGCCGTCGTGAGCGCCGGGTGCCACTGGCGGCTCGCCCGCCAGTGCCGCCCAATTGTCGGAAGCCGTTACACATGCCCTGGATTGTTTAGACAGGGCTGCACGAGGTCTGTATGCAATTGCGATGGAGTTTAATTCTAGCGAGCATCGTGGGGGCAGTACCCCTGTCGGCCGGAGACCCGCAACCGGTGTTGCTCTTGACCGGTGCTGAAATACTTGAAGTAAGGGGCGGAGGGATCCTCACCGACCGCGACGTTTTGATTGAAGGCAACCGCATCAAGAGAATTGCGAATGCGGGACAGATCGAGGCTCCGCTGGGTGCCATACGCATCGATTTGTCCGGACTCGTGCTGATGCCCGGCTTGATCGATCTGCACACGCACCTCCTTCTGCATCCCTACGACGAAACGTCATGGAATGACCAGGTGCTCAAGGAGGCGCTCGAGTTGCGCACGATCCGCGCCACGGTGGCCGCCCGCGCCACGTTGGAGGCGGGCTTCACCACCATTCGCGATTTGGGCACGGAGGGTGCGGCCTTCGCTGACGTAGCGGTGCGCGACGCCATCAACGCCGGCATGATCCCCGGGCCGCGTGTCGTCACGGTGACATGCGCACTGGTGGCGACCGGTTGCTACGGGCCTTCGGGATTCGATCCTCGCTGGCCCATGCCGGTCGGTGCGCAGGTGGCGGACGGCCCGGTGGGCGTGCGCAAGGCCGTGCGCGAGCAGATCGCCGCGGGTGCGGATTGGATCAAGGTCTACGCCGACTATCGTCGCAAACCGGGCGATCCGTCGACGCCCACGTTTTCTCAGGAAGAGCTGAACGCCATCGTCGACGAATCGCGCAGCGCCGGTTTGCGCGTGGCCGCTCACGCCGTCACCGACGAGGCCATTCGACGAAGTGTGATGGCCGGCATCGCCACCATCGAACACGGCACAGAGGCATCGAGCGAAGTGCTGGCACTCATGAAGGAACACGGCGTGATACTCTGCCCCACGCTCGCGGCAAGCGAGGCCATGGCACGCTACAGCGGCTGGGAACCGGGCATGCCCGACCACGCGCGAATTACCGCGTCCAAGGAGATGTTCCAACGAGCCATGGCTGCTGGCGTCACGATCGCCTGCGGCAGCGACGCCGGCGTGTTCGCGCACGGCGACAATCTGCGCGAGGTGGAATTGATGGTGGCGTACGGCATGACGCCTACGATGGCCATCGCTGCGTCAACGGTTGGCCCTGGCAGGTTGCTCCGCCCCGAGAACGACCTGGGACAGGTCGCCGAAGGATTCCTGGCGGACCTGATCGCCGTAAAGGGCCGCCCGACGGAAGATGTATCGGTGTACCGCAAACCCGTCATCGTCATCAGGGATGGCCGAATCGTAGTCGATCGTCGAGAAGCGCCGTAGCGGGAACGACATTGGTCCCTCTGATTTGGGGATGTACGCCCGTTTGACCGGCGAGCCCGTGACCGGGGGAGATCGATAGCCAACGGTAGTTCCCCGAGCGCTGAGCGGGATGAATACGGCGGACCTGCGGGAGGAACGTTTGACCAACCGTTTGAGAAAGGTGCTCTCGACATGGAGAGCGCGTCGGACGCTCGATATATTCCTATCTCTTGGTGATCTTTTCCGTGGCCGGTGCAGAATCCGGGCGGTCAGTCTTTCGCCTCTCAAGCACTTCCAGTTCGCCGCGTAGATGCTTCGCCAAAGAAGTCTCGCCAAGCGCTTCGTGCAAACGGATCAGCCGCTCGAGGGCGCGAATGGTTCTTCCCCCGTTCAGCCTTCCAGTTTCTTGCAGGTCGCCGTAGCCCTGGGTCAATAACTTTCGAGCTTCCTCGTACTGGCCAAGCTCTGTCAGGCATTCGCCTAGCACCGTTTGACCGTATGCGATTCGCACGTGGCCGGGGGGCAGGGCTTTGGTCAGACCCGCCAGGCCGCTGCGGGCGAGCGGCTCTGCCTCCGCGGCGCGACCCGTGGCGGAGAGGACTTCGGCCAGGCGGGTCTCCGCCTGTGCTTCGTGCTCCCTGGATTTCATTTCGTCTTTGACGGTTAGTTGCAGCACATCGCGCAGGATTGTCTCTGCCTCGTCATAGCGTCCTTGGAGATAATAAAGCCGACCTAGGCGTGTACGGGCACGAAGAAGCCGAGGATTATTGCTGTCTAAGCCCGCTTCCAAAATCCGCACCGATTCATCCAGCATGGATTCCGCAGCCGTCAAGTCGCCCGCGTACATCAACACCTGTGCTGCCAACCACAGTCTGATTCCCACCTCTACACTCTCGTCACCGAGTTCTCTGCGCGTGATGTCGAGGACGCGGCGATATAGTCGCATCGCGTCGCCGTACTGGTCGCAATTCTTCAGGAGAATGGCGTAGTGGGTCATCACAAGTGAGGTCTCCCAGCTATCTTCCCCGAAGTGTTTGGACGCCATGTCGAGCGCGTACTGAAACATCGCCTTGGACTCATCGAGTCGGCCCTGCCGGAAGAGCAAGTAGGCCAGTCGTTTCCGTACGGTGATCACCCCAGTGTGCCGCTCGCCCAGGACGTTCACAATCGTGTTCAGTGAGTCGCGATAGAGCGTCTCCGCCTCGGTGAACTCGCCACGATCTTCGAGAAGGGTGCCGAGATTAAAACGGACTTTGGCAACCTCGATGTGATCCTGCCCTACTGATCGAATGTGGACCTCGATGGATTCCCGATAAAGCGCCTCGGCCTCGCTGACTCTGCCCTGCGACTGAAACATTAACGCACGATCATTGAGGTAGGTGGCGAGCAATTGGTCGTCGACCCCCGCCTGCCGATTGATTTCAATGGCTTCGGCCAAATAGTCATCGGCCTTGCCGTATTCGCGGAGCTCACGGTGAAGCCTGGCAAGTTGGTACAACGTGCCGCCCATCTGGGCTGCGTCGGCTTCCGGATCCGCACGCAGCAGCGTAAGCGCGCGCTCAAAACTCCGTCTTGCGGATACGTGGTCCTTGCGCGCGCCGTGCAATTTGCCGTCCAAGAGCCATACCGTAGCTGTATCCCCCGCACTCTTCGTGGAGCCCGTGGCAGGTAATGCGCGCACTTCGTCCAGCAGCTCCCTCGCCTCTTCGTTTTTTCCGGCGGCGATCATGATGTCGATCAACTCGCACGTACTTTCGATCGTCTCCGGATGCTGCCAACCGAGGGCATCGACGCGAATCGATTGGGCTTTGGCAAGATGCCGCAATGCGCCGTCATAGTCGCCGAACCGCATACGGATTCTCCCCAGCGCATGTCGGATGGCCGCCTCCGACTCGCGGTCCGTGCAATTTTCCAACTGGGCGTCGGCATATTCCATGACCTCCTGTAATGTCGTGTCCGGGCCGCGTGCGAAACGGCCGTTTGGCTCCAAGACAGATTCAAGAAAGTGGAGGACGGATGCGTTCTGTGCCCGTGCGCGAAGGGCATTGTCTCGCTCCCGCTGGGTGCTCACAAGTCCCCATGTAGTGCCAATAACGCCGCATGCTAACGTAAGAAATACGGCGGTT